>FWWL01002747.1_pt1 | contig 34898 bp, 26 predicted proteins | sample 2228331 | NCBI WGS metagenome assembly FWWL01 (sample SAMEA103939775, study PRJEB20133) | metagenome
CCACTCCGGCAAGCCCGCAGGCAATCAGCAGGGAGAAATACCGGCTGGTGTTGCGTCCCAGAATGGCTACCCGTTCGCCGGGTTGGATGCCCAGCGCCTGAAGCGCCGCGGCGATTGCAAGGATTTCCTGACGCACTTCAGCGGCGGAACGCACCTGCTCGGTGGGTTTGCCCTGCCCGTTGCCAGTGAGCAAATCGTGATACACCACCGGCTTGCGGCGGCTCTGCAGGCGGAAGAGCACCTGCTCGTACACCGTGCGACCGCTGCGGTGCCAGAAGGAGTACCGTACAGCATACGCCAGCAGTTGGGGAAGGAACGCGCGCCAGTCGCGGTAGGGATAATCTCCCAGCAGTTCCTGCACGGCATCGCGCCGGAAGGTGGGTTGTTTCTGAAAGTATGGGAGCAGGCGCATCAGCGAGGCAAGGTCATCTTTCAACAGGCTCTCCAGCGCCGCCGAAGGACGGATCAGCCGGTGCAAAGGCAGATAAAGCGGTTGGGGCAGACGGATGCCGAGATGTTCGGCGGTCCAGGTGCGCACCAGAGTGACGATCTCGCCGAGGGTGGGCATGGCATCCGGCGGTGGGGTGAGGTGAAACGTCCTGCCCACCGCCTGCGGATGATCGAGCAGACGCACGACCGCATCGGCGACGAAATCCACCGGCACCAGATTCACCCGCAGGGTGGGCAAAGCCGGCGCTACCCGCAGATTGCCGGTCATGTACAGGCGCAGGGGGTAGTACAGGGTGTTGAAGGTCTTGATCGCGCCGCTGCGTCCATCGCCGACGATCATGCCGGGACGGAAGACGCTCACCGGCAGGCGTGTCATGGTATCGCGCACCAGAATCTCGGCTTCGTATTTGCTCTGTTCGTAAGGGCTGGAAAAACCGTGGCGGTCGCTGAGTTCGTCCTCGGCAACCTCGTCGGAGCGGTTGCCGCACACGTAGGCAGTGGAAAGATGTGCCAGGCGCGTCAAACCGTGATGATCCTGTACCGCCTGAGCCAGTTCGAGAATATGGCGCGTCCCTTCCACGTTGACGCGGCGCAGTTCCTCCAGCGGGGCAAACAGGCGCACATCTGCCGCCGCATGGATGATGTGAGTCAGCGAAACGACCAACTTGTGATACTGCTCATCGTTCAGTCCCAGGTGGGGTTGGGCGACATCACCGCACAGCACCTCTACGCGCGAGGGGTCTACGCCGCGCAGTTCGGGCAGATACCACCATTCCCGTTCCAGACGGCGGCGGGCATCCTCACCATCCCTGCCGCGGACGAGCGCCACCAGATGGATATGGGGGTCCTGCAAGAGGCGCCATGCCACCTGTGAACCCACTACCCCGGTTGCGCCGGTCAGCAACACTACCCGTGAGGTCATCGGAAGAGCCCTTTCCCGAAGGCATGAAATCAGCAGTCCCCTTTCCGCCAGTCCTGATTTTACCAGCGTTAAACCCATCCGCCCGAAAACTTCGGGCGGATTGTTAAGCGAAAGTAAGCCGTTTCATTTTTAATAACTGGACTTTTTGTACAGCACCACCCCCACAATGAGCAAAACGACAGCCACCGTGGGTAGAAAACCGAACAGAACAATCTGAAGCAGGCTGGGCGGTCGGGTGGGCTGGCGGGAGATTTCGGTAGGCAAGACTTTGGTCGGTCCTGCCAGAGGAGACGTCCCGCCATCGGTCTTGCCGGGAATATCCGCCACCTCACCCTGAATCTGTATGGGCTGGGGGGTGGGAGAAATGGTCGGTGAGGCAGTGGGCAAAGGGGTTGCCGAAGGAATGGGGGTGGGAGTGGCAGGGATGGGCAGGGGGGTCACCTTCATCGGGATTTCCAGAAGTTTTTCGCTGTAGAGCAGACGCTGTGTCGTCCCGTTGCGGCTGATGTAAACGGCTCGCAGTCCCTGCGCATCGAAAGCCCAGACGGGATGGTGAACCTCTTGTGCCTCGTCAAAACAGAAGGGGCGTTGCCAGCCTTCCGCTGTGCGGGTGAGATACCAGACACAGCCGGTGTCTGCGGTCAAAACATGCAGCGTGCCGTTCACATCCACGCCCACCTGAGGAGCGCCTGCCGTGCCGTTCCCTGCCGCAGGGGAGAAATTCTCAATCGGCTCCCAAACCCCCGTCGAGGAAAGCGCCCGGAAAAACCGTCCGCGCGCCGAGGGGACGCCGTTCCACAGCACCACCAGTTGATTGGAATCGGCAAGCAGATTGGGCAGAACACCGGGCGTTTCGTTGATCTTGACCGGCTGGCTCCAGACGTCCCTGCTTTGTTGCGTGGCGAAGAAGATTTGTTCCTGTTGCTCCCACACCAGCATCATCTGACTGGTGGCGGGGAGGAGCGCCATGTGTACATTTTGAATTCCATTGCCATCGGGAAGCGGGTAGTTTTGCATCCACCATTTCTGTCCATCGGTGGAGTAGTAGAGTAAAAACCCCTCGCCATCAGGGCTGGCAAAGGCGGCGCGTAAGATGCCAAAGGCGTCCATGGCAAGCGCGCCGTTGCCGGCGCCATTGCCGATGGATGTGGCGGCGCTCCAGGCGGAGAGCGTCTGGCTCTGGGTGACTTCCACCCGACGGGCAAAAACTACCCCGTCAACCGCATACAACAGGTGCAGAACGCCGCTGGCATCCACCACTGCCTGAGGGGCGCCTATTTGCGCCCGTTCATCCAGCACCAGAGCATCGCTCCATTTGCCATCGCGGCGAGAGCGCGTCAGCAGGCGTTCTCCCCCCGCGCCGCGCTCCACCCAGAATACCTGCAGGTTGCCAAACGGATCTTCCACCAGAGCCGGAGAAAGAATTTCCGCATCCCCGCCTGCCAGTTCTACCGGCTCACTCCACCCCTTGCGATCCCGCGCCTGGGCAGCGGAAACCCACAGCGTAAGCCAGAGTGCCGCCACCACAACCACCCGGATCCCCGCCTTAAGCCAGCGCATCCTTTCCATGAGACCTTCTTTCCCTTTTATATTAAGACAAAAACCAATGTTGGGTATATGGGAATCGGCAAACACAACGAAACTGTAACCCGACGGGAAGAAAGAAAGCCGCCATCCATGGGGATGACGGCTTTGAATGGGGGAGGAGGAGGGGATCATCCCATTTCGACGAGGATGTGATGTACACCGGGGGGGAGCACCGGTAAGAGGTTGCCCTGCCAGGGCTTGCCATCTACCAGCACGCTCGCCACCCCTTTGCTGACATGCCGGGGGTTGCGCACTTCGATGAGGTATGTGGCGCCGCGGAAATGACGCTTGAAGGTAAAGCCATCCCATTCGGGCGGGATGCACGGGTCGATGCGCAATCCGTCCAGTTCAGGGCGCACCCCCAGAATCCACTGGGTGATGGCAACGTAATTCCATGCCGCTGTGCCGGTCAGCCAGGAGTTCTTGGCTTCGCCGTGTGTGGGTGCGTCCTTTCCGGCAATCATCTGGGCGTAGACGTACGGCTCACAGCGATGCACCTCGCTGATGGCTTCCCGTTGGGAGGGATTGATGCGCAGGTAGTAATCCAGCGCCCGAGTCCCGTTTCCCACCCGGGCTTCGGCGATCATCACCCACGGGTTGTTGTGGCAGAAGATGCCGGCGTTCTCCTTGTAGCCCGGGGGATACGAGGAAATTTCGCCCAGATGCAGGTAGTAGCGCGAGTAGGCGGGCTGTTGAAGGACGATGCCGTGCGGGGTTGCCAGCCAGCGCGCCACCGAATCCAGCGCCCGCTGAGCATAGCCGTTTTCCAGTCCCACTCCTGCCAGCACGCAAAAGCCCTGCGGTTCGATGAAAATTTTGCCTTCCTCGCACTCCTGCGATCCCACTTTGTTGCCAAAATCATCATAAGCCCGCAGGAACCAGTCGCCGTCCCAGCCGTGTTGATAAATCAACTCGCGCATGCGCGCTGATTCAGACCGGTAACGGGCGGCGTCCTCGCCTCGACCGGTGCGCTCTGCCAGATTCGCCAGTTCCTGCGTGGACAGCACGAACAGCCCGGCGATGAAGATGGACTCGGCAACCTTGCCGTCCTTGTTGGTGGTGGTCTGGAAGGACTGTCCCGGGGTATCGGAGAAGCAGTTCAGGTTCAGGCAGTCGTTCCAGTCTGCCCTGCCGATGAGCGGCAGTCCATGCGGACCGAGGCGGTCGAGGGTGTACTGCACTGCCCGCTGAAGGTGCTCGTAAAGGGGCGTTTCACTGCCGGGCAGGTTGTCATAGGGCACCGCTTCATCGAGGATGGACCAGTCGCCGGTTTCTTTGATGTACGCCGAGACAGCCAGAATCAACCAGTGGGGATCGTCGTTGAAGTTGGAGCCGATGTCGTTGTTGCCGCGTTTGGTGAGGGGCTGGTACTGGTGATAGGCTCCGCCGCTGGGCAGTTGGGTTGCCGCCAGATCGAGGATGCGCTCTCGGGCGCGCTCCGGCACCATGTGGACAAAGCCCAGCAGATCCTGATTGGAGTCGCGGAAGCCCAAACCGCGCCCGATGCCCGATTCATACAGCGATGCCGAGCGGGAGATGTTGAAGGTCGCCATGCACTGGTACGGATTCCAGATGTTCACCATGCGGTCCACATGCAGGTTGGGGGTGTTGGCTTGCTGGATGTTCAGCAGGTTGTCCCAGTAGGTGTGCAGGTCATCCAGCGCCTGCTGAACCTGCTGCGGGTTGAGGTAACGGGCGATCACCGGTTTGACGGTGCGTTTGTTCAGAGTTTGTGAGCCGGGCGGGTCGAATTTTTCTGCTGGTGGGTTTTCGTGGTAGCCCAGCACAAAAATGACATCGGAAGTTTCGCCGGGCGCCAGTGAAAGGCGGACATGGTGTGCGCCGATGGGCTGCCAGCCGTGCGCCACCGAGTTGGAGAGGCTCCCCCGTTCTACCGCCAGCGGCGAGTCCCATCCGCGGTAGGCGCCCAGAAAGGCTTCTCGCTGGGTATCGAAGCCTTCGAGAGGCGCCGAGCAGGCAAAATACGCAAAGTGATTGCGGCGTTCGCGGTACTCGGTCTTGTGGTAAATGACCCCATCCTCGATTTCCACTTCGCCGGTGGAAAAGTTGCGCTGAAAGTTGGTGGCATCGTCCCAGGCGTCCCACAGGCAGAATTCAATGGAGGAGAAGAGCGAGAGAGAGGCGGGTTCGGCGCGGCGGTTGCTCACCCGACAGCGCCACACTTCCAGCGTCTCGCCCAGGGGGACGAAGTAAGTGGTCTCGGCGTGAATCCCTGCGAAGGTGGAGGCGATGCTGGTGTAGCCCAGACCGTGCCGGCAGGTAAATTCGCTCAATGCGGAGCGGGTGGGCATCCACGAAGGCGACCAGAACTGCCCACTCTGGTCATCGCGCAGGTAGAGGTAGCGCCCGCCCATGTCCAGCGGAGCGTTGTTGTAGCGGTAGCGGGTCAATCGGCGCAGGCGGGCATCGCGGTAGAAGGAATACCCCCCCGCCGTCTGGCTGATGATGCCGAAGTAGGCTTCACAGCCCAGATAGTTGATCCACGGCAGAGGGGTGTCGGGGCGGGTGATGACATACTCCCGCCGCTGGTCGTCAAAATAACCGAACTGCATGGCTTCCTCCCAATAAATGGAGTCTCTTTACAACAGGGAAGGGATGATAACCTTCACATACTATAGCACAGGTTAAGACGTATGGGGAGGGAAAATTGGATCGTTGGCCCTCATCAAGCGCTTTCTTTTCGCATCAGGGCATACTCATCAGGAGAAGGGTCTTCTGATCCACTTGCCCGTCAAAGTACTTCTCCAGCACCTGATGGAAGACCGAATCCGGAGGTGAGATCAGGGAGAACAGCGTGGCGCAGGAACGCAGTTTCCAGTCATCTGGCGAGCCGAAGATCTGGTGCGCCGAGCGTCCCTCCAGCCTCAAAAGGGTTTCGAAGCACTCCCGCAGGCGGACGCCCAGTACCGGATGCGCCAGATACGCCCGCGCCTCGTCCAGACTGCGAATGCCGTAGTATTGGGAATATTCGGAGAAGCCCAGCCCCAGCGCCTGCGGGAAGATGAACCACATCCAGTGGGAGCGCTTCTCCCCAGCCCGAATCTCGGAAAGGGCTTGGGCATACACTCCTTCTTGCGCCTGCACAAAACGCTCGAGGTTATAGGGATCATTCGAAGATGCCATTGCCTTCATTATACAATCCTCTGTAACCAATTGATGAAGGGGATCGGGTAAAATAAGAGCATTCTTTTTACGAGGTCAATGGAATGGCACAAACCAGACGCACGTTAAGGGACGATTTGGGAATTACCCTGCGGGGATTCTTGATGGGAGCGGCGGACGTGGTGCCGGGAGTTTCCGGCGGTACCATGGCATTCATTTTAGGAATTTATGATGAACTGATTTCATCCATTCGGGCGGTCGTCCCATTTGTGCGCCAGATTTTACAGGGACAGTGGAAACGGGCGATTCAGGAGTTTCCCTGGCGTTTCCTGCTGGCGCTGGGGGTAGGGATTGCCGCGGCAATCCTGAGTCTGGCGCGTTTGTTACACTGGGCGCTGGAGACGCATCCCACCCTGATCTATGCGCTCTTCTTCGGCTTGATCGTGGCATCGGTGTTTGTGGTGCGCCAGCGGGTGGCGCGCTGGACAGCGGGACGAATCGTGGTGGTGGGGTTGTTTGCAATGGGGGCATATGTTCTGGTAGGGCTACGTCCTGCGCAGACTCCCGACGCATTGTGGTTTATCTTTCTGAGCGGCATGATCGCCATCTGTGCCATGATTCTGCCGGGCATTTCGGGGGCGTTTATTCTGGTGCTGTTGGGAAAGTACCAGACTCTACTGAGGGCGCTGGTGCAGATGGATCTCCTCACCATTGGGGTGTTCATGGCAGGCGCGCTGATCGGCATCGTCTCGTTTGCCAGTTTTCTGCGCTGGTTGCTGGATCATTATCACGATGCCACGGTGGCTGGGCTGGTGGGGTTCATGGTGGGTTCCCTGCGGGAACTCTGGCCCTGGAAACAGGCTCAGTATGTTGAAGACGTGCCGGTGGCTGTGCACAATATCCTGCCTGCGGCGCTGGATGGGGAAACCCTTCTGGCAGTTGCGCTGATGGCGCTGGGGGGCGGGCTGGTGCTCTCGATTGAATCTCTGGCAAAGCGAAAAAAGTAAAGAAAAAATGTTGAAAACTACTTGATTTTTCCAAAAATATTTCTATAATAATTTGTAAACGCTTCCATATTGATTTTCCCAATTCATCGCTGATTTAACCCAGATACCGGTATTTTTAGAGGTATTCTATGAAATTTTCATGCCGTTTTCAGGCATTGAAGGCTTTTTAACTTTGTTTTTGTAAACGTTTACACAAAGCAATGGATAAGAATCCCAAAATCACCATTAAGGATGTTGCCGCAGAAGCCGGTGTTTCCTTTGGCACGGTCTCGCGGGTCATTAACAACGATATCCACGTCAAGCCGGAAACGCGTGAACGGGTGCTTCAAGCCATGCAGCGTCTCGGCTTTGTGGCGAATCGACAGGCGCGCAGTCTGGCGGGGGGGAAGACCAACTTCATCGGCTTGCTGGTTCCGGATTTGGGCACCGGCTATATTGGGGAGATCATTCGCGGCATTGACGCGGAACTGACCCTGCAGGGCATGGATCTGGTGCTGTACACCACCCACCGCACCGCCAGCAAGGAAGCCGCTTACGTTGCCAATCTGGCGCAGGGCATGGTGGACGGAATCTTGCTGGTCTTGCCCCGCAACCCGGCAGATTACATCGGCGTGCTGACCCAGCGCAGGTTCCCCTTTGTGCTGATTGACCATCAGGGCACCGGTAAGGATTGTCCCGCCGTTGGCGCCACCAACTGGCAGGGCGGTTACGATGCCACCGAGTACCTCATTAAACTGGGACACCGCCGCATCGGTTTCATCACCGGCTGGATGGATCTGGGATGTGCTCAGGATCGCCTGGCGGGCTACCGGGCGGCTTTACGCACCTACCACATCCCCGAAGACCCCGATTTGATTTACGAGGGCACCTTCTTCCAGCCCGATGGCTACACCGGTGCAATGAAGTTTCTGGAGTTGCCCAACCCGCCAACCGCCATTTTTGCCTCCAACGATGTCATGGCGATGGGAGTCATGGATGCAGTGCGGATGCGCGGTTTGCGTGTGCCGGAAGACATCTCCGTACTGGGCTTTGATGATATTCCTCAGGCTTCGCTGGTTCGCCCTGCGCTGACCACGGTGCAGCAACCGCTGGAAAACATGGGCAGGGTTGCCGCGCAGATGCTTCTGGATCTGATTGAACAGCCCGAGCGCAAGGTGGGGCGCATCGAGTTGTCCACCAAACTGGTGATTCGCGAATCCTGTCAGCCTCCACGATGCTAGGGAAGACAGGTTTTTAAGAACAAGGAGGTGATAGAAAGAGAAGAAAGAAGCATTTCCCCTTAAACCGTTTCACCGATCCCTTCGTCCCTGAATTTCGTTTCGTTCAAGAAGGAGAAAAAGTATGTCTCACAAATGGTTCCGTCTCTTTAGTCTGGTGATGATTGCCGTCTTGCTCTTGACGGCGTGCGCCCCGGCGACGACCCCGACCCAACCGCCCGCTGCATCCGAGCCCACCAAACCGCCTGCGGCAGAGCCGACCAAACCGCCTGCGGAGGAACCCACAAAGCCCCCCGCCGCCGAGAAAAAGGTGGTGATCAACTGGTGGCACATCTCCACGGCAGAGGAACATAAAGCCCTGTGGCAGACCTTTGCCGATGAGTACATGGCGGCTCATCCCAATGTGGATATCCAGATCACCGTGCTGGAGAATGAAGCCTTCAAGTCCAAGATGACCACGGTGATGCAGTCGGGTACCCCGCCAGATATCTTCCAGTCGTGGGGTGGCGGCGTGATGATCGAATACGCCAAAGCCGGTTTGCTCCGCGACATCACCCCTGAACTGGATGCCAATGGTGGCGAATGGCGCAACACCTTCTCGCCCGGCGCGCTGGGTGTGTATGCCTTCGAAGGGCGCAACTACGGCGTGCCGTGGGATATGGGCATGGTGGGCTTCTGGTACAACAAAGCCCTGTTTGCTCAGGCGGGCATCGAGAAGCCCCCTGCCACCTGGACTGAACTGCTGGAGGACGTGAAGAAACTCAAAGCCGCTGGCATTACCCCCATTGCGCTGGGTGCGGGCGACAAATGGCCCGCCATGTTCTGGTGGGCTTATCTGGCGGTGCGTCTGGGTGGAAAAGATGCCTTTGAAGCGGCTTATTCCCGCCAAGGTTCCTTCACCGATGCGCCCTTCGTAGAAGCCGGAAAGAAACTGCAGGAACTCATCGCACTGGAGCCCTTCCAGGATGGCTATCTGGGTGCCACCTACGGTGATCAGGCAACACTGATGGGCAACGGCAAAGCCGCCATGGAATTGATGGGGCAGTGGGCGCCCAGCGTCGAAAAGGATAACAGCGCCGATAAGCAGGGCATTGGCGACAACCTTGGCTGGTTCCCCTTCCCCATGGTGGAAGGCGGCAAGGGCGACCCGGATGATGCCTTTGGCGGCGGTAACGGCTTTGCCATCGGTAAGAATGCTCCTCCTGAAGCCATCGACTTTGTCAAATACCTGACCAGCGTGGATTGCCAGATCCGCCTGGCGAAGATCAATGTGGCTTTGCCGGTGGTCAAGGGTGGCGAAGCGGGCGTGTCCGATCCCCTCTTACTGATGGTCCAGCAGGGCGCCGCGAAAGCCAAGTACTTCCAGTTGTACTACGATCAGGCTCTTCCGCCCGCGGTGGGTTCGGTGGTCAACGATAGCGTGCAGGGGCTGTTTGCCGGCACGCTGACCCCCGAAGAAGTGGCTCAAGCCATCGAGGATTCTGCCGCGCAGGAACTCAAGTAATTTACCAACCGGCTGCTGGGACGGAGATCGCCAGACGGTCTCCGTCCCATTTCCTGTAGGAGGAGGTATTGCATGGGCGTTTCGCTGAACCGCAATGGAGAGGGTGCTTTGCCGTTCCGTTCCACTGCCCGATCCCAGCACACACTCACGGTGTTGCTTTTTCTGCTGCCTACCTTTGTGTTGTTTATCGTTTTTGTGGTTTATCCGGTGGTTCAGTCGTTTTACTACAGCATGTTTAACTGGAAAGGCTTTGGTCCCGCTGTGGACTTTGTCGGGCTGGATAATTTCAAACGCATCCTCACCGATAAAGCCTTCATGAAAGCGGTCGGAAACACACTGAAAATTGTGGGACTCTCTCTACTCATTCAGTTGCCTCTCTCGCTGGGGCTGGCACTGATGGTAGGACGGAACCTGCCGGGAAAGCGCTTTTTCCGCACCATTTTCTTTGTCCCTTATGTTTTTTCTGAAGTCATCACCGCCATCATGTGGATGGGGCTGTTCAATCCCGATCCCGACCGCGGTTTGATCAACGCTCTGATCGTGTTGATGGGGGGGAAGCCTCAACCCTGGCTGGGCAGTCCGCAGATGGTGATGGGGTGTATCTTCGTCGTGCTGACGTGGAAGTACTTTGGCTTCCACATGTTGCTGTACATGGCTGGATTGCAGAATATTCCGCGGGAAATTGAAGAAGCCGCGTTAATTGATGGTTGTTCGACCGGGCAAATGATTTCGTATGTCACCCTGCCTCTGCTGTGGGGCACGATCCGCACCTCGATTTACCTTTCGGTACTGGGAGCGCTTCAGCAGTTTGGTTTGATCTGGGTGATGACCAAAGGCGGTCCGGTCAATGCCAGTGAGGTCATGTCCACTTACATGTACCGCTACAGTTTCATTCGCTTCTGGCTGGGCTACGGCTCGGCGGTAGCCATCGTCATTCTGCTCATCTCGCTGGCGTTCTCCATTGCGTATCTGCGTCTGGTGCGTCAGCAGGATTATCTTGGCGGGGTTTCGTAGAAGGGAGGCAGGCAGTATGAGCGCGTTCTCACGTTCTCTTGGAGGATTTTGGCGTAAAACGCTCCCGCGTGCCGTGCAGTATTTCCTGCTTACCTTGATGTCTATTTACATTCTGGTGCCGATTGTCATCTTAATCTTCGGCAGTTTGAAAACACGCGGACAGATGTATTCGCATCCCTACATCCCGCCCATCCCGCCCTACTGGGATAATTACACCAAAATCCTTACGTCCAGCATCTTCTGGACCATGTTGAAAAACAGCCTGATCGTAACTCTGGCTGTCACGGCGGCAGTGCTGGTCATTTGCAGTCTGGCAGCGTTTGTCTTTGCCCGGCTGGATTTTCGCGGGAAGGACCTGGCGTTTAACTTCTTCACCCTCGGGTTGATGTTCCCCATTACCATTGCCATCCTGCCGGTGTATCTGGTCATTCGTCAGATGTCGTTGACCAATTCTCTGTTGGGCATCATTCTGGTGCAGACGGCATTCCAGTTGTCGGGAAATATCCTGATTTTGCGGAATTTCTTTGCCTCGGTGCCGTTTGAACTGCAGGATGCGGCTTACATTGACGGCTGTACACCTTTCGATTTCTTCCGCCTGATTTTGCTTCCGCTGGCGCGTCCGGCGCTCTCGGCGGTGGCTTCGCTGACCATGGTGGTCTCGTGGAACGACCTGCTGGTGCCGCTGGTGCTGATTGATAAGGAAACCCTGTGGACACTGCCGCTGGGCACCATGCAGTTTCAGGGGCAGTACGGCACCGATCTGGCTCTGGTGGCGGCGTTTGTCTCGCTTTCGGCGGTGCCCGCGGTCATCTTCTACATTTTTGCCGAACGGCATATCGTCTCTGGTTTGACGGCAGGCGCCCTGAAAGGGTGAGCCCTGCTGTTCCTTTGATCTTTCAAGGAGTGGTTCCGTGTTCCAACGAAAGGCTTATCGCTGGATCATGATTTTGGGGTTGTTGCTCTCGGCTTGTGGGGGTGGACCGGCTATGACGCCGCAATCCCCTTCATCCACCCCTGTGGAAAGCCCTTCACCCACCCCTGAGCCGACACCTTCGCCGACTCCGCTGGCGGTGGTTTCGCCGCGTTCTTTTGAAACCGGGGTGTACCGCAATCTGTTTCAGGAGTATCTGGGCAAGAGCGACGCTGAAGTGCAGGCAAAACTGGACTCTGCCTGGCAGCACTTCTTTTACGGCGAGGAGACCACCCAACGGGTGTACTATCCGGTGGGTGAAGACATGGCGTATATTCTGGATGTGGGCAACAACGATGTGCGTACCGAGGGCATGTCCTACGGGATGATGATTGCCGTGCAGATGGATAAGAAAGAGGAGTTTGATCGCCTGTGGAAGTGGACCCGCACCTACATGTACCAGTCCGATGGTCCATACCGCGGGTATTTTGCCTGGCACTGCACTCCCGAGGGAGAGAAACTGGCGGCAAACCCGGCATCGGATGGTGAGGAATGGTTTGTCATGGCGCTGTTGTTTGCCGCGGGGCGCTGGGGCAACGACGAGGGCATCTTCAACTATCAGGCGCAGGCGCAGGAAATCCTCGATACCATGCTCCATAAGGGCGAAGAGAACAACGGGCTGGCTACCAGCATGTTTGACCCCCAGACCTATCAGGTGGTGTTTGTACCCAGCGGGCGCAATGCCACCTTTACCGATCCATCCTATCACCTGCCGGCGTATTACGAATTGTGGGCGCGCTGGGCACAGCGCGACCGCGAGTTTTGGGCGAAAGCGGTTCAGGCGAGCCGGGAATTTTTCCCCAAAGCCGCCCATCCCGAGACCGGTTTGATGCCCGACTATGCCCATTTCGACGGTACACCGGTGGATGATCCGGAGCATGGCGTCTTTCGTTTTGATGCCTGGCGCACCCTTTCCAATGTGGCGGTGGATTACGCCTGGTTTGGCGCTGACCCGTGGCAGGTGGAGCAATCTACGCGGGTGCTGAACTTCCTTGCCCGTGAGGGAGTGAATGCTTTCGGCAATCAATACACGCTGGATGGCAAAGCCCTGTCCGGGGATCATTCCCCCGGTCTGGTAGCCATGGCGGCGGTGGCGGCGCTGGCTACCGACCGTCCCACGGGCGAACCGTTTGTACAGGCGCTGTGGGATTTACGGTTCCCCAGCGGAAAATGGCGCTATTACGACGGCATGCTCACCATGCTGGCGCTGTTGCACGTCAGCGGACAGTTCCGCATTTACCCTCCCGCCAACCTTCCATAAATTCTTCTCCCTCTGCCCTCGTCGAACCCGACGAGGGCAGTTTTTTCTGGCATTCAATTGCAATGAAAATTTCAGGTGTTATTCAAAAAATCCGATATACAATAAAAGCAATGGGGACAAGTTCTGCTTAACAGGGGGGAAGCAAGAACAACAGGTACAGAGTCCGATGTACTTATGATTCAATGAACGCAACACTCATTGCTACAATGGGAACAGAGCCTCAAGCCGTCACCTGGATGCTGGACTGGCTGTTGGCGCGGGGCTTTGTCTTTGGCGAAGTGATCGTTCTGCACACTTCCGCCGATGTTATTCAACCGGCTCTCAATACTCTGCAAAGCGAGTTCACAAAATCCTATTCTGGCATTCGCTATCGCGCCGAAGCCGTTCAGGGTGATAGGGGCCCGATTCAGGACGTTGCCTCGGAGAAGGATACCTGGGCTTTCTTGCAGGCGGTGTACCGCGCCATTCAACGGGCGAAACGTGCCGGGCGTGCGGTGCATTTATGCCTGACGGGGGGCAGAAAGACCATGGCGGTGTATGCCATGGTGGCGGCACAGTTACTCTTCGATGAAAAGGATCGTGCCTGGCACATGATTTCGGATGTGCACTGGTCGGGCACCGAGCGGCGCATGCATGCCGCGCCGCAGGATCGGTATCAGGTGGTGGCGGTGCCGGTGGTGCGCTGGAGCGATGCCGCCGTGGTGCGGGTGTTGCTTTCCGAAGTCGATGATCCCTGGGAAGCCCTGCGTCGTCAGCAGGAATTTACCCATCAGGAAGTCATCCGACGAAAGCGGGAATTCTGGGAACATCACCTGACCCCTGCCCTGCGCGAGGTGGCAGAGTTGCTGGTGCGCGAAGGATTGGATAACGCCGAAATTGCCCGGCGGTTGCACAAGAGCGAACACACCATTGCCAATCAACTGACGCGCATTTACCGGGCATTTGAGGAGTGGCGCGGCGCCCACACGGGGAAAACGGGCGCCAGCCGTTCGGCGCTTATCGCCGAGTTTTCCTCGCTCTTTTCGGATAGTGAATCACCGTAGGAAGAAATTCCCATCTCAATGGGGAAATCCCTGTGATGACAGGGGAAGAGAGTGGATGTAATCTCATAACCGGGTTTTTAGAGAAAGGAGAGGATTATGGCCGATTGGAAACGACGGGTAACGGTCGAATTGGAGACGGTGACCCCGCTGTTTTTAGGGGGCGCCGATCCGCGGGGCAAGCCAGAACTGCGCCCCCCGGCATTTCGCGGTGCCATGCGCTACTGGTACCGCGCTGTGCTTGGCGGGGTGGTGGGAGACAACAATCTGGAAGGGTTGAGAGTATTGGAACGCAAGGTGTTTGGGGATGCGGAATATGGCTCACCCATTGCAATTCAGGTGCGGCAGAAACCCCTTGAAGTCAAAGAATACCCAATTTTACCTCATAAAACCAGTTCTGGTAGACGTTCGGCGTTCAGTCCTGGACAGCGCTTTGAAGTTGTATTGCAAACCACCCGTCCCGTTGATCCTTTAGTCTGGGTGAATGCCTGCATGGCGTTCAATCTTGCTATTTGGTTGGGTGGGCTAGGGCTGCGTTCCAGGAGAGGGGCTGGCAGTTTGCGGGTTGTGAATAGTACCGACACTTCGTTGATACCAGTATTCCCTGATAATCCAGATGGATTTCCAAAACTGATTGATAAAATTCTTCGTTCAGCGATTGAAATGGGGAAAAGATTGGCACAGCAACACCAACAACCCGTAAACGATACTTTACCAGCTGCGCCAACCGGATTCCCATGCTTTGCACAGAGCACTGAAATCCATTTTGTGAAGAATTGGGCAAAATCATATCCGGAAGCCCTTGCGGGAGTTATGAACAAAATGCCCAAAGCCAATTATCTGGGGGGAATTTCTCCACGTCAGGGTTCCCCTTTGTGGGTAAATGTCCTTTACGCTTCCCAGTCTTATCACCTGTTGTTGACCGTCCTGCCTTCCAGATTGGCTTCCGGCGGACATGATTATCAAAGCGTGTCGAAGGTGCTTCAGACTTTTGGCGGGGAGAAGATTGCTGTAAAGGGGTGGAATGTATGACTAATGCTGTGTTGATTTTCACCTTTTCACCGGTTCAGTCCTTCATTGCCGAGGCGCGGCGAAGTGAGGACTTGTTCAATGGGAGCGCCATCCTCTCGAAACTGGCTCAAGCCGCGGGCGAGGTTTTTAATTCTGCAGGGAAACTGATTTACCCTGCTCAACTTCAGGGAAATGATGCTCCGAATGTGCTGGTGGCGCATTTGCCTGTGGAAAGGGCACAGGAAATGGCTCAAAAAGCACAGGATGCCCTGTTGAGCCAGTGGCAGGAGATTGCCGAGGAAGCCCGTCATAATGCCTGTCTGGAGGAGGACGAGTTCTGGAAGCGGATCTGGAATTGTCAAATTAAGGAGACGCCGCCGTGGCAAATTTTCTGGGCATATGCGGAAGAGACCCAAGGTTATGCGCAAGCCTATCAGCAAGCCCGCGACCTGCTGGAGCGCGTCAAGCGCAGTCGTCTCTTTGCCCAGAGCGAAGAAGAGGGGGCGAAGGATTCTTTGAGCGGTTCACGCACTGCCCTGCGTACGCAGGATTATCCCTCTGCTCGCAAGTACTGGGAAGACATGGTGTTGAAGAAAAAACACATTTTACCTTCGCAGGTGCGCCCTGAAGGGAAGGAATTGCTCGATAGCATTGCGCTGGTCAAACGCTTCTGGGAAGGCGGGAAGCGAGAGTTTCCCTCCACCAGCACCATTGCAGCATGGGATTTTTACCTTCTGGCAAAAGACAAGGCTCCAGATGAATTGAGGCGCTACCGCGAAGCATTGGATAAATTGTCTCTCTACAAAGTGCGCCGGCACAATTCAGACTTCCCATACGACGGCGATTTGCTCTTTGAGGAAACCCTTACTCTCCAGCGGATGAAGGACAGTTACAACGTGGAAGTGGATGAGGAGACTCTTCAGCACTTGCGGTCCTTGCTGAAAGACATCCGCCGGAAAACGGGAAAATCTCCTTCGCCATACTACATGCTGATCCAATTCGACGGCGACGGTGTGGGCGCAAAGATTGATCACCTGCTGGAAGAAGAGGATACTGCGGAGAAAAAACACCGACGCTTCAGTCAAAATCTTGCCCAATTCTCTCATCAGGTGCGCGGCATGATTAAGCCTGAGGCAGGTGGCTTTCTCATTTACAACGGCGGGGATGATGTTCTCTTCCTGGCTTCCCGTGAAAAGGGACTGGAACTGGCTGCAACACTGGCAGAGGAGTACCAGAAGACTGTTGGTGAAGGATTGGACATCCTTGCAACGGCTTCGGCGGGTGTGACCATTGCGCATCATCTTACCCCGCTTACCCGTGCCTTGTCTCTGATGCGTGAGGCCGAAAAGCGTGCCAAAGCAGGACAAAAAGACGATCAGGGCAATAAAGGCATGGTGTGCGTGACGCTTGCCAAGCGGGGCGGCGAGGCGCTTTCTGCACTCAGCCCCTGGGTTGGTGTGAAGCATTTCGGGGAATGGGTGGCGGCTTTCCAGAATGGAGACGTTGCGGCAGTCTTCCCTTATGTCCTGGCGCGAGAAGCCGAACTCCTCCAGTCTCTGCCGGATGAAGCCATGACAGACATGGTACGTTATTTGTTCAATCGGCACACAGCCGAGAAAACCTCAAAGGAACGCAAGGAGACTTTGCTGGGGTCTATGGTCACCTGGTACAAACATATTCAGGGGAAAACGGGAAAACCCGCGCTTGGGGAGATTGCACGCTGGTTGATCATTGCCCGGTTTCTCGCTTCTGGAGGTGCAGAATGAGTATCCTGTTCATGCAAGCCGAAGATGTATTACTGTTCCGCGATGGACGCCCTTTCTCCGCGGGTAGCGACCATGAAGCCCGCAGCATTTTCCCACCTCCCCCTTCGGTAATGCAGGGAATTTTGCGCTCACACTATCTGGCGCATCAAAACGTTCCACTGGATCATACGCCTCAGGCTGAAGCAATGATTGCACAACGGGTGGGTGATTCGACAAATCTTCAGGGATTACGCCTCTGCGGACCGTTCATTGCCCGTCTTGAGGGAAACAGAGTTGTGCGTTATTTCGCTACTCCTGCAGATGCCTATCCCGTAGATGAGAACGCCCGGCAAATTATCCCCATGAAGGTGGAAAAGAACCCGGGTGGATGCAATTGGGGACCAGAGACCCTGCCATATCTGTTGAAGAAGCCGAATGAGGTGATCACGAAAAGTGTGCCGGGAGAATTTCTCAGCGAGGATGCGCTGAAAGCCTATTTCCAGCATAATCGCCCTGTTGAACCGGTCAGGGCTTCAGATTTATTTGTCACTGAACGGCGAATGGGAATTCAAACCGATACACAGCGCATGACTACCGTTGAAGGGATGCTCTACGAGGTGGAATTCATCCGTATGCGTGAGAATACCGGGCTGGTGGTGGAAGTTGAGGGTGGATATCCTGACTTCCCGCCGCAAGGGGTGATGCGTGCAGGCGGTGAAGGACGCGCTTTGCGTTATGTGACTCTGAAGGATGGGGAGTTTACTCCCCTCTCAAGGGGCTATACGGGGGAACTCCCGAACTTCTTCAAGGTGTACTTTGCCACTCCCGCCTATTTTTCTCAGGGATGGAAGCCTGAATCTTGGGATCCTTTCTTCACTGGCAGGGTAAAACTGGAAGCCGTTGCTCTCTCGCGTTTCCAAACGCTGGGAGGCTACGATTTGCTTAAGAAAGCGCAGAAACCAGCCCGACGTTTTGTCCCTGCTGGGAGCGTGTACTACTTTTCCCATACGGGAGGGGTGCAGTTGTCTCAGCAAGCCATTACCGAGGACGGAGCCTCTATGGGTTTCGGACAGGTGATGATTGCTGCCTGGAAACCGGAAACAGCCTGATCTTTTGATTTTTTGGGAGGAAAAAGACCATGTTTAAAGCCAGACGTTTGCTCTTCTTCTATGTTGAAACCCCCCTGCATGTGGGGGCAGGGCGTGCCAGCGCCAATGTAGATTTGCCCATTCAGCGCGAGCGGGTTACCCAGTACCCCATGATGCAGGCTTCCGGCCTGAAAGGCGCTTTGCGGGCAGAGTATCGTCATGCGCACAATCTGACGGATAATGCCGATCAGGTAGAAGCCATCTTTGGCAAAGCCGGGGGAACCGGGGAAAATTGGGCAGGTGCCATTTCCACGGGAGATGCACGTATTCTCCTCTTCCCGGTGCGTTCTCTGGCGGGTGTGTTTGCCTGGGTGACCAGTTTACATGCTCTGGAATCCTTCCGCCGTGCGGCTGATCTTGTAGGGAACCCCATCCCGTGGCAGTTACCTCAGAGCCAACCGGCTGCAGACGTTGCCTGGGTCGGAAGTAAGCCACAGGTGGTGGCACAGCCACAGGGCAAGGTAGTTCTGGAGGAGTTCAGTTTCAAGGCTCAGCCCAAAGAAGAAGTGGATACCATCGCTTTGTGGCTGGCTCAGTATGCCCTGCCACAAACCAGCGCTTTCCAATATTTTCGGAACAACCTGCCGGGTCGTCTGTGTATCCTGCCTGAGGATGCCTTTCGCGATTTCTGTCTCTATGGCACGGAGATCCAGACGCATATCCGTATTGACCCTGACAAGAAAACCGTTGCGGAACGTGCTTTATGGACAGCAGAATACCTGCCGGCTGATAGTCTGCTGTATGCCCCGCTCATGGCAATGGATGTGCGCAATGGGAAAAGCCAGATGATGGCAGACGATGTGCTGAGAGGGTTCGATTTTTTGAAAGGTGGACATATCCAGTTAGGCGGTGATGAAACTACCGGTCAGGGCTGGGTGGCTGTGAATGTGTATGGAGGGAATTGACATGGATGAGACGATTTCCCAACAACGGTTGCTGGAGCAGGAACGCGCTGCTCATGCCTATCAGAGGGTGAAAAACGCAAAAGGGAAGTGTGACAGGGAGTTGAAATCCCTTGCACGTAGTGCCCCTGCCAGCATCCAGAGCAATGGCTTGGGGCAGACGGTGGCTTTCTGGAGAGCCAAAAAGGAGAAGCATCATCTGGCTTTGTACGATGCCCTCTCGGATTGGCTGAAGAAGCAGTTGGGATTACCGGCTGATTGCGATGTTCTGGAGTGGATTGCCAGCAAGGCTTCCAGCATCGAGTACCGCCATGCCACGGCTGAAGCCCTGGCATACCTGAACTGGTACAAACGTTTTGCCGAGGCTGAACTGGAAGGAGAGTAAGCCCATGAACCATAATCCATCAAGATCCGGCGGGGGCGGTCCTCCGGCGCGGCGTAGCGGCGGGGGGAATCCTCCGAATGAAATTAACATTGAGTATCCTCTGCCGTCGGATACGGTGGCTGTATTGAAGGGAAACAGGGTAAGTAACCCGGGTTTGGCGTTTGAGCGTTATCTCCCTTATTTGGGGATACAAAAACAACAGCGGCGTAAGGAAGCCCTGGAAGGCGCCAGAAATGCTCCTGATCAGGGAGCCCTACAGGCGGCTTACGCCCGCTGGCAGGCGCTGGTACAAGTTGCGGGAGCCACACCTTTCACATTGGCAACCGACTGGCGCTTCATCCCCGGGCTGGGGCGCAAAACCGCACTGGAGATTGGCTTCAGTTTCCACCGTTATGGCTTTCCTTACCTTCCGGGGAGCAGTGTCAAGGGGATTGCCCGCACCTGTGCGTTGTTTGAATTGGCATCGTTCCTGGGAGTGGAAGAGGGCAAATTGTCCAGTCTGGACAAAACCCTTGAGAAAGAAGAAAATGAATTTCAGAAAGAATTTGTGACCTTCAAGCCTTCGGACAAGGTATGGGAAAAGGCAAAAATCTTCCGTCGGGTGTTCGGCACGCTGGATCAGGCTGGCGGGGCAATTTTCTTTGATGCCATTCCCACCACGGCTTTTCCTCTAGATATGGATATCATGAACCCACATTATGCTCCATATTACCAGGAAAAAGAGCCTCCCGGTGACTGGCACAACCCTACCCCCATCACTTTCCTTGCTGTGCCGGCAGGTAAACCATTTGCCTTTGCTGTGGCGTGGCGGCGTGGCGCTCCTCACGCAGACCTGCTGACCCATGCCGTATCCTGGTTGAAGCAGGGCTTGCAGGAATTGGGCGCCGGGGCAAAGACTGCCGCAGGGTACGGGTATTTTCGAGAACAAGGTGAGTGAGGTAAACGATGATCTTACTCTGCCTTTCTGGCGAACAACCTATCCCGAACCTGATCCCGGTTCGCTACCTGAAGCCGGATCAGACCCTTATAGCCCACACAACCGCCGAACACTCGCAGAAGAGCGCTGTCCGTCTGTCTCGCCTGGCGGGTAATACCCGGCTGTTCTCTATAGGTGAGGGCTATCAGATTCCCCGAATTCTGGAAGTGCTCCATCGCGAAATCAGCCAGTCTGAAGAGGTCATCGTCAACCTCACCGGAGGCACCAAACCGATGGCGCTGGCGGCCTTTGAACTGGCGCGTCAGCGCCGTTACCCGGTGGTGTACTACCAGACCGAAGGTCCCCGCGGGCGCGATCAAAAAAGCCTGCTCTACCGCTACTGTTTTGACGAGCAGGGCGAGTTGCGCCTGGAAGAAGGGTATCCCTGCGAACTGCCCGCCCTGATTACGCTGGACGATTACCTCAAAGCCCATCTGGAGGGATACGAGGAAAAACCTCCTGCGGGCACTTCTGGCGAAGTACTGGAGAATGTCGTTGCTCGGGCGCTGAAGCCCCATGTGGATGAAATGAAACAACGCGTTGTGCCTGCGGGGGTAAAAGACCAGGCAGAGATTGACCTGCTGGTGCGCTGTGGCAACCACGTGGGAGTATTTGAAATCAAAACCGGCGGCTCAGAGAGCGGGAAACATGCCGTGGATCAGTTAACCACCATCGCCGCCCGAGAGTATCTGGGGACCTATGCCGCCCGTTTTATGGTCACGCAGGCCTCTATGGAGGACCGTTACAAGGCGCTGGCGAATGCCCTGAGGGTGAGAGTCATCGAATTGCGCGAGTACCAGTTCGGCAGACCACTCAGCCAGAAAGATCAAAATACCCTGCTTCAAACCGTTTTGCAGAGCATTCCCCTCCATTAAAGGAGTGACGCATGATTCTGGTCAATTTCTCTCATCCCCTCTCTGCCGACCAGATGAAACAACTGGAAGTCATCCTCGGCGTGCCCATGGATCGGGTCATTGAAATCCACAGCCAGATCAACCCCGACCAGCCGCTTGCCCCACAGGTAGCGGCGATGGTGGATCAGGCGGGGTTGACCGTAGAAGAGTGGCAAAATGCTCCCATTCTCATCAATCCCCCTTCGCTCAACTTCAGCGCCGTGGTGCTCATTGCCGAACTGCACGGCAGAATGGGCTACTTTCCCGCCTGTGTGCGCCTGCGACCGGTGAATGGAGCCATCCCCCCGCGTTTTGAGGTGGCTGAGGTGCTCAACCTCCAGCATCAAAGAGATTCTGCCCGCCGCAGGAGGGCGTGATCAAGTTTAACATGGAGGAAAATGATGTCCGAAATTCCGTTTTCTCCTCCTGATTACACCGGACATCCTCTGCTGGATGTAGGACTGGCGACCCTGACGGCGTTTGTTGGGAAGAAACGCCCCACCCAACTGACGGAGGAAGACCTGCATCAGGCGGCACAGTACATCCGCGATCACTACATCGTGGACCCGCTGAAGTCGTTCCTCAACGTGGCGTTTCCCACCTCAGGGTTTACCAACCCCGCTTTTGAGAAACAGCCTCACAAGCGTATTCGCTATGCTGAGATTGTGACCCATGCCTTTAAGGCTGAATCGGGTGAAGAGCGAGATCCTTTCACGGGGTTTACCGCGACCAGACTCGCCCTCAACTCCGATGGCGATTTCCCCCCCGGACGGGCTTACCGACAACATGTCCCCCTGCTCACCGGTGTGGATGTGATCAACTTCCATCCCTACGGTGAAGCGGGTATTCCGCTCTCAGGGATCAGCCTGCTGGCGTTTCATATGCTCCCCATGGGGTGTGCAAAGGTCAGCGGGAAACTGCTGGCAGTCCACAGCGACGACCCTGATCTGTTGCTCTACTTTGCCCGCGAATTTCTGAAGGCGAACCTGCAGGGTGTCACCGCGGCGCGCGCTACCGGCGAGAAGAAACTGCCCGATACTACCCCGCATCGCGCCCGCACGGTGCTGATCGAGTATCTTCTGACAGCCGAAAGGGAACGCAGTCGCTCTCAAAAAGGCATCGGCGAAGCGCCACCCACCCTCACCGGCTACTACTTCACTAACAGCGGGCAGGGTGCCGAACTGGATATTTACCCCCTGCCCCTCGAAGTAGGTAGTTTCCTGAAAGCGGTGATGCACAACCCTGTCTTCCAGTCCGATTGGGAAGCGCTGACCGCACGTGGTTGGCAGTTGACCCGAAAACAGGAGGAAACCCCACGCTACAATCGCCTGTACGAGGATCTTTTCTCCCTGCCCGACAGGGCTACCCATTTTATCCGCCTGTATTTTCTGCGCAAACCCTCGCGTCAGAATAACGCCGGGGATAAACAAGATCCTACATTGACCTACGACACCCGCCGCGAAGTAGACTTAATTTCGTGGCGGCTGACCGATCTCTTTCTCAGAAAGGTAATGCTTATGGAGGAGTCCCGCATTCAATCCATTCGTGAATTGGGCGATGCCCTCGCTCAGCACATTCTGGATCGGAACGATCGGGGGGTGTTCAATGGTTTCTGGATGGCGCGCAATTATGGCGAACTGCGCGCTGTGCTCATCCGCGCTTCTGCGGCTGAAGTGCGTGCCGGACACAAACCGCTTATCACGCTCGATCAGTTCCTTGCCATTTTTGAACAGTCCGAAGGCATTCCCAACGCCGACTGGCGCCTTGGACGCGATTTGGTGCTCATTCGTTTACTCGAGCAGTTGTATCAACGAGGCTGGCTTCAGGCGCATGCCGAAGACCTGCCCGAAACTACCCCGGAAGAGGAAAACTCGTAACGTTTTCAAAAGGAGGATGCCATGTCGTTTGTCACCGGTTTATTGCTGATTGATGCGCCTGCCTCTGCGCTGAACAACCTGGGCAATATCCCGGGAAGTATGACCGAGAATGTGGTTGGGGTGAAGCACATCCCCACCCGAGAGGGTAACTATCCCTACGTCTCCGCCCAGGCTTTCCGCTACTGGTTGCGCACCACGCTGGAGCAGGGCAAGTGGGGCTGGAAAGCCGCTCCGGTCTTTCGGGAAGCCAAAATTGCCTACACCGATGCCAACCCTATTCTCTACTGGGATGACGATTTGTTTGGCTACATGCGTGCCCCTTCCAAAAAGACCGAAGCCGTCAACGCCCGTGAAGCCAGCGGTCTGGTGGCTCAGGCTACCCCTACCGCCGAAACGGTGACCCGCGTTTCGCCCTTCCGCGTGAGTACGCTGGTTTCGGTGGCGCCGGTGCGTCTGGTAGAAGATTTTGGCACCATGTCGCGCCACGAGGGCGACCCTGTGCCGCATGGACACCAGTTCTACCGCGCTACGTTACAGGGCTTGTTCTCCCTTGATCTGCACGCTGCCGGCACTTTTACTTACGCCGAGCGCACCGGTTACCTTAATCTGGATGAGGAACGCCGCCATCTGGCGGAGGAAAAGAAACTGGAGCATTTGGAGAAGGAAAAAGCCTACCGTCTGCCCTTAACAGAACGCCTTCAACGCGTACGCGCCCTGCTGGAAGGACTGGCAGACCTGAACGGTGGTGCCAAACAAGCCCTGCACTACACCGATGTCAGCCCGGATGTCATCGTCCTGGCAGTTACTCGCGGCGGCAATCATATTTTTGGGCATATCATCGGGGCGCAGGGAGAACGCCCGGTGCTGAATCTACCCGCATTGCGTGAGGCGCTGGATGTCCATCGGGAGGATTTGCTTTCGGATGTGTACATTGGCTGGGTGCGCGGGTATCTGGATGCCGAACGCCAGAAACTGGAAGAAGCCCTGGGTGAAGCAGGCATGCTGGGCGATTGGAGTACCCGCATTCACCTCATCCACCCGCGCGAAGCCTGCGTACGGCTGGCTCAGGAGTTGGAGGAGCACCCGGATTGGATGCAGTGAACGGGAGAGGTGCCTATGCGCGCGCTGAAAATTGTCGCCGAAGGGCTCACCGCTTCCTTCCGTTACCCACACTTCATGATGGGGGTTCAGCCTACCTTTGAAATGCCCCCACCTGCCACCCTGTATGGGCATGTTGCCAGTGCGTTGGGCGAGTGGTTCGACCCGCAGGGGGTGCGCTTTGCTGTGCGTTTCGAGTTTCGCCGCAAGCAGACGGATATCGAAACAACTTATCTGCTCACCCCCGCCAGCGGGAAAATGCCGGGGGATAAATCTCTCCCCCGGGCATTGGAGGGAAATCCCAATCCCTTCCATCGCGAAATTCTCTACTTCCCGCGCCTGACGCTCTACCTGAACCGCGCCGAATGGCTGGAGGCTTTCCGCCATCCTCATTACGCGGTTTGTCTGGGACGTTCACAGGATCTCTTTACCTACCGCAGGGTGGAGGTGGTGGATCTTCAGCCTGCTGAACAGGTGGTGCTGGAGCATACTCTTCTGCCGTATTCCTTCTCCACCTACACTGCCGCCGGGCAAGCCGTGCTGATGCCCCGCTACCTTGATGTCCACAACCGCCGCTATCCCACCTTCGATCGTTATGTCGTCCTGCACCGTCGTGTGCGTACGCGCGAGTTCACCCGCTTCTCCGGTCAACCGGCGCTGGAGCCCTGGTGGGCAGACCCCACCGAAATGACGGCAGAAGGTGAACCTTTAGGGGTGGTGTGGCTTTCCTGGATTTGACATGGAGATGCCCTGTGTTCCTGCTGGACTAGCCCACGTATGGGCAAAAAGCCCTGCACCTTCTCACCGCAAGGGGCAGAGCCTGGACCAGCACACCTGGGAGGCGCTGATGCGCCTGAGCGAACTGGCGCATCAGCGCCCCAATTTGCCTGCCCTCAGCGGGCAACCGCGCCTGTGGCATCTGCTCTTTTGGGCAGTCTTCCTGCACGATTGGGGCAAAGTGGCACAGGGCTTTCAGCGTCTCTTACGCGGAAAAGAACGCCGCTGGCAGTTTCGTCATGAAGTGCTCTCACTGGCATTTGTGGATTGGATTTCCTCAGGTCTGACCGAAGAAGAGGTTGCCTTTCTGGCGGCGGCAATTGCCACCCACCACAAGGATTTTGACGAAATTGAAGGCTATCTGGAGGAACAGGAACCCGACCTTGACCCATTGAATGCCATGCTGTCAGAGGTCTCCCGCGAGGATGCCACTGCCCTTTACCGCTGGGTGGCAACCTGCGCTCAGGGCTGGATGGACGCCCTGGGGATGTGTCCTCTGGGGGTGATTCTTCCCACCCTGCCCCCGCTGGAACATGCCCTTTCTCTGTTGACCCCGCAGGCGATACGTCGTCATCTGAACGCATTGGAGTCCTTCCTGCGCCGATGGGACGATAAACCACCTCCGCTGGAAGATATTCGTCCGGGTATTTTCCTGCGCGGGTTTGTCCTGCAGTCCGATCATCTGGCTTCGGCAGGTTGGGGATCTTTGCCCGAGACCTGTCTGGCTCCCGAAGGGGTTTTACAAGCCCTGGCTCTGCCTTTTCGTCGTCTGTATGCCCACCAGCGCTTTGCCGCCCGCACCCGTGGACACGCCCTTCTTCGGGCGCCCACCGGCACAGGGAAGACCGAAGCCGCCTTGCTCTGGGCGGCTCATCAGGATCTGCCGCGCCTGTTTTACACGTTGCCCTATCAGGCAAGCATGAACGCCATGTACGATCGCCTGAACCGCATTTTTCCCGGGCAGGTGGGGATTCTCCATGGGCGCAGTACCATGGCGCTCTTTCAGCGCCTGATGGAGCAATCTTACAGCCCTGAAGCCGCGGCAAAGACAGCCCGCCTGCTGCACAACCGTTCCGGGCTGGCGTATTATCCGGTGCGCATCTTCAGCCCCTACCAACTGCTCAAAGCCGCTTTTCAACTGAAAGGGCACGAAGCCCTGTGGAGTGATTTTTCCGAGGCGGCGTTTGTTTTCGATGAGATGCATGCTTACGAGCCTGATCGTCTGGCAATGATCCTTGCCACGCTGAACCTGCTGACTCAGTTCTATGGGGCGCGTTTTCTGGTCATGTCTGCCACTTTACCTGCTCCGGTGTGCACCGTCGTTCAGGAGATTTTTGGCGAGGTGCCCCTCATCCAGGCATCCCGGCGTTTGCGCACCAGCCTGCGCCGCCACCGCCTTTTTCTGGGCGAGGGCAGTTTGCTCGATGAGGATAACCTGCGTAGCGCCCTGAATCTGGCTTGTCAGGGCAAACGCGTGTTAATGGTTGCCAATACCGTGCGCCGCGCCCAGTTCATTTACCAGTGGATGCGCGCCCGTCTCCCTGAACAGATCCCCGCCTTCCTTTTGCATGGGCGCTTTAGCGGGCGCGACCGCGCCCAAAAAGAACGCCAAATGCTGGCGCTGGCAGGGCTGACCCCGGCAGAACGTCAGCCGCTGGTATTGGTCGCCACGCAGGTGGTTGAAGTTAGCCTGAATCTGGATCTGGACGTGCTGATGAGCGACCCTGCCCCGCTGGACGCGTTACTTCAACGCGTGGGGCGGGTGAACCGCCTGGGAAAGCGCGAGCCTGCGCCGGTGTGGATCTTCAGAGGGATGGATGAGGTCTTCCGGCGCGTGTACCGCCCCGTTGAACAGGTAACCCGCACGCTTGAGGTGCTCGATCAAGCCTTGCGTGACGCGCGACGCAGCAGCCTGCTGCTGGATGAAGAGCGCCTGCCCCACTGGCTGGATGAGGTATATACGGGCGAGGTTCTGACAGCCTGGAGGCACACCTTCGACCGTGCCCGCTCCGATTTTGAGGATAGTTTTTTGCAGGGGCTCCAGCCTTTTCGTTCCAATCCCGCTCTGGCAGAACAATTTCATCGCCTCTTCGGCAGTACCGAGGTTTTGCCCGAATGCCTGCTTGAAGAGTATCTGGAACTGCGCGATAGCGAACGCGCTCTTGAAGCCGATAGCCTGCTGGTGCCGCTTTCGTGGGGCTTACGTGCCATGCTTGCCCTGCGAGGACAACTTCAAGTGGGCGACCATGACCTTCCCGATGTGGTTTCTGTTCCCTATGATGAGGAATGGGGGCTGGATCTGGATGTGTCATCCTCCCCCGAATCTCCGGAGGAAAACGATTAATGGCAGACTTTCCCCTCACCTTTACCCGTTTGCGGTTTGAGTGCCTTGCCGAAACCCCTTTGCGGTTTGGCGAATTTCGGGCGGGAAGCAACCTGCGCGGCGCGCTGGTGAATGTTATGCGTCGCGCCACCTGCCCTTTGAGCCTTCCGGCGCTTCCGGGGGGTGTGGCTGTTCCCCCCGATTCTGAACATGTGGCAACCTGTCCGGTTTGCTGGCTGGTTGCCGCAAACGAGAAACCCGGGGTGGAGCGCCGCGGCTATGTCCTCACCCCCCCGCTGGATGCTTCTCCCGCCTACGAAGCCGGTGAGCGCTTTGCCTTTCACCTGACTCTGGTGGGCGAGGCTCAGCGCTTCCTGCCTTACTTTGTGCTGGCGGTGCCCGAAGCCGGGCGGATGGGCGTGGGTGCCGGGCGGGGACGCTTTGCCCTGCGGCGCATCCTTGCCGAGCATCTGGATGGTAGCGAAGAAATCCTGCTGGAAGAAGGCGAAACCGTCCTGCGCCCCAATGCTTCCGCTCAATCCCATCAGGATGTGATTGCCCGCGCCGAACGCCTGCTTCCTTTACGCTTTGCGCCTTCTGCCCGACCGATGCTCGAACTGCGTCTGCACTTCCACACCCCGTTGCGGCTCATCTGGAATGAGCGGCTGGTGAAATCTCCCGATTTTGCCGTGATCTTCGCCCGCCTGCTCGAACGGGTGGATGAACTTGCCGTCCAGTTTGCCGATGCACCGCGGCGCCCACTCGAAGAGATTGCCCGTTTAGAGCAACTTGCCCTTCAGGTCCGTCTGATCGAGCACAACACCCGCTGGGTTGAGGTTGCCAGCAGTTCCAGCCGCACCCACATTCAGACCTGGCTGAGCGGTCTGGTCGGCACTGCCCGTTATGCCGCCCCGCTGGCAGTGTGGCGCGAATTGCTCCCCTGGCTGGTGTGGGGGGAGGTCGTTCAGGTGGGCAAGGATACCGTGAAGGGCAACGGCGTTTTGCGCCTTCGCAGAATCGAGTAAAGCAATGGCAATCGTTCAGCATCTGATTGCAGATACCTATGGAACTTTCATCGGCAAGCACAGTGAGCGCCTGATCGTCTTTAAAGGCGAGGAAAAACTCCTGCAAGCCCCCTTGCTTCACCTCGAATCGGTGGTGATTACCAGCCTGGGGGTCAGCATCAGCGCCGATGCCGTGCAAGCCTGTACCGAACGCGGTATCCCCATCTTTTTCCTCAGTTCCATCGGCGAACCGTATGCCAGCCTGTACAGCGCCGGGCTGACCGGCACGGTTGCCACCCGCCGCGCACAACTGGAAGCCTACCGCGACCGGCGCGGCTTATCGCTGGTGCTGGCGCTGGCGGTGGGCAAGATTCAGAATCAGGGCAATTTCCTGCGTTATTTGAGCAAATACCGCAAAGAAAACCAGCCTGACCTGTATGAAGAACTGCGCCGCCGCTCTTCCGCTCTCCTGAATGCCCGTGATGAACTGGAGCGCCTGCGTCAGGCGGAGGAGTTGCAACAGGGCAAATGGAGCATTGAGGACCTGCGCGAAGCCATCATGGCAGTCGAAGGGCGTGCCGCCCGCCACTACTGGGAAGCCATTGCCCTCACGGTGCCGGAGAAATATGCCTTCCCCGGCAGGGTGGGACGTGGCGCTGTGGACCCCCTCAACGCCGCCCTCAATTACGGTTACGGCATCCTCTACGGGCAGGTGGAGCGCGCCATCGTGCTGGCTGGTCTGGACCCTTACGCCGGCTTTCTCCATGTGGACCGCCCCGGCAAACCCAGTTTGACCCTCGATTTCATTGAGGAGTTCCGCCCAACTGTGGTGGACCGCACCATCATCGGGCTAGCCAATCACGGCACAGCCTTCGAGCAGGATGATAAGAACCTGCTTACCGCCGATACCCGCCGCCTGATTGCTGAAAAGGTGCTGGAACGGCTGGATACCCCCATCCCCTTTGAGGGCAAACGCTACCCCATTCGCGCCATCATCCAGATGCAAGCCCGTCACATGGCAACCTTCCTGCGCGGCGAGCGCGATGCCTACCAGCCCTCTCAATTACCCTGGTAAGCCCTGGAGACCATGAGCGTGGAAAAGACCCCCAACCTCATTCTGGTGTACGATATCGTGGACGACCGCAAGCGCGCCAAAATTGCCGATGTGTGCCTCGATTACGGACTGGACCGCATCCAGTACAGCGCCTTTGTGGGCTGGCTCATCCCCGCCAAACAGCAGGAACTCTTCACCAAAATCAGGCGCATCCTCGGGAAAAGCCCCGGCAACGTGCAACTGGTGCCCATCTGCGCCGATGATTGGAAAAAACGCCGCGTCATCGACCAGCCTGATCGCGGAGCCAGAAATGCTTGACCCCTTTGAAGAAGTGTATGAATACCCCTTCCGGGTGACCGACCTGAAGCAGTGGGTGTACTGCCACCGTCTGCTGTATTTTCTGGTGTGCCTGCCCGATGTGCGCCCCCGCACCTACCTGATGGATGCGGGGAAAGAAGCCGGTGAAGGCGAAGAAGGACGCGAACTGCGTCGCTCGTTTAAATCCTACCGGCTGGTGGAAGGACGGCGGGAGTTCAACGTGGCGGTGCGCTCCCGCCGTTGGGGACTGCGCGGACTGGTGGATCTGGTAATCTGGGTGGATGAACCCGCACCGGGGGAAGTCATTCCGGTGGATTTCAAACTCTCCTATAAAAGTGGCGAACACGCTCAGATGCAGATCATGGCGTATGGATTGCTCCTGGAAGAACTCAGCGGCAGACCTGCGCGCCGCGGCTTTCTTTACGAAATCCCCCTGCGTAAGGCGGTGGAAGTGCCGTTGACTCCGACCCTGCGCCGTAAGGTGGAAGAAGCCCTTGAGGGCATGAAAAAGATGCTGGAGAGCGAACAAATGCCTCCGCCAACCGCTCAGCGCATGCGTTGTCTGGGGTGTGAATTCCGGCGTTTTTGCAACGATGTGGTCTGAAAGGGATGAGGTTTCGCAAATCCCCCCGGTTTTTGCGCAAAAATCGATTTGCGAAAAAAGGATTTGGAAGATGGGCAACCGGTGGGTTGACAAAAGCAAAAATGCGCTATAATAAACCACATATAGGGGATGATTTTGCGTTGCACCCGTCTCGATCCGTTAGAGGATACTGAAACTTTTCGAGAACACAGAACCAGCTCTTTGCCTCACATTGTGTTGCACCCGTCTCGATCCGTTAGAGGATACTGAAACAATAGGAAACTCACACCCTTATCCACAATCATTCGGTTGCACCCGTCTCGATCCGTTAGAGGATACTGAAACGTAAAGCAATCTCGTCTTTTGGCGAGATCACTAAGTGGTTGCACCCGTCTCGATCCGTTAGAGGATACTGAAACGGCGTTCCTGCATTGGGTCTTGCGGCAGGATATCCTGTTGCACCCGTCTCGATCCGTTAGAGGATACTGAAACGTTTCAAGCAAAGTTACTGCCGCATCGGGAAATTGGTTGCACCCGTCTCGATCCGTTAGAGGATACTGAAACTTGCATATATTTGATAATCTGTTCGAGTGTCTTATGTTGCACCCGTCTCGATCCGTTAGAGGATACTGAAACAAAACATCAACAAGACTACTGTAGATTGCGTTTGGCGTTGCACCCGTCTCGATCCGTTAGAGGATACTGAAACACGTTAGAGATGCTGGTAATCGCTTGATTCAAAGCCGTTGCACCCGTCTCGATCCGTTAGAGGATACTGAAACATATATACAAACGTGCCAGGTTTGTATGGCAGTAATGGTTGCACCCGTCTCGATCCGTTAGAGGATACTGAAACGGCGGAGTGGATGCAGGCGGTACGCGGTGAAGTTGGTTGCACCCGTCTCGATCCGTTAGAGGATACTGAAACATGACGCAGGAGCCCGCAGCATCCCCGACAATCCGCCGTTGCACCCGTCTCGATCCGTTAGAGGATACTGAAACTTGGACACGGAAGATCCTGCTCATGCTGTGGTTGCGTTGCACCCGTCTCGATCCGTTAGAGGATACTGAAACATTGACTGGGGGATTTCTTTTACACAAAGTGCTGGCGGTTGCACCCGTCTCGATCCGTTAGAGGATACTGAAACGCGCCTGCGTCAAATGGAAAATAAGTCTGTGCCATTGTTGCACCCGTCTCGATCCGTTAGAGGATACTGAAACTTGCCTCCACGAGGATCTCTTTTTCCGCGCCGTCTCGTTGCACCCGTCTCGATCCGTTAGAGGATACTGAAACACAGATGTCTGAAGACATTGCAGAGATCAAGGCATTGTTGCACCCGTCTCGATCCGTTAGAGGATACTGAAACGTTTCGCGTTGATCTCGCTCAAATCCGTTCCTGGCTGTGTTGCACCCGTCTCGATCCGTTAGAGGATACTGAAACCGCTGGTAGTCAGGTGGTATGTGGCGGATATGGAGGGTTGCACCCGTCTCGATCCGTTAGAGGATACTGAAACTCATAGGGAGCATAACGATACATCTCGGCGGGGAAGTTGCACCCGTCTCGATCCGTTAGAGGATACTGAAACTTGTACAGATTGACGTCAAGCGGTCGCAACGCTCCGTTGCACCCGTCTCGATCCGTTAGAGGATACTGAAACTAAAGGATGGAAAGGAAGTGATCGCTAGCCGTGAGTTGCACCCGTCTCGATCCGTTAGAGGATACTGAAACTTCTAGTCTAATTCGGCTTTGAGCATAGCCCATATGGTTGCACCCGTCTCGATCCGTTAGAGGATACTGAAACTTCTAGTCTAATTCGGCTTTGAGCATAGCCCATATGGTTGCACCCGTCTCGATCCGTTAGAGGATACTGAAACAAATTGCAGAGCGAATATATCACAACAGAGGATGGGTTGCACCCGTCTCGATCCGTTAGAGGATACTGAAACATTGACGGAACATTTTTTCTAAACGCTCCAGATGCGTTGCACCCGTCTCGATCCGTTAGAGGATACTGAAACCAGGTCAAATGGCGCTGGTGAGGAGATAATATGGCGAGTTGCACCCGTCTCGATCCGTTAGAGGATACTGAAACTTATTGAGTAAGAGCCTCTGGCTCGTGTTTTGGTTCGTTGCACCCGTCTCGATCCGTTAGAGGATACTGAAACGATGAACAGGTTCGTCTGCGTCCCAAGATAAGCCTCGTTGCACCCGTCTCGATCCGTTAGAGGATACTGAAACGATCCTTGTGGTCATTGGGCTGGTCGAATGGAGCAAGTTGCACCCGTCTCGATCCGTTAGAGGATACTGAAACACACGCTGACGCAGATCTATTCTGCCCAACCCTTCGTTGCACCCGTCTCGATCCGTTAGAGGATACTGAAACTTAACGACACCGACCGGCTGATGATCTCTCAGGACGGTTGCACCCGTCTCGATCCGTTAGAGGATACTGAAACTGAGTGTGTCAAAAATAGGGGCGTAAGTCACATATGTTGCACCCGTCTCGATCCGTTAGAGGATACTGAAACTCTGTGATAATGTTAATCTCTCGGATTGTCTCCGTATGTTGCACCCGTCTCGATCCGTTAGAGGATACTGAAACAGTCAAAGATATTGCCATTGACCTTGACTCGAGTAGTTGCACCCGTCTCGATCCGTTAGAGGATACTGAAACTTCTTATCACCAGCATATTCAATGAAATTCGAGTCTGGTTGCACCCGTCTCGATCCGTTAGAGGATACTGAAACTTCTTATCACCAGCATATTCAATGAAATTCGAGTCTGGTTGCACCCGTCTCGATCCGTTAGAGGATACTGAAACCTTCTATGCAGGAGCCTAACCGCTATCTGCTGGATGTTGCACCCGTCTCGATCCGTTAGAGGATACTGAAACCAATCGATATCGCTGGCAGGTGTAGCAGAGACTCAACGTTGCACCCGTCTCGATCCGTTAGAGGATACTGAAACATAAGATCATGGCTTGGGTGGGCGGGACAATTGGGAGTTGCACCCGTCTCGATCCGTTAGAGGATACTGAAACGAATACAAAGGGGCAGATTACTATAACCGCATCCTTGGTTGCACCCGTCTCGATCCGTTAGAGGATACTGAAACCACCATCCAGCGCGCAATCAATCAGGCATACACGATCGTTGCACCCGTCTCGATCCGTTAGAGGATACTGAAACAGAAGGCGCGCGCCTTGCAGGAGCGCACGACTGAGTATGTTGCACCCGTCTCGATCCGTTAGAGGATACTGAAACCGCTTGATCCAACCAGCGCCTTGCTGATTGCCGGTGGTTGCACCCGTCTCGATCCGTTAGAGGATACTGAAACTACTACAACGACTTCAGTCGGGAAACGGAACTCGTCGTTGCACCCGTCTCGATCCGTTAGAGGATACTGAAACCCTCTTTAATCGCCTCGCCTACTACCAGCAGACATTGTTGCACCCGTCTCGATCCGTTAGAGGATACTGAAACGACGATAGCCTTTACTGCCAGAAACGCCATTACCGCCAGTTGCACCCGTCTCGATCCGTTAGAGGATACTGAAACAAAAGACAAGACAAGTATAACGTATTTTTATAACTTTGTTGCACCCGTCTCGATCCGTTAGAGGATACTGAAACGCGAATAAGCCAGGCTCGTAAGCCATGATCATCAGCGTTGCACCCGTCTCGATCCGTTAGAGGATACTGAAACTTTATTTCGTTCGTGTGCCAGGATACAAAGATGATTAGTTGCACCCGTCTCGATCCGTTAGAGGATACTGAAACATCTCCATCGCGCTGGCAATGGCGGAATCGATGGTCGTTGCACCCGTCTCGATCCGTTAGAGGATACTGAAACCGAATCGGTTGAACAGGTCTGGATAGATGCGCTTCGTTGCACCCGTCTCGATCCGTTAGAGGATACTGAAACCATGATTGCCATCTCGCTAAACATCTAATCCTCCATCGTTGCACCCGTCTCGATCCGTTAGAGGATACTGAAACACGGTGTCCAGCGTGTGACCCTGGCGCTGGGGCAGATGTTGCACCCGTCTCGATCCGTTAGAGGATACTGAAACGCAACTCATCCAGAAATGCACTATTCCAGGGCGCTTGTTGCACCCGTCTCGATCCGTTAGAGGATACTGAAACGCAACTCATCCAGAAATGCACTATTCCAGGGCGCTTGTTGCACCCGTCTCGATCCGTTAGAGGATACTGAAACAATGGCGGAGGGAATACGGGTTTTCCCGCAGGGAGGTTGCACCCGTCTCGATCCGTTAGAGGATACTGAAACTTGAAAAACAGAGCCCGCGTGACGGTCGTTGCCACAGTTGCACCCGTCTCGATCCGTTAGAGGATACTGAAACGTAATCTGGTTTCTATATCGTCGGTAGAAAAGGTTAGTTGCACCCGTCTCGATCCGTTAGAGGATACTGAAACTCGTCTACAACCTCGCTCAGCAGGACATGGTGGCTGTTGCACCCGTCTCGATCCGTTAGAGGATACTGAAACACCGTATAGTCGCCATCTCCAGCAGTGGCTGCTTTGTTGCACCCGTCTCGATCCGTTAGAGGATACTGAAACGTTCATCCTCGATTACGCGATCGCACTCTGAACAACGGTTGCACCCGTCTCGATCCGTTAGAGGATACTGAAACCTATCTGCTAGATGGCGTTCCCATTGAGTTTCCAGGTTGCACCCGTCTCGATC
>FWWL01001420.1_pt1 | contig 34872 bp, 29 predicted proteins | sample 2228331 | NCBI WGS metagenome assembly FWWL01 (sample SAMEA103939775, study PRJEB20133) | metagenome
TCGGGATCCAACTCCCACGGGCAGAAACGTTCGATCCCCGGCTACCGCTATCTTACGACCACACAAAAATGAGGTCCACCAGTAAAATCTGGTGACCTCATAATACGAACGGGCAGGATACTAACAATGGCATGACGAATGTTAAAATAAGTAAATTGATTTTTTAGTTTCAAAGCAGAGGGGCGTCTTAAGTGCAAAGTAAAGCGTTTGAATGGGCAGTCTTTATGGATAAAGTGCTTCGGGGCGCTGGAGAGGAAATAATAAGATTACGTAAAGAGGTACGTTTAGAAGTTACATATAAAAGCGCAGGAGAACTTGTTACGACTGCAGACCTTGCTTCAGATCAGATAATTCGTGATGCTATTGCACAGTCCTATCCAGAACATCGTATTCTGTCAGAAGAAAAGGACTCTGAAGACAATGATAAAGAAACGTTTGAAGGCCCTCTTTGGATTATAGACCCATTGGATGGTACAGTAAATTATGCAAAAAACCTCCCCCATTTTGCAATCTCTGCAGCCATTGCAGTGGATGGGGTTGTTTGGGCAGGGGTTGTACATGCCCCTGACTTAGGCGTTACCTATGTTGGTGTAAAAGGTGGAGGAGCTCATTGTAATACCAAGCAGCTACATATCAAACGGTTTGAGCCCTTATCATTAGCGATAGTTGGCACTGGCTTCCCACACGATAAACAAAAGGTGCATCAAGCAAATGAAAGAGTGAATCTCCTGACAAATTCGTGCATGGATATTCGTCGTTTGGCTGCTCCAGCTATAGATATTTGTTATGTCGCATCCGGTCAGTTGGATGCACATACAGAGACTTTAGCACCCTGGGATATTGCAGCTGCAGGTTTAATCGCCCGCGAGGCAGGAGCTATAACAGGACATGTTGGATTAGTACCTCATGGAGTTCCGTCAGAGTTATACGGAGAAGAAATAATCTGTTCAAATCCAGGTATCTATGAAGAACTACTTGAACTATTGCGTTCTTCAAAGTCATTGAAGTAACGGGAAACGAGACTAAACAAAATCAATGACGCCCCCCGACCACGGAGTGAATCGAATGTCTTTAAATGATCGAATAATTATGGCATTATTGGCTTTCATTATTATCTGTGTTCCCTCGATCCTTGATATTATAAGACCAGATCTTATGTACAAATATCAAGCGATTAATACATTAAAGAAGACACCCGAAAAATCAGTTTTGAAACGATATCGAGTGGGAGGTTATATTTTTCTGCTTATCGGTTTAGTAATAACTTTAGGTATTCTTCTTGGTTGGATAGGTCCAAGGAATGGTTCGGTGTAGATAGTGGGTGTAATTTGGCGTTAGAGCTGATTATTATATTGTAAAACCAGCACTCAGCTAACGGGCACAAGTACTCAATACAATTTTAACGAGGCTATCGGCGTATTGACGGTAGCCCCGCATAACTTTCGGGCAGCATTCAATATCCATGTGCTTTTTTGAGTAAGATACTGCATTTTACTCAAGATCTTTGGAGGTGAAATAAGTGTTTATTGCCTTAACTTTATTACCCTTTTTATTTATGTTGTTTTTCTTGATTACAATTCGGGCAATTCAAAACAAAGACAAAAGTGATCTGCTCATTTTCATTACCTCTGTATTATTTGGAGCATTTCTTTTTATTAGTGTAGTTATATTGGCTCAATAAGTGTGTTCAGAGTTATTGAAGATAGCTAGAGAAAATCGGATCCGTTTTCTCAACAAACGGGTAAACACCGCAAGGCTGCCGCCAATCTGAACTCGGCAGCCTTTGCTCACCTAACGGGCAGGTTCGCTTAATCCTGTGTAGGAATTAAAGGATATCAGATGGATTTGCCGAATATTTCTAGAAATGTATTCTTATTTAAAGGAGTGTAACAATGTCTTTTTCTTGGTCAGCTGCGATTGTCCAAATTGTTATTATAGGCTTGATCCTACTGTTTTTCTATAGTTTCTATAAATTTATTAAGGGAATAGTCTATAGGAGTAAAATTACAAATGACACATTGAGAAGATTAGAACAGAAGATTGATACCTTAATAGATAGACAAAATGACCAAAGACATTGATAATTCTTCAAGGCGCACACAGTTTGTGCTAACGAATACGAGAGCTCAAAATACAACCAGAACCAGGCTGCCGGTCACACGATCGGCAGCCTTACTAACTTAACGGGCAGTATTCTTCAACTATTGGTAGTAAATATATGGTAAGCTTTTTGTATTGTACATGTTATTACTAGGAGTGTATTAGCGTGAAGCAAAAACCAAAAGTAATTGCAATTGCCGCTGTATCTGGAGGAGGAAAGACCGCGACAACTCATCAGTTGAGTAATAAATTAAATAAAACTAAAGCTCTATATTTTGATGATTACGAATTTGAAGAATGTCCTGAAGACATATGTGAATGGGTTGAGAGAGGAGCCGATTGTAATGAATGGAATCTGCTCCCAATGATCAAAGATGTTGAACTACTTCTTACTGTCGAATCGATAAATTATGTTGTGCTGGATTATCCCTTTGCTTATCTGCACGATGGCATGCGTGATTATATTGATTTAGCTATTTATATTGACACCCCGTTAGATATCGCTATGGCTAGACGAATTCTAAGAGATTACGAAGATAGTCCGATTGAAAACATACGCAGCGAATTAATAAGCTATTTAGCAAGGGCAAGAGGGGCGTATGTAAATATGGAAAGGACAGTTAAACCAAGTTCAGACATAGTCATTGAAGGTAATCTACCTACTGCTATTATTGTAGATAGAATAACTGAAGAATTAATAATCAGATTTTCTTCACTCAACTAAACGGATAAGTTAGCGGAATAAACAGAACATCTGTGAATTCAACTGCAGCGAAAGCTGCAGATGTCGTGGTGCTCAAGGGGAACTGTGTTTAAAACAGGGTGTCCCAGGATGTATGTTTTTTGTTTCAATTGTCATGTTGCATGTAGGATGAAAATCCATTTTTATTATTGATGTGATTTATGGGTATAGTCGCAACGTATGTCACTTAACCGAAAAAAACTTGGATCAATACAAGCAAAAGCGACTAGTTTCTTAGGGTGGCTGAATCGATCAATTTCAGATAAAATTGTTGCCGCAATTTTATTGCCGATCCGGAGAGGGATTGGATTAATTCATAGCACGGGCAGGAACGTTCGACCCGGCTACCATAATCCTCAATTCAAAATAAAAAAGGATCAACCAGTAAGTTCTGGTTGATCACATAATACGAAAGGTCAGAGTTGCTTAACATGTCTTTTAGTTCCCAAATAGGTATGATAATATGTGGATGTAGGAGCAGCACTTGTTGATTAACATGGGAACGTAGAATTGGTGCTTCAAGTGGTATTAGCACAGCGATTGTCGCCAATTCAACATAATGCTGATCCCGTTGTAATAAACGATGGTAAGTGGTATAAACTCGGGTCAAGTTTAATCTATGAGCTTAACTTTTGCCACCACTTATTCGGATGGAACTTACCTTTACTCTACATCTACTTTCTGAATCTGTTCCGCTAAGGGAGGTCATATGATGGACAGGGTGTCTGGCCAGGCTACAGTAGAAGCACGAACCGCTAAGAAGCTTATTGAAAGCTTCCCAACCCAAATTAGGGAAATCATAGAAACATTACGGGCGGTCGCTAGTTCCAACATGCCAGGTGCACAGGAATTTGTGTATCACGGCGCCCTCAACTATAAATTGCCTGAATCGCCAGGTACGTGGATCTGTTATATCACAGCTCTAAGGAACTATGTGAGATTGGGGTTTTTCTTCGGGGCAAGTCTTTCTGACCCGAAGGAACTGTTAGAAGGCACTGGAAAGCGTATGCGTCACATCAAAGTAAGGACAGTGAGGGATGCAGGCACTGATGAATTGGCAGTACTGATTCGACTGGCCTGGGCCGATGCAGCCAACTAAACCCCATTTGGCGATTCAGATGAGGAGATCAAGGTGGTTGATACTAAGCATAATTGTCCTTGTAATCGGATTTATCCTATACAATAGATACAGTAACCAAATAACATCAATAACCATATATAAACATGGAAATAAAGGGCTGGAAAGAATTGTGGAAATACCACGTGATAATACGAGAGATGCATTATTTGACTCAGTAGAGAACTCTTTTCGCCATCAAAAAAATGCTGACCCAAAATCAGATGCATTAATAGAAGCACCTTATTTTAAATTTGAGATGAAGAAACGCTTTGGTTCAGATACCATCGAATTGTGGGTTACAAAGGAGAAGGTTGGAATTCAAAAGGGTGACAGATACAAAATAATTGACGGTGAATATACAGACGCCATAAATATTTTTTTGAAAGGTCTCCTTTAACACAGAGTTGCTTGACAGCAAATTGCTAAGCTAAACGGCACGTTAGCGAAATAAGAAAAGAAACGATCTTGGCTGCCTGGTGATATTGCTCGGCAGCCTTTTTCGTCAACCCGTAGAAACCATTAAGAAGGGAGCTTGAGAAATTAGTTGTTTAGTCTAACTATTTGAACCGTATTAAGAACATGAAAATGAAATTATCTCGCTTAGCTCAACCGTATAATGATTCCATCTCCCACCGAAAAATCTATAACCTAAAACAGATGTGCGTCCAACAAATGTTAGATAAAACCAGAAGCTGTCACCATTTTTTAGCCAAATGAAAGTATATCGATCTAAACATCTGGAAATTGTCCCGAGGTCAACGGCATACGGAGACAATTGAGGTACATATGAGGGCGGGGGAGATGTGGGACCATGCTGGGGTATAAATCCCATTCGATTTTAACACTCCTTATTAATTGGAATTCAAACTTAATGTATTCTGGGATCGCCTAAAGGGGAACCAAAACTGTCCCAATCATCGCAAATCCTTGATTTAATTGAACGGACGGGCAGTTATCTGTTATAAACTTCCCGAACTTTGGTTTTAGGAGGAAAAAATAGGTAATATAGCGAATGGGTATTTGGAAGCGCTGTTAGTAGCGTTAACACTTACAATGGCGGAAGAGAACCATGAAAGATCAAGCCGAAAAAAAATGTTTTAGCACGATCGAGTAATTATCTGGAACGCGCTTACGATACAGCCACTTCTTTGGATCAAGTCCATCGGTCACATATACAACATGGGGGATGTTTCAGTACACGGACAAGAGAGCCTGCTATTCTAACGGGCATTAAAACGTGGTAAGAAAGAGTAAACAGTTTTGAAGATTGGGGAACTGCTATTTATGTTTGAAAGAATTAAGGCTTGGGCTAAACAGCTAAAAAAGAGGTTTTTATACTTTATTTTGCCTATAAAGATGCTCGCACTCCTTGGTATGCAAAAGTATTTTCTATGTGTGTTGTCGCCTATGCCTTTAGTCCAATTGACTTGATTCCAGATATTATTCCCATATTAGGCTATCTGGATGATGTGATACTAATTCCTCTTGGCGTTGCATTTGCGTTGAAAATGATGCCTAAATCAGTAATTCAGGACTGTGCAGTAAAAGCTGAGGAACAAATGAAGAATGAAAAACCGAAAAATTGGCTTATAGGAAGTTTAATTATATTGCTATGGATAATGACGTTCCTATGGATTTCTTCTTCTGCTTATCGGTATTTGTTCAACTAACGGATAAGTTAGTTCAAAACCGATAGGGCTGCCGAGTGGCAGCCCTTTACTTCGCGAACGGGCAGTTTTTTAACATAGACTAATATCCGCATTGACTAAATTTGCATCGATGTAGAGGTGTATGGAAGAAATTCCTTTTAGCTCGGAGAAGAAGTCAGGTTTCTCCTGCTTCTGGCATCTCAAGAGAGAACTGCTTTTTTAAAAGTATTGTTCTGATCGCAAATAGCAAAGGAGAGATTGTATTGATGAAGATCGAATTGCGGGCACTGGTTCGGGATTATTATGTCGAAGCGCTGGAAAAGGCGAAGGCGAGCTTCGAGCTGTTGTACCCGGATATCCGGGTAAACTTCGAGGTGGTCGGGAACGACCATTTCGACGCTGCACTGGACGAGCACGAGAGGAACGGAACGATGCCGGACGTGCTAGAGCTGGATGAAACCCAGCTGAAGCATTCACTCGACCGGGGCATTGTGGCCGATATAGGGGAGCGGTTGCGGCAAATTCCGGAGCTTGCGGATGATTATTATCCCGCTGTTTTGGATGCGGTACGCTTCGGGGGAGGAATGGCCGGACTTCCGATGCGCCCGGTCAACATGGTGTTCTTCTATAACAAAGGCATGTTTGACGAGGCGGGTATCGCCTATCCACAGGATGGCTGGAGCTGGGACCAGTTTTTGGAGACAGCTCTGACGATGACGAAGGTGAAGGAGGACGGAAGCCGACAATACGGTATTTTCTTTCCCTATGAGATGGAAAATATGGAGCCGTTCGTGATGGCGGCAGGCAGCTCGCTTTTGTCGCCTGATGGCAAGAAGGCTGCAGGATATATGGACAGCCCGGAGACGGTTCGGGTCATCGAGCAGCTTGCCGATCTGATCAGAGTTCATCAGGTGGCGCCTCCTCCGGACGCCCCCGTCAACTGGGACGACATGTTTATGAGGGGGAAGTTTGCGATGCAATATAAAGGGGCTTGGTCGCTTGGGCAAATGTTTCATAAAGGAATATACGACTCCTACGGAGCAGCTCAGCTCCCAAACTTCGCCAGCGGCACGCATGGCAGCTACTTGTGCTTACTCGGCTACGGGATGTCCGCCAGGACGGCTTATCCGGATCAAACGTGGCTGTTTCTGAAGCATCTGGCTATCGCTGAATCGGAGGAAAGCCTTAGCTGGCAAATCGGTTTGCCGACAAGGGCAAGCGTCGCGTCGCGAAACGGGCAAGCTGAAGATCATTTGAAGTCCGTGTTCCTGCGTGAATTCGGCTTCGTGCACCGGACGGCCGCCTTTATCCATCGCGACTGGCGCAAACTGGAAGCTGAAATTATTAATCCGGTTGTATATAAGGCCATAAAGGGCAACGGAAATATACAGGAAGCGTTAAGCCGTGCTGCCGAGCAAGTCGACAGGGAGCTTAACGCCCAGTTGTAGTTACGCGGAGCGGTCAAACGGTACTTAGCGAAGGCCCCCGAACCCGGTATGCGAAAGACCGTCAGAGGGATTGGAAACAACCCTCTGATGGTTTCAGCGTTGTGGGCTGTTATCAAGGTCAGCTGCACTCGATCTTTGGAGTTAAGGATTCATCGAGCTCCATTCTCAGAAAATCGATGAATCGTGCTATTCAGTGACCCTGACGGCAATCGGTCGCCCATCCGGGTCATGTATCAACCATTCGCGTCTGCCGTAATTGCTGTCTGCCGCTGTTTGGGAGATGGCGATTAATTTATTCCTTACCAATGGGTAGGCCAATTCCTCGTCTATCGCTTCAAATCGCAGCCTGACGGACGAATCGGGGCTGAACTTATTCGTGAAGCGCATAGATCGCTCGACAAGCCCAGGTCCAAACAAACTGCCGTACGCCTGTGCAGACGCAATCGGATCTCTTACTGAAACTGCAAATGGAACCGCAGCACACACGAGCGGATGTTTATCAAGAATGGAGCCCGCGGTTGGAAAAGCCTGCGACAACGGATGACTTCCAATGATAAGTTGGTTCCCGTCATGGTCAGCGGCGATGAAAAAGTCTGTGAACAGCCCGCCTTTGTCCAGGAAATTAATTATCGTCCATCCTTGCTGTCCTGCATTCCTATACGCTATGTCCACATCCGGGACATGGATGTAGAAGGCTGGATGCCAATCGGTATGGTTGAGGTCAAGTCTCCGATCCATCAGTACCAGAAGTTTGTCGTCGCGAAGCGGAAGGAAACCAACCGGCCCGTCCAGTCTTTCGGGCGCCAAATCGATTCCGAGTAACTGGCTGTAGAAGACCAGACTTGCCTTAAAGCAACTGCACATAAAGACGATAGCGTTAAGTGACGCGGTTTCAAGCGGATCGCATACAGGTTTCGGTCGCTTACCACCGAACGAATAGAACGGGCTGAGCATTACATGATGAACAGGAGCAGGCCTTTCCATTCCGGACCCTTCCTGAAGCGTTTTTAAAAGCAAGCGAATATGGGTTAACCCCAACTCTTCACAGGATTTCGCTTGATGGAGCAGTTGTACCGCTTGTTGATTGCAGTCCGGGTCATGCGGCGTTCCCCCATGCGGGAAAGGAAACAGTTCGCGTAGCTTACCGAACGTTTTACTGATTTCTTCGTAGCAACGCTTCACAGTCTGCAAGCTTTCCATTGCATAATATTTTGCTGTCCCCGGATCCCGTGATGCATATTCATTGATCCGCTCCTGCCAGAATAACACCGCTTGTTCCCGATTCCATCCATATAGTAACAGATTCGAAGCATTACCAAGCGGCTCTACCGATCCGTTCTCAAAGGCGGTGATCCATTCGTCATAAGCAAGCAAACCGCCAACGCAAGGCATAAATGTGGGATCGTTTCCCTCAACATGGCGGATGATCCGCTGCAGAAGGCGAATCAGCTTATGATCCGGGAGCCGACGACCCTCGTCCATTTCTCCGTCTAAGACGAAAGCGTATAGCTCGCGGGATATCGCTTTGTCTATCCTTGGACTGCCCGAGTACAAGTTGCTATACGGAATCTGTTCACAAGCTTGCGGGTCGACGGCATACAGCACTTGTTTCTCGTCATCGTAGCCGTACACGAGAGCAAGGTTGTAGGAGATCGCACTGCTTAGAAGCGCAGGCACCCCTCTGTCAACAGACTCCCGGATCATATCGAGAGTATAGAGAAGATTTCGGCTTTTATGTGCGCTTGCACTGGCGTTCTTATAATGCTGATAATCCACATAACGCGAATGGAAGCCCAAATTAAGCAGGCCGTTCGAGATAAACGTATCCCAATCCCAGAGCATCGGGCTCTCGGCGCCGATTGTTTTGCGACGAACATTAAGGACGAAAGCATAACCCGAGAAGCCCATGACTTCCGCCATAGTAATTAACTTGTTGCCTAAGCTGCGCATGATATGGAAGATGGCGTTCGGAAAAGCGGCTCCGGGATGAACTGGGGGTTCCTCCTGGATTCTTGGCTTAGCTAGTACGATTTTTTTACAGCCGCCGCGTGCATCTATATGGGCACGGATACGACTTCGGATATCCAATTCGATCCGAACGTCTTCAGCTTTGCGTCGGATGCGGGACAGTGCTTTGTGAATCGTGTTGACGTTTGTATCCCAATGGTCGGCGATTTCCTGCGGAGACAATTGTTCGAAAAAATGCTTCTCGAACACCTCGCGTTCCTTTGGCCCCAGCGATTTAACTATGGCGGGCAGCCACTCAGAGATTACAGATTCACTTCCGGAAAAAGGAGTTCCGGCTCCAGTGTTATTCCCTATCCGTTTCGCATAATGATGCAGCACCGTATCCAGGTCGCTCCAATCGGATTCGTTGTCTCCGGAAGTTCGTGTTCTTGGGGTATGTATTGCCGAGAATGACCTTTCACGCGCATGCGGTCCGCCACGTCTAAGTTTCATCATTGCCTGGTTGTTTACGACCGTTCGCAGCCAAGGAAGAAACTTCGTGAGATCCGTTATGGAACCGAGTTTTAGAAAGGCGCGGATCAGCGCTTCTTGCACAATATCTTCCGCCAAATGGTGATCGGTAGTAATCTGCTTTGCCCATGCAAATGCCCTCCCGCGGTGACGGGCCAAAAGTTCATTATATGCATCGCGGTTCCCCTGACGCGCTTGCTCGATCAGAGCTTCGTCCGTCGATAACTCTAAGTTGAAGTCGGGTGTCATATGTCCTCCCAAAAAATGTCATAGATACTCTTTTCGTGAAAGGACGGGAATAATCCTGTTCTATTTGATTTCAATTTTTTTTAATGCTATGTCAGGTTTAGAAAGGTGAACGGCATCATTATTGTTGAAATCAAAATATAGGCTAGGGAGCAGAAAGAGGAGAAGTTCATGATCACTGTCCGCAAAGCGACGCCTACACCTGTGGTCGCGTCAGTCATTCCGACTATTTACGTTGAAGAGCTCGAGAGAGCACTGGAATGGTATTGCCGCTGCCTGCGGTTCAAGGTGTTGGCCTTCAATCCGCATTTTGCAACGCTGGAAATGTCGCCCGGACGTATTTGCTGGATACGCAAAAACGCCACGATGATGGGTCAGGGGACGACTAATTTTCACGTTCGGGATACGGAGGCATTTTACAAGCATCTTGTTCGGGAGGGAGTCGATGTGGATCCGCTTGAGATCGGAGTAGCGAACACACACTGGTTTAAATTCCGTGATTCGTATGGCAACTCTTTTGGAGTGTGGAGCGGACTGTTTGGTTTGAATGAAACGGAGAATGTAAATGGAGCAAATTACCCGCAGCTGATATCGTACACGTTCGTCAAACTCCCCGACCTTCGCTGCGCCGGCGTGGCGACCAATATTGAAATTCGGGATCCCGAGTCTGTTTTGTCCGATGCCGTCTCGCAGCTTAACCTTCTTAGCGCCGGTCATACAGAAGCGTTGCCCGGATACTTCTGTGTCAACCCGATTCTTGAGCGGTTCACAGACATAATGGAGCATAAGCTGCTTGTATGCCGCGAATTTGCAGAGAATGCCGTCATACCGAACCAGCTGTTCGAAATTGTCATCCCGGAGCAGCATTATGCTGTGTTTTCGTTCGACCGTACCAGAGATGATTTTAGGACCGATTACCCGAAGATTTATCACTGGCTAGGCAAGCAGTTCGGGTTTCTGAAAGCGGACCCGGGCGCGCCCAATGCTTACCACTTGGAGTTTACTTATGAGGCTAGTTATGAAGTGTATATTCCCTATGCGGTAGGGCCGGACGAGACACACGATTATTGTTAATATGGAAAGGGTGGTTTCAATGAATCAAGTAAGATTGGTTTCAGATTTGCAGATGGCAAAAGAATTTTATAAGAATGTGCTTGGATGCAAAGTGGATGGATGGGGACATGCTGAACGTAATGTACCGAAACTCGGATTCATTTTACAACAAGCGGAATTTAGTACTGATGTTCAGCCCAATAAGAAACCAAGACAAGTTAAATATCCAAAAGATTGGAAAGGACCGACTACAAGTTGGGATACTTATGCCTATACGGATTATGATAAAATTGAGGATTTATTTAATGAATTGAAAACTAATGGAGCAATAATTCATTACGAAATCATGATGGAAGATCAAGGGGATATGGATTGGAAAGAGTTCGCAGTAAGAGATTTAGATCAATATGTTATCGTTTTTGGTGCTGGAAGAATGAAATAATGAACGAAAAAAGCTCGAATCTCTTGGTCTGACAAATTTCCTTCAAGAGCAGAGTCTTGGGCGATTTAGCAAAATTAGAGCATTGTACGCTATTGGCTAAGTACATTCTTATTTCGGAAAAATGGGGTTGATATAAACATGATTAGAGAGCAGGCTACCTCGCGGGAGCCTGCTTTATTGTGTCTTGCACCGGTAAATGATTTAATAAAATATAGAAAGCTGGATTATCCCTATGGGTCGAGTTGAAACCAGCATGCGTTTCTATGTGATCGTTCTGACTGCCGTAGTATCGATCAGCTGTTGAAATTTTGGTCTCGACTTGACAAAGTAAACTGATTTTCTTGATTTTCATGATTCTGACGGCATTTTAAATATGGCGGATGTGTTCATCATCAGTGGATCACTTATTGTGATCGGTGTCCTTCTGATCGTCCGTCCTTAAATATGAATCCAGCGGAAGGAACGGTGTATTACTGATGCAGACGATCACTCATGCGTTAATCGGATTAACGATCTACTGCGGGCTCGACAAAAAGGGAGCGTCAACCGGCCGCAAAAAATCATTGTTTTTCCTTACGGTTGGCGGCAGTACAATACCGGATATCGACACGGTGACCCAGTGGTTCGATCATCAGGGGATGTATCAAATGTGGCACAGGGGCATCACACATTCCCTGTTTTTCATTCCGGTTTGGGCTGCTTTACTGGTCGGCGTTTGTTTCTTGCTTTGGAAAACGAGAGACTGGCGGTTGTGGTTGATCGCCTTCGTGTCCGTGGGTCTGCACGTTTTGGTAGATTTGTCGAACTCATGGGGAACGGGGATTTTCGAGCCGTTTTCTCAGGGGAGATATTCGATCGGTACGCTCCCTTACAGGGACGTAGTCATCATCGTTTTAATGTTGATTGGATTCGTCACTTTGCTATGGATCAAGTCGAACGCTTCCTATCGTGTGTTTCGAACAATCTGGCTCCTGATGGCCCTATATACGGCGGCACAGTACGTGCAAGGCGCTGTCGTCTTCGCTTCAGCCGGAGATCGGTTTGATTCCAAGCTGATAGTCGCCCAGACGTTACCGGGAACGTATCGGATTGTAGGGAAGACAGGTAATGTTGTAGAGGTACTGGAAGCGTCGGCTTGGACAAAGTCGAAGCCACTGTACCGATTTGAGTCGGATGATCGTGCGAATTTGCGGTTGTTGTTCGAACGGAATCCCGCGGCTAAGGTGCTGTATGACTGGTCCCCGATTATCGTAGTTGTTAACAATGAGCGAGAACTCGGGGTGTTTGATCCAAGATTTTACCGGAACGGTCATTCATTTTTGCATCAATCGATTTCAAAATAAAACAGAAGAAAAAATCCCAAGCAAATCCGTATTAGAAGGGTTATAAATTCTAATAATTACAAGACTTCACTAACTAAAACTATAAAAAACCAGGACGAGGCTGCCGATATGGATTGGTAGCCTCGTTGACGTAACGGGCAAAATACTTATAACCAAAAATAACCACCTATAAATCAAGATTAAAGTTAAAATTGTTATTAGTATCTTACAACGCATCATTAAAAACGGAGGAATCGAAGACTGATGAATATAGCAGGTATCCGATACGAACACTTCAGTGAAAAAGATCATAATGTAGCAAGAGAATTATTAAGCTTTGACGTCGACGCGAGTGAGGACATCCTTCGGGTGCTTGCTGAAGAACCGGAATTGTTTATTACCGCGTTTATCGAGGATAAGCTTGTTGCACTGGCTCAAGTGAACGAGCCTGCATCTCAGTCCTATTTAACTGTGTTTGTTGCTCCGCAGTTTCGCAGGCAAGGAATCGGTTCTGCAATGGTAAAGTATGCCGAAACGGAATTGCGGACGGGCGGAACCCAAAAAGTCAGGAGTTCCTTCCGTGCTGGTCATCAATCATCTCTTGCGTTTGCGCGCAAGCTCGGATATGACAAATACTTTTCATCGGCTTTAATGCAGCGAACCGGCGATCCCTTCCCCTTGGAGGAGCTTCCGGTGAGGATGTATTCTGACGAAGACTATCTTACCAGTCATTCGATGTATGCCACAGCATTTCATGAAATGCGCGTCCGTGTCGGGTGCTTTCCCGATTCTGTGATTGCCCAACCCAGTGAAAAAGAACGAAGAGCATGGAAAGAGGATGCGGAAAACCGTTTTGTTTTCGAAATAAATGGCGAAATCGTAGCTTATAGCCACCTTTCTGGTAATGAACTCAGTAGTATTTCTGTCCGTACAGACTTCCAGAGGCTTGGGATCGGAAGAAAGTTTGTAATGTATTTATGCAACGAGATCTATCAGCGTGGCAATACAAAAGTTAACCTTTGGTGTGTTGTCGGAAATTATGCCAGAAATCTGTATGACATTCTTGGCTTTAAAGAAAAGTATACTAAGGAATTCATGCGGAAAACGCTGTAATTTTTGCAGTATTTCCTTGACAGGAACGCATTGCATACAACGTTACAATCAATGCAACGGTATATCCGGGATTTATAGGGTGGATGCTCCCATTCTTTCCGAATGATTTTCGAGCCTACAACAACGTTTAATGAGAAGTAAGTATTCAATGATTATGATAAAATACCTTCCTCCAGGATGACTCGAAAGCTTGCCGTTACGGTTATCCAAAATATGGTATAGTAAAAGTGTGGTAATTGTTGTTATGGAGGCGGGATATTTGAAGTTAAAAGTAAGTCTTTATTTTATAGCTACAATAATTGTCCTCATTGTTACTGTGATGTATCATCAAACGAATTACAAGACTCTGGAGGATGCGATCAGTGAATCAAACATCCCCATCGATCTTATTTATCATACTACGGAAAATAAGGGGCATACCATAGCATTTTACGGCAAAGATGACATATTATCTGTTGGTCTAATTGAGAAAAACTTTTTTGGTTATCATTGGGTTATTGGTACAGGAAGTAGAAGTTTCAACCTAAATGACCAGATCATAACAAGATCCTTTAACAATTTATATCCCAGAGACTGGGATTCGGACGGAGATCTAGTTTCTTTGACTTTCGGCGTAATCAATGACGACTCAATAGATGAATTATTGATTAAGTACAAAGATAGTGGATTTTCAAAAGCTACAATTATTGAGATACCAAAAGGACGTATATGGTTCAGCTTCTCGGAAAGACCTGTTAATTCTGATCCTGAAGTGCTAAGGGTTTATAAGGACGGGAGTGAGAAGTTGGGTTGGTATAAGTAAGAAAAATACGCAACGTTATTCTACTATCGGGTACTTGAGCTTAGTTTTGAAAGGTGGCTTTATAATGAGTAGAGACAACACTCGGATATTTTTCTAAGGATTTATTGTCGGTACCGTTCTAGTGCTAATGCCGATACCGAGGTTCTTTTTCTGGAAGGATGTTACCGAACATGTTGAGACTACTTTTCGTTATGTAGGTTTTGCTTTCTTTGCAGTATGCGGCGTTGCAATACTTGTACGAGTAGTCAGAACCTTTTTTGAAAAATGATAAGTGATTCAATTCTAACATTGCGCTAAATTGCTATGATGACTGAATATTTGCTGCTTAAGTTTGACAAGAGACGTTAGAAGGGCATATCCGATATTTTGTTGATAATGTAAAGCTATAAACACTTCAAAAAGAGGGGCTCGCGAGGGTTTCTCTTTTCTTTTGCGCCGTTTAAGAACCCGATTGGGCGAATGAAAACTAGGCGTGAATGACTCTTTCGTGATACGATTTGATTGAATTCGGATAACAAATCAAGCAGTAGGGAGGGCGGTGGCACCCGGATGTCGTATACCATAAGAAATGACCGGCAAACGGAGGGCAGACCATGAGCAAGCTGCTGTCTCGAACTCACATCCGCCTTTATGCGTGGATTGGGATCATTTTTACTATCATAATCATTCCTTATTCCTTGTTCTTATCTAATCAGTTTTCAAAGTACGCTTATTCTCAGATGGATTTGTTTCATCGGGATAAAATTGTGCATACGGCCAGTCAAACAGAATTTATTCTAAACAAGCTGAAGACGTACGGGCTTAACATGTACGAAGATAACAACATCCAAGGCTGGCTCCAAAGGGACCGCTCGGATCCTCTGGCAGATATGGAAGTACTTAATACGTTAACTAACTTCATGTCGACGGAATCATTCATTCAACGGGCGTATCTCATTAATATGCGAACAAGGCAAGTGTTCGATTCGCAGACGGGTGTAACCGCATTCAATTCGTTTGTGGATGTACAGATGCTGAAAAGGGTGCAGGAGCAACAGTCGTTATTTCTTCAGTTTTTCACCCACGAAGTCCAAGGAACCCGACATTTAGCATTAATTGTCCCGTCTACGCCGACAAGGATGGACACCCGCGGTTACTTGGTCCTCTTGCTTAATAACACAGCGCTGCAAAATCATTTACTTGCCAACAACACGGAGATGGGCACCAATATTTTGGTTATAGACGAGAAGGGACGCAATGTTCTGGGCGGTACGGGGCGTGATGACGAAACAGTAGATAAAATTAACGGCATTAGTATGCAATCAATGGCAAGCGGTGTGATCGATGCAGACAGTAAGAAGCAGCTGTTCGTTAATTCTGCATTGTTGCAGTCCCAGAAGTGGACGGTGTATTCGATCACCGAGATGAAGAGTTTTAAAAGCCAGGCGGAATCGTTTCAGAGACGCATTCTCATGTATTCCATCATCCTTCTCATTGTGCTGCTTGCGGCTGCCCTTTGGAATTCAAGTCGAACCATAAGGCCGTTCCGTCGTCTTGCAGAACAGCTGCAGCGTAAGTTTACGGTCAACGATGCTAATTCGAACCTGGTCCCTTCAGCTCCAATCCGGGATGAATACAGCATGTTGAAATACGGCATCGAGAAGCTATCCAACCAAGTTGAAGAAATGCACGTTTCGCTTCGGGATCACTATCACATGCTCAAGACTGAATATATGCGACAGTGGCTGCTGAAGGGTAGAATAAGCCGTACCATGCGGGATGAGATTGCAGAAGTAACAGCAATTTTCGATTGGGAGGAGCTCCGTCTCGTCGTCGTCAAGATCGAGTCGTATCATGAATTTACCGAACGTTACGATTTCGAATCCCGTAGACTCCTAAAATACGCCATATGCAACATTGCAGAGGAGGTGATTCTCGGCGAGGATGGATGTTTGGAATCGATAGACATGGCAGGCGATCATATCGTGTTCCTCATAGGTATAGAGCGAACCGATTCCGAGATGAAGATCCTTCTTGAAACCATTAAGAGGCATTTGTTCGAGCATATTCAAATAAACGTTGCCATCGCTATGAGCGATCCGAAGCACAGAGACGACGACCTGCGTGCGACGTACGATTTCGTTCAAGAGATGACGCTGTTGAAATTCATAAGCGGGAGCGACCGGATTTACACCGAAATCGACTATGAACGTTACGTTCAAACGATGCAGCCGGTCGCCGAGTTGAAAAGTATTGACAAGCTTCTTGCTTCAGTGAAGGCCGGAAACGCTGAGCAGGTGACCCTACTTCTGGATCAGATGTTTATGCAATTGGCCGCGATGAAGCTATCGGAGTGCAAAGTGCAGTTGACTGTCATGCTGTTCGCCATCGTGAAGGAATTCGATAAACTGTCGGCCCTGCAAGGGGTGGACGGCATCGAAAAGAAGCTTGCCGGATTTCCAACGCTTCAAGATTTACGTCGATGGCTGGAGCGGGAGCTGCTCGACATTATATATCTGTTGAACAGCAGGCAGGGAATGGATCGCAAAGAAAAGCTGACGGAAGAAATGGTCACCTTTATTGATTACCATATCCACGACCCGATGCTATCGGCCGAGGATGTGGCAGGTCACGTCTCGCTGTCGGCGAAATATGTACGGCAGATTTTTATGGAGACGCAGGAAAAATCGTTATCAGCCTATATTTTGGACCTTCGGATCAAAAAAGTTAAAGAGTTGCTTGTGACAACGACGCTGTCAATAACGGATATCGGGGAGCGGTCCGGATTTTTAACGAAGAGTCATTTCTTTACAGCGTTCAAGAAAACGACGGGCCTGACGCCGAATCAATACCGGCAACAGTATTCCGAGGAGGGAGAGAAAACTAAATGAAGAAACGTCTCATAAAGAGGTTTATGCGGTGTTTTGCCATGCTGCTTTCCTTACTGTTGCTCGTCGGTTGCTTGGATGATCCTAAAGCGATAGAAGAGGATATCAACATTAACACTGCAGGGGACCCTCCTTCCGCCACACTGAAAATCATGGTGCCAGGAGAACAGTCCCAAGACATGGGCCTCGTTATTGCTGAAGCGGAACGGCGAATGGCGGCGGAGGGATTGAACGTTCGGATCGATATGGAGTTTGTCCCATGGAACGATTTTGGTACGCGTTCCCAGGTTGCTCTCGCTTCAGGCGAGGAGATCGATCTTATTTTTGACGCACCATGGCTGCATTTACATGAAATGATTGCAAGTGGTTATTATGAACCACTGGATGTTCTTATCAAACAGTACGGGGAAACGATCATCGCCAAGCGTCCCATGCAAATGTGGGAAGCGAACCGGTTCGATGGGAGGGTTATGGCGATCCCCCTCGGGGTCAGCCATGTGATGAGCCATTCCTATTTCATTAGAAAGGATATCCGGGAAAAGCTCGGAGTACCGCCGATCCGAAATTACGAGGACTTAATCCGCTTCGCTTATATCGTGAAAGAGAGGGTACCGGATGTCGTTCCCTTTATTGCGGGAGGTACAAGAAGCCAACAGCTGTACAGTCAGGTTGCCTTCCGCCATTATCATGATTCTGTTTTCCAAATTCGTCCGACTCAGGCACTGGACAGTAGTCTTATGCTTTATTATCAACATAACGACGGCAAGGTGCACAACGCCTTCAAGGAACTCGACTCTCCAATTCGGGAATGGGTTAAGGAAGCGCGGAGCCTGTATATCGACGGAATTATGCATAAAGACGTACTCGGCATCAAGGACTTTCAGGAACCGGGTTCAACCGGGAAGGTCGCCATTTTTCCGACCGGCTCTTTTGAAGTAGGAAGGCTTGCTAAGGAAAGGCTGCAGGAACGTATACCCGATGGGGAGCTTGAAAGCGTTACCTTCTTCAATGATAAGCCGGGAGCGAACATATCGGACTATGCCCAGTGGAATTTCATTGAAATACCGGCCGTAAGCAAGCATAAGGAAGAGGCAATGCGGTTTTTGAATTGGGCGAATGAAAAATCAAATTACGATTTGCTCGCTTATGGGATTCAAGGGCTGCATTGGGAGCCTGTTGACGTCAACAAATTCAAGCAGCTAAGCACTCGTTATAACCAACCGGCCTTTCTGTGGATCTGGAATCCTGAGGACGACCGTATTATGGTTAGCAACGAGAGGACGGAAAGATTATTTCAGTTTATCCGGGACGCTGACAATTTTGTTCCGGACGTACTTACTGGATTCGAGTTCGATAATAAGCCGGTACAAGCGGAGATGGACCGCTATAATCGGATCGAGGCTAAATATTATACTCCTTTATTTAATGGCGTGACCGATCCCGATCAAGCATGGGTTCAGTTTGAAGCGGAGGCTGGGTCCGAGTTGGAAGCGATCGGAAATGAGCTGCAAAGACAGGTGAATGCTTTTCTGAGAAAATGAAAATAGCGTCTTCCAACGCCTAGGCACGACTCTCTATTATGAGGGTTATGTGCGTGGGAGGGGAGATTGCGCAAACTTTTAATGGTAATATATAACATAATTACTAGTATTTATTGAAAGTGGTGATGCCCGCTAATTTGAGATCGTGGAAAGTAGATCATTCCCAAAAAAAGAGAGGAGATGTAACAAGAACATGAAAATTTCCGCAAAACGCACGAGCAGTCTTATCCTTGCTTTCATTTTGGCAGCCGCTTGGATGATTCCTTCCGCTTCTGCAGCATATTTACCAAAGAACGATCCGCGGTCGAACTACGCTTCTAACATCGCCCTAATCTACACCGGTTATTACAACCCGGTAAACTATGACGGTGAAAATATTGGGGATTACGACAAGGACAAATTTCTACCTTATGTCGGCTACTTGGATGAAAAAGGAAAAGCACAGGATGATTTCTTCGACACGTTCCTCCTCTTGACGCTGCAGTCCCCGCATGGGGGCAGCTTACATCGTTGGTACGATTGGGTTCCTAATTCCGTACCGGGACGGCTGCAGGACTGGCAGTATGCAATGGAGCGTCCGTTCGTAAAAAACCTGCAGCTGGATGCGTTGGAGCAAGCCGTAAAGCAAGTAGGGCTCGATCTCGAGAAGCGCGAAAAACAAGTGAACGTTTACCTAACCATTCCGTTCCCCGATTCCGCCAGCAGGAGCTTCGGAGATTTCAATGGTGACGGCTTGTCTGATGATTTGATCCATCTCGACACGCGTAACGAACTCGTACGCTGGTATATCGATGCCATGGTTGAGCGGTTTAAAAGCAAGGAATATAAACATTTGAAATTGGCTGGATTTTACTGGCTGCAGGAAGATTTAGACACCACGGTTGCCGGGGAAAAGGAGAACGTTGAAGCGACCGCTGATTATTTGAACGGGAAAGGAATGCGCCTAGGATGGATTCCTTGGTCAGGTGCAGGTGAGAAGGCGAACGGTAAAAGGCACGGGTATGATTTCACGCTTGTGCAGCCGAACCACTATTTCCAAGCGGACACCACGATTGAGCGAATTGAGGAAACCGCGGAGCTTTCGAGAAATAACGAGCAGGGGATTGAGATCGAATTTGACCAAAGGGCGATTGAAAGCCCTTATTACCGCCAAGTCCTTTATAACTATCTCATCGGCGGCGTGAAATACGGATATATGGAAGATTCTATTCTCGCCTACTATCAAGACGTTTATGCCCTATATGATTTTTACCATCATCGGAGTTTGATAGGACGAGAGCTTTACAAGGATATCTACCAATTTGCGAAAGGAACGTTCCTCGCACCAATCGGGAACGTAGAAGCACGCGTTCTGGACATAGACGGGAATCCGCTTGCAGGCGCTCAGGTGACGAATGATGAAGGTTTCACCGCAATGACTGATTCTAACGGCCGTTTAGAGGCGAACCATTTGTTTGCGATACAGCAAGCGTTCACAGTAACTAAGGACGGTTACCAGAGCCGGACGGTCCGATTCGACTTGAAGGAAGGAGCAACGATCCGTAAAGACATCGTATTGGCACAGAGCGGAGGACCGATTGCGGAACAAGCCATAATCGCCGACTTCGAGGGTGAATTTAACGTTGGCGGCAACGGCGTTGTCCATCGATCGTTCAATTCGGAATTTGTTCATGGCGGCACACAGTCGTTGAAGGTCGATTTCCCAAGCGGTTGGGGACCGGTTCGAGCATTCATCGATTCGGGCTCAGAAGCGCTGCGCGGCTCCGACCGGCAATTCATTAATTACGCGAATACCGATTGGAGCGGCTATGACGCGATCGGTATGGATGTGTACAATGCGACGAATGCCGAGCAAGTGCTCGAGCTCGAGTTTATGTACGACCAGTACAGCTGGGGATCGTCGAGGTTGAAGCAGGTGAAGCTGGAGCCGGGGCAGTGGAATCGGGTGGTGATCCCGTTAACTGAACTGCGCGATTCGGGCGTCAATCTGGAGAATGTGATCCGGCTCACTCTGAGGATGACTGAATTTGAGACGAATGGAGCAACGTTGTTTTTCGACGACATCGCCCTGTTAAAGTACGAGAATAAAGAGCGACCGGCGGATACTTATGTGGCGCTGCCTTCGTCAGTACCAACAATGGATATTGGAGCACTATGGGTGCCAGTTGTCAAAAATCGCGCAGCACTGGATGAGCAAGGCGGGCATGCTGCCGTTGACGGCGCCTCGTTCGAATCCTCCAATCCGGATGTGTTGGCTGTCACTCTTGATGGCGGTGTGAGAGCGCTTGCCCCGGGGAAAGCGACATTACGCGCCATGGCAGGCGGCATCGAAGCGGAGTCGATTGTACTGGAGGTGTCCGGTCATACATTTCATGAGCTGAAGGGCGGTCGCTCGATGCTGTCATCAGGCGATAGGGCACCGATATCGCTGCGAAGCTTCTTTGATAACGGCTATCTTATTCCGCGGGCCGATGCAAAATATAGTTGGTCCGTGAAGGGCGATGCGGTCGTGTTGAACGACAAGCTGGGAGCCGATGGTACCGTCATAGCAAATGAGAAAACGTTGGTCGGCGTAAGGAACGGAAGTGCCATCGTGTCGGTCACGATAGAGTACAACGGTAAAACAGAGACTCTAGAACGACTGGTTGTCATAACGCCAAAGGAATAGAAGGATTTTAAACCAATTTGATAAAAGGGTGATCATGTATGAATCAAACACAAACTACAAGGAAGAAACGTTTCAAGCTTGGCCGCGCGGCTTTGGCGCTGCTGCTCGTCTCCGCGATAGGAATAACGGCCTGCTCCAACGATCAGAAAACTGCTAATACATCGAAGGAAGCCGTGGAAATTCAATTCTGGAATCCGTTCACAGGCGATAGTGCGGGGGTTGTTGACGGTATCATCAAGAAGTTTAATGAAAGCCAAACCGACATCTCCGTCAAAACATTAAGCAACCAGGATCCTCAGAAGCAACTGACCGCCATCTCAGGGGGGAACGCTCCGGATTTGGTCATAACGTACTGGAACAACGTAGGACCTTGGTCCAAGGCTGGAGCTGTACAAAACTTGGATACTCTTGTCAAGTCTGCAAACTTTAATGTGGCAAAAATCATTCCTGCTGCGTTAAACCGAATGAAGGTGGACAATAGCATTTATGGATTCCCTATTTCTATGAGTATGGCGAATAAGCTGTTCTATAATAAAAAGGCATTCGCCGAAGCCGGCATTACCGCACCTCCTGAGACGCTGGAGCAATTGTTCGACTACTCGAAGCGGTTGACCAAGAAGGACGATAAGGGCAACATAACCAAAATCGGGTTCATTCCGGATTATCCTTGGATCGACAACGTCTTCTGGCCGATTATTTTCGGCGGCTCATGGGATGACGGCAAAGGAAAGCTGACCGCTAATCAGAAGGCTAACGTCAATGCGATCGAGTATCAGATGTCATACTATAAACAATTTGGAAACGATGGAATCAGTAAATTCAAGTCGGGCATGGGGCAGATGAACACGCCGCAGGACCCGATTATTACGGGAAATCTCGCGATGATGATCGGCTGGGAGAACTGGTACAACGACAAGCGCGGCGAGAACGGCGAAATCGGCGTCGCCCCGTTCCCGTATCCAAAAGACCGTCCGGAATTGAAAAATTCCGGGATGGTCAGCCCCGTCGCTATGTTCATTCCTGCGAAATCGAAGCATCAGAAAGAAGCTTGGACCTTGATGCAGTACTTGTTGTCTGAAGACGTCCAGATCGAGTACGCGATTCAGAACAAAACAATTCCGGTCCTGCTAACCGCTCTTGACAATCCGAAGCTGAACGCAAACGAATCGGCAAAAGTGCTGTGGGAGTTCTTCAAAAGCGCAAAAAATCCGAACCTGAACGGTTTCCCGAACAGCAGCTATATTAACGAATACTTGCAGGTGCTGAATGAAGAAACGGAAAAGGCGCTAAAAGGAACCATTTCAGGGCAGGAAGCGATGGATACCGTAGTTAAAAAAATGCAGCCAAAGGTGGACGAAACGAAAAAATAAAAAGTATGCACCCGGAAACGGCTGAGGCTTTCTCACCGTTTCCGGTTCATTCCAGGGATTGGAGGTTGTTGGACGATGGTGAGCAATATTGTCGGGATCAAGAAGCGCGAGCGGAGGCGCCTTCTCATCGGCCTGTGCTTCATTAGCCCATGGTTGGTTGGATTGCTGCTGTTTCAATTGTTTCCGATCGTGTCTTCCTTTTACTACAGTTTGACGGAGTACAATTTATTCTCGCCCCCGAAATGGGTCGGTTTGAGAAACTACGGGGAAATGGTAATGGACGAGAAGGTGTGGTTGTCCTTGTACAATACACTGTTCATGGCCGTATTCGGTTTATTCCCCCACATTGCATTCGCCTTGGCGATTGCCATGCTCTTGAACAAGAAGGTAAAGGGGTTATCCGTTTACCGGACAATCTATTTTTTGCCTACCTTGGTACCCGCGGTTGCGGCAACGCTGCTGTGGATGTGGCTATTGAATGCCCAATACGGTTTAATCAATGAGCTGCTAGGACGAATCGGGTTGCCTCAGCCGCTTTGGCTGCTTGATCTGAATTGGACGAAGCCCGCCTTGATCATGATGGGATTCTGGGGAACCGGGACAACCACGATCATGTATTTGGCTGCGCTGCAGGAGGTTCCCAAATTGTATTATGAGGCGGCGGAAATGGATGGAGCCAATGCATGGGATAAATTCCGGCATATTACGCTCCCAGTCATATCGCCCATGACGCTGTTCCATGTCGTGATGGGTCTCATTGGTGCTCTTCAATTGTTTACCCAAGGCTATGTCTTTGCCGAAGGGAACAAGCAATCGATGGGGGGGCCCGAAAATTCACTGTTATTTTACGCCATTTATTTGTACCAAACGGCATTCTCTTTTTTGAAGATGGGATATGCGTCGGCAATGGCTTGGTTATTGTTCCTTATCGTGTTCCTGTTAACGATTATCGTGTTCAAGACTTCGGCAAAATGGGTGTTTTACGGGGGTGAACGGTAAATGCAAGGAAACGATGGGACACAACGGGCTATTGAATCAAACGCAGAAAGATCGGGCCAAATTCGAACAGAGCGGCCGAATCCTGCTGCCCATATTCTCCTCGTCCTCGTTGGCATCCTGTTTCTAATGCCATTCGTTTGGCTGGTCATTACTTCGCTGAAGACAGACGAGGAAATATTCGTCGTACCCGTCCAGTGGTGGCCCAATGAACTGCAGTGGAACAATTACATCGAGGCTATTCGATCCATCCCATTTTTTCTTTATACGTTCAACACGGTATGGATTGCGGCACTGAGCGTGCTCGGCGTCGTCTTATTCGCCCCTCTTGTTGCTTACGGTTTTGCCAGAATCGATTTCAAGGGTAGAAACGTTCTGTTTATCGTCATGATGAGTACGTTGATGCTTCCTTTTCAAGTTACGATGATTCCCATTTACGTGATGTTTAATAAAATCGATCTCGTCGACTCCTATTGGCCGATAGTACTTTCCTCCTGGTTCGGCACGGGAATGGCTTATTACATTTTTTTAATGCGGCAGTTTTTCATGGGGATTCCCCATGAGCTATCCGAATCGGCCAAAATTGACGGAGCGTCAGAATTCCGTATCTATGCGAGCATCATACTGCCGTTGTCAAAGCCGGCGGTCTTGACGGTGGGGCTGTTTACGTTCCTGGGCGCTTGGGGGGATTTCCAAGGTCCGTTGATTTACTTGAATGATCCTAACAAATGGACGCTGTCGATAGGTTTAAAACAGTACATTCGTGAAAACACAGTTGCATGGGGGCAATTAATGGCTGCTTCCACCTTGTTTACACTTCCGATTGTTATTCTGTACTTTTTCGTACAAAAGAAATTTATAGAAGGCATATCCATTACAGGAATAAAATAAAGCCTGTACAAGGCATGGAGGAGCAAAGGTGGATACAAGGAAATTGGCAGTAATCGCCATGGAACACAGCGACTTGTCGCAGCTGCTGCTGGCCATCGAGCCGGAAGCTGTTTATTTGAAGCCCGGTGACCTATCGGACGCAGGCTTGGAACGCTTTGAGGCCATTGCGCTGCTTGGGGGCGTCTCTGCCGAGCCGCTCCTTCTGTCTCCCGAGGAACGGCTGATTGTCGAGAGAGAATTAAACAAGGGCAAGCGTATATTTGCTGAATATGTAGCAAGCATTGGCCACATGTACGCTTCTCCGCCTGAAAGCACACGATATCAACGACTCGTATTTTGTGCGAATGATATCGAAATAGACGGATTAACACTTGGGGATGTGTTGGACGATCAAAGCGGAATGCGGATCAAACCGCATGAGATTGCTTGTTCGCACCGAAGGCCGATTCTTACGTTTACTTCAGTCCACACTCACGATTGGGTCGAGGTCAGCGAAGAGCTTCTAGGCCGGATTTCCGACAGGGCGCTTTGGTTCGAGGAGCCAGATCATTTGTTGGTTTGCTCTTTTCGGCTGAGCCAGTTTCACAGAGCAAGATTCGCGCCTAAACGAAAGGTTTCGAAAGTGATCTCTTATATCGTAGGCTGGTTGCTCCAAAAGAATGTTAGACTAGATAATCTGCAGTTTGCTTACTCTTTTGATGAGTCGGACCTTGAATTGGCCCCACTTGAGAAACGCATCTCCCGAAGCGTAAACCTGGCATTTGCTTGGTTCGAGAAATCGGGCGTATTGCGCGAGGAGGGCCGAGGCGGCGTATGGGAAGGAATGGGGACGGAAATCTCACCGGATGGCAGCCAGCGAGTTAGTACGATTCGTCGTGTCGATTGCATCGGAGAGGTTTCTTTGCCTTATTTCTTAAACTATTTACGTTCCGCGAATGAACGGGATTTGCTCATATCAGAACGGCTGCACGACTATGTTTTCGATTGTTTCTTGAATACGGATCCAGGAGATCTTCATGGTATGATGCGTTGGACTGAGGAAGCGTGGGGCGTCTGCTACCAAGACGACGTCGCACGTGCCCTTATTCCCCATATGCTGAAGTGTCTATATACCGGATCCAGGTACCGATTGGACGAGACGGCTGACGCCCTGCGCTTCCTTGTAAGGACGACAGGGACCGATGGAACTAGGGTATTCCGCACCGATAACATCTCGCTGACCCAGGAGCGAATTCGAGCGCTTCATAGCGAACCAGGGAACTTGCCTTCCGCCCACTATAACGGTTATTATTGGGCGGCTTTATTTCTTGGTTACAAACTGACTGGGGAACCGTCTTTTCTTGATACCGGAGTCAGGGGCATGGAAACCATCATGAGCGTTTACCCGGAGACGATTCGAGAGCATAGCCAGACCCAGGAATATTGTCGACTGATTCTGCCACTGGCATGGATGTACTGGGTCACCGCAAATCCGTTGCATCTAGAATGGTTGTACGAGGTTGTAGACGATTTGCAATCATTCAAACATTCATCAGGCGCGTATCTGGAATGGGATGATGGGCTCAAGGCAGCGATGCGGCATGGAATGGGAGAAGGAGAGAGCTCAATGCTCACTCGAAACGGCGATCCTGTAGCTGACCTACTCTACTCGAACAATTGGCTGCCGATCGCGTTTATGCAAGCTTATTTCGTCACGAAGGACAACCGGTTTCTTGAATTATGGGAGGAGCACGTTTCTTTCCTCATCTCTGCTCAGCTTATAAGCGACAACCTGGCGATTGACGGAGCTTGGGCAAGAGCGTTCGATGTGAATCTTAAGGAAGTGTTCGGGTCATCGGCCGATGCCGGTTGGGGTCCCTGGGCGATCGAATCGGGATGGACAGTAGCGGAGATCACCTCAGGTTTGTTAATGGGACTAATAAAAGAGCAGTTGCAACACGCATATGAGTGATCTTTGAAATATTCCTATTGACCAGCCTCTTTAAACATGTTCCGATACAAATGATGTTCTTTTTCTAGAACGAGCACGTGAGGGACGGAACGATGCCGGACGTGCTATAGCATGTGAACTCTTCTACTTTGGAACCTTGAAATTAGAAAACTACGATCCCCTTTTAATATATAACTTGATCCACAGCCCGTTGCTGTGGGTCTCTTTTTTTGCTATGAACTAAGCTGCAAGACATCCATTGCATGCGGTTGGCCGTCAAGAAGATTGGGTGCAAGTCATCTTGAACGAAGCAATCAAGTACAAGCCAGGGACATTCTTCTTGTACAACGATAGAAGGAAATGATAATTCTTTACCGATCGTTCTCAATATGCTAAAATTCTAATTGAATGGAGGAATCAATGGAATGGCCAGAACCAAGGAATTTGATGAGGATGCTGTGTTACTCAAAGCCATGCAGTTATTCTGGGAACAGGGCTATGAGAAGACATCAATGATGGACCTAGTCTCACATATGGGGGTTCATAAGAGAAGCTTGTATGACACCTTTGGCGATAAGCATTCATTGTATATCAAGGCGTTAAAGCGATATAGTGAAATGATAGAGCAGAAGGTTAAACGCATTATAAATAGCACCCATTCTGCCGAGGAAGCTATTAGGATGTTGTTAGAAATGGCAATCAGGCGGGAGGACGAAGAGTTCCCTATAGGCTGCCTGATGGTGAATACTGCAGTTGAGTTGGCCCCACATGATCCTGAGTCCAGAGCTTGGGTCAATCAACGCTTGACTTGTTCAGAGCAGTTGATATGTGAGCTTATTGAGAAAGGTCAACAATCGGGCGAACTTGACAAGACGCTCAATGCGGAAAGGCTTTCGTATTATTTTAATAATGCATTTACCGGGCTGCGGGTTATGGCGAAGACGACCGACGACAGAGAGAAACTAAAGCAAATTGTCGAGACAACAATGTCAATATTAAAGCACAACTAAAATTTTTTGATTATTTGAGAATGATCGTTCTCAAATAATGTAGATTTTATTACCAACTAGTAGGTAATCTTAAATTAGAAAGAGGAGGACTTTTATGAAAAGAATGCTTTGGGTTATTCTTATGATGTCCTGCGGAGCTACGTTTATTTCCTCATTATTCCCTTTATATGGGGAGCATTATCGGCTGAGCAGTTTGGAAATCACCATTTTGTTTGCCGTTTATGCCGCTATCCTGTTGCCGACCTTACTTGTCGTGGGAGCCAGAGGGAATGCCTGGGGATTGAAAAGGGTTCTTCGCTTCAGTATATGGATTTCCATCGCGTCGACGTTGCTCTTTCTAGGGAGTTTCAATGTCTGGATGCTCTATGCGGCAAGGATTTTGGAAGGTATCGCCTATGGCGCTTTTACAGGTACTGCCAGCGCTTTTTTATTAAAACAAACCTCTCACGATAAAGTGAGTACGGCAATCAAGTTATCAGGAGTAACGGTAAACATTGGTTTTGGCCTTGGCCCAGCCATTTCAGGTTTAATCGTGCAATATATGCATTATCAGCCGCTTCATTTGCCGTATTGGTTTCTGCTCGTAATGTTATTGAGTTCCTTGATAATTCTAGAGATGTTACCGAAGCACGAAGATTCCCAAGCGCAGAAACCGGCTAAAACTAAGATTTCGCTCGGTGTTCCCGACAATATTCGTTCCCATTTTTGGTCTTTTATCGGACTTCCGATCTTTACTCTTTTCACGTTAGGCGGAATTGTATTTTCTCTTATTCCTTCTTTCGCCAAGAACGTTATTCACACCGACAATCTCTCAATTTCCGGGTTGTTAATTCTGGTGCTTCTAGGCGGGGGGGCCTTGATGCAGTTCTTTCCTTGGCCGCGTAATCCCGTTACACGGATGCGTATAGGAATCCTGTTTCTTGCCATTGGATCGTGGGTTATAGTTTTTTCTGGTCAGACAGCGAATTTATTTTTGCTCTGGGCCGGCATATTCATTCAAGCAATTGGCGCCGGATGGACCTTTCAAGTTTCTTTAAGGTTTGCCAGTCAGTTGCCAAAGCCGGAAGAACGTTCGCGAGTAATTTCGGCATTTTATTTATGCGCCTACTCCGGATTCATTCTTCCGGTTGTTGGTGTCGGAGTACTGACTCAATTTTTTAATTTGAACTTCTCGTTGATTCTTCTAAATTTGTTTGTTGCGCTAATCGTAATATATGTGTTGATTTATTCTGTCAAATTTAATCGTTATTATTCTAAAGTTACATCACAATAAACATCATGGGATCAAGTTCTTGTCAATTGCTAATGACAAGAACTTGATCCCATTCCCAATTTTGATATGAACTTGATCTCATTCCCGACGTAGGTTCTCAAGTGTACTGCAAACGAAAATTACCCAAAAGGTGAATACTCGAGGGTACTCAGAAGGCTGAGCTTACAAACGGCATAAAGAAATCGAATTCTATTAAACATTGTTGCTATTAGCAAAATATTCACGAGTATCTTTGCGCGATTGAGGGGTTAAAATGCGATCAAGCTCTTCATTCAACCAAGTAAGTGACTTGTTACGCAGAACATTACGCATACTATCTTCAGCTTCGAGCATAACTAAGTTAATCGTACAGGGAGAAGCTAGAGTACATGCTGCATAATCTTCATCACGGCAAAGATAGCTATTATTTTTGATGTTTTTACATTGGAAAATGGGGGCAGCACCTTCAACAGCTTCAACTACATCCCAAAAAGAAATTTCCGCAGGAGACTTGGCTAATTTATAGCCTCCTTTTACACCAGGGACAGAGCTTACGATACCAGCTTTTGTTAATTTACTAAAAATCTTCGAAAGATAGGTCTCAGAAACACCTTGAAAAGCGGAAAGCTCTTTAATCCCAATGGTTGAATCAGGAGGAATATCAATTAAATATACCAAGCAATGCAGTCCATATTCAACGCCAATACTATACTGCATGCAAACACCTGCTTTCTAGATATAAACGTAGTTATTAATCATCTTAGGTGGATTTAAAATCATTGTCAAATATGGGTATTTGGGTATTTCAGCTAACTGACTCATGATTTTTGGTTGACAGCCATAAATTAAAGAGCTATATTGTGGATATAGTTAATCGGCGATTAAGTGTGTCGTCGTTATAACTATGGAGGCAAGATAAAATTTATCATTTACGGAGGAGATAACTATGAAGGTTAGATTAAATCATAACAGTGTAAGCCCAGGTGCTTTGCAAGCGATGATGAAGCTGGAAGGGTATATTAAGACAAGTGGGTTGGATACAAAGCTATATGAATTCATTAAGATCAGAGCATCACAAATTAACGGGTGTGCTTATTGTATAGACATGCATACACGGGATTTGCGGAAAATGGGCGAGACGGAGCAGCGGATTTATTTACTTAGCGCGTGGCGCGAAGCTCCCTTTTATTCCGACAAAGAGAGAGTGGTGCTTGAGCTTACGGAAGCTGTAACCCGTATTTCCGAACAGGGCGTGCCTCAGGATTTGTATGAAAGAGTTCGGGCACACGTGGATGAGGCAGAATATGTGGCAATCATTATGGCGATCAATACCATTAATGCATGGAATCGAATTGCCATCTCCACGGGGATGTTCCCTGAAAAGGAGTAAAGATAAGCTTACTGAGAATAGTACAATTCTCCGTCATTATGTCGTACGTCGAACTGAATGAGTCCGTCAACTGTCTGTAATGGCTTGGTGTATGGGGATCACGATGTTCAGGTCGCGAAATCGTAAAGTTCTCGTTGTAATCCAGTTTACAATGGTTAATGATTTATTTTGGGATTCTCCGAATATTTATAGTCATGGAATTGGAGCGTTTAATCGACCGCACGATAATAACAGAATTTTGCAAACGAAATCCCCGTACATCGACTATGTACGGGGGTTTGACTTTAGTTAATGTTCACCTTTGTAAGATGAGACGAAGTAAGGATTATTTTATTTTTCGGGGAGGAAAAATGAGTTATAAAATACTTCTATTTGATCTAGATGATACATTGTTAGATTTCGGCGCTAATGAAACTGATTCGTTAAACAAATTGTTTCAGCAATACGGATATACATTCTCGGATGAGTTGTTTCGAGTATATAATTCCGTCAACAAACAACTATGGGCTAATTATGAAAGTGGAAATATTGTATTAGATGTTGTGCTAAACTCAAGATTTTCAGAAACTATGTTAAAACTGGGAAAGGTTGTGGATGGAATTGAATGGGAAAATCTGTATAGAGAACTTTTGGGCAATGGAAGTCAGCTGCTTATGGAAGGAGCTTTAGAAGTGTGTCAGAGCTTATCTGTATCCCATAGACTGTTTATTATCACTAATGGTATAACCCAAACTCAGATAAAGCGATTGAAGCAGTCAGGCTTATATGATTTTTTTGAAGACATTTTTGATTCTCAAAGCATTGGATTTCAAAAGCCATCAAAAGAATTTTTCAATTACGTGATGAGTCATATTAAAGATTTTAATATAAAGGAAGCACTAATTATCGGGGATTCATTAAATACCGATATAAAAGGTGGTCTTCTGTCAGGAATTGATACCTGTTGGATTAACAGAAAGTCGCAAAAAAACTCTGCAGAGATTCAAAGTACCTACACGGTCACAAGCTTAGTGGAATTATATGACATCTGCAGCCCTTTAATATGAGCGTAATGGGTGACAGAACAGCAATTCATAACCCAAGACAATGGTCGATGGATATCATTAGGGTTTGTAGTTGGTGAGACCGGCTTCCTCCGAATATTTGGCCAAAATCTTTCGTATTCATCGATCGGTATACTGATGGGGTTGACACGACACCAAATGGTGACCTATAATCAAAGTGTCACTAAATGGTGTCCAGTTAGGAGCATTCATTTGGAAAGTTTGGAACCTGAATAAGTTTTACTTGAAACAATTATGAGGAGGTGGCGAAAGGAGAGGGTGTTGTGAGCGAGAATAACCAGTTGCGGGATGTGTTTGACGCGATTGCAGATCCAACAAGGCGCCGGCTGATTCGTCTGTTAGCAGAGGCAAAGGAGATACCGCTTCATGAATTAACGGCACAGTTTCAAATGGGCCGCACAGCGGTATCCAAGCATTTGACAATCCTTAAAGAGGCCGGACTGGTACTTGATCGAAAAGTAGGCAGAGAAACGCGTTTTAGACTAAACGCCTCTCCACTCAGAGAAATTCAAGATTGGTTGGCTTTCTACAGCAAGTTCTGGAGTGCGAATATGTTGCGCTTGCACCAACTATTAGAGGAGGAAGAAGAATGAGTTTAACATTATCCTTGGATTATCAGTACACGACATCGATCGAGAAAGCTTGGTCTGCCTTAACCGATTCAAGCAAGCTTGCTAAGTGGATCATGGAAAATGATTTTAAGCCCGTCGTAGGACACCGTTTCCAGTTTCGCACGCAGCCGTCCGAATGGTGGGATGGCATTATTAACGGCGAAGTGCTTATAGTGGAAGCACCAAACCGGTTGTCCTATACTTTTGCCAGCGGTGGGGAGACGCACACGGTCACATGGACACTGCATGAATTAGGGGACGGAAAGGTTAACCTTCATCTCGAACAAACCGGATTCTCAAATGCTCAAGGACTCGAAGGCGCTAGGTATGGCTGGGGTAATTGGTTCGGCGGGTTTGAAAAGGTATTGGAACAATAACCGCATTCGGTGCTTGACCCGAATCACCATAAACCGGCTGCATGTAGTTTGCAGTCGGTTTATGTCTGCTTCTAACTATCTGACAGGTTCTTGTTGTTTCGGGTCAAGTTCGCACTAAGTGCGTATGGATAAAGCTAGTATATATTCGAGAAAAGCTATCGCATCACCTACCTGGTTAGAACAATAAGCAAGTTCAGGCCGCCTGACTTTCTATGCTCGATGAATGGTACAATGTGAATATAAGTAGAAATTATCACTATCGGAAGGATGTTATGCATGAGCGAATCTAATCAGGAGTTTATCGTAATCTCGGGTGCGAGGGAAAACAATCTCAAAAATGTATCCTTGCGCATTCCGAAACGGAAGATCACGATCTTCACCGGGGTATCCGGATCCGGCAAGTCATCGATCGTCTTCGATACGATCGCAGCAGAATCCACGCGATTGCTGAATGAGAACTTCAGCATGTTCGTGCGCAATTTCCTGCCCCGCGTTCCGCAGCCGGATACGGACGCGATCGAGAACCTGAGCATGGCTGTTATTGTGGATCAGAAGCGGTTGGGCGGGGGTTCTCATTCCACGATGGGCACGATTACCGATATCTCTCCTATTCTCCGTCTTCTCTTCTCCCGAGTGGGGCAGCCCTATGTTGGACAAGCGCACATGTTCTCGTTTAACGATCCGCAAGGCATGTGTCCCGAGTGCAACGGGATCGGTCGCAGACTGGGCGTCGACATGAGTAAGGCAGTGGATATGACCAAGTCCTTGAATGAAGGGGCCATCATGCTGCCGGACTATACGGTGAACGGTTGGGAATGGAACATGGTCGTGCAGTCGGGGTCCTTCGATCTCGATAAGAACCTGAACGATTATTCGGATGAGGAACTGGAGCAGCTGCTGTACGCCAAGGCGAGGAAAGTGGAGATGGATTTCGCCGGGAAGGCAATGAATATTACAGTGGAAGGCATCATCGAGAAGTTCACCAACAAGTACATCAAGCAGGATGTGAAGACAAAGTCCGAGCGCACACAACGAGCAGTTATGCCATTCATCTCCGAGGGTCCCTGCTCCAGCTGCCGCGGCGCAAGACTCAGTCGGGCCGCGCTTAACTGCAGGATCAACGGATTCAACATTGCGGAGATGTCCTCCATGGAAGTCGGACAGCTCATCCGCGTCATTCGGGAGATTGACGATCCTGTCGCCGCGCCGGTCATCAAGTCGCTGACGGAGCGGTTGCAGCATCTAGTGGATATTGGACTTGACTATTTGACGCTGGACCGTGAGACAGATACATTGTCCGGCGGCGAGTCGCAGCGCGTCAAGATGGTGAAGCACCTGAGCGGCAGTCTGGTGGATGTCACTTACATCTTCGATGAGCCCAGCATCGGCTTGCACCCCCGAGATGTACACCGATTGAACGAATTGCTTCAGAAGCTGCGCGAGAAGGGCAATACCGTGATTGTTGTCGAGCATGATCCCGATGTGATCAAGTTGGCGGATCATATCGTCGATGTCGGGCCTCACGCTGGAAGTCGCGGCGGTACTATCGTATATGAAGGAAGCTTTCAAGGCCTGCTGGAGGCAGGTACACTGACAGGCAACTATATGAAGCGGCCGCTCCAGCTGAAGCATGATTTCAGGCAAGCATCCGGCAAGCTATCCATCAAGAATGCCACCCTGCACAACCTACGAAACGTGAGTGTAGATATTCCAACCGGAGTGCTGACCGTAGTTACGGGTGTAGCCGGCTCAGGCAAGAGTACACTGATTAACGACGTATTCCTCAGCCAACATCCGGATGCGATCGTCATCGACCAATCGGCGGTAGGAGTGTCAACACGCTCGAATCCCGCGACCTACACGGGTATTATGGATGATGTGCGCAAGGCGTTTGCTTCCGCGAACAAGGTCAACCAAGGCTTGTTCAGCTTCAACTCCAAGGGGGCTTGCGAGAACTGCCAAGGGCTGGGTGTTGTGTATACAGACCTTGCATTCCTCGACAGCGTGAAGCTGCCATGCGAAGTATGCGGAGGTAGACGTTTCAAGGAAGAGGTGCTCGAGTACAAGCTGAACGGAAAGTCAATTGCAGAAGTGCTGGAGATGACGGTGGAGCAGGCATTGGAATATTTTCAGCTAAAAGAGGTTGTGCGCAAGCTCCAGGCAATGAGTGATGTGGGGTTGAACTATATTACACTCGGTCAGCCGCTCAGCACGCTCTCGGGCGGGGAATGCCAGCGCATCAAGCTGGCCAGCGAGCTGCACAAGAAGGGCAGCATCTACGTGATGGACGAGCCGACGACCGGCCTGCATATGTCGGATATCGGTCACCTTCTATTGATCATGAACCGCCTCGTGGATGCCGGCAATACGGTGATCGTCATCGAGCACAA
>FWWL01002748.1_pt1 | contig 34858 bp, 30 predicted proteins | sample 2228331 | NCBI WGS metagenome assembly FWWL01 (sample SAMEA103939775, study PRJEB20133) | metagenome
CACTGTAGCTACAAGAGCTCCAAGGTTCACCTCCGTCGCCTCCCGACGGAGGCCCCCTGGGTCGTCCAGGGACCCGGCGAAAACGCCGGCGTCATCGACATCGGCCACGGCCTGACGGCCGTCTTCAAGATCGAGAGCCACAACCACCCGTCCTTCGTCGAGCCCTTTCAGGGTGCCGCCACGGGCGTCGGGGGCATCCTGCGGGACGTCTTCGCCATGGGGGCCCGCCCCATCGCCCTGATGGACGCCCTGCGGTTCGGGCCCTTGGACGTCGTCCGGAATCGACTCATCATGCACGGCGTCGTGGCCGGCATCGCCCACTACGGGAATTGCGTGGGCGTGCCGACCGTCGGCGGGGACGTGTACTTCGAGCCGTGCTACTCGACGAACCCCCTGGTCAACGTGTTCTGCCTGGGGGTCGCCCCCCGGGACCGTCTGCACTTTGCCCGGGCCCGGACGCCGGGCCGCTCGATCCTCTACGTCGGCGCCGAGACGGGCCGGGACGGCATCCACGGAGCCAACATCCTGGCGTCCCGGGCCTTCGACGAGACGGCAGAGGCCAAGCGGCCATCCGTGCAGATCGGCGACCCCTTCATGGAGAAGGTCCTCCTGGAGGCCTGTCTGGAACTCATGGAGGCCGGCCTCGTCGAGGCCATCCAGGACATGGGGGCGGCGGGCCTGACGTCATCGACGGCCGAGATGGCCGCACGAGGCGGTTGCGGCGCCGTCCTCTTCCTCGACCGGGTCCCCCTCCGGGAGCCGGGCCTGACGCCCTACGAGATCATGCTCTCGGAGAGCCAGGAACGGATGCTCCTCATCCTGAAGGAGGGTGCCGAGGCCAAAGCCGAGGCCATCCTGCGGCGGTGGGGCGTGGCCTCAGCCGTCGTCGGCCACCTGACCGACGACGGCCGGCTCCGCCTCCGGTGGCACGACGAGTGGGTCGCCGACGTCCCCGTGGCGGCCCTCGTCAGCGGCCATCCCGTCTACGACCGGCCCCAGGCGCCCCACACGCCGCCCCGGACGGAGACGCCCCCCTGGGAAGAGCCGTCGGACCTGAACGGCGTCGTCCGGGCGTGGGTCCCGTCGGAGGACTTCGCTTCCCGCCGCTGGATCTACTGTCAGTACGACCACATGGTCCAAATCAACACGGTCCGACGGCCGGGCCACGACGCCGCCGTCCTGCGGGTCAAGGGCACGCCGGTCGCCCTGGCGATGAGCGTCGACGGCAATGGCCGCCTGTGCTACGTCGACCCCTTCGTCGGGGCCCAGATGGCCGTCGCCGAGGCGGCCCGCAATGTCACGGCCGTCGGCGCCCGCCCGATGGCCCTCACGGACTGCCTGAACTTCGGGAGCCCGGAGAATCCCCCCGTGATGTGGCAGTTCCGGCGGGTCATCGAGGGCATGCGGGAGGCCTGCCTGGCGCTTGGCGTGCCGGTCGTCAGCGGGAACGTCAGCTTTTACAACGAAACGGAGGGCCGGCCCGTCTACCCGACGCCCGTCATCGGGATGGTCGGCCTCATCGAAGACATGACGGCCTTTCCGGTCCCCGTCGCCCACTGGACGCAGGCCGGGGACGCCGTCTACCTGGTCGGCCGCATCGCCCCCGTCCTGACGGGCTCGACGTGGGCCCGCCAGCACGGGGTCTTGAACCTGGGGCCCCTGCCCTTTGACCTGCAGTATGAAGTCCGCTTTCAGGCCGCTCTCCGGCAGGCCATCCGCCGGGGATGGCTCCACACTGTCCACGACGTCAGCGACGGGGGCCTCCTGTGGGCCCTCGTCGAGGCGAGCCTCGCCGGAGACGGCGACCTCGGATGGGACCTCGCCCTGGACCCCCCGGCCGGCCGCCTGGACGCCTTCTTCTGTAGCGAGGTCGCTTCGGCGGCCGTCGTGGCCCTGCCGGAGGAGCACCGCCGGGCCTTCGAAGAGACGATGGGTCAAGCCGGCATCGAGGTCCACGACCTGGGCCGGGTCACCGGCGACGGACGGCTCCGCCTGCGGGTCGGCCGCACGACGGTCCTCCGTCTGTCCGTCCGACCCTGGCGGCGCCAATGGCTCCGCGCCCTGGGGGACCGCCTCCGCCTGGACACCGTCGTCTATGCCCGTTGACGGAGCCGTTCGGCGTCTCAAGCTTCGGGATGAGCGGACGGTCCCGAGATCCGGCTTTCTCCTCTCATCACGCCGCCCCGGTGGTCCGACCCTCGGACGGCCATCCCCACGGCCAGACCCCACAGGAGCCAGGCCCCATACAGCCGGGGGACTTCCGGCTGGCCCCGCCCGGGGTCCGGTCCCCCCTGCCGACTGCCCATCGGCCCAAGACGATAACTCACCCCTTCATCCCACCTCGGCGGCCGCCCGCCGGAGGCGGTCCATGATGGCCCGCCCCAGGCCGACCTCCGGGACGGGCTCGGCATAAATCACGTCCAGCCCAGCCTCGTCCAGGCGGTGCAGGCAGTCAAACAGCCGGGCCGCCGCCTCCCGAAGGTCCCCCGTCGGGGACAAGACCTCGACGGCCTGAAAGGAGGGGTCGACCGGCACTTGCCGGAAGGCCAGATAGCCGACCCGACGGCCCGACGTCGGGACCGTCTCGCCGGGCCGGAGGACGCGGACCGGCGTGCGGGGCGCATAGTGCCGGGGGAGTTGGCCCGGACTCATCGGCCGGTCCGGCGAGCCCGTCGAAAGAGTTACGGGCCCGACGACGGCCTCCAGGGCTTCGACCGGCACGGCCCCCAGGCGGAGGACCGTGACGGCTTCTTCGGTCACGCCCACGATGGTGGACTCGACCCCGAACTCACAGGGCCCCCCGTCGATGATGAGGTCCACCCGGGCCCGCAGGGCGGGGGCGATGTGCTCGACCCGCGTGGGGCTCAGGTGCCCGAAGGGGTTGGCGCTCGGGGCGGCGACGGGGACCCCGGCGGTCCGGATCAGGGCCTGGGCGACCGGATGGGACGGCATACGCACGGCGACCGTCGGGAGACCGGCCGTCACGATGTCCGGCACGACGGGCCGCTTGGGCAGGACGACCGTCAGGGGACCCGGCCAGAAGCGTTCGATGAGCCGACGGGCCCGGTCGGGGACGGCCTCCCAGAGTTCCTCCATCCCGCTCGGGTCGGCAATGTGGACGATCAGGGGGTCGAAGCGGGGACGGTTCTTGACCTCGAAGATGCGGGCGACGGCGTAGGCATCCAGGGCGTGAGCGCCCAGACCGTAGACGGTCTCGGTCGGAAACACGACGAGGCCACCGGCCCGGAGGACCCGGGCCGCCTCGGCGATCGCTTCCTCGGTCGGGGGTCGAATCGGAGCGTGCATGGTGGGTCCGGGCCACGGGGCCATCCGGCAATAGGGATACAGGATGCGGGGTGCGGGATGCAAGATGTCTCTATCTGCCCACCCTTCCCAGATGGACCCGGCGTCCTTGACGTAGCGCCTGGCATCAGGGAAAATGGGAGCCTCGGGAGTTTTTCTGGATTCCGCGCACGGGAGGTGGTTCGATGCACCGAAGGGCCTACGGGGTCATGGGGAGCGTCCTTTTCCTGAGCCTCTTGGCGGGGTCCGCCCGCCCGGCCGGGTTCGCCCTCTTTGAAGCCGGGGCCCGGGCGATGGCCCGGGCCGGGGCCTTCGTGGCGACGGCCGATGACCCGTCGGCGATATTCTTTAACCCGGCGGGCCTGGCGTTTCAAACGCCGCGCGGGCAGATTTATGGGGGAGCGACCCTGATCGTGCCCAACGCCAAGTTCGAAGGGGCCAACCCCTTCCCGGGTGACGGCGTCACGCATGACCTGAAGACGAAGGTATTCCTGCCCCCGAATCTATATGTAACATACAAAGTCCACGACCGGGTCATGGCCGGTGTGGGTCTCTTCTCGGCCTTCGGCTTGGGGACCGAATGGGAGGACCCGGCGAACTTCACGGGCCGCTACCTCTCCTTTGACTCGGGCCTCCAGACCTTCAGCCTCCAGCCGACGGTCGCCGTCCGGGTGTCCGACCGGCTGGCCGTCGGCGCCGGCCTGGAAGTCCGCTTTTCGAAGGTCACCCTCAACCGGTACCTGCCGTTCTTTGACCCCTTCCGGTTCGCCGTCGTGGACGCGGCTCTCGTCCATCTGGAGAGTGACTGGGCCCTCTCGGCGGGCTTCGCGGCCGGTATCCTTTATAAGGTCACAGACCGACTGCGCTTCGGCATCGCCTACCGCCATCACATGACGCCGGACCTGGAGGGCGAGTTGACCCTGGAGCCGCTGCCGACCGGCAACCCGGCCCTCGACGCCCTGCTGAGGGCCGCCCTCCCCCGAGAGCCCTTGAAAGCCCGGGCGGCCCGCTTCGCCTTCCCCAAGGAACTCTTATTCGGCGTCGGGCTTTCGCCGTGGGCGACGTGGGACTTCGAGCTGGACGTCTACTGGACCCAGTGGAGTCGATTTGAGTCCATCCTCTTGGAGGTCCCGGACCAGCCCACGTTCAATCAGGAAGTCCCGGAAGAGTACGGGGACACCTTTTCCGTCCGGTTCGGCGCCGAGAAGCGCTTGAACGAGCGATGGAGTCTGATGGGCGGGTTCTACTTCGACCAGAACCCCGTCCCCATCCAGTCGGTCGACCCCGTCCTGCCGGACGCCGACCGCTGGGGCGTGACCCTGGGGGTCGCCTACCGGCGGGGTGCCTGGCGGGTCGAGCTGACCGAATTCCTGCTGTTCTTCCGGAACCGGACGGTCACGCCGGACCGGTGCGATGCCGAGCAGGTCGTCTGCAATCGGGGCTACTTCGGGACCTACAAGAACTTCACGAACCTCCTGGGAATCAACGTCGGCTACCAGTTTTAGACGGGGCAGTCGGGTCAATCGCCTGACTCCCCCACAGGGAGGTACTCCATGCTACGACGCTCATCGATGGTACTCATCGTCGTCCTCGGGTGGACGGGATTCTTCGCCGGGACGACGGCCCAGGCCCAAGTGGACTTCTCCCGGTTTTATGCCATCGGGGACAGCCTGACGGCCGGGTTCTGCCACGGCTCCCTCGACGAGCTCTTCCAGCGGTATAGCTATCCGGCCCTGATCGCCCAGCAAGTCGGTGCGCCGGACTTTCAACAGCCCCTCGTGTCCGACCCGGGCCTGCCGCCCCGGCTGAAGTTGTTTGCCCTGGTTCCCCCGGTCATTCGGCCGGTGTCCGGCCAGGGCGTACCGATCAACCTGAATCTCCCACGTCCCTACAACAACCTGGCCGTCCCGGGGGCGACCCTCGGCGACGTCCTCCTGACGGTCCGCCGCCCGGACAATCCCCTCTTCGACCTCATCCTCCGAGGCCTCGGCACCCAGCTCCAACAGCTCATCGCCTCGAAGCCGACGGCTGTCATCGTCTGGGTCGGCAACAACGACCTCCTCCCGGCCGTCCTGCGGGCGACCCCGGCCGAGGGCGTCACCATCACCCCCCTGACGGTCTTTACCCAACGGCTCCAGCAGTTAATGACCGGCCTGAAGACCGCCCTCCCCAATGCCCAGGTCCTCTTTTTGAACCTACCGGACCCGACGAAGGCGCCCTTTGCGACGACGCTCCCGGCCTGCGTGTTCGACCCGACGACCCGCCGGTGCCTCACCGACCCCCAGGGGAACCGCATCCCCCTGATCGGGACCCGGGGGCCGATTCCCTTCGACAGCCTGATCATCCTGCCGGCCTCGGACTGGCTGGCCCAAGGCTATGGCAGGCCGGTGAACCTGGGCGGTAACGGCCAGCCCCTACCGGACGAGGTCGTCCTGTATCCCGATGAAATCGCCGCGATCCGTTCGGTCCTGCGCGCCTTTAACGGCCAACTGCGCACCCAGGCCCAGGCCGCCGGGTATCCCGTATTCGACGTCGAGACCCTCTTTGACCAAATCGCTCAAAAGGGCTATGAGGTGGGCGGCATCGACCTACGGCTGGACTTCTTGACGGGCGGCCTCATCAGCTTAGACGGCCTCCATCCGACCCCCCTGGGCCATGCCCTCCTGGCCAACGAAATCCTCCGGTTCATGAATCGGCAACTGAAGACGAAGTTCCCGCTGGTCGACTTGCGTCCCTTCATCACGGGCGAGAAGGGCGGATACCCGGCGGGCCCGACCGCCGTGGGCTATTCCTTTGTCTTCAGCAAAGACGCTTACGACCAGCTCCTCCGGCTGTTGGCGAACGATGCGGCCCTTTCAGCGCCCTACCCTGCCTCGATGGGGCCGTCCCTCCCGTCGGGGCGGTCTCGGTCTGAGCCCCCAGGCGATCGGCGGCGGCCCTGAGGCGGGATGGGACGTGCGGGACGGGGGCATCGGCGCCGCCATGACGGGTGACGCCAGGTCGGCATCCCATCGGGTCTGTCATGATTACGTACCGGGACCTCGTCTCGTTGGACGACTTACAGGCCTGCATCGACCTCCAGGTCCGGGTCTGGGGCTTTGACCCGGTCGACGTCGTCCCGCTCCCCATCTTGCTGATCACGGGGAAGTACGGCGGCTTCCTGCATGGGGCCTTCGACGGGGACCGCCTCGTCGGCTTCGTCTACAGCCTGCCGGCCCGGGGCCTCCACCGCTGGCTCCAGTGGTCCCACATGCTGGCCGTCGACCCGGCTTACCAGGGCATGGGCGTCGGTGTCACGCTGAAGTTCCGCCAAAAGGCCTTCGCCCAGACCCACGGCTATGACCTGGTCGCCTGGACCTTCGACCCCCTGGAGGTCAAAAACGCCTATTTCAACTTTGAAAAGCTCGGCGTGGTCGCCCGCCTGTATGAGCCGAACGTATACGGGGTGACGACCAGTCGCCTCCACTGGCAGTTGCCGACGGACCGCCTCGTGGCCGAGTGGTGGGTCATCGTCGAACGGGACGCCCTGTGGCCCGGACGCCTGGAGGAGGCCTATCCCCGCATCCCGGACCTGACCTGGCAGGACGGACGGCCGTATCCCCTGGACGTACCGGTAGCACCGTGGCCGGAGACGTTCTGGACGCCGGTCCCCCCGACGGACGCCTATCCGGCGGACTGGGAGGCGGCCCGGTCGTACCGAGCCCTCTGGCAGAAGACCCTCCGGGAGGTCCTGACGCGGGCCTTTTCGGCCAGTTATGTAGCCGTCCGCTTCGCCCGGACGCTCCCTGACGTCCCGGTCCCGGCCTATCTTATCGTCCACTCCGGGGCCCTGCGCCAGCCCCTGCCGGACTGGTGAAGTCGGGGGACGGGAGTCCGGGAATCCGGGAGTCCGGGAGTTCGGGAATTCGGGAGGCAGGGACCCGGACGGGTCCGACCCCTCCTTCCGAGCTCCCGGACTGCCGAGTTCCCGAACTGCCGAATTGCCGTATACTTATGACCGCGGACGTCCTCATCGTCGGGGCCGGGCCGGCGGGTCTGACGGCAGGCATCCGGCTGGCCGAGGCCGGCTGGTCCGTGGCCGTCCTCGACCCCCGGGTCCCCTTTGAGAAGCCTTGCGGGGGCGGTCTGACGCCCCGGACGTGGGACTGGCTCCCCGTAGACAAGGCGGCCTTCACGACCTGCCGGAACATCGAGGGGGTCGTCCTCCGACTGGACGACGGCCGCCCGGTCGAGGTCGACCTGCCCAAGCCTTTGAGCGTCTTGTCCCGCCGGGAGCTGGGCGCCCGCCTCCTGGAGCGCTTCGGCGCCGCCGGCGGCGTCTTCCTCCCGTACCGGGCCCGGGACGTCGAGGAGCGATTCGGCCAGTGGTACGTATTCGCCGAATCGGACGGGCCCGGGAAAGAAAGTCGGGAGACGGGGGGCATTCCGGATGGCCGCCCTGCCGACTCCCCATCCGCCCGTCTGCCGAACTGCCGGACTGCCGAATTCCCGGACTCCCGGACTCCCGAATCCCCGACCCGCTCGACGGTCCTCCGGGCCCGGTGGCTGGTCCTGGCCGACGGCGTATACGGACTCAGCCGGAAGCGGTGGGGCCACTTCACGGCGGCCGCCGACTGGACCCGCACGGTGGGGTACCTGATCCCGGGGACGGACGGGGCCATCCGAATCCAGTTCTGGAGCGGTTGGGACGGTTACGCCTGGGTCTTTCCCCGGGCCGACGCCACGTCCGTCGGACTTTGTGACGCCCTGCCGGGTCGGGCCGGCCATCTGTTCCGACGCTTGGACGCCTGGGCCGCCCGCCTGGGATGGGACCCCGGAGCGGCCGCGGAGCGTTACGGCTATCTGATCCCGTCGCCTGCGACGGCCCCTCCGTGGTTCCCCCTGTGGGGCGAGCGGTGGGCCCGGGTCGGGGACGCCAGCGGGTTTGTGGACCCCATCACGCGAGAGGGCATCTTCTTTGCCGTCCAGGCCGGGCAGGTCCTGGCCGAGTGCATCCTCCGGGGGACGTTCCCCTCGGCGTGGTCGGCGTGGCTCGAACGGGTTCGATGGCCCGAGTGGCGGTCGGCCGCCCGGTGGCGTCGGTGGTTCTACCGACCGTGGTTCCTGCGGGCCCTGCTGGCCGGGACCCGATGGGGGCGTGTGTACCGCCTCCTCCAGGGCGTGCTGGTCGGGGACGTCCCATACTCGAAGCTGGTCGAGGCCGTCCTGTGAAGTATCTCCGCTTTCGCGTGGCCGATTACGCCTTAGCCGTGGACCTGGCGTGGGTCCATCGGGTCGTCTCGACGACCGAGGTGACGGCCCTGCCGGCCGTCTACGTCTGGGGCGGCACTCGGTGGCTCCGGGCCGACCTGCTGGGACCGGCCCCCGAGCGTGGCGGGACGGTCGTCCTCCTCGCCTCCCAGGACGCCCATCTCGGATGGCGCGTCGGTCGGGTCGACGGCGTCGACGAGGTCTCTGAGGGTGACCTGCACCCCATCCCCCGCGGCTGGCTGGACCAGGGGATTCCCTGGATTACGCATCTGTACTTTCGGGACGAGGTGCCCGTCTACGTCGTGAACCTGCCGGCCATCCTGCGGATGTGGACCGACCGGGTCCCGACGGAGGCGTCTCCATGAGGCTCATGGGCTTTCAGTACCGGCACTCGCCCCGTCGCTACGCCATCGACCTCCAGCGGGTCTACCGTATCCTGGACCGCCCGGTCGTCTACCGGGTCCCGTGGAGCCGGCCGGTCCTACGGGGGATTTGCCGCTTCGACCGATGGGTCGTCCCGGTCATCGACCTGCGGGAGCCGTTAGGCGACGTCCAAGGCGATGTCACGGGGACCCTCATCGCTTACATGGAGGGCGAGGTCCTCGTCGCCTTTCCGGTCGGCGAGATCTTCCCTTCCTTCGGGCGGGACGACATCCGGAAGGTCGTCCGCCAGACGGACGTTCCCTTTTGTCCCTACGACCTTCACACACGGTACGGCCTTTTCCACTTCATCGACATGAAGGCCCTATTGGCCCGTCACTTGGGGGCCCTATGGCAGTGAGTCATGGCGGGGGTGACGGGGGTGGACCCGTCGGTTCGGCCCCGGCGGCTCTCCGTCACGCCGCCCCCGTCAAGGAGGGACGGATGGAAACGCCAGTCCTGAGGGAGCCGCTCCATGCGACGCTGGCGGCGATGGACCAGGCCCCGAACCTCCACCGGTGGATATGGGACGAGTTCCGGCCTTACGTCGGCCGGGTCGTCTTGGAGATCGGAGCCGGCCTCGGCCCCTTCACCGAGCGGATCGCCCGACTACCGGGTCGGGTCGTCTACGCGACGGACGCAGACCCGGTCTTGTTAGGCGTCCTGGCCGAGCGGCTGGGCCGTCAGCCGCAAGTCTTCATCGTGCCCCACGACGCAACCCAGGTCTTCGTGCCGCCGGACGGGAATCGGCCCGACACGGTCCTGTGCATCAACGTCTTGGAGCACATCGAGGACGACCGGCGGGCTTTGCAGGCCATCTATGCGTCGCTGGCACCCGGGGGCCGTCTCTTGTTGTTCGTACCGGCCCATCCGTGGCTCTACGGGACCGTCGACCGGGCCATCGGCCACTTCCGCCGGTATACGAAGGCCGACCTCCTCTCCAAGCTGACGGACGCCGGATTTCGGGTGGACCGCCTGTGGCCCTTTAACCTGCTGGGGGTCGCCGGCTGGTGGTGGCAGGGGAAGGTCCGGCGGGGGACGCGGCTGGAACCCCGGCAGACCCGCTGGTTTGACCGCCTCGTACCGGTCCTCCGTCGGGTCCCGGGCCTGCGGGGCGGGCTGGTCGGGCTTTCCTGGCTGGTCGTGGCCCGCAAGCCGGACGAAACTTAAGGGTCGCTGGGACGTTCAATGGAAATCCAAGAGCTTCGGTGTTCGGTGCTGGGTGTTAGGTTCTTCCCGCTATCCACCGCCTAACACCCACCACCTCACATCCGATGAAGAAGAGGATGACGATGCGTCCGACCCCGTGGCTTGTTTTATCCGTCGGACTTCTGATGGGCTGGACGGGCCCCGTCGGCCGGGCGACGGCCCAGACGCCGGCCCCGGCGCCGTCGGTCGTCCCCGTCCGCCTGGCCGACCTCCTCCGGTCGGCCCTTCAGAAGAACCTGGACTTACAACTCGCCCGCCTTCAGCCCGAATTTGCCGAGGCGGCCGTCTATCAGGAGAGCGCTCCCTTCCAGCCCCAGCTGACGGCCAACTTCCTGACCGACAGTAGTCAAAACCCGAGTGCCTCCGTCCTGGCGGGGGCCCCGACGGTCGAGCAACGGCGGATGAACATGGGCCTGGGCTTCAGCCAGCGGCTCTCGTGGGGGACGCAGGTCGCCATCGGTCTGAATCAGAACCGGACGTCGACGAACAGCGTCTTTGCCTCGCTGAATCCCCAGTACAACAGCGGCCTGTCCGTCCAGGTGACCCAGCCCCTCCTGCGGGGCTTTGGCCCGGGGAACGCCCAGGCGAATCTCCGGGCCGCCGAAAAGCGGCACCAGCAGAGCCTCCAGGCCTTCCAAGAGGTCCAGATGGACCTCCTCCTGCAGGTCGTCCAGGCTTACTGGGACCTGGTCTTCGCCCGCAAGAACCTGGAGGTCCAGAAGAACTCCCTGGCCCTGGCCGAGAAGCTCCTGCGGGACACGGAAGTCCAGATCGAAGTCGGCGTCAAGGCGCCCATCGAGCGGACGGCGGCCCAGGCGGAGGTCGCCGCCCGGCGGCAGAACGTCGTGGCGGCGACGAACCTCCTGCAGGCGGCGACCGACCGGGTGCGGGCCCTCGTCGAGGCGACCGAGGGCCTGATGCACCGGCCCGGGGAGGTCTGGGAGCCGATGGACGAGCCGCCCGTCCCGACCCCGCCGGACACGCTGGAGACCTACATCGAGGCCGCCTTCCGGGAGCGGCCCCAGCTGGCCGCCGTCCAGGCCCAGTTGGACGCCGCCCAGTACCAGTACCGGGCGGCCCTCAACCAGCGGCTCCCCCAGCTCAACCTGGTCGTCAGCTACAGCTGGGCCGGCCTCGGCGGGGACCGGCGGGTCTTAGACTTCAGCCGAGGGATCACGAACGTCACGGTCCTGCAAGTCATCCCCGGGAGCCCCCTCGACTCCCTCCATCAGGTCTTGGGCGGCAAGTATCCGACGTGGTCCATCGGCTTTCAGCTGGCCTGGCCCCTGCAGGACTCGGCGACCCGGGGCCTCTTGCTCTTGACGGAGGCCCAACTCCAGACGGCCCGCATCGAGCTGGAGCGCCAACGACAGAACATCGTCCTCCAGGTCCGCAACGCCTACCGGGACCTGATCGCCGCCCAGCAGAGCTACGAGGCGGCCCAGGCCTCGGTCCGACTCCAGCGGGAGAAGCTGGACGCCGAGCAGAAAAAGCTGGAGCTCGGCCTCAGCACGAACTTCATCGTCCTGCAGTACCAGAACGACCTGGCCGTGGCCGAACAGCAACTCCTGCAAGCCCAGGTCAACTACGCCAAGGCGTGGGCCCAGCTCCAGCGGGCCATCGGCCGATTTCAGCCCGAGCAGGTCCTCCAGACGTATGCGGACCTCCGCCCGGGGCCGACTCAGGACTCGTATCGCACCCCGCCGTAGACCCTTGAACTGACTCAGGTCGGAGACGACGTCAAATACGCTTGTAATGCATTTCCCCCAAATGTCCAAGCACGACGGAGGGGATCGATGCGACGAGCGCCGCGTCGTCGATGGTCTGTCCTCGGACTCGTCCTGACGGGGTGGGGCCTGGCCATCGTCTCGGCCGCCGCCCCGCCGGCTCCCAAGCCCCTCACGGTCGACGACGTCCTCCAGTACCGTCCCGTCAGTCGGGCCGTCTTGTCACCGGACGGTCGGGCCGTCGCCTTCGTCATGGCGCGGGCGGACTTGAAAGAGAACCTCTTCAACACGGACGTCTGGCTCGTCGCCACGTCGCCGGGCGCCTCGCCCGTCCAGCTCACGAACGGGCCCAAGCGGGACGAAAACCCGAAGTGGTCCCCCGACGGACGTCACCTGGCCTTTCTGTCCAACCGAGACGGCAAGCTCCAGGTCTGGCGGATCGCCCCGACCGGCGGGGAGGCGACCCGCCTGACGGACGCCCCGACGGACGTCGCCGACTTCGAGTGGTCCCCCGACGGGTCGAAGGTCGCCTACACGGCCCCCGAGGCCGAAAGCGAGGCCGAAAAGAAACGCAAGGAGGAAGAAGGCGACTACGTCGTCGTCGACCAAGACTTCAAGAGGAACCGTCTGTACGTCATCGACGTCACCACGAAGGCCGTCCGGAACCTGACGCCGGACGCCCCGTACCACGTGCGCTCGTTCGATTGGTCGCCGGACGGACGGTCCCTGGCCTTTTCGGCCCAGCCGACGCCGAAGGTCCCCGACACCTTTGCGACGGACGTCTACGTCGTCCCGGCCGACGGGTCGGCCCCGCCCCGGAAGGTCGTCGACCGGCCGGGCCTTGACACGAATCCCCGGTGGTCGCCCGACGGACGGTGGATCGCCTTCGAGTCGGGCGACGGAAGGGTCGACTGGACGGGCAACACATACATCTGCCTCATCTCGCCGACGGGCGGGGAGATTCGCAACCTCACCCGGTCGTTCGACGAGGAAATCCAGGACTTCCTGTGGTCGCCCGACGGGCGGTGGATTTACTTCCTGGCCGGCCAGCGGGTCGGCAACCCCGTCCTGGCCGTGGAGGTCGCCGGCGGGCAGGTCGTTCGCCTGGCGTCGGACGAGGACGTTTACACGTCCGTGAGCCTCTCCCGGGACGGGCGCACGATGGCCTTCCTCAAGCAGGACCCCCTGAGCCCGCCGGACGTATACGTGGCCGCCCTGGCGGTGCAGGACGGCCGGCCCCGATGGCGGGACGTCCGACGGGTCACCGACATGAATCCCCAGCTTCGCGAGTTTGCCCTCGGGCCCGTCGAGACCGTCCGGTGGAAGAGCTCGGACGGTCTGGAGGTCGAGGGCCTTCTTGTGAAGCCCGTCGGGTTTGAAGCGGGCCGGCGGTATCCCCTACTGGTCGTCGTCCACGGCGGTCCGGCCGGCGTGTTCAACCGGTCCTTCAGCCTGCGGCGGGGCGTCTACCCGATTCAGGTCTTTGCGCACGGGGGTTACCTCGTGTTCCTGCCCAACCCCCGGGGGAGCGGAGCCTACGGGGAGCGGTTCCGCAAGATGAACTTCCGGGACTGGGGCGGTAAGGACTATGAGGACATCCTGATCGGCGTGCAAGCCCTCATCGACCGGGGCCTGGCCGACCCGGACCGGATGGGCATCATGGGCTGGAGTTACGGGGGCTACATGACGTCCTGGGTCATCACCCAGACGGACCGCTTCAAGGCCGCCTCCGTCGGGGCCGGCGTGACGAACCTCTTCAGCATGTTCGGGACGACCGACATCCCGCCCTTCATGGTGAACCACTTCGGCCGGCCCCCCTGGGAGGACAAGGCGATCTACCTCGAACGGTCGGCCCTGTATCACGTCGAGAACGTCCGGACGCCGACGTTGATCCAGCACGGCGACAAGGACCAGCGGGTCCCGACCCTCCAGGCCTGGGAACTGTACACGGCCCTGAAGATGCGGGGCGTCCCCGTCCAGTTGGTCCTCTACCCCCGGCAGGGCCACGGCATCGAAGAACCCCGCCTGCTCCGGGCCGCCATGCGGCACAACCTGGAGTGGTTCGACCGTTGGCTGAAGGGACAGGGAGGCGGGGGGACGTAGGGTCGGGTCCCGCCGAGACCCGATTCCGGGCCGGGTGCCCACGCGGCCCGCCTCAGTCGCCGAGCCTCACGAGGCGGTCCGTGTCGATCTGGGCCCGCTGGAGGCGTCCGCTGTAGTCGATGTAGACGGCCTTCCACTCCGAGAAGATGTCGAGGACCTGCGTGCCGCCCTCCCGGTGGCCGTTGCCCGTCTGCTTGACGCCCCCGAAGGGCAGGTGGATCTCGGCCCCGATCGACGGCGCATTGACGTACGTGATCCCGGCCTGGAGCTCCCGGACGGCGACCATCGCGTTCCGGACGTCCCGTGTATAGATGGCCGACGACAGCCCGTAGCGGACGCCGTTGGCGACCTCGATGGCCTCGTCGAGCGTCTCGAAGGGGATGACGCAGACGACGGGTCCGAAGATCTCGTCCTGGGCGATCTTCATCGAGGGGTGGACGTCGGCAAAGACCGTCGGGGCGTAGAAGTAGCCGTACTGGAGGTCGCCCTCCGTCCGTCGATAGCCGCCGCACATCAGACGGGCGCCTTCCTGCTTGCCGAGCTCGACGTAGGACTCGACCTTCCGGAGCTGGGCCTCGTTGATGAGGGGTCCGACCTGGGTCTGGGGGTCGAGGCCGTTGCCGACCCGCAGGGCCTTAACCCGTTCGACGAAGGCGTCCAGGAACTTCAGGTAAATGGCCTTATGGACGATCAGACGGCTGGCGGCCGTGCACCGCTGGCCGCTCGTCCCGAAGGCGCCCCAGACACAGCCCTGGACGGCCAGGTCGAGGTCGGCGTCGTCCATGACGATGATGGGGTTCTTGCCGCCCATCTCGAGGGAGACCCGCTTGTAGCCCCGGGCACCGATCTCGGCGATGCGCCGGCCGACCTCGGTCGAGCCCGTGAAGGCCAGGATGTCCGTCCCCGGGTGCTCGCAGAGGGCCTGGCCCGCCTCGGGCCCGAAGCCGTGGACGAGGTTCAAGACGCCCGGGGGCAGGCCGCACGCCTCAAAGACCTTCACGAAGTGATGGGCCGTCAGGGGCGTCTCCTCGGAGGGCTTGAAGATGACCGTGTTGCCGCACACGAGGGCCGGGAAAATCTTCCACGACGGGACGGCCATCGGGAAGTTCCAGGCCGTGATGACGACGGCCACGCCGACGGGGACCCGGATGCAGAAGGCCATCTTGTCGGGAAGCTCGGACGTCGTCGTGTAGCCGTGGAGCCGACGGCCCTCGCCGGCGATGAAGAAGCCCATGTCGATGGCCTCCTGGACGTCGCCCCGGGCCTCCTCGAGGACCTTGCCGTTCTCCCGGGTCATGTCCCGGGCGAGGGTCTCCTTGAGCTCGACGAGCCGCTGGGCGACCCGATAGAGGACCTCGGCCCGCTTGGGAGGCGGGACGAGCCGCCACTTCTTGTAGGCCTCCCGGGCGGCCGCCACGGCCTTGTCGACGTCCTCCGGGCCGGACTTGGGGAACAGGCCGATGAGGTCCCGCGTGTCGGCGGGGTTCCGGTCCTCGAAGTACTCCCCGCCGACAGGGTCGACCCATTCCCCGCCGATGTAGTTCTTGTACCGCTCCATCGCCGACCTCCGATTCTGCCCGATCGGCCTATTATACCACCGGCGGTTGCCGGACGGCCCGCCCCGGGAGTATCCTGACGCCATTACGCCGTCCCGTGCCGAAATCCCCGATCCGCCATCTCCGGAGGAGGCCCCCATGCCGACGCCGAGCCCCCTGGCCTCGGTCCTGCAGTACTGGCAGACCCTGGGGTACCGGTGGCTGGCCCTGCCAGAGGCGACCCGCCAGCGGGAGCGACAGCTCCGGGAGCTTCAGGCGACCGTCCAGCAGTGCCGCCTATGTCCCCTCCATCCGAATCGCAAGCAAGCCGTCCTGGGGATGGGCGACCCCTGGAGCCCGCTCCTGTTCGTCGGGGAGGGCCCCGGGGCCCAGGAAGACGTCGAGGGCCAGCCCTTCGTCGGGGCCGCCGGCCAGCTCTTGACCAAGGCCCTCCAGATGGTCGGCATCGACCGCCGCCGGGTTTACGTCGCCAACGTCGTCAAGTGCCGGCCCCCGGAGAACCGGACGCCCCGGCCGTCGGAGATGAGCGCCTGCTTTCCCTACCTACGCCGGCAAATCGAGATCCTCCGACCGGCCATCCTCATCCCGATGGGAAATCCGGCGATGGCCATCGTCCTGGGCCGGACGGGCATCCAGCAGCTACGGGGTCAGTGGTTCCAAAAGAACGGCGTGTGGGTCGTCCCCATCTACCATCCGGCGTATGTCCTCCGGAATCCCGAGGCCTTCCCCCTCTTCCTGAACGACCTCCGCCAGGTCGCCGAGGTCGCCCGACGGTTCGGATGGGTCTGAGGCCCGACGCCGGGCAGTTGCCGTCCGGAAAGCCCTCGGCTAAAATACATACGACGTGACGTGGGGGGTTAGCTCAGTTGGGAGAGCGCCAGCTTCGCAAGCTGGAGGTCGCCAGTTCGAGTCTGGTACCCTCCACCACGGCGTTCCCCTCGAGACGGGCCATGTCCCGATTCATCGGTGGAAGCGCCGGCGCCATGGCGCGGGAGATCGCCGAGGGCTTCATCATCGTGACCCAGAACACCCTCCGGCGGTTCACCCCCGAGGAACTCCGTCAGCTCCAATTCGAGGTCGACCGCCTCCTGACCGCCCTCCGGGCCGAGCAGAGCCCGACCGACGACCCCCTGACGGTCCAGAAGCGGAACCGCAAGATCGCCCGCCTCACCCAGGTCACCCAAATCGTCCAGTCCCTCCTCCAACAACGCCGGGGATAGGACCCTCGGGAACCCAGCGGCTCGAAGGATGGACGGAGTTTTCGGCCCTGCGGAGTTTGCCGAATCCGTCACGTCATTCCCCGGACCGGGCGGCCCAGGCGCTGGACGACCGAATCGACGGCCTGCCGGAGACGGCCCTTCGGGCCTTCTCGATAGTCGACCTTGATCAGGACGGAAATCCTCCGACAGTCCCGCTGAAGGTCCTCCAGGCAAGCCTGGACGACGCGCGCCAATTCCTCCCACGAGTCGGCCTCGAGGACGGTCCCGACGGCCGTGAGCCGGTAGTCGAGACCGCTCCGGTCGATGACGTCGACGGCCCGGGCCACGTAGGCCCCCACGCTCTCCCCCTTGTCCAGGGGGTTGATGCTGAAGAACATGAGCCAGCTCATGGTCGAGACTCCTTCCAGGTCCTGGGTGCCGGGTTCCCGGGGACCGGGACGATGGACCCGTCATTCAGGGCCGGAGGTCCGACCAGCGGAGGGTCTCGGGCGGACGCCGGGCCCATCGGGTGAAGCGGGCCTCCGGGCCGGCCGGGTCGTAAACCTGGACGGCCGTGAGGGCCTCGTCGCCGTCATTCGTAAAGGCGTGGGACGTGCCGGCGGGGATGAAAATCGCCATCGGCGCTTCGACGGACCGCTCCGCCCCGTTCAGGGTCAGGCGCCCCCGTCCCCGCAGGACGAACAGGATTTCGTGGGCCTCCCGATGGACGTGCTCGGCGACCCGGGCGCCCGGCTGAAACAGGCCGTATCCGACGTGGAGTCGGACGTCGGCGTGACCCCGCTGGGGACCCAGCCAGAGGCCCATCAGGGTCTTGCCGTCGGGACTCTCGTAGAAGGCCGCCTCAGACAGCGGCACCAGGTGGGCCGGGGCCGAAGCGTCTTGGGAGCGGCCGAGGTAACCGAGCGTCCAACCCAGGACCAGACTGACGAGGGAGCCGAGGACCCAAGCCCGACGGCGCACGGCCGGCCTCCATTTTTTTATTTCGTTTTTCTATAGAGGGTCTCAGTGCGGGTCCCAGGGTTTGCCGTCCGGACATCTTTTTTTAATTTTTTGGGTTAGTTTTTTAGGAGCGAGCCCCTCTCTCCGGGCGCCGCCAGCGACGACAGCCGACGCAGGCGCCGCCCCGAGGAGCCGGCAGTCGGCCGGCGGCCTTCCAACGGCCCACGGCAGAAGCCCTACCCCTCGCGCACCCGCTCGATGAATTCGTCGAACAGGTACAGGGCGTCATGGGGCCCCGGCGAGGCCTCGGGGTGGAATTGGACGGCGAGGATGGGCAGGTCCCGGTGGCGGAAGCCCTCGAGCGTCCCGTCGTTGAGGTGCCAGTGGGTGGGGACGACTTCGGAGGGCAGGCTGTCGGGGTCTACGGCAAAGCCGTGGTTCTGGGTCGTGATCAGGACCTTCCGGAGGGGTTCGTCCTTGACGGGCTGGTTGGCGCCCCGATGGCCGAACAGGAGTTTATAGGTCCGCCCCCGGAAGGCCAGGCCCAGGACCTGATGGCCCAGGCAGATGCCCAAGAGGGGGACCCGTCCGATCAAGCGTCGGACTTCCCGGACGATCCCGGGCAGGGCCGCCGGGTCGCCGGGTCCGTTGGAGAGGACGATGCCCCGGGGCCGCAGGCCCAGGACGTCCTCGGCCGACGTCCGGGCCGGGACGACGAGGACCCGGCAGGACCGCTGGAGCAAGGCCCGCAAGATCCCCCACTTGACGCCGTAGTCGTAGACGACGACCAGGGGCGCCGACGGACCCGGTTCGGCCGGCGTACGGGCCGAGTCCATCGGGACGGGTCGGACGCCGGCCGCCGGCTCGGCGAGGACCCACGCCTGGGGGCGGGGCGCCTCGGCCGGGACGGCCCAGAAGGGCTCGGTCGGGGAGACGGCCCGGACCCAGTCGGCCCCGACCATCGAGGGGCTCTGGCGGGCCTTGGCGACGAGGGCCTGGGGGTCGGCCGGGAGGGTCGAAAGGACGGCCCGCATGGCGCCCTGGGAGCGGACCTTCCGGACGAGGGCCCGAGTGTCGATTTCGGCGATGCCCGGGATGCCCCACTGCCGGAGGTAGGTGTGGAGGTTCCAGTGGCCCTGGCGGTGGCTGTAGAAGAGGCTCGGGTCGGCGACGACGAAGCCCTCGACCCAGGGGCGGACGCTCTCGACGTCCGCCGGGTTCAGGCCGTAGTTGCCGATGTGGGGATGGGTCATGATGACGATCTGGCCCTTGAACGACGGGTCGGTCAGGACCTCCTGATATCCCGTCATGGCCGTCGTGAAGACCAGCTCGCCCCAGCGTTCCGTCGAGGCGCCGAGGGGCTGACCGACGTAGTAGGAACCGTCTTCCAGGGCCAGAACGGCTTCCATCGAACTGCCCCGGTGCGGGGGTCCGCTCATAACATAAGCGAGCCGGGTCGGGGGCGCAAGGGAGGACCGTCTCGCTCTCCCCGGTCGGAAGGCTTATAATAGGAGTTATCATAGAGGGGGCACCCCGCCGGGCTGAGGCGAGCCCATGATTCCCTTACGAGACGTCAATCGCGCCCGGACCGTACCCATCGTGAACTACGTCCTCATCGGTCTCAACAGCCTGGTCTTCCTCTACGAGCTCTTGCTGGGACCGGAGCTGGAGGCCTTCTTTTATGAATTCGGCTTTGTCCCCCGCCGATTCTTTACGGCCCTGGGGCATCTGCCGACGGTCGGCGTGGACGTGTTTTTGGGTCAGGTCCTGACCCTCTTTACGAGCATGTTCCTCCACGGCGGGTGGGTCCACTTCCTGGGCAACATGTGGTTCCTCCACATCTTTGGAGACAACGTGGAGGACCGGATGGGCCACGGACGGTATCTGGCCTTTTACCTCCTGACGGGCCTGATCGCCGGCCTGACGCAGGGCATCCTTTCGATGGGGAGTGGGATTCCCAACATCGGGGCGAGTGGCGCCATCTCGGGCGTGATGGGGGCTTATCTGCGCTTCTTCCCGGGGGCCCGGGTCTTGACGCTGGTGCCCGTCTTTTTCTTCTATGAAATGGTCGAGGTCCCGGCCTTTGTCTACTTGTTCCTCTGGTTCATCCTACAATTCTTTCAGGGCACCTTCTCCCTGGCGGCCGGGACGGCCGGCGCCGGGGGCGTCGCTTGGTGGGCCCATATCGGCGGCTTCCTGGGGGGCCTGCTGTTGGCTCGGGCTTTCATGAAGCGGAAATACCGGTACCCCTATATCGAAATCGTCGGGGACGATCGGTCATGGCCGTAAGGTCCGGGATGGGGAGGCGGCTCCGGCGAGCGGCCGTCGGGCTCCTGGGGGTCGTCGGTTGGGTCGCCTGCGTCTCGACCGATTCGAGTCGTCCCCCGGATGCCGGGGGCGTCCCCCCGCCGGTGCCCATCGGGGGGAGCCTGTCGGGGCATGCCATGTTCGAGGGGGTCGTCCTCTGGGACGGCCCGGGAATCACGGGCTGGGTCCGCCTCTGTAACGTATTCCAAGAGCCGATTCCGAATGCCCAGGTCACCGTCAACCAGGTCCCATGGCCCTATGAGGGCGTACGGCCGATGGTCTTCTACGACAACCGGTGTGCCAATTTTCAGGGACCTACGGCGGAGGCGGAGAGCTTCGCCTTTGAACTGAACTGGCCGGGTGGGCGGGTCCAGGGAACGGTCCAGGCGCCAGCCTTTGGGGAGGTCCAGTTCACGGACCTCGTCAGCGGGGCCACGGTCCCCCGGAATCAGGCCTTTCAGGTCCGCTGGACCCACCGGGGCGGTCGGACGCCGCCTTACATTTATGTCGTCCTCCTGGCGGAGGACGGGCGACGGCTCTATGCGGGCCTGACGCGGGGGGACCAGACGTCTTTCACGGTCCCCCAGGAGGAGATGGTGAGCCTGCCGCCGGGGGCCCACTGGCTGTGGGTCGTCGCCCTGGACGGTTTCCAAGTCGATACGGCCGTCCGGGACGGTCGGACGGGCCTGGGCTCCGGCCTCTGGGTCGGCCGCCGGACGGCGGTCCGCCTATTTTTTATCTGACGATATCGGTGTCAGGTCCTGGGTGCTGGGGGGTCTCTTCACCCAGACCCCTGAAGACCCGACACTGGGTCTTTCGACTCCCACCCATGCAGGACCGTTCTTCGGACTCCGTTGCGGAAGTCTCCCTGGCCCGGCAGGTCATCGCTCATCTCGGCCAGTCGGGCACGCCGCCGGAAGAGGGCGTCGAGCTCTACACGGTCGGCCTGGACGCCTACTTGGAGCCCCTGCGGTCGGAGTACCTGAAGTTTCTCCTGCCGAGCGGCGTCTCGAGCTTCAAGCTCGTCGTCGGGAGCTACGGCGGCGGGAAGACCCACTTCCTGTACTGCGTCCGCAACATGGCCGAGGCTCTCGGCTATGCCGTCGCCTACGTGCCCCTGAGTCCGACGGAATGTCCCTTCCATCAGCTCGACGAGGTCTACCGGGCGGTCGCCCAGAATCTGCGTTTCCCCCTGGGGCCGGCGACCCTATCGGAGGACCGGTATTACAACCGGGGCATCGAGTCGTTCCTGCGGTATACCTTCCTGTGGCTCCGACGGCGGTGGGGCCTGGCCGACCTGGAGGTCCGGGAGGCCTGTCGCCGGTTTCGGAGTCTGCTTCAGGGTATCCAGGGCACGGAGAGTACGTCCTTCCGCCGGGCGATGGCCCAGGCCCTGGAGGCCTTGATGGACGATGACGAGGACCGCTTCCTCCTGTTCGTCCAGTGGCTGAAGGGGGAGAACCCCGCCGACGCCCGTCTCCGGGAGGCCCAGGTCGTCGAGACCCTGACGCCCCGGACGGCCTTCCGATGGACCCGGAGCCTGGCCCAGTGGATTCGGGAGGTCGGCCTGAGCGGGACGGTGTTCCTGTTTGACGAGGCCGAGCGAGCCCTGAGCATCGGCCACACCCGGCAGGTCATGACGGCCCTGGACAACCTCCGGCAGTGGATCGACGAGTGCGGCCAGCGGCGCTTCCCGAGCGTCCTGACCCTCTATGCCGTGCCCGACGAGTTCATGCTGACGGACCGGCCGGGGCCGTCGTACGAGGCCCTGCGCCAGCGTCTCCAGACGGTCTTTTCCCGCTGGGACCCGACCGGCGTGAAGATTTACCTGGAACGGCTTCCCATCGAGCCGGTCCCCTTCCTCGTCCAACTCGGCCAGAAGCTGGCGGCCCTCTACCAGCGGGCTTACGGGGTACTCCTGCCGCCGGAGCTGACCCGGGGGAACGTCGAGGTCCTCGCCCGGCAGGTCTACCAGCTCCGGTACGCCGACGTGAGCTACCGCCGGGTGTTCGTCACGACCCTGATCCCCCTGCTTCACCGGATCCGGCAGGACCCGGCCTTCGTCCTGACGGAGGCCCTCGCCGACCGGTGGGTCCAGGAGCGTCTCGTGACCCTCCAGGCCGACCAGCGTCGGGTCAGCGATGAGCAGGAGTACTGAAGCGCCGACGGCCCTCATCGGCCGTCGGGTCCGCCATCCCGACTACGGCTACGGCGTGATCCTGCGGGTCCGCTACGGGGGCCTCCACAGTCAGGTCCTGTTCCACAACGGCATGCGGGTGTGGGTCCGGACGGTCGACCTCGAGTGGGTCGAGGCCCCGGCCGACGTCGACGACGCATGGACGGCCCCCGGCGACCGGACGCAGGTCTTCCAAATCTTAGAAGCCTTCCGCCTCGGCGTCGTCCCCCGGGACGACGTGCCCCATCTCACGTTCGGCCGGGACGAGCACATCGCCCGCATCCGGTCCGCCCTGACCGAAGTGGCCGCCGGCGGGGCCTGCCGCCTCATCGAGGGTCCCTACGGGTCGGGGAAGACCCACTTCCTGGAGTACGTCGCCCACCTGGCCCTCCGGGAGGGCTTTGTCGTCGCCCGGGCCGAACTGGACCCCCTGGAGGTCACGCCCTACAAGCCCAAGCGGGTCTACCGGAGCTTGCTCGAGAGTCTGACGGCCCTCCGGCCCGACGGGAGTAGCGGGACGTGGACCGACCTCTTGGCCGACGCCGTCGAGCGGGACGTCGTCCTGGACCCGCCCCACGTCTACCTCAGTCGGGCCCTCCGAGCCCTCCGCCGGGACTGGACCTCCGAGCGGGCCGACCTCGTCCGGGCCTGGCTGGCCGGGGAGATGTACTCCCGGGCCGACCTGAACGCCGTCCGGATGAGTCAGTGGCCGACCTGGCTGGACCATTCGACGGCGGCCGACCACCTGAGTTATCTCCTCTCCGGCTGGTCGGCCCTCGTCCGGGCCCTCGGCTACCGGGGCCTCGTGGTCCTCATCGACGAGGCCGAGACCGTCGGCCACGCCGGCTTGCGGCTCGAGCGCTCCCGGGGCTTCAATACCCTGAAGGGCCTGATCGCCCTGGCCCAGAATCGTCCCGGGACGGACCGGCTCGCCCGTCTGACCTGGGACAAGGGCGACCAGGCTTACAAGGACGCCCTCGGCTTCGTCCACAGCGGCGTCCGGCCCCTCCCGTATGCGTACCGGCGACCGACCTACATCGGCCTCTTCATCGCCGCCACGCCCGTCTTTGCCGTCGCCGACGAGGACTGGCGGGCGATGGTCCCGGCCGACCACCGCCTCGTCCTCTGGCCCCTCCTGGACGACGACTTCCGGCGCATGACCGTCTACATCGTCCGCCTCTTCCGGGCCGCCTACCCCGAGGCGGGCCTGACCGAGGCGGACGCCGACCCGATCTGGTACCTCCTCCGCCGTCACCTGCACTGGGACGCCGGCCCGCCCCACCCCCGGGCCTTCCTGAAGGCCCTGGCCGAACTCCTGCTCCTGAAACGGCGCTATCCGTCCGAGAGCTGGGCCCGCCTGGCCGAGACGCCCAAGGCGCCGACCCTCCTGCGGATTCAGTAGGCGGCCGAGTCCCTCCGTCTGCATTTCACACGGCAAACTTGATGGTCAGGATGTCGCCGTCCTGGACGACGTAGTCCCGGCCCTCCAGGCGGAGGCGGCCCTGGCGGCGGGCCTCGGAGAAGCTCCCGACGGACCCGACCTCCCGGACGTTCAGGACCTCGGCCCGGATGAAGCCCCGTTCCATGTCGGTGTGAATCCGGCCGGCCGCCTGGACGGCCGTCGCCCCGGTCGGCAAGAGCCACGCCCGGGCCTCACCGCCGAGGACCGTGTAGAAGCGAATCAAGCCCAGGGCCCCCAGGAGGGGCTCGACGATGCGGTCCGGCAGGAGGTCCGGGAGGCCGTAAACGGCTTGCCACTCGGTCCGCTCGTCGGGGTCCATCTGGAGGAGTTCCAGCTCGAGGTGGGCCGAGGTATAGGAAGTCCCCGCCCAGGGAAGACGCTGACCGATCATCTGGAGGGCGGCCGTCACGCCAGCGTCGCCCAGGTGACGCTCGGCCAAGTTCAAGAGGTGAAAGATGGGCTTGATCGACAGCAGACCGTAGCCCTGGGTCCGGTGGACGGCGTCCTGGGGCCACGGTTCGGCCCGGAGGGGCCGCTCGGCCTGGAGGCACTTCAGCATGGCGCTGACGTATCGGCTCTCCTTCAGGAGTTCTTCCTGGTGCCGCTTGGCATACTCTTGCTGAAGTCGCTGGTAGCGGCCCTGGAGGACCTGGAGGTCGGCCGTAATCAGCGTGCGCTCCAGGCCCTCTGCCCGCCGGACGGCCTCGGCGGGGTCCAGGACGTCCAGGTCCCATACGGCCAGGACGTGCAGGAGGGCGTCCGTCGTGCGAAGCTCACCGATCAGACGCGACGCCGTCCCGTCTTGGAGGGACCAATGGGAGGGCGGGTCCCAGAGCTCCACCGTGGCCGGGGTCCGGCGTTCGCATCCGGCCCACTGGGCGACCCGTTCCAGGCGGGCGTCCGGGAGGGAGTAGACGCCGACCTCGGGCTCGCTTGTGGGGAGCGGGGCGTCGCCCGAGTAGCCCGTCAGGGCCCGGAACACCGACGTCTTGCCGCTGACCGGCCGACCGATCAGACCGATGCGCATGACTGGCCTCTCGGGTGGGGTCCCGGGTGCTGGGGATTCGGTCTATGACCCGACCCAACACCGAGACCCCTCACCGTTCCAGGAGCCGTTTCATCTCCCGGACGGCCTCAAAGAAGCCGACGAAGAGGGCCCGGGCGACGATGGCATGGCCGATGTTGAGTTCCTCGACCTCGGGGATCTCGACGATCGGCCGGACGTTGTGGTAGTTCAGGGCATGGCCGGCCAGGACCCGGAGGCCCAGCCGGGCCGCCATCTGGGCCGTCTGCCGGACGTTGTCCAACTCCTGGTGTCGGATGCCCGGGGAAGCCGCATGGGCGTATGCGTTCGTGTTGATCTCGATGGCGTTCGCCCCGACCCGCTGGGCGGCCCGGACCTGCTCGAGTTGGGGGTCGATGAAGATGCTGACCTCGATGCCGGCGTCCTGAAGCCGCTGGACGACCCGGCGGACGACGTCTTGATGGAAGACGACGTCCAGGCCCCCCTCGGTCGTCACCTCCTCGGGCCGTTCGGGGACCAGGGTGCACTGGTCCGGCTTGACCCGCAGGGCGACCTGGACCATCTCCTGCGTAGGGGCCATCTCGAGGTTGAGGCGGGTCTTGACCGTCTGACGGAGGATCTCCAGGTCCCGTTCCTGGATGTGGCGGCGGTCCAGGCGGAGATGGGCCGTGATGCCGTCGGCGCCGGCCTGCTCGGCGATCAGGGCGGCCAGGACGGGGTCCGGGTCCCGCTCCCGACGAGCCTGCCGCAGGGTCGCCACGTGGTCGACGTTGACACCCAACTTCACCCATGCCATCTCGGACCTCACTGGGTATCGGGCGTTCGGCGTCGGGTGTTGGGCTTCCGTAGCCTTCCGTTCGTCGAGGACGGCGTCGGACCGACCGGTCCCGCCGCTCGAGGAAGGCGATGAGACCGAACGGCTGGATTCATCCTACATCTACCTCCCACCCCGCGCGGAAGCCCCTACATCGGAATCTGAATCCGGACGGGGTCCGGCATGAACGTCAGGCCGAAGACGACGGCGGCGGCGAGGGCCAGCCACCGGCGCCGGTCGTCTAAGGGGCGGTCGTCCCACAGCGTGGGCGGGTGCCGAAAGCCGATCAGGAGGGTCACCAACGTCCAAGCGAACCACACGAAGTTGTGAATCGCCAGGGCCGCCAGACCGAGCCAGAACGCCCGACTCAGCCACCGGGCCCGGGGCCCCAGGACGGCGTAGGCCACGTGACCGCCGTCCAGTTGGCCGATGGGGAACAGGTTCAGGTTCGTCGCCAGGACCCCGAACCAGGCCGCCAGGGCGATGGGGTGGACCATCAGGTCCGTCTCGGGGGGGTCGTGCCGGAGGAGCCACACCAGGAGCTTCCATATCAGGGGTTCGCCGAAGTAGAGGACGCCGGTATCCCCGTCGCCCGGGGGCGGTCCCCCCGCCACCGGCTGAGACAGGACGACCCCGAGGGCCAAAAACGGAAGGCTGACCACGAAGCCCGTCAGGGGGCCGGCGACCCCGATGTCCAATAAGGCGTTCCGATGAGGGATGATGCCCCGGATCCGGATGAAGGCCCCCAAGGTCCCGATCAGGGTAGGGGCCGGGACGAACACGGGAAGCGTGGCGTCGACTCGGTACCGCCAGCAGAACAGGTAATGCCCCAACTCATGGCTCAGCAGGATCACCATCAGGACGACCGCATAGGGCAGGCCCATCCCCAGGAGCCGGGGCTCCCGGAAGACCGACGGCACGACGGAGGGCTCCCGCAAGGGCCGGACCGGCATCCCGACCGACTGAGAGAAGGCGATCATATGATAGGTCCCCACGACCAAGGCCGTGAGAAAGGTCAAGCCGAACAGGCCGACACTCCAAGCCACCATCCGTCCGGACGGCGGCCGCCAGGTCGGAAAGACCTCCGACCCGGCGGGGAGGGAGACCGATGAGGACGTGAGCTCGGGTCGTTCCTCGGACATACCGTCGACCGTCCCGTGCGATGCAGGATAAAGGGGTCGGGTCCCCAGATACCGGCAGAAACCCTGACGGAGTCTTCAGAGTCAGGAGTCAAGAAGATTGCGAGTTGCGAATCATATCAAGAAAGTCTCGGATCTCCGACCCGTATCCCGCCCGGGGGCCACCGACCCGGTGGGATGAGGACCCCGGGGTTCGGCGACTCTGGAGACCCAAGCCCCGACCCTGAAGTCCGGCACCCGACGGGAGCCGCTTGGATGATTCCATATCCTGCGTCCCACATCTTTTTTACTCAAAGAGGCGGAGCGTCTCTTCCGCCGGCCGGTACAGGGCCGTGACGATCGGCGTGTCCCGCTCGGTGTACCGCCGGACCTCGGTCGCCCGGAGGTCTTGCACGAGGTCGGAAAACTGCATGAGGTCGTCCGTCTCGTACACGACGACGAACTCCTGGTCCTGGACGCCGAATGAGTTTGTTCGTTCATCATGCCCTGGCGGGTGTCCTTGCTCAAGAGGTACCACTCCGCCGTCTTGACGAAGGGGTAGACGACCAGGTAGGCCTTCCGCCGGTCGGCGAAGGGGTCTATCTCTTGGGGGCTCTGCCCCCGGGCGTACACCGAGGGCTTCGTAAAGCCCCATAGGACTTGCACCGGCCGCAGGTAGGGCCGCACGCCCGACAGGACCGTCCCCAGGTCGGCCAAGAACCGGCCGGGCCGGTCCGGGTCGGGGACCCGCACGGCGCACCACAGGAGCAGGTCTGCATCGGCCCGGGCTGGGAAGACCTGGTAGAGGTCGACTCGGTCGGCCGTCTCCCGGACCCGTCCCCAGAAGCGTTGATGCACGTCCCGGCGCGAATTCGCCGGAAGCCCCCAGTAGGCCTCGGTAAACTGCAGGAGCGTGAAGTGATTCAGGCTCCGTTCCTCCATCTCCGACCTCCGGAGTCTATGGCCTATCGTCCGTCGTCGGGGGTCCGGGGTCGATTCCGCCCGTCCGGACGTATTCGGCCAGCCAGGCCCCGACTTCCCGGGTACCCCGCGGCGGCACGTCCAGGACTTCGGCCAGGTCCCGGGTCACGACGCCCGCCCGGAGGGCGGCGACGACGGCGTCCTCGACGGCCCGATGGACCTCGGGGAAGCCCAAGTACTCCATCATCATCCCGACGGTCAGGACGGCCGCCATCGGGTTCGCCACGTCCTGACCGGCGTATTTCGGGGCCGAGCCGTGGACCGGCTCGAACATGGACACCCGTCCCGGGTGGATGTTCCCCGAGGGGGCCATCCCCAGGCCGCCCTGGAGCTGGGCCCCCAGGTCGCTGACGATGTCTCCGAACATGTTGTTCGTGACGATGACCTCGAACTGTTGAGGCCGCTTGACCATCTGCATGGCCAGGGCGTCGACGTACAGGTGCCACGCCTGGATGTCGGGGTACTCGGCGGCGACCGTCCAGAACGTCCGTTGCCAGAGGTCCCCGGCGTACCGCAGGGCATTGCTCTTGTCGCTCATGCAGACGCTCCGGTACCCCCGGGCCCGGGCATATTCAAAGGCGTAGCGGATGATCCGCTCGACGCCCTTCCGGGTGTTGACGTCTTCCTGGATGGCGACCTCGTCGGGCGTGCCCTTCTTGAAGATGCCGCCCATGCCGGCGTAGAGGCCCTCCGTGTTTTCCCGAAGGACGACGAAGTCGAGCCGCTCGACGCCCTTCAGGGGGCAGAGCCGAGCGTCCAGGAGCTTCACAGGCCGCACGTTCGCATAGAGGTCGAGGCCGAACCGGATGCCGAACAGGATGTCGGCCGCATGCTTCATGTCGGGCACGCGGGGGTCCCCCAGGGCGCCTAAGAAGATGGCGGAATAGGTCTTCAGGCGCTCCAGGTCTTCCGGCGGGAGGGTGACGCCCTCCCGGAGGTACTTGTCGGCCCCGTAGTCGTACCAGTCGAGGCGGACGTCCAGGCCGAACCGCTCGGCGGCGGCCTCCAGGACTTGCATGGCCGCCCGGGTGACCTCGGGTCCGATCCCGTCGCCGGGGATGACGGCGATCCGCAGGGTCATGACGGTCTTCCGCATCAGAAGACACAGGATGCAAGCATCGGGGTCGGGCGTTCGGTCGGGGGACCGTCGACCGGAGGGCAGTCCCCGGAACACCCGGAGTCATGCCGGAGTCCCTACGTTTGGGCATCGCTTTTTACGACGCCCAACACCTAATACCCGACACCGCCCAGCCCCAGGCCGGCGTCGATGAAAAACGTCTGGCCCGTGACAGAAGCGGCCGCCGGCGAGGCCAAAAAGGCGACCCACCGGGCGACCTCGGCCGGCTCGACGATCCGGCGCAGGGGCGTCTCCTGCTCCAACTGCCGGAGTTCGTCGGGCGATAGACGCCAGCGCTGGAGCCACTCCGTCCGGACCGACCCCGGGGCGATGGCGTAGACCCGAATGTCCGGTGCCAGGAGCCGGGCCAGGCTCCGGGTCAGGCCGACGAGGGCCGTCTTCGCCGCATTGTAGAGTAGGGTGTCGGGGTCGCCCGCCAGGGCGGCCGCCGAGGTCATATGGATGATGACCCCCCGGCCCTGCCGCCGCATGTAGGGGACGACGGCCTTATCGCAGAGCCAACTCCCGAAGACGTCGACCCGGAAGGCCTCGATGAAGTCGGCGTCTTCGAGTTCGGTGATGTCCCGCTTCCAGCCCCGGTCGGTCGAAAAGGAGGCGTTATCGACCAAGACGTCCACCCGGCCCCATCGGTCCCAGACGACCTGGAAGAAGGCCCGCACCTGGTCGGCGTCCCGCACGTCCAGGGGGTAGGCCGTGATCCGGCCCCCGGCGGAGGCCTCCAGGGCCCGGGCCGCCTCGACCGAGGTCTGATACGTGATGACCACGTGAGCCCCTAAGTCAGCCATCTGCCGGGCGATGGCCGCCCCGATCCCCCGGGCGGCGCCCGTGACGACGCATACATGACCCGTGAAGTCCCCCAGGGTCGTCTCCACGGGTCGGACGGTTCGATTCACGGCCCGCCCTCCTGGGTTTGGAGTTCGGCCGCCAGCACGGTGTTGTACACGAGCATGGCGACCGTCAGGGGACCCACGCCGCCGGGGACGGGCGTATAGGCCCGAACCCGTTCGTACGCCAGGGGGTGGATGTCCCCCAGCAAGACCCGGCCCTGCTGACGGAAGGCCGCCCACTTGGGATGGTCCTCGGGGAGGACCCGGCGAAGGACGTCGGCGGCCGTGACCGGGTTGATGCCGACGTCGACCAGCGTCGCCTCGGGGTGGACCCAGTCGGGTTGGATGTAGGCGGCCCGGCCCAGGGCGGCGACCAGGATGTCGGCCGAACGGACGAGGTCGGGCAAGTTCGTCGTACGGGAGTGACAGATCGTGACCGTCGCGTTCCGATGTAACAGGAGGATGGCGACGGGCTTACCGACGACGTCGCTCCGTCCGATGACCACGCAGTGCCGTCCCTCGATGGGAATGCCATAGGCGTCGAGCATCCGTAAGATGCCGGCCGGCGTGCAGGGGACGAGGCGGGCCCGATTTTCTACGAGCAGACCCTTGTTGACGGGATGAAAGCCGTCGACGTCCTTGCGGGGGTCGAGGGCCTCGAGGATGCGGGCCTTGGACAGGTGCGCCGGCAGGGGGAGCTGGACCAGAATCCCGTGGACGTCGGGGTCCCGGTTCCAACGCTCGATGTGCTCGAGGAGCCGGTCCTCCGAGACGTCGGCCGGAAACGTCTGGACGACGCTCCGAAGGCCCATCTGTTCGCAGGCCCTCCGCTTGTTCTGGACGTACAGCCGCGACGACGGGTCGTCCCCGACGAGGACGGCCCCCAGGCAGGGGACGATGCCCCGACGCCGCAGGGCCTCGATGCGGAGGAACAGCTCGTCGTAAATCTTTTGGGCGACGGCCTTGCCGTCCAACCGACGGGCCATCGTAGACACCCAGGTACGGAATGTCGGGGCGGCGTGACGGAGTCGGCGCGTCTGGGGGGTCTCGGCCGACCCGGGTCGGCCCGGGCCTCATCCCGCCGTTCCGTCGGTCCTTGACGCCGGGACGACTCCCGGCGTTCCGACGGACCCCCACCTCCCCCCATCGGCCCGAGACGGTCGCCCGTCACACCGTCACTTACTTCGCCTTGACGGCCTTGGCCGTCTTGACCCGGGCGGCCTTCTGGGGGGCGGCCGCCGCCCGGGCCGCGGCCCGGCGCTGACGCCACAGGTACCAGTACGACGCCAGGGAACAGGCGACATAAATGCTCGAGTACGTCCCGGCGACGATGCCGACGATCATGACGAAGGCAAAGTCGTTCAAGACGACCCCGCCCAGGAAGTACAGGACGACGGCCACGAACAGGGCGGTCAGGCTCGTCAGGAGCGTCCGGGACAGGGTCTGATTCAGGCTGGCGTTGTAAAGCTCCAAGACGTTCGTGTACTTCCGCAGGCCCTTGTTCTCCCGGATCCGGTCGTACACGACGATCGTGTCGTTGACGTCGTACCCGACGATCGTCAGGAGGGCCGCCACGACCGGCAGGGAGATCTCCCGGCCCGTCCACGACAGGGCCCCCAGCGTGATGAGGACGTCGTGGACCAGGCAGGCGAAGGCCATGACGCCGAATACGAGGTCAAACCGAAACCAGATGTAGACTAACATCAAGACCATCGAGACGGCGACCGCCGTCTGGGCCTTCCGGATCAGCTCCTTGCCGATCTGGGGCCCGACGGACTCGATGGAGAGGATCGTGAAGGGGCCCAGGACAAAGTGGTCCTGCAAGAACGCCCGGACCGGGGGCTCCAGGGCCACCCGGTCGAACAGCTGTTTCCAGTCCCGCAGGACGCCGCCCAGGTCGGGTCGTAGGCGGACCTCATAGATGCGCTGGGCGATGTCGGCGTACCGGGCCTCGCGAACGTCGGACGGCTCCTTCTGGAGGCCCAGGGGGTCCCGCTCCGTCAGGAAGCGGGTCAGGCGGACGACGTCCGTGTTGTTGAAGTCCGGCTTGTCGGTCGGCAAGCCGGGGGTGAAGGTGCGGTACAGGGCGCCCTGAATCTCCGGGATCAGGCGTTCCAGCATGACCTCCGTCGAAAGCTCGCCCCGGACGCCCCGGGCCCGGGCGAGGGCCTCGGCCCGCTCCTGGGCGATCCGGATGAGGATGTCCCGGGGCGAGCCGTACTCCTGGATCGTGCTGTCCCCCAACCCGATGCGCTCCATCGCCGACCGGACCTGGCCGACGGAGACCGGCTCGGCGAAGTGGACCCGCAAGAGGAGACCGCCCGTAAAGTCGATACTCCACCGCAGGCCCCGCGTCCCCAGCAGGACGGCGCTCGCTGTCATCAAGCCGAGAGACACAAAGAGGAAGAAGGGCCGGTACCGCATGAAGTCGATATGAAAGGACGTCCGTTCGTATCGCTCACCCATGGGCGTCTCTCGGGCAGGGTCCCGAGTGCCAGAGACCCGACGCCTGGGACCCGGGACCCCATCAAATACTCAACCGCTCGACGGGCCGCTCCCCCAAGACGAGGTCGAAGACCGTCCGGGACACGAAGACGGCCGTGAAGAGGTTCGCCAAGAGGCCGACCGTCAGCGTGATGGCAAAGCCTTGGACGGGGCCCGTCCCCCAGATGTACAGGGCCAGGGCCGCCAGGATCGTCGTCATGTTCGAGTCAAAGATGGCGCTCCAGGCCCGATGGAAGCCCAAGTCCACGGCCGTCCGGACCGTCTTGCCGGCCCGGAGCTCCTCCTTGATCCGCTCGAAGATCAGGACGTTGGCGTCGACGGCCATCCCGATGGTCAAGGCGATGCCGGCGATGCCCGGGAGCGTCAGCGTGGCCTTAAAGTAGGCCAGGCAGGCCAGGATGATCAAGACGTTCAAGACCAGGGCCAGGTTGGCGTTGACCCCGGCCCCCTTGTAGTAGAACAGCATGAAGAGCATGACGACGACGGCCCCGACAAGGGACGACAGGGCGCCCTTGCGGATGCTGTCCCGCCCGAGGGCCGGCCCGATCTGCCGCTCCTCGAGGATCGTCATCGCCGCCGGCAGGGCCCCGGACCGGAGCTGGACCGCCAGACGCTCGGCTTCCTGCTGGGTGAAGCGGCCCGTGATCTGACCCTCGTCCCGGATCTGCGCCTGGATGCGGGGCGCCGTGATGACCCGCCGGTCCAAGACGATCCCCAAGGGGTCCCCGATATGCTGGCCCGTGAAGGCATAGAAACGTTCTCCGCCCCGGCGGCTCAGCCGGAAGCAGACGGCCGGCAGGCCGACTTGGTCCGTACACCGGTAAGCGTACTCGAGGTCCTGGCCCGTGATGACGGCCTCCTTCCGGACCAGGTAGAACCCCGTGTCGGCGGACCGGCCGCCCTCGCCGCCCGTCTCGATCCAGCCCGGCAGGATTTCCGTCCCGTCCGGCAGACGGCCCTGATACCGCTGGAGCAACTCCTCCTGGGTCGAGGCAAAGTCCAAGACGAGGCGAAACTCCAGGAAGGACGTCTCCCGGATGAGGGCCTTGACCTGCGTGGGGTCCTCGACGCCGGGGAGCTGAACGAGGACCCGCTCGCCCGTGGGCCCCTGGGGTGCGACGACGACCTCCGCCAGGCCGTATTCGTCGACCCGCCGGCGGATCGTCAGGACGGCTTGCTCGGACGTGCGGCGCTTGACGTCGGCGACCAGCTCCGGCCGCATCTGAAGCGTGATGGCATCGGACCGGACGTCGACGACATACGCCGTATGGTAATTCCGCTCCAGAAATTCGCTCAGCTCCGAGAATGCCCGTTGGAACTGCTGGGGGTCCGGGGGCTGGGCCGCCCGAATCACGATACGGTCCACGGCCGGCGTGTCGAACCGAAACCACGCCAGCCAGCCCTTGTCCTGGAGCCAGGCCCGCAGGCCGTTCAGGTCGTGGTCCCGTTGGGCCCGGAGGGCGTCCTCCATGTGGACCTGGAGGACCAGATGCATCCCGCCCTTTAGGTCCAGGCCGAGACGGATCTTCTTCTGAATCGGCCAGACGCCCCACACGCTGAGGGCCACCACGGCCAGGGTCAAAAGGAGCTTCCACCGCAAGCGCTTCATGACGCCGGGCTCAGGGGCTGGAATTTCGACGCTGGGTGTCGGGTGGAGTCGTACCCTCTCCGTACCGGATCCCCACCTCCCGGACTCCCGAACTGCCGACCGATAGCCCGTCTCCCTAACGCCTAACACCCAGCACTGAATTCATACCTCCGCCTCGCTCTCGGCCGGCTGGAGGCCGGCGACGGCCGACTTCTCGACGGTGATGACGACCTTATCGGCGACCCGGAGCTTAAAGGTCCTATCCCCGACCTTCACGATGGTCCCGTAAATCCCGCTGTTCGTCACGACCCGGTCCCCGACCTTCAAGCCGGCCAGTAACTGCCGGTGCTTCTTCTGCTGACGCTGGGTCGGCAGGATGAGGAACACATAGGCGATCACCAAAAAGAAGACGAGGGGCAAGAGGCTGAGGAGAAACCTCAAGGCGCCGTCGCCGCCGGGCGCCGGCTGCGGCTGAAGCCCGGTCAGGTCCTGACCGTAGGTCAAGAGCGTCCACAACATCCACGTCTTCTCCGTATGCGGCTTCGTGACCCGGGTCCGCCAAGGCGGAGTCGGGGGTATTATAGCATCCTCGTCGGGCTTCGTCACCGCCTTGGACAGGCGGGCCGATGGGCCGTTAGGGAGAAAGGGGTCACCGTCTCAGCTTGACCGTTACCCCTGGAAGGACCTCCCACCCCCATCCCCCGACTTCCCCGTTTCCCCATGCTTTTTACTTCCCCACCTCCCGACTGCCTGCCGGCTTATCCGCCGGCGGCCCCTCGACCGGCTCGACCCGCCAGGCATAGACCCATAGCAGGGTAAGCACGAACAAGAGGGACCCCTGAAGCGCCAGGAAGGCCGCCATCTTCAAAAGGGCAAACGTAGGATGGACGAACCGAATCAGCCATCCGCTGGCCATGTCCGCCAGGGCCGACCCGAAGGAGACGTGGATGACGCCCGCCTTGACCCACCGGGGCGCTCCCGTGAACAACAGGAGGTGGTTCAGGGTCATCAAGAAGACCATCATGGCGAAGGCGTGAAAGTGCGTCTCCTCCAGGAGGGCAAAGAAGCTCTTGGGGGCCCGGAACGCCGCCTCCGAGCCGCGATAGTACTCGACGATGGCCGGATACGAGAGGCCGATCTTCGCATAGAACGGCCAGTCGCTGGCCCAGAACACGAACGCATACACGAGCG
>FWWL01002751.1_pt1 | contig 34844 bp, 32 predicted proteins | sample 2228331 | NCBI WGS metagenome assembly FWWL01 (sample SAMEA103939775, study PRJEB20133) | metagenome
AACCCCTTTCTTGGCCGTTTGAGCAATGGCCGCGTCCTTCGATGTTCCAGCAATTTCGTAATTGGCGAGGGCTTCCTCATACGCCGTTAACTTTTCAAACGCTTGAGCCTTTGCGAGCGCGACAACATCCGTCATCTTGTTCGGATAAAGAGCCTCGTAATTTGCTAGGCGTACGAGAGCGGATCGAAAAACGTTCTGTCCCGTAAAATCGCGCGGATAAGGATAGCGATAAACATCGTCATTGAGGTGCCTTTGAATATCCGCGACGATAATAAGGAGGTTCTCGGCAGGCTTCGCATAGGCAGGTCGGGAAGATTCGGTCTTTTTCAAAGGCGCAGCATCGGCTTTCGCCGGGAAGGCAATACTCACCAGACCAGCCATACAAACCAACAGGATTCCGCCAGCCCAGAAGCGCCACAAAGAGCTCAATGTTCGCACACTGCCAGGTTTACGAGGAGTGTGCGCGCGCCAGCCACGCGAGAAACTGCTCATGTACTTTTCCATTTGAGCAAACGAGCTCCTTTCCATACGGCGAGAAAGGCTTACCGGAAAAATCGGTGACTTTCCCTCCCGACTCCTCCACAATAAGCCACCCAGCAGCTGTGTCCCATGGGTTCAAATTGCGCTGCCAAAAGACTTCTAATCGCCCACACGCAACAAAGCACATGTCGAGCGCTGCTGCTCCGAGGCGCAGAATGCCGTGCACGTTACCGAGAAAGGTGGCAAGCTCATGCAGGCATTTTTGCAGCACATCGCGATTCGAATGAGGGAAGCCAGTAACCAAAAGACTCCGTCGCAGATCTCCCACATTCGACACTCGAATCGGTGTCCCGTTGAGAGTCGCACCGGCGCCTCGTTCGGCTAAAAACTTTTCCTTGAGAATTGGATTGAAGACGCCTGCCGCCACAACTTCTGCCCCTCGCTCAAGGGCGATAGAGACAGCGCATATCGGCACCGAATGCGCGTAATTTGTTGTTCCATCTAATGGGTCCACAATCCATCGAAACTCAGAGTCTCGCCCACCGATGAGTCCCTGTTCTTCACCGAGAATTGCATGGTGCGGAAAACGTTCAAGGATAGCTTGGCGGATAGCTGCTTCGCTCTCTTGGTCTGCGATTGTCACCAGATCCCGTTCGGAAGATTTTGTGCCAAAGTCTTCAATTCGACCAAAATGGCGTGATAGGGCATTCCCGCCGGCGTCGAGCGCTCGATCCAAAACATCCACGAATTCACTCATAGCGTGCTCTAGCTCATTGTGCCTTGCAGGGGGAAGGCAAGGTAAAGCTGGTATTTCGCGCACTGGATCCTGTAGATGCCGAACTGAATAGGGACTGGTTTGCTCACTAATTAGCCAGTGAGAAAGGAGCTTCCCATGCCATCCATGGGCCTACAGGAATGGATCGTCATTCTCATCATTGTCCTGCTTATTTTTGGTCCGAGCAACCTCCCCAAAATAGGGCGGGCGCTCGGTAAAGGGATCCGCGAGTTTAAGGATGCGATAAGTGGCATTGGTGCCACAATCGAACAGGAAGAATTAGAAAAGAAAAAAGCTGAATCCCGTCCGTCAGGAGCAACGCCGGAAAATCAAGCTAACGCCCCCCATCCGGCAGACAAGAGTTAGTTCCTACCTTCCCTTCGTAAGAACTCGTCGATGTGGGCATGGCTTGCACCCGATAGCGAAGAAGAGCGTAGTTCAGAAGAAAAGGTTCTGTCCTTTACTGAACATTTAGAAGAACTTCGGTGGCGGATTATCCACACCCTCCTTTTTTTCGTGCTCAGCTTCACGCTTTCCTTTTTTGTTGCTCCGTTGGTGATCTCGGTCCTGATCCAGCCACTGCTTCGTGTTGAAACCTCCCGCCCAGAAAACATTTTATCACTGGTGGTGAGAGACGACGGAGTTCTGGCTTTTGATTCATTGGGAGGGCAAACGTCGCAGACAAGTCTTCCCCTTAGCCGATTGCAATCCATTGATGCGCTCCAGTTGCGCCTTCGGACCGGTGAAATCATCGTCCCCCTGAGGAGCAAGAACCAGTCGTCGCTCTTCTTTCTCTCACCGGCCGACCCTTTCTGGTTGCTCATTAAAGGCGCTCTCCTTCTAAGCATTTTTTTAACAATTCCCATGGCTCTATATCAAACGTGGCGGTTTGTAGAGCCAGGCTTGCTCGCTGCGGAACGCCGCATCGTCCGCCCTATCCTAGTTGCATCAGTATTTCTCTTTCTCTTAGGAGTCTTTTTCGCCTATCTCATGTCGCATGTCATGCTGAGATTCTTGTTGGGACTCAGTGCTTACATTCCCGACCTCCAGCCCAACATCGTTGCTTCTGACTATTTAGGCTTCATGCTGACCCTTATGCTCGGCTTTGGGCTGGTGTTTGAGTTTCCCCTTGTCCTCATCTTGCTCGCACGGCTCGGAGTTATCAGCAGTCAAATGCTCGCAGCACGACGCAAATATGCCATTTTGGTTATTGCCGTTGCGGCTGCAGCCGTGACACCAACACCTGATGCGTTTAGCATGATCATGATGATGCTTCCCCTCGTTGTCCTTTACGAGCTTTCCATTTGGATCATCCGCTTGATTGAACCACGCAGGATACCCAGATATTAAAAGCCGAGAGTCGCTGAAAAGTGAGAATGGTATTGATTGTGATGTAAAGCTATCGCAGGAGAGAGACGACTGAGTGACCGATGCCTGAGGCGTATTCATCTCAAGGGAGACACTTGCTGATCGCTGTGAGTGATCCTCACTTGCGGACGTTGCTTCGCAACTTTTTCGCGAGCACGTACGAAGTGGAAACCGCAGAAACTGCCGCCCAGGCCGTTTCGGTGGTTGCTGGTAGACCACTTGATTTTGACGTCATGCTGGTCGACCTGAACCTGCCACCATCGGGATTAGAATTTATTGCACGGATTCGAGGCGACTACCCTCACATTCCAATCGCTCTACTTGTATCCAGAGAATACGAACACCACTTCGCCCTTCTCAACAAGTACGACGTTTTTTGCGTCATTGTCCGCACTTTTCCTCTCGATTTCGACGAGCTTCAAATCGCAATCGAGAACCTGGTACTTCCGACAAAAGCGTTTGGGCTTGCTCGTTATCTGCGTTCGCCAATGGAGCTCGAAGAGCGCCTCATCCTTTCCCTCGAAGATAAACAAGCCATGATGGAAGAGGCTATCGAATTCTTTCGGCGTTTCCGCCCCCATGATACCGATATCAGCCAAATCCGCCTGGCGCTGGAGGAGCTGATCAACAACGCCATCTATCATGCGTTTCGTCGTGCTTCCGGGGGGCGGAAGTATGAGATGGGAGCGTTTGATCGCCTTGATCGCGGCGATCAGATTCGCGTCGAATTTGGAGCAGACAAGCGCTTCCTTGGATGTTCTGTCACAGATAACCAAGGTGCCCTCGATGTGGGCACAGTGATGAAAAAAATCGAGCGCCAAATCACGCAGGAAGGCATTCTTGATGAAAGCGGCCGGGGTCTCTATTTGACGAGGACACTCTCAGACAAGATGATCGTCAACATCCACCCCAATGTCGCCACGCAGATTGTCCTTCTTTTTTCGAGGCGCGATCCTATAAAGGTAAAGCCCTTTTTTGTTAACCAAGTGAGAACCTTTTGAGGTCTCTCACGCGTTTACCTAACGGCTCCTTGATGAGATTGCGGGGCGGTCTCTCCCAGCGTCAGAGGCGTTGGCTCTGCGCCGGGAGCATAAGGGGAAGGCGGAAGCGAGATCGATTGGGGGGATTTCTCAAGCCGATGCACGCGACTTCCTTCGATCACAATCGGACCACGCAAAGGGGAACTCTTGCGTTTTTCGAGTCCAGGCGTTGCTGTCGCACTCGGCTGTAAAGCTTGATATGGTTCTGACGGTGACGCCGCTCGCGAATAGCTCACCGACACGGTTCCTCGCGCGGGACCTGCGGAGGCTTTCGCTATCTTTTCAACTTTTGAAACGTTTTCCCCTCCCAAGACCGCTCTCCGCTCGATTACCGCTGACTGCGCCCGAGCAAGTCGCAAGCGCGCATCATAGCTAGGATCATTTTGCCGTTTCTGAACCCATCCGCGAACCTCGCGGAGGTGCTTGGGGTCGTTCAACGACCGAATCAACTGTTGAGCCGACTCACTCACGAGCCATTTCTTCGGATAACATTGAGCGATAACTTCGTTGGCCGTTTCGAGGGCCATGCGCCGGTTGAGTTCCATAAGCTCCAGGGTAGGACTTGCTTCCATGCGCATGGCGTAGATCTGAGCAATCAAAAAATGATGAACTGCGCGCCGCTCCGGATTCGCACCTTCCGTAGCAACAACCTCACGCGCAACCTTTAGCGCCTCTTCGTATTCTTCGGCCTGAATCAGTTTTTTACAAAGTTCCTCGAGCACGCGGCTTCGAGGTTCTGGGTCGCGCGTCTGATTTAGCGACTCGCGAATCTGAGCGATTGAGCGCTGAAGTTGAAGTCGGTGGCCAGGGGCCAGGCTCTTGGCGCAGTAGACAGCGTCTGCCCAAACGCTCCCCCACAGGGAGAGGAGCACAGTCATTAGTATCGCGAAGATAAACCTCGCTCTCATCATTAATGATCGCCTACTGCTGTCGATAGTCTCAAAGGAAAGAAAATGCGGAACACTGTCAAGACGTTTGGTGTGCTCTCCACCTCGATCGTGCCTTCGTGCGCTTCCACAACATACCTTGTGATATAAAGCCCCAACCCACTACCTTCAACGTGGGGATGAGCAGAGGACCGGCGGTACTTGTCGAAAATCAGCGGCAAATCTTGCGCAGGGATTCCCGGCCCCGTGTTGCTCACTTCAATGCAGATCGAGTCACATCCTAGAGGCGACTCATCTCTGCCGCGTTGGGTCACACGAATTGTGATTTTGCCTTCGGGTGGCGTAAACTTGACCGCGTTGGAGACCACGTTGCTGATGGCCCGAAACAAAAGATTCTCATCTCCAATGAGTGGCGGCAAACCCGGAGCCAGATCCGTCTCAACGCGAAGCTGCTTTCTCTCCACATCTGCCTGAAAGACACAAAGCAGATCTTCAACGACGAAGCCCACATTTACGGGCCTGGGAAAAATCGTCAACCGCCCAGCTTCAATTTTACAAGATGTTAGAAAATTATCGATCAGGGAGAGAATTTTGAGAGCGTTCGAGTGAATCGTCTGCGCAAATTCTTTAGCGCGCGGATTGATCTGGCCGGTTGATTTATCAAAAATCAGTGAGGCATATCCGATGATCGACGACAGCGGGATCTTGATATCGTGTGTGATCATGGAGATCAACTCGTCGCGAAACCGACGTGCCTCTACCTCGGCAAAGGCTCGCTGAACCGTTTTGAGAAGCTGCTCAAAGTCAAAGGGCTTCGGAAGGTAGTCGAAAGCTTTGTGCTGGACGGCCTGGATTGCCGATTCCGTCGACGCATGACCCGTGATGATGATAAAGGCGGTGTATCTTCCTTCTCCGGCCTCCTGCATAATGGTGAAACCATCAATGTCGTCGATGCGCAGGTCGGTGATCACCACGGGATAATCACGCTCTCGTAGCAGAGCCAGTGCCTGTTGTCCCGTCGTCGCGGTATCCGCCTGGTACCCATAGGCCCCAAGCAAGGATGCGAGGCTCTCAACGAGTCTCTCTTCGTCATCGACGACAAGGATACGACGTTCTATCGCGGGAATTTCCCGGATTTCGGGCTCTTGACTCATTCCATAAGCTCGAGAAAGTGATACGTGTTTGAGCAGACAGTGAAATGAACATCGCTACCCGCACTGTTTACACCCCATGAGTACGCTTTTCCGAACATGAGGATGCAAGAGAAATGACCAACGGTTTGTCACACATGGATGATCAGGGAGGCGCTCGAATGGTTGACGTCTCCAGAAAAAAGGAAACGCGGCGTCAGGCTATTGCCGAGGGCTGCCTAACTGTTCCGGCCACCGCCTGGGAATACGTCACTCGAGGCACAGTGGCCAAAGGAGAGCTCTGGAACACGGCGCGGGTTGCTGCCATACTTGCTGCTAAGCGAACGGCTGACGTCATTCCTCTCTGTCATCCCGTGCGACTCCGCCATGTCTCCGTGGAATTTGCACTCGACCCAAACCAAAATCGGATTATCGCACGCGTTACGGTAACCGCCGTTGACGTGACTGGCGTGGAAATGGAAGCCATGCATGCGACAACCATCGCGCTTCTCGTTCTCTACGACATGCTCAAATCGGTGGCCAAGGAATGCGAGCTCGGACCGGTGCGTCTTGTGGCGAAAAGCGGAGGCAAGAGTGGTGAATTCCGTTCGGTGGGGGGTAGCCTGTTCACGCAAGGCACTCTCGAGCCTTGACAACGGAATTCGGCGGTCACAACGACATCTTTTGTGGCCAAAAGAAAGGGTCGAAGTCAAACCGATTTGATAAATCATCTTCATTATCGTTATCGTCAAATCGTTTTCGTGTGTGCACCTTTTTTCGTGAAGTATTTCGCTAAAGAGTTGTTACCTCCACTTGACAGTAAGATGTGCAGAGCTGCGCGCTGAGCGCAAGGATCTTAAATTATGAGGAGCAGTATTATGTCAGTAAAGCTTGCCATCAACGGTTTCGGTCGCATCGGCCGATTGGTTTTCCGCGCTGCGATGGAGAACCCAGAAGTCGAAGTGGTCGCTATTAACGACCTTTTCGACGCCAAGACCAATGCCCACCTTCTGAAGTACGACTCGGTTCACGGACGTTTCCCCGGATCCGTCGAAGTGACCGACAGCGGCGACCTGAAGGTGAACGGCAAGGTTGTCAAAGTTTTTGCGGTCAAGGACCCAGCGGAACTCCCGTGGAAAGACCTCGGAATCGACGTGGTTGTTGAGTCAACCGGTGTTTTTACGAGCAAGGAAAAAGCTTCTAAGCACCTCGACGCTGGGGCAAAGAAGGTGATCATCTCCGCTCCCGCCGAGGGACCAGACATCACGGTTGTTCTCGGAGTCAATGACGATCAGCTCAAAGCTGAGCACAACGTCATTTCCAACGCCTCGTGCACCACGAACTGCCTTGCCCCCGTCGTGAAAGTGCTCCACGAGGCTTTCCGCGTCAAGCGCGGCCTCATGACCACCATTCACTCCTACACCAACGATCAGCGCGTGCTTGATCTCGCGCACAAGGATCCTCGTCGTGCTCGTGCGGCAGCGCTCAATATGTTACCCACGAAAACTGGCGCAGCCAAAGCGATTGGCCTCGTCATGCCGGAACTGCAGGGCAAGCTTGATGGCCTGGCTGTGCGCGTGCCGACACCCAACGTTTCTCTCGTTGATGTCGTGCTCGAAATTGAGAAGGCCACGACGAAGGACGAGGTCAATGCAGTTCTCAAAGAGAAAGCCGATAAGGGCCCCTTCAAGGGCATCCTGAAGTACTGTGACGAGCCCGTTGCCTCGTCAGATTTCAACCACGACAGCGCCAGCTCGATCGTTGACTCGCTTGAGACGAAGGTCATTGATGGCACCCTCGTCAAAGTCCTTGCTTGGTACGATAATGAGTGGGGTTACGCCAACCGTTGCGTCGAGCTAGCTGTGAAGCTTTGGAAGAATTTCCTGCAGTAGTCGCTTGCAAGAGGCGATGATCTTCTCTTCGAAAGACTGATTGAGTGGGGTGGGGAGTGGCCTCGTGCCTCTCTCCACCCGTTTGTTCATGGGGTGCTGTTATTCCGAGCAAGATACAAAGTGACTGAAAGGAAGTGAAATGGAACGCAAACCCATCATTGCTGGCAATTGGAAGATGCACAAAACCCGCAAGGAAGCAGCTGACCTTGCGAACGCTTTAGCGAACAGTGTGGGCTGTTTGACAAACGTCGATGTTGTTCTCTGCCCCCCCTTCACCGCGCTAGAAACGGTGGGCCAGGCTATCCGCAACACAAACATTTCGCTGGGAGCCCAAAACTGCCATTGGGCGGATCAAGGTGCTTACACGGGTGAGATTTCACCGGCCATGCTTGTCGACGTCGGCTGCCGCTACGTCATCGTTGGCCACTCGGAGCGGCGCCAGTACTTTGCCGAAACCGATGAGTCCATCAGTAAAAAAGCGCAGGCCGCCTATCGGCATGGGCTTATTCCGATCATTTGTGTGGGGGAAACCCTCGAACAGCGCGAAAGCAACCAAACAGAGGCCGTCGTGACCGCACAAGTCCGAGGCTGTTTGGCCAACCTGCCCGCCGATAAAGTGGCCCAGAGCGTCATAGCCTATGAACCAGTGTGGGCCATTGGCACCGGGAAGACCGCCACCAAAGAGCAGGCGCAAGAGGTTCACGCTTTGATTCGCCGCCTTGTTGCGGAGATGTTCTCCCCTGAAGTGGCCGAACAGCTTCGCATTCAATACGGTGGAAGCGTAAAACCGCAGAATATAGCCGAGCTCATGGCTCAGCCCGATATCGACGGAGCCCTTGTGGGGGGCGCAAGCTTAGAAGCAGATTCGTTCACGGCAATTGTGCGCTTCCAATAAACTCAGTGTGGCGCTTCCGCCGCACCCAATGACTTCAAACCCGGAGGAGTGAAGCCTTATGACGCACCACATCTCAGCGCTCGAGAAAGAACGCTTACAATATAAACCCAAAATGCCAGCAGCCCTGGCATCGGGCAAGATCACGGTCGAAAAGGGGCAATTCGTCGAGCCTCGACAGAATGCCGAAGAAATACGTAAACTCTTTCCCACCACCTATGGCTACCCACTCGTCAAAATCGTGGAAGGAGAGGGAAACCTCAACAATGCCCCTCTTTGCGTGGGCGTCGTCTTGAGTGGCGGACCTGCAGCGGGCGGCCACAATGTCATCGCTGGTCTTTTCGATGCACTGAAAGCTGCGAATTCTCAGAGCCGGCTGATTGGTTTTCTCGGGGGGCCAAAAGGAATCTTTACCAATAAGTGGGTCGAACTTACCGAGGAGACGATCAATGCCTATCGAAACACGGGTGGGTTCGACATGATCGGGAGTGGTCGGGATAAAATCGAAACGCCCGAGCAGCTCGAAGGCTGCGAAAAGACAGCAAAAGAACTCGGGATGAACGCTCTTGTCGTCATCGGCGGCGACGACTCCAACACCAATGCTGCCGTCCTGGCCGAGTACTGCACGGCAAAGCAGATCCCCCTCCAAGTTATCGGCGTGCCGAAGACAATTGATGGAGACATGCGTAATGAGTTCATCGATATGTCTTTCGGCTTCGATACCGCTGTGAAGACCTACGCTCACCTGGTAGGAAACATCTGCCGTGACGCCCGCTCCGGCAGAAAGTATTGGCATTTCATCAAGCTCATGGGGCGTTCCGCGAGCCACGTCACGCTGGAAGTTGCTCTCCAAACTCATCCAAATGTGGCCATTATCTCCGAAGAGCTCAAAGCGACGGGAAAAACGCTCGATGACGTCGTCACGCACATTGCTGAAGTCATTGCCAAGCGAGCCGAGAGCGGAAAGAACTATGGCGTTGTTCTCATTCCCGAAGGGCTCCTTGAGTTCTTGGCGGACTTCCGCGGCTTCTTGAAGGACATTAGTGACGTTCTCGGGCGCGAAGAGGAAGCTCTCGCTCAGTTACCAAAAGCCGACCGCCCCGCCTACGTGGCTACTCAACTTGCCGGGGCTTCGGCCGAACTCTATAAGAAGCTTCCTGCGTCGATCCAAGCTGTGCTTCTCGAACGTGACTCACATGGCAATCTTACCGTCTCGCAAATCGAAACCGAGAAATTCCTCGTCGAGCTTGTGGAGGCCCGTCTGGCTCAGTGGAAAGAGCAAGGCCGGTACAAGGGCAAATTCTCGGCGATCACCCATTTCTTTGGGTATGAAGGACGCTGCGGGTTCCCCACAAATTTCGATGCCGATTACACCTACTGTTTGGGGTATGTGGCGGCTCAGCTCATTCGCGCCGGCCTGACCGGCTACACCGTCTCCGCGAAGAACCTCGCGCACCCCGTTGAGAAGTGGGAGTTTGGTGGCGTGCCCGTGACATCCATGCTGAATCTCGAACATCGCAAGGGCCAACTCAAGCCGGTCATTGCCAAAGCGCTCGTGGAGATTGACCAACCTCCATTCAAGTACTTTGCGGCAAACCGGGAGACTTGGGCAATTGACGATTGCTACCACTCCCCCGGACCAATTCAGTATTATGGTCCAGCTGAGCTCGCAGACGCTCGCAATCTCACAATGCTGCTTGAAGCGGGGCTCAAAGAAGCGTAACCAAACGCTGTGAGCATCTCGGTTCCAATCTACGAAGTCGAACGCATTGCATCTCCGAGCGTGCCCTCGCCGTTGAAGCTATCTTGCCCTTGTGGCGAGGGCACGCCTGTTTTTGTGGCTGACACAACGCGTGTTCTCATCCATGCAGAAATAGGTCCGGACGCTCCGCCCCGATGTGACGAAACGTTTCAGAAAGCCGGCCCACGAGCCGAGATTGCGTTTGAACCAGCCAAGGTGCATGCTGCTATCGTGACGTGTGGCGGTTTGTGCCCTGGCCTCAATAACGTGATTCGGTCAGCGTTTTTTGAGTTAACCCACAATTACGGTGTTCCAGTTGTGCTGGGCATCCGCTACGGTTACTCAGGAATGGACCTTGGCTCCTCTTCCCCGCCCCTCCAGCTCACGGAGCAGCTGGTTGATGCTATCCAAAATGACGGCGGAACTATCTTAGGATCGTCGCGTGGTCCAGTTGCGCCGGAGAAGATGGTGGATTTTCTCGTCCATTATCAAATCGACATCCTCATTACAGTGGGCGGGGACGGAACAACGAAGGGCGCCATGGCGCTGGTTGAAGAAATACGCCGACGGGGGCTGAAAATCGCTGTCGTCAGCGTGCCCAAAACAATCGACAACGACATCCCCTTCGTCAACCCCAGTTTCGGCTATTCAACGGCAATTGCTCGGGCGCGAGACGTCCTTGAGAGTGCTCACGCAGAAGCCAAAGGAGCTCCCTACGGGATTGGACTCGTCAAGCTCATGGGAAGAGAAGCTGGGTTTATTGCTGCGGGAGCCACATTAGCGAGTCAGCAAGTTAACTTTTGTCTCATACCCGAGCAGAAACTGGTGCTCCACGGGCCACGGGGATTTCTCGAACTTCTATGTCAACGCATGCTCACCCGTCAACACGCCGTCATCGCGCTGGCTGAAGGAGCGGGACAAGAGCTCTTCCCTGATTCGCCTGTCGCGTATGACGCCTCTGGCAACAAGAAGCTCCATGATATAGGCAGCCTTCTGCGCAACGAAATTCCCAAGTACTGTCAAGCCCACGGCCTCCACGTGAATGTCAAATACTTCGAACCGAGTTACTACATCCGAAGTGTGCCGGCAAACGCCACAGATGCCCTTCTTTGCGATCGTTACGCCCGCTACGCCGTGCATGCTGCAATGGCTGGCAAAACAGGCGTTGTCATTGGTTATTGGAATGACAAATTTGTCCACGTCCCCATGAAACTCATTGCAGGACAGAAGCGGGAGCTTCGCTTGAACAGCGATCTCTGGCGGTCCGTCCTGGAGAGCACGGGGCAACCCCTCACTTTTGAGGAGTAGACCGTATTTCCCTTTGTCACGATTGTGAGAACTTCGATCCTATGACTTGGGCTGCTTAGGGGAGGGGGGTTTTGTCAGGATAGCCTTCGCGTCTTCATCAGGCTTAGGATACCAATCGTCTCCAACCTTGCGAATGTTCGAAATCCCGTGGTATTCAACCGGCTGAACGTAGTCTTTCCGTAAGGGATGCCCCTCCCAATCTTCAGGGCAGAGAATGCGACGCAGATCCGGATGCCCTTCAAAGACCACTCCCATGAGATCATACTGTTCGCGCTCGTGCCAATCAGCTGCTGGCCACAAATCGCACACTGTGGGCACTCGAGGAGTCTCGTGATCAGTGACCACCTTGACGGCAATTTTGTGCCCCTGTTTCATACTCCAGAGGTGATATACGACTTCGATGTGAGTGACCCAATCAATCGCTGTAACAAGCTGAAGATAGTCAAAGGCGAGTTTTTCGTCGTTCTTCATGAGTTCCATGCACAATCGGAAGCGCTCAGGCTTGATCCTAAACCAAGGCGAATGCGACTCCACCTGGGCATCCTCCACCGAATCATCACCGAGCGCTGTTTTGACCAACGAGACAATTTCGTCAGGATTCACGTGGGGACTCCTTTGTTTGAGCAAAACGGGGATCGACCACCGAACGCCCCATCTCATCCGGATACAGCCCCACACGCGCTGCAACAATGTGCTCGCTTCGAACCTTTTCCTGCAGACGCATGAGCGCTTCCAAAAGCGTCTCTGGCCGCGGAGGGCACCCCGGGACATAAACGTCGACGGGAACGATCTTGTCCACACCTTTCACGACATGATAACCGTGAAGGCTATATGGGCCACCACCAAGGACACAAGCCCCCATCGCGATGACGTATTTGGGCTCTGGCATCTGTTCGAACAGACGGATGACGCGTGGGGCCATCTTGTACGTCACGGTTCCAGCGACAATCATGACATCTGCCTGCCGAGGCGTGGCCCGGAACGCGCCAGCCCCGAAACGGTCGATATCGTAGCGCGAAGCGCTGGCTGCCATCATCTCAATCGCGCAACAGGCCAATCCAAACGTCATCGGCCAGAGCGAACCAAGACGAGCCCAATTGAGAATCGCGTCAAGCGGTGCCACATAAACAGCTCGGTCGAGCCCCTGCGCACGAAGCGCCTCATTGAGCTCTCTGCGGATGCGGGCTCGCTCCTCATCCGAATACGCCAGCGGAGCCTCGTAAATAACTCGTGTGTCGAGCAACTTTCCCATGATTACGTAATCTCCTCTCGACTCAACGCAGGCGCACTCGGCAAGCTCCTCTGCGACGGGTCCTCCTCATCCGCTCTCCCATCCGTAGTGCGAAGCCAATCGAGATTGCCAAATCGCCACGCGTAGATGAGGGCAACGAGAAGAATCCCGACAAATGCTAAAACCTCAACAGCAGCGAGCCAACCGAAGTTATTGCTAACAAAAAAGCGAAATACGCGGGCCACAGGAAAGAGAAACGCAGTTTCCACATCAAAGACCAAAAAAACCAACGCAACCGTATAGAAACGGATATTATAGCGGATCCAAGCGCTACCGATCGTCGGCTCGCCACACTCATAGATGCGAAGCTTGTCACGACTGGGCCGGCGCGGCCGCAACAGCGAGCCAATTCCCAAGCTCACGTAAACGAACGCGGCGGTCGCGATGAAGAAAACCGCTGCTGCTAACCAAGCAAACTGATTCTCAGAAATCACGTTCATGACGATCCTACCGTAAGTCTAGTACAAATCAGACCCTAAAGTCATGTTCGGCATGACAAAAAAACTGTCGGCTGATTCCTGCACCTCTGACAAATTTTGCACAGCGGTGACATTTTTCTATTGCAATGATAAGGTCCTCTGACGAAGGCTATTGACCGAGGTTAGAAAAACTGCCGTAAGGAGGCTGTTAAGATGAAAGCAATTTCCCTCGCTCTGGTTGCTGCATTCGCGGCAATTATTCTCTCGGGTTGCTGCGCGTACAAGACGAAGTGCTACCCGTATCCGATGTATGACCTGTCGCCCGGTAAAGTTTGCGGTGCTGGGCCATGCGCGGTGAAGTGCAAGTAAAGTTGCGCTAAACAGCGGACAAATATCGCAATCTGCCGCGAATTTCGGTTCGCGGCAGATTTTTTTTTGACATGCCCCCATCACTCCCAAGAACCTTCTTTCCCGGCAATGTGTAAGGTGGCCGGGAAAAAACTGCGATTTCAGCAAGGTTCCTCCAGCTTTTTTTCGCCAGCCAAGAGTTTCCTCATTCTTGCTTCGGAGCCGAATCGATATGTTTGATACCGTGGACTTGTCAGAGTCGAACCCCGTGCATTTTGCCCATAAGCACCTTTTGGGGCTGGAGCACCTCACTGCACAAGAGATTGAGCTGATTCTCGATACCGCGGCCGGCATGAAGGAGATTTTCACCCGTACAGTAAAAAAGGTTCCGACGCTCCGCGGGAAAACTGTGTGTAACCTCTTCTTCGAGAATTCAACGCGCACACGCACCAGCTTTGAGATTGCTGCAAAGCGTTTGTCTGCCGACGTCGTGAATTTCAACGTCAGTACGAGCAGCGTCGCCAAAGGTGAATCCTTGCTCGATACCGCGCGCACGATTCAAGCAATGGGCGTTGATTTCGTGGTCATGCGTCACTCGTGCCCGGGCACTCCCCAGCTGCTTTCGAAAAGACTCAACATGAGCGTGATCAACGCGGGTGATGGAGCTCACGAACACCCCACGCAAGGGCTCCTTGACGTTTTCACCATGCGAGAGAAAAAGGGGAAAATCGCTGGTTTGCGCGTGGCAATTGTTGGCGACATCCTGCATTCGCGTGTCGCCCGCTCTAACATCTGGGCGTTGACGAAGCTAGGCGCCAAGGTCGCTCTCGTCGGGCCATCGACCTTGGTCCCACGAGAATTCGAGAAACTCGGGTGCGAAATCCATTACAACCTGGAGGACGGTATTCGCAACGCCGACGTCATCAACCTTCTGCGTATTCAACTCGAACGTCAGCGCAAGAATCTGTTCCCGTCGATTCGCGAATACCGATTACTCTACGGGCTGACTCGCGATCGTCTCAAATGGGCCAAGCCGGACGTTCTCATCATGCATCCTGGCCCCGTGAATCGGGGGGTGGAAATCTCGCAGGACGTCGCCGACGGAGAACACTCTGTCATCACCGAACAGGTGACCAACGGGATCGCCGTACGGATGGCTGTCCTGTATCTCGTCAGTGGTGGAGGAAGCGCCGAAACGCCTACGAACTGAGCACCTTTCGTGCGTAGCGCTTATGCCGGCAGGCGTTCGAAGTTTCGGGCCATAACAATCGCAGCGACGGCAGCTTCGTAACCTTTGTTGGACTTGTCATCCCCGGCGCGGGCGACCGCTTGCGACCACGTGATGACAGTGAGAATGGCGTTCGTCACTGCGACCCGGCCTTCATTGGCGAGTTCGCTGACACCCCGCATCGACTCCGCGGCCACGAAGTGATAGTGATCCGTCTCACCTCGGATCACAGCGCCACAGCAAATAATTCCATCGTATTTGCGTCGATCTTGTGGCATTGCCTCGCTTACACGACGCGCCAAGGGGGCGATTTCGAGCGCCCCGGGACACCAGTACACATCAATGTCATCCGGATTGACACCGTAATCGCGCAGTCCTCTTTTCGCCCCCTCAACGAGTCGCTCGACAATCTCTCCATTGAACCTGCTTGCGACAATAGCAAACCGCAGTCCCTCACCATTGAGCTCTGGCCACTCTCCTTCGGCTTTGCCCGCCATAGTCTCCCTCCAATGAATTCTCTTCTCTGCCGCGCTGTTAGCTGACAAAAAGAAAGTCGAAACCTAGACACTGTCACACGCAAGAGAATTACCATCTGGCCAAAGTTTGTGAGACCAAGACTCAAAATATGCGGCTTGACCCGCAAAGAGGATGTTGTGGAAGTCGCGCACTCTGGCGCGGATTTTATGGGATTTGTTATGGTACCCCAAAGCAGGCGCTTTGTGGAGCCTAAAATAGCCAGAGAGCTTATCGCCCTTGCCCTCAACGAAAACCAGCGCTTGGAACCAGTTCTAGTGACAGTCGACCTGACCGTTGAAGAACTCATTGAGCTGGCTCAGCTCACAGGAACTAACTGGGTCCAGCTCCACGGCAACGAATCAGCCCAACAGGTTGAGGAGTTGAGGCGAAGGGGGCTTCGCGTGATCAAGGCGATAAAGGTTGGTGCGAAGGGAACATTACTCCGGTGGGAGGAATATGCCCCGGACCTTTTTCTTTGTGATACCTATGACCCGAATTTAGCTGGTGGCACGGGGAAACAGTGGGAGAAGTCGTGGCTCCCGGTGAACTTTCCCCTGGCGCAAACCCTCGTTGCAGGAGGCGTCACAGCCGATAACGCCACGAAAATCTTGCAGGAGTTACGTCCCTACGGCTTGGACGTTTCATCAGGTGTGGAAATTTCCCCTGGAGTAAAAGATCCATTAAAAATCCGGCTTTTGGTGAAAGCTTTAGCAGACTACGCGAGCAATCAAACGAAGGAGAAATAACCCCCGTGGGCACAAAACAGCACTCTCCGACAACACTGCCTGACGACCGCGGATACTTTGGGGAATTTGGTGGTCGCTTTGTCCCTGAGACACTCATGCCTGCTCTCATCGAGCTTGAAAAACAATATTACGAAGTCAAAAGCGACCCCACTTTTGAAACAGAGCTGCAGACGTTACTCCGCCATTATGTTGGGCGACCAACCCCTCTCTACTATGCGGCGAGACTGTCTGAACAGCTGGGGGGTAGAGCCCGAATTTATTTGAAACGTGAAGACTTGTGTCACACGGGCGCTCACAAGATTAACAATACCCTTGGCCAAGCCCTCTTGGCACGCCGGCTGGGAAAACGTCGTATCATTGCAGAAACGGGGGCGGGCCAGCATGGTGTGGCCACCGCAACAGCTTGTGCTCTTCTCGGGCTTGAGTGTTGCGTCTATATGGGCAGCGAGGATATTGAGCGCCAACGGCTCAATGTCTTCCGCATGGAGCTTCTTGGCGCAAAGGTTGTGGAGGTGACGAGCGGCACTCGCACTCTCAAGGACGCTACGAGCGAGGCCATGCGCGACTGGATGGCCAATTGCGATCATACCCACTACATTATTGGTTCCGCCGTCGGCCCACACCCCTTTCCGATGATGGTGCGGGACTTTCAAAGCGTTATTGGCAGAGAAACAAAAGAGCAAATCATTGAACTAGAGGGGAGGCTGCCCGATGCCATCGTCGCTTGCGTGGGTGGTGGTTCCAACGCAATAGGTATTTTTCATCCCTTCATCGAGGATCGCGAAGTGCAACTCATTGGGGTGGAAGCTGCTGGGTGCGGACTTGAAACGTCCCGTCACGCAGCCAGTATCACCGCGGGAGAGATCGGGGTGTTTCACGGTGCACGCAGTTTCGTCCTCCAAAACCATGACGGCCAAATCCAGCCAGCTCATTCGATTTCAGCGGGCCTTGATTACCCAGGGACGGGACCCGAACACAGCTACCTAGCTGCAAGCGGCAGAGCCTTCTACGTAGCGGTCACGGACGACGAGGCCCTGGCGGCAGTTGAGTGGCTGTGCCGGTTGGAAGGCATCATTCCTGCGCTCGAAAGTGCCCATGCCGTCGCTTATCTTCCAAAACTTATGGAATCGTTGCCGGAGAACAGCATTGTCGTTGTTAATCTCTCCGGACGCGGCGATAAAGACGTCTATACCATCGCGAAGGCATTAGGAAAATCCCTCGGCTAACTCACCCGGCGAAAGCCGATAGGAACGAGGCCGTTGATCTAGATTTTGCTGCCCGCATAGGCTTTGCGGATTCGGCTGCGCACCTCCGCCTCAATGTAACCACTGAGAACGTAGGGTGCAAAATACTTTCCTGGGCACGCCGTCTGGGCGTATTCCAGGTGGCAGCCGATCGTGGCTGGGTCGATATTGTAGTAGTCGCAAAGCCACGCTAGAAAGTCACAAAGTCCCTCGAGCTGAGCTTTCGTTGGCATTTGCAGCTCGTAGTTACCCATCAAGGTGACGAGGAGATGGCCTGTGGGATCGTAGCTTGTGCTCGTGTCGCCAACAGCTTGAGGATCGCGCGCCGCGTAGATACGCCCGTCCAGATCGATGAGATAATGATACGGAATATCCGCCCATCCCTTTTCTCGGGCTCCCCACGCTTGAAGGTTGCGCAAAAGTCGTTGAGTGTCATCTTGAGGGGTGAGAGGTTTAGGAGACCCCTCATGGTGAAGAGTAATACGCTGCAGACGATGCGTTCGCAGGGTGCCACTGCTTTCCTTTCCACGCCACTCGGCTTTTGTAATGATCGGCGGTTTAGGAACCTTCGCAATGGGATTGGTCGTTCCAACCGCTTCGGCTGGAAATGAACGACCACAATCAGCATCGGCAACCCGCATGCAGCGAATGTTTGTTGTCGAATCGGCCTGTGCCTGTAGCGGCAACTGCGCAGTGGCACACTGAACACCGAAAGCCAACCAGCAGAGCACGATCGCTTTTCGAGACATCTGACCCCTCTTCTACTCAGGTTTTAGTGATGATGAGGGACTTTTACGTACCGGCAAGGCGACCCCAGGGGGCAATGTTGAAGAAGGCGGTTCCTGCACTTGAGCTCCCGAGCGTGCAAACCAACCTCCCCAACCTTTCGCTCGACTGTCACCACCGCCACTAGAGCCCGAGCCTTTGAGAAGACCGGCACATCCACTAAGGACGATTGCAAGTGCTAACGCCATGACTGCCCACAATCCGCGCTTCATGTCAGACCATCCTTCCTTGCGATTGCTATTGCCCGATGCTTTTCTCGGTTGCTACTAGCGTACCATAGTAAAAGTCATGAGGGTCAATGTTCGAATTCCTCTGAGATCTCACCGAACATGACAATTCAACGAGAACGCATCCACGAACGCAATCGAATGCCCATCAATCCGAGGGGAGGGTACGTTCTCTACTGGATGCAGCAAAGCCAACGGCTTCACTGGAACCACGCGTTGGAATATGCGGTTCAAAAAGCGAACGAACTCCGTCTCCCAGTGCTTGTCGTCTTCGGGCTTACTGCTCACTACCCTGAAGCCAATTTGCGCCACTACACATTCCTCATTGAAGGGCTCATTGACGTGGCGGAGGATGCGCCTCGACGAGGGGTGCGCTTTGTCGTTCGCGAGGGCTCCCCAGCTGAGGTCTGTCTCAATTTCGCCAAGGATGCTGCTTTGGTCGTCATGGATGCCGGTTACTTGCGGATCCAGCGCCAGTGGCGAGAGCGCGTTGCAGAAAACTCGCCTTGTTTATGCGTGGAAGTGGAGGCAGATGCCGTCGTTCCCGTGTGGTTTGTCTCATCGCGAGAGGAATATGCCGCGGCCACTTTAAGACCAAAGATTCATCGCTATTTGCGCCAGTTTCTCATTCCTTTAGAACAGGTTCCTGTTGCCATTTGCCCAACGACTCGAGGCGATGAGCTTTCACCCCCGACAACAGCACAAGAGCTGCGCGGATTGCTCACACTGCTCCCAGTGGACCGCAGTGTCTCCCCTAGTCCGACCGCGCATGGGGGAACAAAGCGCGCTCTCATGTTGTTTTCTGAGTTCGTTGAGAAAAAGCTACCTGTCTACCATGAGCGCCGCAATGATCCAGCAGAGGATCTTGGTTCGGGATTGAGCCCCTACCTCCACTTTGGACAGATTTCTCCTCTGTACGTGGCTTTGGAAGTCGCACGGCACAATGACTCGCCTGGGGCAGCGGCTTTCCTCGAACAGCTCATTGTCCGACGCGAGCTAAGCTTCAATTTTGTCACCCACAATCCGAGATACGACTCTTACGATTGCCTTGCTCACTGGGCCAGACAGACACTGGCGCTCCACGCTGCTGACCCACGGCCTGCGCTTTACACGTTAGAGGACTTCGAGCTCGCCCAGACGCACGATCCAATTTGGAACACCTGTCAGCAAGAGCTCGTGGCATTTGGAACGATGCATAACTACATGCGCATGTACTGGGGAAAGAAAATCATTGAATGGTCCCGAAGCCCCGAAGAAGCTTTCGCGGTTGCTTTGTACTTGAACAACAAATATCAACTCGACGGTCGCGATCCAAATAGTTTTGCCGGCGTGGCATGGTGTTTCGGCCAGCATGACCGCCCTTGGCCTGAGCGGCCTATTTTCGGAAAAGTTCGCTACATGAATGAGGCGGGCTTACGTCGTAAGTTTGATGTCCAACGCTACATCAACCGCATTACTCAAGCCCTTCGCAACATAGGAGGATAATGTCACATGCGGCGATTGATAGACCCGCGTGATAAACAACTAGCTCATTTGCTCGTGACCTACAGCACACGCGTCAAGCGCGGTGACGTCGCGATCATTTCAGCAGTGGGAACCGACTGTCTGCCATTGGCGCACGCATGCCTTGAAGAGGTCCTTTCCGTTGGCGGCGTGCCACTCCTTCAGTACGTCGATCCACTCATGCTTCGTACTTTGGTGCTGAGCGGCGACGATGATATATTCAAGCGCCTAGGCAATGTCGAACTGAGTCTCATGAAAAAGGCGAGTGTCTTCATTGGTATTCGGGGCAGCGATAATCCTTTTGAGCTCAACGGAGTCCCTGCTGAAAAGCTAAAAAGCTACTCGAAGTTTGTTACAAAGCCCGTGCACTTTGAGCAGCGCGTCAAGTACACCCGCTGGGTCGTTTTGCGGTATCCGAACAGCTCAATGGCCCAACTCGCCCAGATGAGCTCCGACGAGTTCGCCGATTTCTATTACTCGGTGTGTCTCGTGGACTATGCGAAAATGAAGAAGGGGGCTCTGGCTCTCAAGAGACGCCTGGAAAATACCTCTGAGGTTCACATTGTTGGGCCTGGCACAGATTTGCGTTTAAAAATTGATGGCATCCCCGCCGTCCCCTGCTGCGGAGAAATGAACATCCCTGACGGCGAATGCTTTACGGCTCCGCAGCGAAAAGGGGTCGATGGCACAGTCACATTCAATGCGCCAACAGTCTGGGAAGGTCAGCCCTTTGATCGCGTCACTCTGCAGTTTGAGCGTGGCCGTGTGGTTGAGGCCGAAGCAGCCTCTCCGGAACAAACGAAAGCCCTTCAAACAATCCTCGACCGTGACGAAGGAGCTCGTTACGTGGGCGAATTTGCGTTGGGATTCCATCCCGGGATTCGGCGCCCCATGCGCGACATTCGTTTTGACGAAAAAATTGCTGGGAGTTTTCACATGGCGCTTGGTCAATGCTATGATGAGGCTCCGAACGGCAACAAGTCCCAGATTCACTGGGACCTCGTGTCGATTCAGTTGCCCGAGTACGGAGGTGGCGAAATCTGGTTTGATGGTAAACTTGTTCGTAAAGACGGTCGCTTCCTTCCCCGTGACCTTTCAATCCTCAACGGCTAAAGCTGGCCTTTAGCCGAGCAACAAATCGGTGGCAAAGAGGGTCCAGATTCTGTTGAGTCGATGGTTACCATATGCAGTTTTCCTTCTAGCCTTGGTTGTTTTTTTTGTTTCGCAACGGCAGGAGGAAAAAGCTTCTCATACTCCTAGGCGAAAAACCGTTACTTTCTGGGGGTTCTCCTACCCCGCTCAAACTATGCGGGAACTCAAGGCAGGCTTCGAAGCCTTGCACCCCGAGGTTGAAGTAGAGGTCCAGACCGTCGCTTGGGAGCACCTTCAGCAGAAGACCCTTTGGGCTATTGCCGCGAATTCCAACGTTCCTGATATTATAGTTGCCAGCTCGGAATGGCTAGGTGGTCTTGTCGCCGCTGGAGCGCTTGCTCCCCTTGATGAAGATTTCGAGCCGGAGTTTTTCGACAGATATTTTTCTAATGCGCTAAAAATCTATCAATATAATGAAATGAAGGAAGAAAACTCATTAGCGCATACTCGTGTGCGGCAATATGGAGTCCCCCTGGACCTTGACCTCATGCTCGTCTTTTATCGTGCTGACATCTTGGAGCCATTCTTTCCAAAGGTTGGCCTGACACAGTTCCCTGAAACCTGGGAGGAGCTCGTAGCCCTGGGCCGTCAGGTTCACGAAGAGTTTCAGACAAGCACGCCACCTGTAAAGCTCATGGTTCTTGATCCAGAAGATCCGGTACCACTGAGCATGGCCTTCTTCCCCGCGGCAGGAGCTCAAATTCTCGATGGTCAACTTAAACACCCTCGCTTCAACAGCCCAGAGGGCTGTGCAGCATTTGCCTTTTTCTACCGCCTGTTGAAAGAAAACTGTGCCGTGCGCTGGGACCGAGGAACGATGGAGGATCCACTCATTCTCTTCAAAACAAACCGTGCCCTGGTCCAAGTCTCCGGCCCATGGTACGGCAAGGTCCTTGAGCGACGTGCTCCAGAATTGGCTGGCCGCTGGCGCGTCGCGAAGTTTCCTCGTCGCCAACCCAATCTTCCCTCTTCAGCTCTGGGCGGAGCATGCCTAGCAATTCCCTACAATGCCCCGCACCGCAAAGAGGCATGCGAACTGATCCGTTTTATCGCAACGGACGAGTTTGCCTTGGCATATTTCAAGAGAGTTGGGAGTCCGCCTCCGCTCCGTACGGCCTGGGAAAAACCTGAGTTTTCCCAGCCTGTGGCTTACTTTGGAGGCCAAAGGATTTACGATGTCATTCGAGATGCCATCGAGACTGCCCAACCTTCACAGCTCTTACCGAACACAGAGATCTCGCGGGTTTATCTTCGGCGTGCCTTACGTACCATTTGTGCAGGAGCTGCCATCCAACCCACATTGGAACAAGCAGCCCAACAAGTTGAACTGCTGCTTTCGCAGTAAAGTGCAGCAAAGACTTTTTCTCCTTGCGGGAAATCGCTGGCGAGACGTTTCTCGCTAATGGTGAAAAGACGCTGAGAAACGACGGCTTTTCGACATATGCTTATGAGTGCGAATTGAGATAAACAAAGGAGGGCTTCAAACACCATGGCTGAGATTTTGCCATTTCGCGGGACCCGCTATAATAACCAACTCATTACGGATTTGAGCCAAGTCATATCGCCCCCTTACGACGTGATTTCGAAAGAGATGCAGGCGGCCCTTTACGAACGCCATCCGCATAACGTTGTTCGGCTTATCCTCACCCGCGACGAGAGTGATGACAATTTTTCCGACAAGTATACACGTGCAGCAAATTATTTGAAGACCTGGCGAAGCGAAGGGATTCTCATCGACGATCATCAGCCTGCCCTTTATCTCTACGAGCAGGAATTCAAGCTCCCGTCAGGAGAAACGAAGCGACGCCGTGGGTTCTTTGCTCTCGTGAAACTCCGTGATTACACAGAGGGGGGGATTCGCGCGCACGAGCACACCTTTGCGGGACCCAAAGCCGACCGTTTTCGTCTCCTTCAGGCGACACAGGCAAACCTCTCCCCGATCTTTCTCATTTACAACGACTCAGAGCAAGAGGTTGCCCAACTGGTGAACTCTAGAATGGATGAGAGTAAGCCTTGGGCGGTCGCGCGCGACGACGAAGGCGTTGTTCACCGACTTTGGGTGGTGAGTAAAAAGGACTTCATCAACAAAGTCCGCGAGCTCATGCTCCCGAAGGACCTTTTCATTGCGGACGGACACCACAGATACGAAACAGCCCTAGCCTATCGCGAGATGATGCGCGAGAAAACGGGCCTCCGCGACGGAAAGCAACCGTTCGACTACACCATGGTTTATTTGACGCCGGCAGAGCAGGACGGCTTGGTGATCTTGCCCACACACCGCGCGCTTTCTCGCTCGCTTATGAAAGAAGTCGACCTAAAAGAGGCTTTAGAAGAGTTACGTGAGGCTTTCGACATCACCCCTGACAAAATTGATCTAGCAAAGAGCGACTCGTGCGCTAAAAAGATTACCCAAAAGATAGAACAGCTTGGAAAAACAGGAACAGCCATGGCCCTCATTGACGCGTCGGGAAAGGTTTACTATCTTCACCTGAAGGAAGACGCCTGCCCGGAAATTCTCATCGATGACGACCGCATGCCCGCTGCTGTGAAAAAGCTCGATGTCTCGATTCTCCATCACTATATCATAAACCGGGTTTTTATCGGGAATCCCGAATTTGAGCTCGATGAGGATGAGTGCTTTTACGTGCGTGACGTCAGCAAGGTTTTCGAGATGCTGCGAAACCGCCAGGCTGCTGTCGCTTTTATCTTGAACCCCACTCCGATGAGCCAGGTTCTTGAGATTGTCGCCGCAGGAATCAAGATGCCCCACAAAAGCACCTATTTCCACCCGAAGTTGGCCGATGGCCTCGTTATGCGGGACATGTCCCTAGAGTGCTCTTCAAAAAAGAGTCAGAAGTAAACCACTTTGACGCGATGTGGATGTTGAATTCACACGAGGGCAAAGCCCATCCCCGATGCGAAAACTTACTCCATAGTGGGAACGACTTTCTGTTCAAAGAACAAATAGAGAATGCCCTTCGTGAGCCTTTAGCTGTCCTTGGAGGAACTGATGCAGCTCGGTATGCGGGGATCGAGCTTAGCGACAACCCAGATTTTGGAGACTATTTCTCGACCGTAGCACTTCGACTAGGGAGAACATCGACATCAGATCCTCGACAGATCGCGGAGGTGCTGACACACGCGTTGTCCCCCCTGCCACAAGTAGCCAAAGCCGAGGCAAGCGGCGAGGGTTTTGTCAATATTTTCGTGCGTCCCGCTGCTGCAGCTCAAGCGCTCTTTGCTCTTGGCAACTGGCTAAACCATTTCCCAGGCACAGAAGTTGGGACAACGGCGTCCGCCCTCCTTCGTAACGGTCACGTCCTTGATCACAAACGGAGCTTTGTCCTCAAGACTCTCGAACTGCTCAACGCCTATCTCGAGGAATTCGATTCGAGCTCTGCCCCATGCCCTGAACCCTCCCGCTTGGCCTTATTGACTGAGCCAGAGGAATTCAGGGTCGCTCTTCAACTCCATGAGTTCCCGTCGCAACTACGCACCGGAGTAACCTGCGGTTATCTTTATCGGCTCTCGATACTCATTCACGACGGCCTCTTCGAGAATGGCTTGTTACCCGAGTACTGGCTGTGTGATTGGGAGGAACCACAGAGAATATTGCCTCGCCTCTATTTGCTAAAGCTTTGCTTGCGAGTGCTGGCTCTTGGCACAACTAGCTATGCGAAACCCGAGACCAATCCGAAGCGGAGGTGATCCATGGCCGCAGCGCAACCTTTCCCTTTCCAGAGTGGCTTCAGCATGCCCGCGGAGTGGCATAAACATGAAGGGACTTGGATTGCTTGGCCCCACAACACGTCCGATTGGCCTGGCAAGTTTCATCCCATTCCCTGGGTCTTTGCAGAGGTCGTGAAAAATCTCAGCCCGCATGAAAAGGTTTTCATTATCGTGCGTGACCAACGCATGGAGGAGCGAGCCCTGAGGACGCTGGAGAAAGCTGATGCTTTACGCGGACACGTTGAGTTTTTTCATTCTCCCACAAACCGGTGCTGGACCCGCGACTCTTTGCCGACCTTCGTGATCAACCAGCAGCTAGGGCAGTTGGGAGCGATCAAATGGCAGTTCAATGCCTGGGCAAAGTACGATGATTGGCAGGAAGACGAAGCCACCGGCAACCAAATTGCTCATACCCAAGCCCCCCACGCGTGGTTTCCCTCGCAACTTACTCACAACCAGCGTGTTGTATTGGAGGGAGGGGCCTTTGACGTCAACGGTGAGGGACTTCTTCTCACCACGGAAGAATGCCTTCTCAGTCCTATCCAAGAACGCAATCCTGGCTTCACCCAAAAAGACTATGAACGGGTCTTTCACGATTATCTGGGTGTCAAACACGTCATCTGGCTAGCTGGGGGCGTGGTCGGGGACGACACCCATGGCCACGTCGACGACGTCGCTCGATTTGTCTCGGCAACTACGATCGTCGTGGTTGTCGAAATTGATCGCAGCCAACCGCATTATGCGACACTCCGACAGAATATCGATCGGCTCAGTCAGTTGTCGCCCTCTTTCGAGATCGTCGAGATCCCTCTCCCCCGCCCCGTTGTTTTTGCCGGTCAACGCCTTCCTGCTAGTTACGCAAACTTTTACATCGCCAACAATGTCGTCTTGGTGCCCACTTTCAACGATCCAAACGATCGCATTGCCTTAGATCTTCTTCAGTCGCTTTTTCCTAATAGAACAGTCATCGGCATCCATTGCCTTGATTTGGTTCTCGGCCTAGGAACCCTTCATTGCATGACACAACAGCAGCCCGCTGTCCGATGACAGGTTAGGACGACCTCGCGAGTGAATAAAAGCTGTTCTTTTTACTTCTCGCGATGTCTTCACGCCTTGTAATCCCACGAAACTTGCCAGGCCACACGCTTGCGCAACAAAAACCGCCGAGCCCATAGAGTCCCTATCGGAGGCGCTCTCCTCTCAATGGCGCATGGATGGGGGGCGAGACGGGCGGGACAGCTGGTTCATGTTTCGCCGCTAGATAGGCTGCTCTGCTGCCCGAATAGACTGCCAGGCAAATCAACAAGACGCCGACCGTGCGCTCGACCGCTAAGATGATTTGAGCGTTAAGATGCCGATGAAAATACCCAATGATGAGCGAGACAACAATGACCCACATGGTACATGCGGTAAAAACGCCTAGTCCGAGTAGTCCAGAGAAGAGGATTCCATTCCCAAAATGTTGCGTCGCTGTCACGCTCATGAGAAGCCAGTAAAAAACAGTTGGAGGGCTTCCTAGGGTGAGGACCAACCCAAGAAAATATCCCCTCACTAGAGAGTAGGGGCTATCTGCGAAACTGACGTCAGCATCCTCACCAGGCTCAGCATCATCCATCTCTGACACAGGTGCTCTTTTGGCGCGAACAGCTTTGACCCCAATGATTGCGAGAAGAATTGCCCCCATGCCATACATGCCCACCTGAGCCCATATCGGAAGGGCCGCCAAAAGGGCCGCCGCTCCTGCAGAAATCGCCAAAACGTAAAGTACGTCGGCGCTAACGGCTCCCATCCCAAATGCAATGGCGGCTACTGGCCCGCGGGAAATAGCACGCCGTATCACTTCAAGGTTGATTGGGCCGGGAAAAACTGCCGCCCCGAAACCGAAAGCAAATCCGTAAAGGAAAACATTCCACATGAGCTAAGTCGCTGAGTTTACTCCCACTGTTTCTTCAACGGTCGACAAGTGATTTTGGTCATCTGCGCAACTGGCTAGTGAAATTCACAGGAGATCATTCACCGCAAACTATGGGCCAAAGCAACGTTGAAGAATCCTTCAGGAAAGGCAATTTTCCTTTTGCACGATCATCGCGACTCCGCATGGTGGAGGCAATGTCTGAGATTCAAGAGATCGAAAGCGTGCTACGTGCAATTGCTCCGGTGCTGGCGTTTGTTCTGGGAGCTGCCTGGGGAAGTTTCCTCAATGTCTGCATCTATCGCCTGCCAGCTGGGAAATCGATTGTATTCCCTGGCTCTCATTGCACGAGCTGCGGCATGCCTGTCCGCTGGTACGACAACATTCCCATTCTGAGCTACTTCTTGCTACTTGGCCATTGTCGTTTTTGTGGCACACACTTTAGCGCACGCTATGCCGGAATCGAATTGTTAACGGCAATCCTCTTCACCCTCCTTGGATGGTATTGCGAGTGGAAGGTCGTTGTACTTTGCCACTGGGTCATTGTCTGCCTGCTTATCGTAGCCACATTCACAGATATAGACCACTTCGTCATTCCCGACAGCATCTCCGTCGGCGGGCTCTGTTTCAGCCTCATTGTCGCCGCTGTACTGGGACCACAGAGCCTAGTGGGAGAAGATCTCTTCTTTTGGAAAACTCTGGATGTGGCTCAGTGGGCCTATCCCAGGGAATCGCAGCCCCTTTTGTGGCGCATTCACGCGACAGGGTGGAGCCTTTTAGGAGCGGGCTTTGGATGGGCCTTACTTACGAGCATTGCGGTCTTTGGGAGGTTTCTCTTCAAGAAAGAGGCCATGGGGGGCGGCGACGTAAAACTTTTTTCTTTCCTGGGGGCTTACGTGGGAATCGCTGGCACGCTCGCCATCCTTTTCCTGTCTGCGGTGGTCGGCGCTGTCGTGGGAACGGCCCTTTTGGTGGCTCACAAGTTATTGGGAAAAGACGAGTACGATGAAATTGTTGTCTCTAGGCAAAACGTGAGATATCCTCCGTACGTCATGGGGTCCGCTCATGAAAATGGAAGCGATTTTCCCGCCACCGAGACTTCGCCCGACGAATGTCGTTCGTTGCGCGTCGCTCGACGCACATCGCGTCAATTGCATCATTTTCCTTATGGTCCATATATTGCTTTCGCGGCTCTCATCGTGATTATGTTTTTCAATGACCTGATGACCTCGCTGAAAGATTTTGTGGGTATATGGTGAGACTGTGCTCATGAAAAAGCCCCTCACTGCAAGAAAGCCATTCGACAAACTCGCACGTTACTCCATTTTCGAACAGCGCCAGCTCACGCAGGCTCTGCCCTGTACGGTCGATTTCCGATTTCGCGTCCTCACGAGGGTCGTCGCTTTGCTGTGGATGCTTCTCGGCTTCGTTCTGGGATTTTGCGGCAGAAAGCTGTGCGCCGCTGACTCAAATCTCATAACGCCAGAAGAAAAGGAATTACAAAGCCATGGGCTTGCGCCCACTCCTGCTGCTTGCTTGAAATTCCTCCAGGAGGGGTTCCCGCCGAGCGTGGATGTCAGCAAACTGCCCGAGACGCCTCCCGAAAAATCTCAGTTGGCAGTTGACGCCATGGCAATACTCGCAAAACAACGCTACCGCGCTGCTGTTGACACTCTCATCCGCATTGCCGCCCAAGATCTGCCTAAAGGAGTCGAACAGCTCTTAGAATTTGATCTTCGCCACACAGCTCCGGACCAACGCCAACAGTTCCGACAGCGGGGCTTGGAGATTTTGCAGTATAACGCGGTCAACTCACTGGGGTTGATCGGAGACAAGCGCGCCTTGCCCCAAGTCCGCGCGGTCTACGAGAAAGAAACACGCACCGCACCAAAAATCCAATATGCGTTGGCGCTGGCATGCCTTGGAGATGCACATGGGGTGGACTTTCTCGTGCGCGTTATTCAGGAGCAAAACAGGCGCGAGAGTGCGGCGGCCGCGAAAGCTTTCAGCATGATCACCGGCCAGGATTTTGGCTATACAGATCAAACGCCAATTAAGAAACGTCGGCAGTTGGCTCGTACCTATCAGCTATGGTGGGCGCAGAACCGTCAGACTTTTTCACTTGAGCCTGAAAAGGTTCTAGAGCGACGACTCGCCCCTCCCCCACCCGCAAGCTACACCCCCCGAACAACTCGTGACCTGCTGAGACTTTCCAGCCAGTATTTTGATCTGGAAGAAAAACCAAAAGTCTTAGAGGCTCGTGAGAAGATTGCTGCAGCAGGCCCCGCGCTCAATCCTGAGTTAGAAAAAATCATGTTCGATGAACTGGAGGATCTCAACATCCGGCTTGAAGCCATGAACTGGTATTACGAAATCAACCGCTCGAAAGCTCGAGAAGCATTTCGTAGGCTCCGACGGGATGCGAACCCTGAGGTGGTTGATAAGGCAAAGCTCCTGCTTGAAAAAATCGAAAATCCGGAAACCATCTCAACCTCGCTGCCTTGAGAGAAAAAATCAGCACTATGCAACACACGAGGCGAACCACTTCAACGTCTGAACCACCACCTACTGGGACAAGCATTCAGTTGGAGGAACGTTCGGATCTCCTCGCTGCTCCATTTGTGTTGGCTGTAGCTTTCTTTCTTTTCACGGGTTTTCTGGCTGGTCTTTTCCTTGCTGGGATGCTGCCGCCTAGCCTAGCCAAGTTTTCATATATGGTCCCCTTTGCCGGTTCCTTGGCGGGCATTGGCATTCTGGCGATTATCCTTAAGCCGCATTGGGTGTACTATGGCATTTTATTCCTGTGCCTTGTCTCGTTTGAGACGGTCGAGGCGCTCCATATCCCGCTGGGTCTCTTCAAGCTGTACGTACAAGATGTTGCCCTCGCTTTTAACTTGGGGCTCGTGCTACTTCGATGGGCTTCAAGGAAGATTCCACCCAGGCGAATTCCGTGGAATCGTTATTTGCTCATATATTTTTGCTTAGGCATTTTTTCTGTCGTCTATAGTCTCCTGGTACGTAATCAGCCCTACGACAGAGTTTTTGGCCATTTTCGGCGAACATTCGTCTACTTCCTGAATTACTTTGTTGCCATTTCGCTTTTGTGCAGTTTGAATGACGTTTTTCGTTTTCGGCGTCTTCTCGTCATTGGGAGCGGTCTTCTCATTCTCAAAGGGATTTTCCAAGCGGCGACGGGGCAGTTTTACTATCGGCGCTTCGGGGACGCCGCTCACATTCTGAGCCACATCGAACTAACGTTTCTCTCATTCGGGGTTTTCTACGCACTGGCTCGTGTTTTCTGGACCCAAGGAACGCGAATCCCGTATGGACTTTATGCAGTCTCAGGCATCCTAATTACCATTTTGGGCAATTACCGCGCCTCATGGCTAGGATTAGCAGGGGGACTTTTTTTCCTGTACCTCTTTCAGCCGGTACGACGGCGTTTGCAGATTCTTGGCATAACTTTTGGCGTTCTGATACTTACAGGCTTAGCGATGTACGCCTTATGGGACGTGGAAGTTCTAGAACATTCCACACTGGGCAATGAAATTGTCGCCAAGGCGAATGTTAAGAACGCCCCTCTCGACATCAATGTCATCTGGCGCTTTGACTCGTATCGCGCGGCGATAGAGCAATGGAGAGAACACCCTTGGCTTGGGGCCGGAATTGGGACATCCTTAGAATTTCACACGTTGACATCGACCGGCCAATCTATACTCACCTTTGACCACTCCGTTCACAATGGGTTCCTCTGGCTCTGGATGACACAAGGCATCCTTGGTTTCCCAATCGCCATGCTCCCCCACATTGCTTTCCTCGTAATAACTATCCGTTATTTACGCCGCACAACATGGCCTGAGGGGAAAGTCACCGTTCTCGCCTGCACGGCCTACGCGATTTCCATGCTCATATCGACAGCTTTCGAGCACTTTCTCGAAAGTGGCACAACGATCACAGTCTATAGCGCGATTGTCGCTCTAGCGATGCTCACGATATATTACACACCACCTTCAGCGTTGACGACGGAGACCAAGCCGCGCCCAATGACGGAACCTCGGGCACAAGGGTGAGCCATTATGTACAATCGATCACCGGCCGTCGAGCCTATCAATGGCTTCGAGCAGGGCAGAAATTTCGGCTGGTGTGCCCACAGTGATGCGAACCCCATCTCTCAGGAGTCGCGCATCGAAGTAACGAACAAGGATCTTCTGGGCTTTCAACCTCTGGTAAAGCTCTGCAGCCCCCTCGCGCCTAGCAAAGACAAAATTGCCAGCTGACTTGGGTACCACAAAGCCCCTTCTCTCCAATTCCGCGGTCAGAAAAGCCCTCGTTTTGCAGATCTCTGAGATGATCCTTTTGTAATACTCCTTCGCTTGCAGGGCGGCCAGCGCCGCTCGCAGACTCAAGAGGTTCACATTATAGCTGTCTTTGAGTTTTTCGAGCTGCTGTATTACCGGGCGCTGGGCTACCACAAAGCCAACGCGCATCCCAGCGAGGGCGTAGCTTTTCGAGAAGGTCCGTGTCACTGCGATATTGGGGTAATGTTTGACTAGTCTAATCGCCGTCGGCGCCTGCGCAAAGTCGATATAGGCTTCGTCCACCACCACAAGCCGTTCGGGCTGAGCCTGGACAAGCCTTTCAATGTCCTCAAGAGCATAAAGAGTTCCGTAAGGAGGATTGGGATTCGCGACAAAGAGGATTTTCATCGCTGCGGACTCTAAAGCCTCGGGGATCGCGTAATCTGGCTCCATGACATCAAATTCATCACAGCCAGCCCCAAACATGGCGGCAAGCGTACGGTAGAGGACATAGGTCGGGTACAGCATCCCAATCATCTCGCCGGGACTGAGCAGGGCGTGACAAATCAAACGTAAGACCTCGTCCGAGCCGTTCCCAACGAGGATCCAGTCTGACGACACTCCAAGGCGATCTGCCAACGCAGATCGAAGCTCAAAAGCAGTTGGGTCAGGGTATTTTTGCAACACGTTCTGGGCTAAAGCTTCCTGAATGGACTCAACCACCTCAGGCGCTGCTGGATACGGGCATTCATTGGTATTGAGCTTTACGTATTGGCCGTCCCTGGGCTGCTCGCCGGGAACGTATGCATCAAGACTGGCCAGAATTGGATTGAAACGAATCATTGTCTAGAGCTCCGATCTCAGCTTGCATTTATGACGTTTGAGCCGAAAACGGCGTGCAACCGTATTTTGTTTGTGCTGGAAAAACACAACATCAACTAATCTCGCAAAACGTCGAGTAAAACACATGGTCCACGAGCACACAAAAAAGCGTCCCTGTAGACCGTTGGGCGGGCTTCTTTTTTTGGCAATTGCAGGCGTCTTTCTTACGACAGGCGCCTGCGGACTTATTTATCAAGTCGCATGGCAACGTTATCTCCTTAACTTGTTTGGCGCGACCATCTATTCTATCAGCACGGTCCTCGCAGCGTTTATGGGTGGGCTTGCCTTAGGTAGCCTGCTTTTTGGGCGTGTTGCGGAAAAGATCAAGAAGCCTCTTCGACTCTACGGCATTCTTGAGATTATCGTGGGCGTCTCAGCTCTTTTGGTTCCCACGGCACTCCGCAGCCTCGATCCACTGTTTGTCTCAATCTATGGCACATGGGGATCGCAGTTTTTCGTCTATTCTCTTTTGCGCTTTGTGCTGATATTCGCCATCTTACTTGTGCCTACCACCATGATGGGCGGAACCCTCCCACTGCTTTCCAAATTTGTTTCCCCAAGCGGTAAACGTCCAGGGGCACGAGTGGGAACACTGTACGCGATGAACACGTTTGGGGCCGTAACTGGAACCATCCTCACCGGCTTCTTCCTGTTACGTGTCTGGGGGGTCTCGAACACCATAGCTTTAGCGGTAGCGCTCAATATCGCCGCCGGAATCATCGCAATTCTGCTCGCCCGCACGACTACAAGTTTGCCCGATGGGGAAGATCAGCAATTGTCGCCAGCGAGCAGTACCGTTATTGCTCTAGAGCCCCCATCCCCCCACGCGCGGCTGCGCCCGTTAGTTTTCTTAGCCTATTTTGTCTCTGGTTTTGCAGCGCTGGGGCTCGAGGTTGTGTGGAGTCGATCGCTTGTTTTTACCTTCGAGCTCTTGAAAAATACCACCTACAGTTTCAGCGCTATGCTGGCAGTTTTCCTGGTCGGCATTGCTGTTGGGAGCAGCGTCGCAAGCCCCATCGTGGAGCGGGACCGTAGCCCGTGGAGAACATTTGCCCTTCTCCAAATTCTTATCGGGCTCAGCGCTACCATTTCCTTCTTTGTCCTTTATGGGATCTGCTATGAGTTAGGAGCCTCTTGGGTCGAACTTGTTGATGCAGAGACGGGAGCGGTCCGGTGGACCCAGACGCTCGCCCTCGTTTTTCTCCGTAGTGCTGCTGTAGTCTTTCCCCCGACCTTCCTTATGGGATTTGCGTTCCCTTATGCCGTACGCTGTGTGACTCTGACTGCGGACAACGCCCGCGTGGGTGAACAGACGGGCCAGCTCTATTCCATCAACACTCTCGGGGCCATTTTGGGCTCCTTCCTCACTGGGTTCTTCATTCTGCCTGCGCTCGGGATTGCCCAAACCATCTGGCTTCTCGGCGCCATCCAAGCAGCAACGGGAATCCTGCTCTTTACTGGCGTGCCCTCGCTAGCGCCAGCTTCAAAAAGGCTCATTTGGGTCACACTGGGGGCTTTGGGGATCGCGGTGACTTTTCTGCGTATTCCTCGGCCAGCGGTTTTTCAACCGCTTGAACCTTTGGAAAAGCTTCTGTTCTACAAAGAGGGGCCGTTGGCGACCGTGGCTGTGACAGAAAACAGCTTGGGCTACCGCACAATATTTGTAGACAACGTCGGTGTGGCTGGCACCGAACCGATGCTCTTGACCGATCAAAAGAGTCTCGCCCACGTTCCGATGCTTTTCCTCAGAAATCCTAAGCGAGCGCTTACTGTCGGATTTGGCAGCGGTGGAGCCAGTTACTCTTACACACTCCACCCCGAGCTTGAAGACATCCACTGCGTCGAGATCACAGAAACAGTGATCGAAGCAGCTCCGACTTTAGTAGACTCCAACCACGACGTGGTCACGTACGCTCCGGAATATAAGCGGCGGACTGGTAGGCTGCCGGCGGGGAATCCCCTTTGGGACGATGGTGGGCGTAGCGGTTGGTACAAGAGCGATCCTCGGTATCGAATCATCCTCGACGATGTGCGGAGCTACCTGCACTTCACCAACACGCGATACGACATCATTGCCACCGACTGCACAGACTTGCGCTACAAATCAAACGCCAACCTTTACGATTACGAGTATTTTCGCCTTACTCGCGATCGCATTACTGATGATGGCATGGTTGTGGTGTGGATGCCCCTCGCCGGCCTCTCTGTTGAAGCGTTTCGAGTCGCTCTTCGCACATTCTATCGAGTCTTCCCCAATATGGAAATCTTTTACATGAACAACGAGCCAACCCACTACCTCCTTCTCATTGGAACAAAGGAACCGCTGAAAGTGGATCTGGGAGTCATGCGCGCAAAACTCGGTAACGAGCGAGTCCGAAAGGATCTGGCCGAGCTGCACCTTGACTCCGCCGAAAAAATCTTGTCATGCTTCATCTGCGGTCGAGACGCCCTCAAAGACTATCTCAGTGGAGACGTTCTCAACACTGAAGATTTCCCATATCTGGAATTCGAATCCCCACGCTACGGCTACGGTGACGCCCCCATTCTTCACAACCTGGAGTCACTCTTCAAGCTCCGGGAGCATCCCGCGAGACTCCTGACGCCAACGAACGTGAGTTCTGAGGACCTAACACTCATCCAACGCTATTTCGACGCTGCTCCCCACATCATTGAAGGTCACCACCACTATCGAAAAGTCGAACTTCTCGAGGCAGCAAAATCTTGGCTCAAGGCACTTGAAATCAATCCGAACGACCAGGCCGTGCGAAATCTCCTCCGTTTTGAGGAGCTCCGCAGAAAAGTTGCTGGCCAGCCGGACAACGTTTGGGCGGCTCTTGCGTTGGGTGAAGTCTTGCTCCTTCAGGGCAAAGCGGCAGAAGCGACTCCGTATTTCAAGGAAGCCATCAAGAGAGCTGAAGCAAGAGCATCGGATCCGAGGACTGCTACCATGTGCGCGAAAGCCTGGCAGCAGCTTGCTCAGATCGCAGAAAGCCGAGGGAGGAAGGAAGAAGCACAAAAATACCGCGAGCAAGCAGTACAACTCGAGGCAA
>FWWL01002753.1_pt1 | contig 34781 bp, 33 predicted proteins | sample 2228331 | NCBI WGS metagenome assembly FWWL01 (sample SAMEA103939775, study PRJEB20133) | metagenome
TGGTGCGGTCGGCGGGATTTGAACCCGCACACCCTATGGGCACTACCCCCTCAAGATAGCGTGTCTGCCGTTCCACCACGACCGCACATTTTGAAGAAAGTCGTCCGATCCGGCTTACGCCTTACGGAACTATAAATGGTGAGCCATGAAGGACTCGAACCTTCGACACCCTGATTAAAAGTCAGGTGCTCTACCAACTGAGCTAATGGCTCGCAATGGTGACCCCTAGGGGATTCGAACCCCTGTTACCTCCGTGAAAGGGAGGTGTCTTAACCGCTTGACCAAGGGGCCATTTAGGGCTGCGAAACCGGTTTTGAGCGATTACCCGTTTCAGACGACAAATATGATTATATCCGAATCGGGTGGTGAAGGCAAGCAATTTTTTTAGGCAAGTCTTAGGGAAAGTAATGGTGGAGCTCCTGCTTAGCTACACCCAGCATATCCCCCGAACAATTCAAAAAAAGCCCGTCAGCACCAAGGCTGAACGAGCTCTTCTAAGTCGGCTTATTGAAGTTACATGGCGGGGAGAGAGGGATTCGAACCCTCGCACGCATTACACGTCTACTCCCTTAGCAGAGGAGCCCCTTATAGCCACTTGGGTATCTCCCCATGGCTCCCCGAACAGGACTCGAACCTGTGACAACTCGATTAACAGTCGAGTGCTCTACCAACTGAGCTATCAGGGAAAGTTCAAAAGCGACAATTAATAATTTATCACGATTCATACTTGAAGTCAAGCTTTTCGCGACTGTTTTGCTGCTCTTTTTCTAATGGAAACTTCACCCTTTCACCGCTTGTTATTTTGGGTACGAATAAATTTTCCCGCAGGTCACCATGATAATAAATGATTGACTTCCCCTTAATTTATATGTTATTTATTTATTAATAAATAATTTTACATTCTCAACCGAAAAGGAGACGATGCCCCCGTGAGCCCTAAGGAGGAAGTCGCAGCAAGCCGTAAAGAACAAATCATGAACAGCGCAGCAGCCTTGTTCGCCTCGCAGGGCTTCTACAAGACAACGACCGCACACGTTGCGGAAGCCGTTGGCGAAACTCAGCCTTACGTGTTCCATTTTTTCAAAACCAAAGAGCAGCTATACCTTGCCGTATTAGAACGTGCATTTCACCGAATGCAGAATGCCTTCGCTGCCGTCGAAGCGCCTCCCGAGCAACTAAGCAGACTGATGGGCGCGAAATTCAATGATCTGCTGGAAACTCACAGGAACGAGATGCTGCTGCTGATGCAGTGCTTCGCGACGCCTGAACCCGGCGTACGGGAGTTCGCGCAGGAGGGATTTTCCATGATTTACGAAAGAGTGAAGGAGCGATTCGAAAAAGCCGGCGTTCTCAACGCTACCTATGAAGCCAGCGTGTTTATCTCCTGCGGCCTAATCATTAGCCTCTCGGAAGTGTTGGGCATGCCGAAATTATCGCCGTGGTGCGATGACGACCTCGATTGATCGAGGTTTTACCACGCCTCATATTTATTTATTAATAAATCAAATAGTAGAAGTGGCTATGACTTTAATTTATTTATCAATAAATAGATAAATAACAAGGAGAGATTTTCCATGTTCACGCCTGCTCGAGTTCGTTTGTTATTCGTTACCTGTATCGCCTTGTTCATGGCTATGCTCGATAATTTAGTGCTTGGCGTCGCGCTGCCATCCATTCAAGAGGATCTCGGAGCTACGCTCTCGGATTTGGAGTGGTTCATGAATTCTTATACGCTCGCCTTTGCCGTGCTGTTGATTCCCTTCAGCGTCCTGGGGGATTCTATAGGCAGGAAGAAGGTGTTCCTCGCGGGTGTCGTTATATTCACGCTCGGCTCTTTGTTCTCAGGACTCAGCGACTCCTCCATTGAGCTGATTCTCTCTAGGGCCTTGCAAGGCATCGGAGGAGCCGCGATCGTACCGCTCAGCCTTACGCTCGTCAACACCGCATTCCCGCCCGAGAAGCGGGCTGCAGCTATCGGCTTATGGTCCGGAATTTCCGGTCTTGGTCTAAGCATAGGGCCGCTCGTCGGGGGGTTGATTATGGAAGGCGCTCCTTGGCAAATGATTTTCTATGTGAACGTTCCGATTGGCATAATCGCGTTCGCACTTGGTTTGAGATGGCTCGAAGAGTCGCGGGGAATTCGTAAGCCTCTGGATCCCATTGGCGTTCTCATGCTGACTTCGGGGTTGTTCGGAATCATCTTCGGATTAGAGCGGGGAAATTCTGAAGGATGGGGCACCCCTATTGTATATGGCTCAATGGCGGCCGGTATCTTACTGCTCGTTCTGTTCTACTTATGGGAAAAGACGAGAAAGAATCCTTTCGTGCGCTTTGACTTGTTCCGACGCAAAGAATATACCTTCTACGCCTTTGCAGGTTTCTGGATGAATGCCGGCGTGTTCGGCGCCATCTTCCTGCTGACCTTGTTCCTCCAACAGGCTCAAGGCAACACGCCGCTCGGAGCCGGGGTAAGAGAGATGGCTTGGACGACGATGACAATGATAGCGGCCCCATTGGCCGGGTTGGCCATTAACAGGTTAGGCAACAAGAACGTATTGCTCAGCGGACTCTTCATTCAAGGCGTGGCGCTCGCATGGTTTGCCTTGCTCATTCAATCCGAAGGATTCGACTTCCCATTCTTATATGTGTTGGCTCCAATGATGCTCGCCGGAACCGGAATGGGCCTCAGCTTCACACCGCTCTCCCACGGCCTGATTTCCTCCGTGCCGGATGACGCGGCGGGAGAAGCAAGCGGCATGGGCAATGCCTCACGCGAGTTAGGCGGCGTATTCGGAATCGCGATAAGCGGTCTGATCTTCCAGTCCGGCGCAGAGATACGATCCCCCCATGATTTCGCGGATCACATCGTGCCGAGCCTTGGCGTTGGCGCCCTCATGATGGCGGTCGCTTTCTTGGGTATCGCGTTGTTCGTCAGGAGCAAATCCGTATCGCCTTCACTGCCGGCAGCCAAATCCTCGCAACAAACGCAACCTGCGGATTCAACGACCTGATTGCGAGTGCGTAACAATTGGCTCGGGCTGCGCCTCCAGCAGCTTGAGCTTGCCGCGGCAACGGCCGCACGCGTACCTGCGAGGATCGGTGCGCCTCTTGCGAGGGTAATTCATCCCGCAAGCCTGGCATACAAGCAGGTACCTTACAGGCAACCTCCTAGCCGCTCCCGGAAGGGGACGACAATGCCGCGTCGCGCCGACTTGGGCGAGTAATTGCTTGAAGTCGGCATCGCGATGCTGGAATCCTTTGCGCTGTAAATGCAAATGATAATGGCATAGCTCATGCTTAATGATCGCTTCCGTCTCTTCCGCACCGTTGACGGCCAGTTGATGCGGACTGATCTCTATATTATGGCTTTTCGTGAAATAACGCCCACCCGTCGTTCTTAATCGCGAGTTGAAGGATGCCCGATGCAAGAAAGGACGCCCGAAGAAGGCGAGCGACACCCGTTCAATCCATTGCTGCAGCTCCTGATCGTTCATAACTTGCCCTCCCTATGTTCAGCCAAGGCATTCCTAACGCCAGATTGGCTTGGCCTACTTGAATTGTAGACTAAGATTGGGCTACACTGTCAAGTAGAAATGGTTGAGGGGAGACCGCGCGATATGCCCGAAATGTCTTATATTCTGTTGCAAAAGGAACAAGGAGATCTTCAATTCGTGGAGATGCCCGCTTCTCATGCTTACCAATTAAGCGCGTTGAATCTTCGTCTTCATAAAGAACTGTCCAAGCTAACCGCCGATAACGTGCCGCAGCTTCCGAGAGCGATCGCGGAATTCCGTGCATTGGATTTGCTCGACGAGAATCAATCACCAATAGGCGGCTTGCAATACGTGAACGAGTTGGAGCAAACCTTCGCTTCAATTCGCGAGGGCTCCTATCCGCTCGTCTCGCTGCTGACGGAAATACGCGCGCTTCAAGCCCAGCTCGAGCAATGGTACGAAGAAGAGGATATGCTGTAGAAAACCAATAAGCCTCGGACCTGCACGGTCATCCGCCTAGCCCCATATGCTATTCATACAGCATGTGATGGGAGGAGGACGATTTTCGATGCCGCAGTGGCTATGCAATCAGTTAATGTCAGCGTTCAATAAGAAAGACCGCCGACAAATTCGTCTGTTGAACGATTGCTGGTTTTATTACCGCGCCAAACCCGAGAAAGCTAATGAAACCGCAGGGATCAATCCATGAACGACAAGAAAAGGGGATCTTCCATCCGCCGCATCGGCTGATTGAGAAGATCCCTTTTGCGTATCATTCCGCTTTGGTCTCGAATCGGTTATAAGGTAAAATCATTCCATCTCGTCACTTCGTCAACCGTCAATCGAACCGACGGATGCCCTTCTTTCGCCGCTTTGCCAATCGCGATAAGCATGATCGGAATATACCGTTCCCCGATTCCGAACGCTTCCTTGAACTTGGCCGCATCGTATCCGCCCATCGGTACCGTATCGTAGCCCTTAGCCTTGGCTGCCAGCATCAACTGCATGGAGACGAGACCGCCGTCTGTGTGTATGATCTTGCGCGCGATATCATCGGGAAGAGATGAATACATACCCACAGTACGCTCGATCATGGAATCCTTAGTCGCTTCCGGCATAAATCCGGCATCGTAAGCGCGATTGTAAATCGTATCCACGAGTTTGTAACCTTCCCGGTCGCCCAAAACGGCAATTACCGCGGAAGCCTCAACAACCTGCTGTTGATTATAGGCGATCTGCAGCAGTTTCTCTTTCAACGGTTGAGAATCGATGACCAAAAACCGCCAAGGCTGCACATTAGAGGAGGAGGGAGCAAGTATAGCTTCTTCGAGCAATCCACGTATTTCTTCCTTGGAAATCTTGAAAGCTGGATCGTAACTTCTTACAGAACGGCGTTCTCGAATGACCGTTGAGAAAGATGGGCTTTGCAATGTTTGTGTGGTAGACATGATAATTTCCTCCATTTCGAGTGGTGAATCTGAGGTAAAATTTACACAGTTTAAAAAATAGGAAAATCAGCATTTTCATTACGAATAACATCTGCAGCTTAAAACACTTGATATTCAGTTTCCCTGAAAGTATCTGTGTTAATAATTACACAGTATCAAGTAAATAAAAAAGCAGTGTTAACTGTTTCGTATATTGCACAGTATACGACCGTTAGAACCAAAAGTCAACTCCCCGCAATTCCCATATTCGCGAGCATGCTTCCCTTGCAATCATGAGCGCGTTCAGCGATCTGGCCTACGGTATAACGTCCAAGCACTTCTAATAACGAACGGTCCATCTCGGCGGTTAGATCGCAGAATATCGCATTCATCTCCAAACCGAATTTATGAGAACCCGTCGTTTCCTTAATGCCAAAGTAAAGAGGATCGCCGACTTGAAGAACCGTGTACACTTCCGCCAAAGTTATCGCATGGGGATCCCTTCTTAACCGGTATCCGCCGTCACGGCCTTCGCGAGTATCTAAGATGCCACCCTTGACAAGGGTAGCGAGAATACGTCTAAGCAGCGTTGCTTCCGATTGAAGATAGACGGCGAGTTCGGCGCTTGGGCAGGTCTGAACACTTTCTTTGGATAAAATGACCAGTGCCTGCAACGCTAAGCCAAACCATTTGGGATGATGGGATCCGACGCATTTTTCTGGGTTCATTTTATCGCCTCCAGTTGCTTGAATTGTATCGAAATCCGTACAAGAGGGCAAGAGATAAATGTATTCTCAAGAAGAATGAGAAGCCCGAAACGGATCGGTCCGTACGGGCTATGACAGTGGTTACGGCTGACGCATCGTCAAGCTGACGCGGCCCTTCTTAAGGTCGGAGCCAAGCACCCACACCGTTACCGTATCGCCTACGGCGACCACCTCGGTAGGATGCTTAACGAATTTGTTGCTGATCTGCGAGATGTGAACGAGACCGTCGTTCTTGATGCCGATATCGACGAAAGCTCCGAAGTCAACAACGTTGCGAACCGTTCCCTTCAGTTCCATGCCCGGCTTCAGATCCTCGATGTCCAGCACGTCCGTGTGGAAAATCGGAGGAGGCAGCTCGTCGCGGGGATCCCGTCCGGGGCGCTGCAAGCTGTCAGCGATATCGCGAAGGGTCGGTACGCCGATGCCAAGTCGAGCGGACACTTCCTCCAACCGGATGTCCTTCAGCTTTTCTATAAGCGAATCCGTACCGATGTCCGTCAATTTCAGTCCGAGGTCCTTGAACAGACGTCCGACAACCTCGTAAGATTCCGGGTGAATCGGTGTACGGTCCAGAGGATTATTACCGTCCGATATTCTCAGGAACCCTGCGCATTGCTCGTACGTTTTGGCGCCAAGCCGAGGCACCTTCTGGATTTGCGACCGTTCGATGAACTTTCCCTTTTCCTCGCGGAGCTTAACGATATTGCGAGCCATCACGGCATTGATTCCCGATACGTAAGAGAGCAGCGACGGGGAAGCCGTATTCACGTCTACGCCGACGTGGTTAACCGCCGATTCCACGACGCCGGATAAGCTCTCGTCCAGTCTCTTCTGCGTGACGTCATGCTGATACTGGCCTACGCCGATTGCTTTCGGTTCGATCTTGACCAACTCAGCCAGCGGATCTTGCAAACGGCGGGCGATGGAAACCGCGCTGCGCTCGGATACGTCCAGATCCGGAAACTCTTCCGCCGCCAGCTTGGAAGCCGAGTAGACGCTCGCGCCCGCTTCGTTGACGATCAGGTACTGCAGGCCGCGTTCCGGCAAGCTGTGGATGATGCCAACGACGAATTGTTCGGTCTCTCGGGAGCCCGTGCCGTTACCGATGACGATTAGTCTTACACCGTATTGGTCGATAAGCCGGCGGAACACAACTTCGGCCTCGGCTTTCTTATTATGCGGAGGCGTAGGATAAGTAACCGCAACCTCCATGAGCTTGCCCGTCTCGTCGATGACGGCAAGCTTGCAGCCTGTACGGTAAGCCGGATCGACGCCAAGGACAACCCGCCCTTTAACCGGAGGCTGCAGCAACAGGTTGCGCAGGTTTTCGGAGAAAATCCCGATTGCATGCTCTTCTGCCTTCTCCGTCAGCTCTCCGCGCAGCTCGCGCTCGATAGAAGGGGAAATTAAACGCTTATAAGCATCCTCAGCCGCCGCTGCCAGCGTATCGCGCGTAATGGAAGGGCCCTTAAGCGTTCTCCGGTTCAGCTCTTCGACGATCCGCTCGGTCGGAACGTCGATGGAAACGCCAAGAACCTCTTCGCGCTCGCCGCGGTTCATCGCCAGTACGCGATGCGGCGGCAGCCTTTTGACCGGCTCCGAATATTTGTAGTACATTTCGTAAACGGATTCCGCTTCCGCATCTTTGGCTTTGCTGTACAACACGCCCTGGTCCCACGTAAACCTGCGCACCCAACGGCGAATATCCGCATCGTCCGCAAGCCCTTCGGCCACGATGTCCGATGCTCCTTGCAGCGCTTCCTCAGGCGTGTTAACGCCCTTGTCGGCGTCTACGTACTTTGCAGCTTCGCCAATTAAATCGCCTTGCCTTGGCTGCGAGAGCAGCCATATCGATAACGGCTCCAAGCCCCGCTCTTTGGCGACGCTTGCCCGCGTCTTCCTTTTCTGCCGATAGGGACGGTACAAATCCTCGACTTCCTGCAGCTTAACGGCCTTCTCGATAGCCGCCTGAAGCTCCGGAGTCAGCTTGCCTTGTTCCTCGATAAGCCGGATAACCTCGCCCTTGCGGTCCTCCAGCCCTTTTAAGTACGTACGACGGTCGTCTATGGCGCGAAGCTGCACCTCGTCCAGCTCGCCCGTCATTTCCTTACGATAACGCGCGATAAATGGAATCGTATTCCCATCGTCCAACAAAGCCGCTGCCGTCCGTACTTGAGCCAGCCCGAGACCCAACTCGCCGGCAATCTGCTTGATCATTCTCTCCTGCGTGTTTACCCCCGCAGTTTCTTTAACTTCGCTCATTAATAAGTGCCCCCCGCTGCGATTTTGCATTCTATTATTATGTAGTCCAAGGCCGCTTGAAAGCAAGCATTCCGACCTGGCTCCATCATAAAAAATCGCCTCTCCTCCGGCTGTAACCGGCTGAGAGGCGATGAGTATTCGGAAACCCTTAAATCGCCCAGTTCCCCTTGCGGAATATCGGAACGGCCGTCCCGTCGGCGAGCACGCCGTCGATATCCATATCTGCGGAACCGATCATGAAGTCCACATGAATGATGCTGGAGTTGACGCCGCTGTTCGCGAGTTCTTCAGGAGACATCTGTTTGCCGCCTTGGACATTGAAAGCATAACCGCTGCCGATTGCCAAATGGTTCGAAGCATTCTCGTCGAAAAGAGTGTTAAGGAACAGCACGTTCGATTGGGAAATCGGCGATTCGTGCGGCACCAAAGCGACCTCGCCCAAATAATGCGAGCCTTCGTCCGAATCGACGAGCTGTTGCAGGAGTTCCTGCCCTTTCTCAGCTTCGACTTGAACGATCCGGCCATTCTCGAACGTCAGCTTGAAGCCATCGATAATGTTGCCGCCGTGACTTAACGGTTTAGTACTTGAGACATATCCGTTCACGCCCGTCTTCAGCGGCACAGTAAACACTTCTTCCGTCGGCATATTCGCCATGAAAGGAATGCCGTTCGCGTTTGTGCTGCTAGCGGCAACCCATATATGTTTCTCGGGAAGCTCGATCGTAAGCTCCGTCCCAGGGGCACGATATTGAAGTTTGTGGAAATGCTTCTCGTTCAAGATGCCGCTCTTCCGGTGCAGCGTCGCATTGTGTTCTTCCCAGGCTTTAACCGGATCGGCCGAATTCAGGCGGACCGATTGGAAGATCGCCTCCCACAGCCGTTCAACGGCATGTTGTTCCGAATCGCTATCGGGAAACACCTTTACTGCCCAGTCTATCGTCGATGCCGCGGCAATCGTCCAGCTTATCTTGTCCGCTTGAATCGCACGTCTGAATTCCGCGAGTCCTTGGCCCGTCGCTTTCTGAAAATTCCCAATTCGCTTCGGATCGATTCCTTTAAGCAAATCCGGATTCGGAGAAACAATGGAGATCAATGCCGCATCGCTAGCTACGAACGCGTTCCTCTTAGCGGTTTCCCACTCCGGGAAACGAGTAAACACGTCATCCGCCGCTTTCTCGTATTTCAATCGGGATAACGTCTCGTCAGTCCAATCGACGTGTACGTTGCTTGCTCCCGATGCATAAGCTTTGCTTGCAATTAGACGAACGAAGGCAGCAATTTCAATCGATCCAATAATGAATACTTCTTGCCCCTGCTGCACGTTCGCGCCGACCTTTACAATCAGTTCCGCATATTTCTCAAGCTGTTGCGTAGATACAGTCATCTTCAAGCACGCTCCCAACTAATATGTAAAATCGCAAAAACGACAGGCAGCCGTTATGACGCAGCCCCTGTCTTTATTTTAGAAATCGATTAATCCTACGCTGATTTGCAAGGCTTCATCCACTTTGCGCATCGTTTCGTCGTCCAAATGTGTGATTTTGTCCGTTAACCGCTGCTTGTCGATTGTCCGGATTTGCTCCAGCAGGATAACCGAATCGCGCTCCATGCCATGAGACTTCGCTTCAATTTCCACATGCGTAGGCAGTTTCGCCTTCTGGATCTGCGCCGTTATGGCCGCCACGATAACCGTTGGACTGAAGCGGTTGCCGATATCGTTCTGAATAATAAGGACGGGACGCACCCCGCCTTGCTCGGACCCGACGACCGGCGACAAATCCGCGTAGAACACATCCCCGCGTTTCACGATCAAAGTCTACACCCCGCTTACGAGGCGTTCGAGAGTGCTTTCGGCATCTCCTTCAGCGTGGAACGCTTCCGATGCCATGTTCAGATTGATCTTAGCCATTTCCAAATACCCGCGCTGCATCGCGTCGCGAATCAACCGCTGCTTGCGATCAACCAGGTAATGTTTCATGGCCTGGCGGATTATTTCGCTGCGGTTCGTATTTTCCTTGGCGACGACGAAATCGACTTCGCGCAGCAGATGATCCGGAAGACTGATCATAATGCGTTTCGTATTGTGTAAATTGGCCACCGAACGGACACCCCCAAAGATTTACCAACAAGCAACCTATTTTCCAGTATGCATGAGACTGCTAAGAAATATACGATTCATCTAATATCCATTCTAGATATCCTTGTAACATTCCTGCCAATTGCAACAAAAAATAACACCCAAAATTATCCTATTAGCGGATTAACTACGGATATGACTTCCCCATTGCTTTTATATACTCGCGGAATCCGAGCGGAGAGCATGCAAGTCACTTCGTAATTAAGAGTACCAAGCTTCGTTGCGACTTCCTCCGCGGAAATGATTGCATCTCCTTGGCGACCGATCAGCACCACTTCTTCACCCGGTTCTACCTTAGGCAGTCCATCAAGCTCCGCGTCATTCAAACGAATCATGCACTGGTCCATGCAGATCGTGCCAAGCACCGGAATCTTTTGCCCTCTAACCAGCACTTCCGCTTTCCCGCTTAGCATTCGGCTGTAGCCGTCCGCATAGCCGATCGGCAGCGTGCCGATGGATTCATTGCCTTGAGTAAAATAGCGGGTCCCGTAGCTAATGCCTTCTCCTGCCGTTAGACTTTTGACGTGAACGACAGAAGTTTTCAAGGTAAGCACAGGCGTAAGCGGCACGAGACGGGAGTTCACTTCCGAGCTCGGATATAGACCGTACATACTAATGCCCAGACGAAGCATACTACCCACATGCTCCGGCAAGTCAATCCCTGCGGCGCTATTCCCGGAATGAACGATAGATATCGGCATCCCCGAGCGGCGCAAATAATCAACGACGCTTCCGAATCGCTCGACCTGAAGCAGCGTATAGCCCTTATCCGTTTCGTCCGCGCGCGCGTAATGGGTGTAAAGCCCTTCTACTGTAAGCAGCCGCTGAAGCTTGAAAGCACGTTCCAGGAACTGCTCGGCTTCCTTGCCCGGAAGCAAGCCAAGCCGGCCCATTCCGGAGTCGATCTTAATATGCGCCTTTAATTTCTTTCCCGTTGCCGACGGGGGAAGGTTCGCCGCATCGTCAAGCATTTGATCCCTGTAGAGAGTTACGGTAATGCCTTGCTCCCTTGCAAGGAGTAACCCTTCCGGAGGCGTATAACCCAGAACGAGGATGGGAGCGTCTATTCCCGACGCGCGCAACTGCAGCGCTTCGTCCAGGAAAGCGACCCCTAAATAATCGGCGCCAGCCGAAACGGCGCCCCGAGCAATCTCTACCGCCCCGTGCCCGTAAGCATTTGCCTTCACGGATGCCAACAATTTCGTGCCGACGGCTAAATGTTCACGGAACGCCCGAATGTTGGATCCGAGGGCATCGAGGGAAATCTCGGCCACGGTCGGCCGGTAATAACAGTCCACGGACCGGTCACCTACCCTGCTGATAAAGCTACAATAAGTAATGTTACCGGGAGGATGCGGTACTGTCAACGATATTCAAGCAGGCAACCTTTTCCTATACATGGAATAATCGGTCCTGGGGACCTGGATGCTCTTTGAAAGAAAGGGCCGATCATGAATCGATCGGCCCTTTTTGTCCTTCTTTATTTACCTGAAGTTTGTTCCGCCGATTGTTCCATTGATTGCGCAATGCGAACCATATCTTCCTCAGGCAAGTCCGCGGTGCTTAAACGGTATTCAACGCCAGCATAGGTCCAAGTCAACGTTCTTGTCTCGCCTTCCGTCAGGTGTCCCACAGTAAAGCCGAGTTCTTTCGTGATTCCCTCGCTAAGCGTAACGGCTGTTTCCTTCGATACCATCTCAACGATAGTGAAATCGTAGGTTCCCGAGTAGCGAAGCATGACGCCTTGATGATCTCCGAGCTGCACTTCACTTTGATCCTGAAGCTCCACGCCTTCGGGCAGCGCGTCTGCGTCCGGCTCGATCAACGTAAGACCGGCCTCCACGTTAGGCGCTTCAACTCCTTCGCCTGTCGTTCCCTCTTGCTCAGGCTGTCCGGAGGTTTCATCATCCGGCGAGGAGGTTGCATCGGGAGATGAAGTGGCATCGGGAGCAGCCGTCGCGTCCGGGCTCGAGCTGCCTTCCGCCGAATCCGAAGGCTTGGTGTTCGGGGCGTCGCCCATGTTCTTATCCATATCGAACGCGGATTTATCAAACTTCTTGCCGAATTCGAAGCTATCGAAATTGACTTCCACCATTACCTTCGCATTGGTATCGGACACTTCCACATGCCTCGGAGCGTAGTTGTCCTGAGCGAGCCAAATTTTCTGCCGAGCGAATGAGCCATTCTGATAATTGCCCGCCATGACATCGAATACGTAAGAATCCTTGTCGGTCGTAAAATGTCTGGAATTATCCACTAAGATGCTCTGGATTAAAGTCTGATACAAGTAAACTTGTCCTTGGTTGTCCGGCCAGTCGCTTTGGAACCGATAGCTTTTGTTCAGCTGCGGGGTGAGAACGAATACCCCGTCATCGTTGCGGAGCACGATTTGCGTGATGTCCCGTTTGGCGTTGGTCAACGAAATCCGGTACAACTGGGGCTTCATATACCACACTTCAACTTTGTACTCTAGCGGCTGCTGTCCCGTATGTAAGGTCATCGTACCGCTGCCTTGGTAACTCTCCATCTTGCTAACGACTTTGTCCAGGTCCTTCACGATCGAATCCGCATTCTTGCTCCCGCAACCGGCCAATATCATGACCGAGACAAGGGCAACAGCGGTGATCCATGAAATCCGACGACGCATGCGATCCACCCCTCTGCACATTAATAATTCCATGGTTCATGTCTATGAGGGGACTTGACCAATTATGCAGACTAGCATGACAAGCTTGATTTCGAAAAAATACATTTTACGACTGACCATTATTAATGAAAATGATTTCATCGATACGCGGAATTTATTTATAACCTTTGAGAAGCTTATGAAGCGCCAATGCTCCTTCATGATCAGGCTGCATTGTTAAAGTTTTATGAGCATAGTCCAAAGCTGTACCCTCAATACCAACCTCATAGCAGCAAACCGCCAGCTTATAAAATACCTCGGAATCAGCCTCGCTATGATTCAGCGACCGTTCAAAGAATAGCAGCGCGTCCTCGAACAAATCCATTTGGTACAGCAGCAAGCCGCAATCTAACGCTAAGTTATGGTTCTCCTCCATTGGATAGTAGGTTTCCCACATCACATATATCCCGCTGCGAATATCCTCCATCTCAGCCTCGTTACAAGCTGGAAGCAGGATCGTGATGCGCTTAGCGCTTTGCAGAAGCCACTGCGCATCGTGGCCGCCCAAACGCCAGAGGGCAAGGATTTGGCGCAGCTCCATTTGTTCCAACTGTCCGTCAAACCATTGTTTCATGCTGAAAAAGTCGTCCGGGCCAAAGCGTTCTACAAACCGCCGATAGGCCAATCGAGTATTCGCATAGCTTTTTGGGTTTTGCAGCATTAGAATGCAGCCTACATTTAAGTTGTTATAATGATGCTTAGTGAACAAAGACTGCGCCCCCTTCTGCTCGAAAAAGGTTTGAATAGCATGATAGTTTGCCGTCAAGGAGAAGCTTCCGTGAAGAATAAGCTTAGGGGCCTCCGCAAATTCCCAGTTCTCTAACCGGTGGTCGCCTTTATCCGCCGTGAGCAGAAGGAAACCCTGTTGCGACAACTGTCCAAGCCGTTCTAAACAAGCCATTCCAATGGCTGGAAAGAGAATATGAGAATCCTCGAGCTTCTGTCTATAAAGCTCTATAACGTCGCGGTATGGGTACGATTCCCGTTCGTAATCGGCTGCCCGGCGGTAATGGTACTCGAGGCTGACTTTCTCCAGCATATCGAATGTGCTTAGATCGGCTGCTCCATCCGGAAACTGCAGGGAAACCTTGCATTCATAGATTTTACCTTCTTCCACATAAATCAGTTCTTGCGGGATGCTGTCAAAAAAGTAATTAGCGATAACCAGCAAGGGCTGCTGCAAGTCGTCCGGTCGTATGATGAGACCTGATTGTATCAACTTTAGCTCTGTATCCATAACGGCATCAAATTTCGCAAAATCTAAAACCCCCCGCTCAACAAAGGGAAATAAGCTATTATGCTGTTGCCAGTACGATATATTATTGACAGCCAAATCACTCATTATATAACGAAAAGGAGGAAGCGCGATGCCCGCAAATTCCGTTAGCTCGCACAGTTCCTTAAGAATATGAAAGGCTAATCGGCCCGAACCCGCTCCAAGCTCAACGATCAAGACAGGTTCAGAGGCATTCCCTAACCTGGCTCTATCTTGAAGAAACCCAAATATCATTTCCGCATATGCCACCGCAATAATCGGATTACTCGTTATATACTGCGGGACTACTTCATTTTGCCACGCTTTGATTCCCTGCTTTTCATAATAGGATCGCTGCATCTCCCAAATGGGTGCTTCACTGAAACGGCAGAGGGGTTGTTCTGACTGTGTCATCTCATTCATACCTGCTTTACTTAATTTACTGAAAACAAACTTTATATTTCTAATGTTATCATTTTGTGACGGACGCCGAGAAGCTTGAGTTGATTACGTTGCTTAAGAAAATCGGTTACGGGATCAAGGATAAAAAAGAAAAAAATAGCTCATATCCAGAGATACGAGCCGATTCTTAAACAAAAATCCGGTTTTTCACTTTGCTCTTCTTGCGTAGTCCTTGCGCTTGTGGAATGAGATGGATCGATATTTTGCCGATAAACTCTTAACCCGTTTTTGCGTTATTTGCTTAATGTTCATGGTTAAGCTCTTGTTCAACGCTTTCTTGAGAATAAGCTTGTCGGGATTTTGCGAGTAAAGGAAGTTGCCATAGGTTTCGAATTCAGAAAAAGCAAACTGCTTCGATTTGTCCATGCTTCTTAATATGGCTGAATACCATTTCGTACGATGGTTGGATTCAATGGTCTTCTTCAGCTGCGCGAGCTTCGATTTCTCAAACAGCATGTAGTGGGTAACGAAGGAAGAAGGCGAGGCGGCCTTTTCCTTCATCAGCTTACGGTAGGTTTTAAAATATTCGGGTTGGCTCCATTTACGGCAATAAAATAAAGTCTTCTTTCCCGATCTGAAAATATGCGGCTGAATTAAGACTGTATCGGCATCGATAGCCAAAAAAAACTTTGCTTTGCCTAAAGAATCTCCGCTTAGTTTCAGTAATTGCTGGAATAACCACCCCGATCGCTCCCATTTTGTTGTGCCGTAGCGGATATTTTTCTTGGTAATTGGGAGAACCTTATTTTCATCGATAAATTTGCACTCTTTTCGAGTGCATAGTTCCCTTATTCTCTTCAGTTTCGGAGCAACGATCAGAATATCGCCTATGGGATGCTGCACGTTTTTTCTAACCGCATCGATCACAAAGGGCAGAGTCTCTAAATCCTTCTCGATCGCGGGAATCAGGACATCTATGCGAACTGGCATATCTTCAACTCCATTTAGGAAATGTTGAATCATGATATGCCGCTTTGGGGAAAAAGGTATTTCCTCGAATTCTCTTCAGTACTCTGCTTAACCACTCTAACAAAATCCGATACCCATTCGGAATGCCAATTGGATTCGAGCGAACCGATTGCAATCTTAAGAGGTTCTATATCTCGGATGGGCAGCCAAACGATATCGGGGCGAGCATAGTAAACCGCCATCGAAGCCGGAACGATGCAGATCGCGTTTCCCGATGCCACTTGCTCCAGCATTTCCTCCACATTGTCATTTTCCGGTCCCCATATCGGCTCCGAACCATCGGGCCGCGGATTGACAGCCCACCAATCGACCCAAATTTTCGGTGCTCTACGCGTCCACATAATCGGTTCTTGATTCAGATCGAGCACAGAAATGGATGAAAGTGCGGTCAATCGATGAGTAAGGCAGAGACCGGCCATCCGCGATTCGGTCGTAATGAGTTCCGTTCGAATCCCCTCGATTTCTGCCGGCAGCCAGATGAAAGCTACGTCAACCAACCCTTCCCGCAGTGCGGCAACCTCTCCTCCCCAGTCGAAACGCTTCGGCTCTATCTTGATACCGGGGTGAAGTTCTGCGAATAAATTCCGCGCTTTCGTCATGATTAACCCCGCACCGCTCGCTTCAAATCCTATGCGGAATATGTTGGAACTGTTCGCGGCGACGGAGCGAACGTCCCGTTGTAGTGCGGACCAATCCTCAACCAATATTCGGGCTCCCGCGAGCAGAGAATGACCTGCGGCGGTTAGCCGGACATCCTGTTTGGTTCTGACAAACAGCAAAACCTGAAGCTCTTTTTCCAACAATCGAATTTGTTTGCTTAAAGCAGGTTGAGAAATGTAGAGCCGTTCGGAAGCGCGTGTAAAGTTCAACTCTTCGGCGACGGCGATGAAATATTGAAGCAAACGAGTATCGACATTCATCTCAGGCACCTCTTCATTTTCCTTTATAACTATAAGTTATCACAGGATGTCTTTGATGGGTCAACATCGCATCAACTATAATCAAATAAATTCAAGAAATCTATATTTCTAGAAATATTGAATTAGTAATGGTTTATAACCTCAAACGGAGAGTGATAATAATGAAAAATGGGCTTGTCTATGTGTTCGCATTTGGCGGATTTTTGCTTGGAACCGTTGAATCAATCGTCGCCGGCATTATCGAAATGATCTCAAGCGATCTTCAAGTATCCGTCTCTTCAGCTGGGCTGCTTGTTACTTCTTTCGCCTTAGGTTTTGGTATTGGCAGTCCGATTCTAATCGCGCTTACGGGCAAGTATGATCGGAAAAAAGTGTTATTAATCTCATTAGGATTGTTTGCGGCAGGAAATCTACTTACCGCTTTCTTTTCGAATTTCCAACTTGTCCTGTTGCTCCGCCTATTTACTGGAATCGGTGCCGGGGCGTATATCGCAGTTGCCTTTGCCGTCGCCACAAAATTGGTTTCAGCTGATAAAAGAGGAAATGCGATCGGGATCATTGCGACAGGAATTACTTCAGCACTTGTAATCGGTGTTCCCCTGGGTACTTTATTAAGCCAATCCGTTGGGTGGCGTTACTTATTTATAATTATAGGGATTCTAAGCCTTGTCCTTGCGTTCATTATCTATCGATATATGCCTGTAATAAACGATCAACAAAAAATGCCGTTAGTCGAACAGTTCAGAATGCTAAAAGACAAAGCCGTTATCACAACTGTATTCGTATCCATGTTTATCGTTCTTGATTACGCGATGTTATTGACCTATCTCACACCGTTCATACAAGCGGATCATCGCTTGTCAACCGAGGCAATCAGCATCATCCTTTTTGCGGCTGGCATCTTCTCGATGATTGGATCCAGATTGGGAGGATACTTGACGGACAAATGGGGGAGCAAATCTACGATTTATACCGGTCTTCTTTTGCAGGTTGCCATACTCTTTCTATCGCCGTTGTTCGCGGCAAGTCTGATTGGGATGATTATACTCATTCCCATTTGGATCGGATCCCTGTGGATTATTACTCCTTCTCTTCAATTTCATCTTGTCACGCTATCGCCGAAAGCGCCGGATATTGCCCAAAGTATTAATTTGTCTTTCTTCCAATTCGGCTTAGCGCTTGGGCCCTTCCTGGGAGGACTTATTATCAATACATCGTCAGTCTCTAATTTAGGCTGGTCTGCCGGGGTTGCGGCACTGATTGCGTTGCTGTTTGCCTTCCTATCTTTTACTTATAGCAACAAAGGTAATTAAGAAAGGACCCCGATCTGCTGAGCAGAAGGAATCCTATCTAAATTCATGATAGCAGCTAATGATTTCATTCGCGACATTGGTTGTACTTATACTTTCATTCCACAAAAGGAAATGACCGCCCAATCTGCTAGGATAGCGGTCTTTTCTTGATCTCATATCCGAAGCCGACCGCCTTTGAAGCGGCTGTGTGCTCGGGAGTCGTGTTATCAGCACGGCTCCTTTGCATTTTACGCATTTGCTAACTCTAATATAACACGTTAGGAATCAAATTGCTTTAAACTGCCCGTTTAGCTCAAAAGGCCGCCGATCTTTCCTTGTCGGCAGCCTTATCGTGATGCTAGTTTTTATCAGGATCCTGCCAAACATTAAACTTATTTCCGTCCAAATCTTTAAACTTAAATTGAAGGCCGCATCCATCATGATCAACAATCGATTCTACATGTGTTCCGCTCTTTCGAAGGGAATCATGAAGTTTTATAATATCATCAGTCTCAAATGTGAGAGAAAACATCTCGTAGTCTTCACCCTCCCAATGATCTGTAACAAAATTTGCATTTTTATTGCTTTTTGACTCCAGAAGAAACAACCATTGACCATTACCAAGTATAAGAATAGAGCTATACTCCGATCTACCTGTAGTCAGAACCTGCTTTAACCCAAGATATTTAGCATACCATTCCAATGCCCTTTTTAAATCAGTAACAGGTAGATAGTTGTGGGATACTCTCTTTAAAAGCGGTTTACTTTCTTGAATCTCCTGTTCCTTCTGCTTTAAAGACTCCTCATTCATTCTCATCAGTCCTCCAATTTAGTATTCAATAAATAGACGTTTAGTTATCCATAAATCCGTCGCTCATATTAAAATTATTTGGACTGGTAAATACCAAACCGATTATTGTCCAGATCATAGAAGAAAAAATGTTCACCCATTATATCTTCTATACGCTCATCTACACTGATACCATCTTTCTTAAGTTTATGATAAACCTCAGTAATATTATCAACATCAAAAGATAAGACTGGAATCGAAGAGTCTGTGTAAAAGGGATGTTTGAATGGTAAGAGATAAAGTGTTTGTCCAGATGGAAGAATCAGATGTCCATTCATGTCTGCCGATAATCCAAATTGTTCAATAAACCATTCTGACGAACGCTTCTTATCTGACACAGGTATGTAAAATTGACCTGCTTGTTTAATAAGGCTAGTCGTTACCTTAGTTATAACCGCTTGATTAGAATACTGACTTCTTAATCCATCGAAGTAAACATCCATTAGGTCCTGCTTTAATAGTTTCCTCGCTCTCCGATGACGACTTTCCACTGCACTGATGGACATATTAAGGAATTTACCGATACTCTCCATAGAAAACCCGCTCATATGGAATAAAGTAATTATAATCCGATTTAGTTCACTAAGCTTATCCAATGCATTCCATACTTCCGTATGAATTTCTCTTTTATCGATCATGACTTCAAAAGAAATAGGATGATTTAATAATTCGCTTCGTTCAAGTGCATGCCTTTCTTTTTGGAGCTTTCTCTTCCAATCAACACTTTGGCGGTAAGTAATAGCATACAGCCAACTGCCAACCTTATCTGTATCCTTTAAAGTTTTCAATTTATAGTAAGCTTTTATAAAAGATTCTTGAACTATGTCCTGTGCCAAATGAAAATCACCCATGACACCATAAGCAACTGAACATAAAGCATTTGAATATTTCTCAACCAATAGAGAAAAAGCTTGAACATCGCCATTTAATGTGGCCAAAACAAGTTCATCATCTTTTATTATTTTAATCCCTCCCACTGCTACACTGACTGCTAAGGATTGTGCTGTATGCCAATCTCTTTTTGGTAAAAACCATTCCGGCATAGCTCCTGCCCCGCCTGCAACGATAGAAACTATTCCATTTTTGGGGGAGTCATACGCAAAAATTTCATAGTACCATGATGCATTATCCTATTGCTGGATTCATCCCAAAACTAATCACTTTACCATCCTTCATTTCAAACCATAAACGATCCTTTGTTCCATATTGAATAAATCCGTTACCTGAAAATCCTTCATAATTTTCTTTAGGTTCAGATACATCCATCGTGCCATAGGCTTGAACTACATTTTCAACCGTTGAACCTACTGTGATTCCTTTCTGGGTTAAGACCTGGTCAGAGAGAATAGTGATCCTCAGAGCACGAAATATTTTATCAGTGGGCTCATAGAAAAATTCAACTTCACCTTCACGATAAATGTTTGTTTTTATGTCTACGCCATCGTAGTTATTTTGCACTTCACTTGAAATCGGTTGACCTAAAGTTTGCATAACAAATTTTTCGCTTTGGAGTAATTTTAAAACGGTGAATTTCGTAGAAATAAAATTTTCTTTAAAAACTTCTTCATACATATTATATCCCAGTCCTATCCATTTGTTATGTTCCTCATCCTTTTCAAAAGGTAATCCTAGAGATTCTGCTAAGAAGTCTAAAGAAGCAAAATATTTTCCCTGATAATAAATCGTTTCGCTTTCTTTTCGAGGCACGCCATTGATCCAATATTTATAGTTCTTTATTTCAAAATCATTTAATTTAGTAGATGTTGGTGTTATCGTTGCTTGTGCTGATGCAGTAGTCGGTAATGATGATGGACTAATTATTGTGTTATCTTGTTTATTATTCAAATTATCACTTTTTTGATTTCCAAATAAGTACCCAGCAAACCCCGAAATAATAAATCCAATTGAACAAAAAATAATAATCATTATTTTCTTCATTTTCACTTATCCTTTCTTAATCTAACTCTCTTAAGTGGAATAGACATAGGTCATTCCAGTTGTTTACAATTATTTGACGATAATTAATCCGATTGGTTGCAAAAAAGCATTTTCAAACTTTAATGATTCGCTGCTCAACATGAATAGATATCGCCTTCTAGGCCGTCGGTTGGAAGCCGATCCATTCCGGGACGATGCTTAACGACTTTGAATGCAACAAGCCCGTCTTTGGCGGTTTTACACCAACGACGGGCTTGTTGCATTATGGCACGATTTCGAATGGAGCGGCAAGCTCGGCATGCGATTTGCCTTGAGAGGCATGAACGCCTTTGACTACCCTGTACTTGCCGGGTTTCAAACGATAAGAATCGAGCGAAATCTCTTGCTCGTACTCGCCTTTCGGACCTACTCCAAGTGATTGCAAGGTCCACGTATCCGGACCATTAAGCCTCATCCAATTGTCCGATTCAAGCCTCTCCAATGAATAATGGATTTCAAACTCCAGCCCGGTCGGTCCCCAGTTCGTCAGCTTGAACTTGATTACGTCGTTTTGTTTATATGCCGGTTTGTCCGTCGTCAGCTTTGCATTGATTTCATCTTGCACGACGGCAATAAGGCGCAGCATCGCGTCTGCCGTTTGCTCTTCGTCGTTCAGTAATTCCAATCTCATAACATACAACACGTTCGATCGATCTGGCAGTGTCATTCTGAAGTCCGCGCCATTATCGTAGGTTTGGTTCGTTACCGTCCGTACGGGCTTAAGCGACGAATCGAGCTCCGTCAAGCTTACGCGTACTTTCTTTCCCTCTGGGAGCCTATTAATTCGATAGCCTACATTATCACTCGGCTTGGAAACCCACATGATACCCTTGGGTAAGACTCCGTAGGGACTTAACAGCTTGCCGGAGTAGCGGGGAAAACCCGTCTTCTCGTAAATTTCATCCTCAGACACCACCGAGAGGTAAACTTTATCATTCGGCCCGCCGATCTGCTGAACCGGATCGGGCCTGTCATCAGGCTGATTACCGCCGTTTGGCGCTACCGCCCAGGGATCGTAGATTTCGATGTCGACTGCGTCCGCGCCATATTTGCGGATTACTTCCTGTATCATGTCCTTCGTAAAATTTGCTTTTATCGAGACTTTCTGCTTGATAATGTCCGCACCGACGGAGGATAAGACATATTGCTTCTCGTACGTTTTAACGATTTCGTCCTGCATGGCTCGAAGTTTCATATAAGGAATTTTTGACTTTTTAATCTCGATATGATCTCCCAGTACAGCCTTCAATCTTCGTTTGAGGTATTGCGCTTTGGTATCGTTTTTGTCGCTGAGAAATACGTATTTGTTCGCCTCGTTATCGATATAGAACACGCCGTATTCTTCCTGTACCGGGCCTTTGTAATTGGGGGAAGTGCGCGGATTTGGAAAATGTTTATGCAGCTCATCCTCCAAAAACGAAATGTCCCTCTGAACGTCAAAACCATCGGCTGGTTTCGCAGTGAGAGTAAGGGAATGACTAGCTTCCCCTCTCATAGGAACGACCTGAATGACGGTGACCGCAGCCAAGGCGACAGTCGCCGTTAAAGTAACAGTATATAGAAATCGTTTGGACATTAAGCGGCTCCTTTGAAGCAAAGCTCCCGTTGTTGTTATTTAAGACGTAAACGGGAAAAAAGAGTTGCTTGGTACATATTTCCACTCGTAATTTCCTTTAGTTGAAGAAGGATTTCGGTAATAATGTCCAAAAGGGTAGAAACGTCCAATAATCATCAACTAATGTCACTATTGCGACTCCTATTATAGTGCCGACTCCTGCGAACATAGAATAATCTGCTTTCCCTTTAATCCGTCCTAATGAATATCCGATGGCTAAGGTAAGATAAACAAATGTTAAGCCAACGGTAAATTGTCCAAATGTGAAACCCGCTAAGAAACTAAAAATGTATATGCCTACTGCAGAAATCCAATACAGTTGAGGGTTACCTTTTATAGCGAAAATGACAGACGTAACAGAAACAAGCAATGATACAAAAGCAATAACGGTTAACATTTTATCAACCTCGCTTTCGCTCATCTCCTTAATATACCAACTCGGCAAATCCACTCATCGTAATTCTCACTCCATTAATCGTTTTAGCAGCGAAGTGCGGTTTTTGGTCCCGGTCTTTTGAAACATGCTGCTTAAATGCTTCTTTACCGTAATCTCGGTGATGAAAAGCTTTACAGCGATTTCTTTGTTGGTTTTCCCCTCCATTAAGGCCTCTGCCACAGCCTGCTCCTGGTTCGTGAACGAGAAGTCATTGCACAAGATTTTCAAAGAAGGAACATGCTTTTCAAGCATTACATCCAAATACTTCCTTAACCCTCCTCCGCGTAAATCAAGGAGGTATGTATAAATAGGAGCTTCTTCCCCTAAATCGTATTGAATGAGCGTTGGAATTTTCTCTAATCCTAGAAGTTGAAGTACCGCCTCTAAAGGGGATTCGGTAGTAGGGACAACTAGAAGCCCGCCTTTAGAGATATAAGATAGAAAATGCTTCATAATTACAGTTCTTAAAGCGTGATCGGATCTCTCCGAATACATCATTCTAAAGTACCATCCAGCTACTTCGTCTGAATTCTGAATTTCACAACGCAGCTCCTCCGAAATCTGGTTGAAAAATGGGCCTGATAAGGGAGCGCTTTGTAAATATTCTATCGTTTGAGCGGAGATAGGAAGAACGACACTGACTCCCTTAACTTCACCCTCTTTGTTTTTTAATACCCTTATAGCATCCGGGAAAAGTTGATGGATTTCATAAAGAGCGAACAGGGAGAAGTCATTTTTTTCGATCTGTGCAATGCTTTCTTCTTTATAGATTGCACCGCTCTCATGATCGAGCATGTGATAATCATATTTTGTAATATTTCCCTGCTTGGCTTTACAGTAAGCCTCCAGTTGTTTGATACTTTCTAGATTCAGGAACTCCAAGGTGTTTTGTTCTTGTTCGGATGGGTGGTAGTACATTGCACGCAACAGGGGATCGCTGGAATAATACATAAGTTGATATAAAGCTTCTAATGCTTCGCTGGTTTGATACTTTTTTTCGGGCAGGCGGTTTATTTGCTTGTAATAATAAGATACACATCTTTTCATATAAGTAACATATTGATCCGGCGTTCGTTCCCTGAGGTCACGCTGAATCACATCTCTTATTAATTCGTTTAGAGTCCATCCCTGCTCCGCTTTTTTCACAAATGTCAGCCGGATCAAGGTTCTAAACTGGTCAGTGGTTACGGATTTCCCCAGCACGTACTCAAGCCCTTCTTGATTGAAAAACCGCATCACTGATGCACACTCAACAGTTATCCTCATTTGTTCATCTTTCAATTCCGTAAGCCAATGTTTGGTTAACTCCTGAAATAATTGGTACTGGTTTACTTTACTAAAGTCATTCAGTTGCGCTAATGACGCCTCTGTGGCAAGAGACAAAGTAAGCGGATGTCCTCTCGTAAAATCCCACAATATTTTAACATCGGATTCCTTTGTAATCTTAAATTTGTGCAAGTAGGTTTTGGCTTCTTCCAACGTGAGGTTTTCCAGCGGAATTATTCGTATAAGATTTCTCAATGTCGGAGATGCGATCCATTCGGCATGAAATTTAGACCGGCTTGCGATGACGATGTGAACGTGGTGATAAATACTCATTACAAATTTCTCCCGGAGCCAGTAGTCTAAGTCATCCAATCTCTCGTAGGAATCAAAGGCTAAAATGACGGGCTGGGATTGTCCAAGTTTTACTAGTGTATGAATACATGTTTTGAATGGCGAGCTTCCATCTCGATTTGAGGGCATCATGACACCTGAATCGCGGAGAAGCTCTGTTAGGTGCCCAATAAACGCCTGAGGGGTATGTATAAAATCTCTGCTGTCCATGTGAATAAAAAGAGCTTGCTTCATTTGAGTAAATTGACGGAGTTGATGAAGAAGACTTGTTTTTCCGACCCCTCCAATTCCGTAAACATGATGGATAGACTTTTCTTTTAAGTGCTTCATGAAATAGTTTGCAAAATCGAACAATTCAGCCTGACGGCCTACAAAATAATCCAATTCTAATTCCGTGTTATGCTCGATTATCATCAGATCACCCCTTAAAACTATACGAAAGTATAGTACATGATTTTGGGACTTCATGCTATGCTCTTTCCAATTATTAGTGATCACGCGATGGAAGGGGAAGGATCATGATTCATGAAAATAAGAATGTGCCGAAATGGAGGCTTCGATTGTTTATAGCAGCAGCCATCATCTTCGGAATATATTTCGGTTTTATGTTTGGAATATCCTTGTTATCTCCATGGCTTGGAATCGATTTAGGCCCAGGCTATGAAAATGCTGAAGTTCATTATTTCCACTCGGTTCAGTGGGGCGTTTACTGGGGGATCCTCATCTGCGGCAGCTTACTTTGCTTGGCTTGGAAACCTCTTAAGAAACCGATTGTCATGGAATTTATAATCATTGTCAGTGTTATATATATTGTAGCAGCGCTTAGCTTTGGCCATGGAATACTGCCTGTTTTGATGGCTGTGCCGATAGTGATTGTAATTGCGTGCTATCCGGGATTGGGAAGTCTTTTTTCGTTAAAAGCAAACTACTCAAAGCCGCTTCTCGTAGTAACCGTTATAGCGGGTATCGCCATGTTTTCCGGTGTGTGGGATTCTTTTTACTTGGAAGTTACACAGCATGATGAACATCATAAATTCCAGCATTGGCTTGTATCAGCCCTATTGCCGATTTTCTTATTCATCGGCGGGATCTTAACGGCAACCCAAAGGATGGGTTGGATAACACTATCGATCCTGCTAGGGATTTCCTATGTTTACCTTGGTGTATCTTCGCTGTTATTGCCTGATTATCCTTCAAGCTGGAATGGAACGGTAGCCATTTTAACAATAATCATAGGAATGACCTATTTTATATTAAATTGGTTTGACAAAACTATTAATAAGAACCTAACGGTGAATAAGGCCACTAGCTTATAGCTATGGCCTTAAGAGGGAATCTACTCCTGTAATATCTATTCTAAGATCTCTGATAAAATTGCAATTAGTTCTTGCTAATGGCCAATATTTCGCTTGCGACCAAATCCGGTTCATACTGATGAATATAATGGGCGGTATTCTTGACCACGATCTGCTTGCCTGTAGTGGACCAAGAAGTAAATTCCGCCTGGTATTTCTCCCAAATCTTATCCGCCTTTCCGAAATAATCCGCGGTCAACACCGTAATCGGGACGTTAAGCGGTTTATTGCCATTTAATACGGTTCTCGCATTGTTCCGAGCCTGACGCATCTCATCCGTTATCGTTGAATTCCCGGTTTTCAGCAACGTTGATAACCGATCCATTTCCTTCAATTCGTCGGGGACAAGCTGCAATCCGTTTCGTTCATCCGCTAGATCCTCGGCAAAGCCATTCATATGGTACAGCGCCCTGACCACGCCTGTCTTGACCAAGAACCTTTGAAACAAAGGAATAATCGTAAATGACTTGCGGCTTGCGTAGTACTCCGGGCTGCCGGCATCCACGAATACGATTCCTTTAACCTCGTCCGGATACTTCTGCGCGAACCGGATAACCTCTAACGAACCTAGCGAATGTCCTACGAGTATGTAAGGCGGCTTCTGACCCGACACCTGAAGCAGCTCATGTATTTCATTCGTTATCGTATCAATGTCTCGCTTCTTATCCGTATTGTCGCTATAACCGTAACCAAACCTGTCATAAACGACAAATTTCACTTGGGATGACAACTTCTCATATAACGGATAATAATCAACATAGGAATTAGCCGTCCCCCATCCAGTGGCGAAGACTACCGTAACATCTCCTTGCCCGTCAGCATAAGCGTGCATTTTCCGCCCATCGACATCGTACAATTCACCGGTTGGTTTATACGCAGCGAGATCCTTTCCTTTACTCGCCCATTCATAGATACTGCCTGACGCCAGAAGAACAAGGAATAGAATAAACCCGTAAACTACTACCTTGAATATAATAGTACGCCACTTCTTCTTCATTCTTTACCCACTCTCCACACAGTATCCTAACCCTATATCTTTACTCCAATTATGACGTTAGCATCAGCACAAAGAACCCGTCAAGAGACGGGTTCCATATCCATCCTGAGTCTAGGATGGGAATAACTCAGTAAGTAATTTCTGAAAGATCATTGCCCGCCAATACAGGCTTTAAGGCAATTCAATCGCCACTTCGCGCTGGGCTTCAGCCGAACGAAGCACGCCATCGATAATGGCTTGCTGGATCAGGATCTGCTCTCCCGGAATCGGGGCCGGGCGTCCATCGCGTACCGCCTCGGCGAAATCCCTGACCTTCTCGTCGAACAGGTTCAGCTTATGTTGGACGAGCGGGATGGCCGTTTGCGTATGGCCGCCGTACTCGTCATGGAACAATGTCATGGCTCCGACCGCTCCGTCCCATACGCCGGACCAAGGCCCGCTGCCTGCAGGCGTTACTTTCAGCCCCGCATCGGTCCCAAGGAACATCGTCGCGCCGAGCGTGTCCATATGCATCGCCCATGAAATCTTGAACTGAAGCACGAGGTCGTTCTCGAAACGCACCATCGCAACCCCGAAATCTTCAACCTCGAATTTGCTTGCTTCCGGATGATAGAGGGAATTGCGACCGAAATAATTCGAGGTATATGCCGATACCGTCAACGGGCGAGGATAACCCATCGCGTTAAGCGCCATATCCAGGGAGTAACAGCCGATATCGGCCATCGCTCCCGCACCCGCCAGCTTCTTACTGATGAAAGTACCGCCCGGCATGCCGCGGCGGCGTCCGCCTCCCGTCTCGGCGTAATATACTTTGCCGAGGCGCCCGGATTGTACGATATCCTGCAATAGCTTCATATTGGGATCATAACGCGGCTGGAAGCCCAGCGTTAACATGTTGCCCGTTTCGCGAGCCGCTTGCGTCATCTCGAGCGCTTCTTGGAACGTGACCGACATCGGCTTTTCCAAGAGCACTTGTTTGCCCGCGCGAAGCGAATCCACTGTCGTCACGTGATGGGAGACGTTAGGGGTACAAATGCTCACGCCATCGAGATCTTGCTCCAATAATTTCTGATGCCCGTCATATGCTGCCGCACCTACGAGCTGCTCCGCCTCGACGAACTGTCCTGCCTTCCCCGGGATAACGTCCGCGACGGCAACGATCTCTACGAAAGGCAGTTTGCTATAGGCCGATACGTGGGCCCTGGCAATACCGCCGCTGCCGATGATGCCGATTCGTAAATTTTTACTCATGATGATCCGATTCCTTCTTTCTGGTTAGAGTATTTAGCATTCCGCGCGCTTCGCCGGCATGCATCCGCCGATAGGCGGTAGGCGTAACTTCATACTTGCTCTTAAACACGGGATATAAATAGTTCGGATTCGCATAACCGTGGTTAAGCGCGATCTCCTCGATCGGCCTATCCGTCCGAATCAGCTCGGAGCAGATGCCGGTAAGGCGGACATGTTCCAAATAATCGCGAAAAGTCGTCTGTCCTTCGCTGCGGAATATGCGCTGCAGCTGCCTTGGACTAATATTGATCGTCTCCGCCACTTGCTCCAAGGAAATCGGCAAGCTTTCGTTATCCTGAATATATTGCGTGGCGAGCTGGTAACGATGGAAATTCATGTCCCGCTCCGGTATTCCCTGCTTGCCGTCAGGGTTATCGTAAACACGAGTCGTTCGAAGAAGAATTTGCACGATGGCTTGCTTCATAAGCGTGTAAAACCCCGACGGCTGCTCCTCCCAAATCCGATAAGCTTCCAAGAAGCCGTTCATCGCATGAAACCGATCGACGACCGGAATGGCCTGAATGCGGTTAAGCGCTTCTATGCATTCCCGGGCTTCCTCCGCTTCCAGTTCGTCTCCCCAGCCGCCCTCCTCGCCCCCAGTTGCCAATGGAATGATATCCAAATGCAAGCAAAGCTCGTGCATCGGCTCTTCCTGGTCCGATTCTTGATAATGCACCAAGTCGGGTCCGGTCAAATAGAACATACCCTCGTGCAGATCGTATGTCTGATCGATCAGGATAACCTTCCCTTTGCCTTTGGGAATATAATGAAACTCGTATTCGGAATGCTTGTGAAAATTAATGATATGGCCTGGTAGAAATACGGCAAGGTGACAGCGAAGCACGCGAATACCATAAGAGCCCCATCGGAACTGCAGCTCAAGACGATCGAGAGCATCCGCTTTATTGGCCATTCGGGCATAAGGAAACGGGCCGGGACTGCCGGCCGGTTTCCGATCCTGTTGTTTTCCGACCCCGTTGCTTCGCATACCCTTATCATCTGCCGCCAAGCCAATCCCTCTCTTCACACCACTGGATTCACGTTTGCAACATTATGCCAGTTCGTCGATCCGAATCGGGCGCCCTTCCGCCACCGAACGCGTCGAGGCTTCCATTAAACGGGTCAAATCGACCGCAACCGCGACATTGTCCGTTGCTTCCGTGCCGTTCCGTATATGCTGAACCCACTGGTCGAACGCTGCCGGCTGCGGTTCATCCACTTCGAGTCTCTCCCATTGCCCGCTGCCCCTATTGCTGCGCACAACCGGAATCTCTTCCGGGAATCCGAACAATAACGTGCCTTCCGTACCGTGAAGCTCTATGGAGAAGGGCGAGTGACTGTTAACGAAACCCGCTTCCACGATTCCAAGAGCCCCTTCCGAATAGCGAAGGACCGCAACGGCATTGTCTTCGACTTCTTTGCCCGTTACGTAACCGAAATTCGCGCTGACGCTCTCCGGCATACCCAAGAATAGCCGTACGAGGTACATCGGATGGCAGCCTAGGTCGATCAACGCTCCGCCCCCGCACTGCTCTTTCGAATAGAAATGGGCAGGCAACCAATTCGCGACCGCTCCGTTATGGGATAGCCGGACGCGCGCCAACGTTAATTTGCCAAGCGAGCCTTCATTGATTACCCGTTGAATGAGGCTTGTATATCCCGCATAGAGACGAGGAAGCGACACGCCGAATTTCACGCCCGCTTTCTTGATCTCGGCAACAATATCCGTGACCTCTTTATTAGTCGGCGCAATTACCTTTTCTGTGAAAATATGCTTGCCTGCGCGAGCCGCCTTCACCATCACATCACGGTGTATATTCGTGGGAGCATCGACGATAACGGCATCGATATCGTCCCGTGCCAGCATCTCGTCAAGCGAGACATGATAAGGTACGCCGTATTCGGCCGCTTTCTTCTGCCCGCGCGCAGGTTCCTCATCCCATATCGCGGTCAATTGCGTAGCAGGATTAGCTAGCGCTTGGCGGGTGTAATCATCCGCGTGAACGTGCCAGTAACTGATTTTGCCTATCCGAATCATTTGTTAGCCTCCCTGGCTCATCAACTAAAAATATACGACAACACGTACAGATTACACAACTTATTTATTGTTTATAATGAGTTTTTGTGCCATTTAAACTATAAATTTGCGACATCAATTACAAATCCAAAATTATCCGCGATCGTTTCGGCACGCGGTCGGCCTAACTTGCGCGAATGACAAAAAAACTCCGGCCCGGAAGGGCACGGAGTGGCGTAAGTATCATTAATTTCTTCTATTTCCGCTACAGCACCTTGCTGAGAAACTCTTGCGTCCGCGGATGCTGCGGAGCGGAGAAAACGTCTCGAGGCGCTCCTTGCTCTACGATAACCCCGCCATCGATGAACAAGAGCCGATCGCCGACTTCCCGGGCAAAACCCATCTCATGGGTTACAATGACCATCGTCATGCCTTCGCTGGCGAGCGACTTCATTACGTCGAGTACCTCGCCTACCATCTCGGGATCAAGAGCCGACGTTGGCTCGTCGAACAGCATAACGTGCGGCCGCATCGCCAATGCGCGGGCGATCGCGACACGCTGCTTCTGTCCCCCGGACAGACGGCTTGGATAGGCATCGCGTTTTTCCTCCAAGCCGACGCGCCGCAATAGCTCCATGCCGATTTTCTCCGCATCGGCTTTGGAAGTATTCCGCACTTTGATCGGTGCCAGAGTAACATTTTGCAGAACAGTCTTGTGCGGGAACAGGTTAAACTGCTGGAACACCATCCCCATGCTCCGGCGCAGCTCGTTAATGTTGACTCCCCGCTCGGTGAGCAGCTTGCCTTCGAATTCAATCTCGCCAGCCGTCGGATTTTCCAGAAGGTTTAGGCAACGCAGGAATGTGCTTTTACCCGAACCGCTTGGCCCGACAACGACGACAACTTCCCCTTTGGAAATATCGACATCGATTCCGCCGAGCACTTGCGCTTTACCGAAAGATTTCGTCAATCCTCGAACCTTAATCACTGGCCTTCAGCCTCCTTTCGCCGACGCCGAGCAGCTTCGACATCGTAAAGATGAGCACGAAATAAACGCCCGCTACAATGATTAAAGGCTCCAACGGCGCATATGTGGCACCCCGGATCGTATTCGCTTGATAGGTCAACTCGGCAAAGCCGACCACCGATAAAATGGACGACTCCTTCACGACGACGATAAATTCATTCCCGATCGCCGGCAGAACGTTCTTGAATGCTTGGGGCAAGATGATTTGGCGCATGGCCAACCCTTTGGACATGCCCAGCGAGCGGGCCGCTTCCATCTGTCCGCGATCCACAGCCTGAATCCCGCCCCTCATAATTTCCGCTATGTAAGCCCCGCTGTTAATCGATAGCGTTAAGCAAGCAGCCGCGAATATCCCCATGTCAAACCCCATTAAGATCGGCAGGCCATAATAAAATAATAGCAACTGCACGAGCAACGGAGTTCCGCGAATCAACTCCACATACGTCGAGCCGACAAATCGCACCGGCCAATACCGCGCCATTCGCATTAAAGCCACGAGCGTCCCCAGCACGAGACCCCCGACTACCGCTACTAACGATACCGACAAAGTCATTTTCGCGCCGGTCCAGAAATAAGAGCTGTATTCTTCCCAAAATGAAAAATCCCATTGATACGCTAGCCGCATTCCGCCGTCCCCTCCCTTCCGTCGTTAAAAAAGGGAAATAACGGCGCTTTGGATAGCTGCCCCTATTTCCCCCTATAACTATCATGTTGTCCGTTTATTGCTCCGCCAATTCGGTCATTTCGGATACCCATTTATCGATCGTCTTATCAGATGTCAGGCGATCCAGTGTTTTCTGAATCTCCGCGAGCAGTGCAGTTTCGCCTTTATTTACCGCAACGGCCGAGCCGCCCGACTCATATTCGGGAACGATATCGGTTAACGCCAAGTCGGGATTATTATTCACATAACCTTGGGCAACGGGCAGCTCCACGATTAAAGCATCCACTTTCTTGGACTTTAGCTCGAGAACAAGCTCGGTTGTTTTGCCGAGGGATTTAACTTTGGCGCCGGCGATTTCCTTGGCGATTTTCTCCTGGGTCGAACCCATTTGCACGCCGATCGCTTTGCCTTCGAGGTCTTTCAGCGTAGTGAATTTGTCCTTGTCTTCCGCACGCACGAATACGGCTTGTATGGCTTCGTAGTAATTCTTGGAGAAATCCACGCTTTTCCGGCGCTCTTCGTCCGGAGTCATGCCCGCAATAACAAAGTCGATTTTGCCTAGCTTCACTTCCGTCAGCAGATTTCCGAAATCCATATCTTTAATCTCAAGCTCCACGCCAAGATCCTTGGCAATTTCTTTGGCGATCTCAATATCGAAGCCGACGATTTGATCTTTGCCGTCAACGTTCTTGTGGAACTCATAGGGCGCATACTCGGCGCTTGTTCCGAGCACAATCTTGCCCGCTTTCTTAATATCCGCAAGCTTGCCGGTATCCGGCGATTGCTCCGCGCTCGCGCTTGGGCTTGGACTTGCACCGGAATTATCCTTCTTGTCGCCGCATGCAGCGAGTGCTATAACCAATGCCAAGAAAATTATGACAGTTAAACCTTTGTTCATCTGTTCCACTCCTAAAGTGTATTGATCAAAACTCAATAATTATATTGCATATCTTGTCCAATAACTACTGGTTATTATTTCCAATCCGATGAATAACCCGAATACCGCTTGATTATTCCCCCATGAAAAGACTACGATGGTAGCAATCCCTCTTATAAGGAGTTTTCTCCATGTCCGACTTGAAACAAAGCATATATGATACCCTTACCCCTTACTCTAGGCGTTTACGCGAAATCGCCGCGTTCATCGGAGCCCATCCGGAGCTCGGACACGAGGAAAAGCAAGCTTCAGCCCTGCTCGCTTCCGAATTAGAATCGCTTGGGTTTCGAGTGGAAAGAGGAACTTTAGGTTTAGAAACCGCGTTTATTGCGGAATACCGTTCTGCCAAACCCGGTCCCCTTATTGGGTTGTTAGCCGAATATGATGCGCTTCCCGAGCTTGGCCATGCCTGCGGGCATCATCTGATCTGTACGATGGCTCTAGGCGCTGCCGCGGGGTTACGTGCCGTTGCCGATGAAACGGGGGGCATTATCCGGGTTTATGGCACGCCTGCCGAAGAAACGAAGGGCGCCAAGATCGATATGTCTGCTGCAGGCTTGTTCGATGATTGCGACATCGCGATCATGGCGCATCCTTACCATAGCTATGAACGTTCCGGCGCATCGCTCGCGATGGATGCGTTGCAATTTGAATTCCACGGCAAAGCCGCGCATGCCGCCGCCAACCCGGATCACGGAATAAACGCTTTGGATGCGGTTATTCTCCTGTTTAATGCGGTAAATGCCTTGCGTCAGCAGACCAAAGACGATGCCCGAATACACGGCATCATCTCCCATGGCGGGCAAGCGCCGAATATTATTCCCGATTATGCGGCAGCCCAATTCTATGTAAGGTCGGCTTCCCGTTCTTACACCGATGAGCTCGCGCGCAAAGTGACCGCCTGCGCGGAAGCAGCCGGGATTGCGTCGGGCTGTAAGCTGACGGTTAGCAATTACGAGTACTCTTATGATGAATTGCGTACGAACGAAACTTTGTCCGATGCATTCACCGTTAATTTGATCGCTAATGGAATTGCCGCGGAAGACATCCGGATCGGCCATGATAACGGCTCATTGGACCTTGGCAACGTCTCTCTTCGCTGTCCGGTCATTCATCCGTACATCAAGGTCGTTAACGAACCTTACCAGCTGCATACGATAGAGTTCCGAGATGCCGCTCAAACCGATACGGCGTATGATGCGATGGTGTTCGGTGCAACGATGCTTGCCTATACCGCTTATGATGTTCTAACGGATGCCGCGTTGCTGCGTCGGATCAAAGAAGAGTTTGACGGCAGCAAATAGTCCATTGTTCTTCCGGCGGCTAGCTGACTAGCGCTCTTCTTCCGTCATGATCGCCTTTGCATAGAGCAGCCGGTATTGCTCCGTTCCAATAGCCTACAAGGGGATATGGAAATAGAGGCCTACGGAGTACTCGTACTTCAGCGGTAACCTTAATGGATTAAAAGCGGTTGAGCAAAGGGGTACTCCCTTACTCAGCCGATTTTATTCTAGTTTGACTATCACAGATCCTTCTCATGTTGTAAGACCACATTCTGAACTTACAGTTGCTCGAACCCCCTCAATCCGACGCTCTAAGACCACATTCTGAACTTGCAGCTTCTCGAACGACCTCATCCGACGCTCTAAGACCACATTCTGAACTTGCAGCTTCTCGAACCCCCTCATCCGACGCTCTAAGACCACATTCTGAACTTGCAGCTTCTCAGAGTACTCGACTGACGAGTTAGCTGTAAATTTTGCAGCTCCAGCTACCTCGGGAGCCCGTTGAGCTCGTTTAGCTGTAAATTTTGCAGCTCCAGCTGCCTCGGGAGCCGGTTGAGATCATTCTAGTTCCAATTTTGCAGTTGCAGCTACCTCGGAAGCCGGTTGAGATCGTTTAGTGGTAAATTTTGGAGATATGGCTACCTCGGAAGCCAGTTGAGATCGTTTAGCGGTAAATTTTGCAGTTGCAGCTACCTCGGGATACAATTTGCACAAATTTCCTTGTGATGCATTGTGAAATCCCCCCGACAGAAATGGGTCTTTCGTCTCTTAATAAGCGATGGTGCACTTAGCTATACTTTGTATATTACCTACATTTTTTTGTATCTAGGAGGCAACCAGTTAATATGACCCCCCCATCCGTTATATCCTATACCGTTCCGAAAGACCCTGTTTGCATCGAATGCTCCATTGAGAAAACGCTGGACGTTATTGGAGGCAAATGGGCCTTCCTCGTCTTGAGGGAGTTGTTCTCCGGAACACGCCGTTTTGGCGAGCTGCAGCGCAGCATTGCTTCCGTGAGCCCACGGGCGTTGACCAGCAC
>FWWL01001556.1_pt1 | contig 34778 bp, 24 predicted proteins | sample 2228331 | NCBI WGS metagenome assembly FWWL01 (sample SAMEA103939775, study PRJEB20133) | metagenome
CGGTCGCGTCATCGGCCTTTTTGAAGTGTGCCGGAATCTGGAGGGGTTACGGGTTATGGCGTTCGACCACGTGTCGGGGCGGACACATGGATTTGCCCCGACAGGGATTTGTCATGGGGGGACGGTTTTTGGGGTTATGCCTTCTAAGGGTCGGTCGTGGGGCGGACACATGGGTCCGCCCCTACAGGGACCTATCAAGAGGGAGGGTTTAAGTCCCGCCTCTAAGAGCACGTCCGAGAACTGGAAATACCAAGGGTTTTAATGTCGTTTCAGGGTAGGGACGAGGCGGCGCCTCGCCCCTACAGGGCCAACCTGAGTTTTTCTGAGAGAGCGGGCCTCTCGCCCTTCATTTGTGTCGGCGGGAGGCCCGCGCTTTCAGGGAAAGATTCATTCTCGGACAGCTACCGGAGGTGTTCACCAAAAGGGAGGTTATCAGAGGCGCCTCCAAGGGCTGTAAGAGGAAGGTTCTTATCCTCACCCACAGGGAATGTGGGTGAGGGCTTTCTGCTGGTGAACCCAAAGATTTTGCTGCTGAGGTTTAGGACGCTACTTTGGCTTTACGGATCGACACCGCTCCCACCTTGAACTCGGGGATTTTGGCCAATGGGTCATAGTCTTGGGCGCTCGTGAGGATATTGGCGGGGCTTTCCCCGAAATGGATGGTGGTAAAAACGGTTCCAGGGGGCACACGGTCTGTGACCCGCACAGGGGCCAGCATTTCCCCTCGTCGCGACTTCACCACCACCAACTCTCCCGAAGCTACCCCGATCCTGGCGGCATCTTCCGGATGCATTTCCACATACCCTTCCCGTTGTTCTCGATCCAACTGCGACGAAATGCGTGTCATTGTTCCCGTGTGATAGTGAGCGAACATACGTCCCGTGGAAAGCACAAAGGGGCATTCCTTCGAAGGTTTCTCCGCAGGATCCTGATGTTCCACCGCGTGGAATGTCCCGCGTCCTTTGGTGAAGCGATCCCGATGCAGATATCGGGTTCCGGGATGTTCCGCCGTCGGGCACGGCCAGAACAGCCCATCGATGCCGAGACGGGTGTAGCTCATTCCTCCATAATGAGCAGGGCTCATTTTAGTGATTTCCTGAAATATCTCTTCAGGATCTCGATAAGACATCGGATATCCCATGACGGTGGATAAACGGCACAAAATTTCCCAATCCGGAAGCGACTGTCCTACGGGATCCACCGCTTTTCGAATCCTTTGGCATCGCCTTTCCGTATTTGTGAACGTTCCATCCTTTTCCGCCGCCGAAGCCGCGGGCAGGACCACATCCGCCACTTGCGCCGTTTCTGACAGAAAGATATCTTGGACGACAAGAAAATCCAGCCGCCGCAGCGCTTGGCTCAAGTGATGCCAGTCGGGGTCGCTGAGTTTCGGGTTTTCTCCAATAACATAAAGGCCTTTCAGTTTTCCCGCCATCATAGCAAAGGCCATTTCCGTAATGGTAAGACCCGGCTTATCCGGTATCGGTCGTCCCCATGCTTTGGCAAAGCGTTCTCTTACCTCCGGATTCGTTACCGCCTGATAACCCGGAAGCAGATTGGGCAGTCCCCCCATGTCGCAGGCTCCCTGAACATTGTTTTGTCCCCGCAAGGGATTCACACCGCCGCCCCGTATGCCGACGTTTCCACAAAGCATGGCCAGGTTACAGACCGACTTTACGTTATCCACCCCGGTGACATGTTGCGTGATGCCCATGGTGTAAACAATGGATCCAGGGCGATGGGTGGCATAAATCTCCGCCAGTTTTTCCAGGTCCTTGGCGGGCACTCCTGTTATGGCTTCTGCCCGCTTGGGATTGTAGGCGGCAACAACCTCTTTCATCTTGTCAAAATTTTCCGTCCGCTCCTCAATGTAAGATTTATCCTCCCAGCCGTTTAGCAGGATCACATGCATTATTCCGTTGAGGAGCGCCACATCCGTTCCGGGCTTGTGTTGCACGGCAAGATCCGCAAAGCGAGCCAGCTGAATCTTTCGTGGATCCGCCACCAAAAGTTTGGCCCCTTTCTCCCGGGCCCGCAACATGCGACGTGCCACAAGCGGATGGCATTCCGTCGTGTTTGATCCGATCACAAAAACACAGGCCGACTCCTCGATCTCCTCGATGGAATTGGTCATGGCCCCACTTCCAAACGCAGCGGTAAGACCTACCACCGTTGAGGAGTGTCACAAACGAGCACAGTGATCGATATTGTTGGTTCCTAAAACCGCTCGAGCGAATTTTTGCGCCAGATAATTTTCCTCATTGGTTATCTTGGCCGAAACCAGAACCCCCACACTCTCCGGGCCGTAGGTGTGCCGAAGTTTTTCGAGTTTTTCAGCCGTGATCGCCAAAGCCTGGTCCCAGCTCACTTTGCGGAACCGTCCGCTGATTTTCACAAGAGGCGCCTTGAGGCGCAAAGGATGCGTGACGGCTTCATGAAGGTTCCAGCCCTTGATACAAAGCTTTCCTTGATTTACCGAATGCGTTTTCAAGGGCATTGTGCCGATGAACCGGCCGTTAAGCACCTTCAACAGCACACCGCATCCCGTTCCGCAATACCAGCACACGGAAGGTACGAGCTTGTAGTCCATGGCTTTTCTCCCCTACGAGACTTTCTTTCGGTGAGATCTTCGCCCTGTACGCTTCTAAGGTTATTCTGCCAGGCCGATTCCGCCGGCTGCAAACCGCCTTTTCTCTTCCTCACCCATCGGTCCAAGGGACAAGGGTTCTGTGGCGAGCCCCGGCACATAGTCAAAAAGGTCTTTCACGATAGTGGCCACTTTCCGGTATAGGAGGCGAAGCGGGATATCCGCAGGGCAGGCTTCTTCGCACAAACCACAATCGACACACCGTCCCGCCATGTGCACGGCCCGCACCAAATGGAACAGAGGAACTTCCACGGGAAGCCACCCTTTTTCCACCAGATCTTCACCGGCCAGGCTACAATCCTTGCAGACGCACACAGGGCAAATACCCCGACAGCCATAGCACTTGATGCATTTGTCAAATTCGTACGCCCAACGTGCAAAGCGTTCCTCGGGCTCCATTTCTTCTGCAGCTTCTAAAGACGTTCCTTGATAAATTCCCCACCGGTTTTTTCCCGGCAGTTGCGGCGGTGGCTGAAGCGAAGAGCATTGCGGGCTTTGATGCAAAGGTGAAGGACAACACCCCACCGTGATCATTCGCAGCCGTTCCGGTTCCAACTGCCGAAGCACGCCCAACACGTTCACGGCTCTTTGTGTGCACCCACGCGTCAACAGCCCGATCCTGACGTTCGGGTTGTTTGCTTGGATCTCCATCGCCATCTTTTCCAAAGGATATCGGGCGGAGCCCTCCACAAGTTCCTCCAGCTCCTCTAACCGCTCCCGATGAAACGCATAGGGAATGGGATGTCCCTCCACCATGCGATATCCAAGGAAGACCGCGATTTCTTCACTTTCCAACCATGCCCGAACGGTCTCCTTCATGGCTTGCTCCTTCGGCTCAGACGGCCTGGGCCAACGTTTCTATCCATCTTGCAGACTCTTGGGTTTCCATCGAACCATCCCTTTTCCAGCTCGGTTCCCCTGATTCCATCCTTTGACGGATCGGACTGGGACCAAGAGCCCGAATGTGCTCCGTAAACTCTGTGATGACTCGAGCAAACTTTTGCCCCTCAGCCGAAGAAATCCACTCTAAACGAAGGCGTTCCTCCAACCCAATGAAGCCGAGCAATGCATTCAGAAACAGGAAACGTTTGAGGGTGGCGTGATTTCCGTACTGGTAGTGACAATCTCCCAAGTGACAGCCACCTACCAAAACGCCGTCGGCGCCGCTTTGAAACGCTCGAAGAATGTAATGGGGCGACACTCCGGCCGAGCACATCACCCGAACGGGCCTGAGGGTTGCCGGATAGCGAAATCGACTGACTCCCGCCAGGTCTGCGGCGCCATACGCACACCAGGTGCACAAAAAGGCGACGATCTTGGGCTCAAAACGGGACTCGTTCATGGATTTTCTCCTCCTCCTGCGGGCATGTGGCCTTCATTGGCGCCCACCATTTCTTCACGCCGCCAAAGCATGACGAATCTGGGCGTAAATCTGAGCGTGCGTAAAACCTTGAAGCGTTGCCGCCTCCGCCGGGCATGCCGCGGCACAGGCACCGCACCCTTTGCACAAGGCCGGAACCACTTCGGCAATTTTTTTCTCCGGGTGCACCTCAACAGCTCCAAAGGGACAGACCCCGGCACAAATGCCGCACCCTATGCATCTCTCTGGATCAATCCAGCTGACAACACCTGACAGAACGATGCTGTCTCGGCTCAAAACCCTTAACGCCCGTGCCGCCGCCGCCTGTGCCTGCGCAATGGATTCTTCCACAGGTTTCGGATAATGAGCCATGCCGCAGAGAAAGACTCCGTCCACGGCGAAATCTATGGGGCGAAGTTTTTGATGCGCTTCCAAAAACCATCCATCCCCGTCCATAGGAACCTTAAAAAGCTTGGCCAGCTCCGTGTCCTTGTACGATTCGATTCCGGTGGCGAGGCACAGCACATCCACTTCAACCTGGATCGGTCGGCCCAAAATCGCATCCAGCACCTCAATGCGGACACGGTCCCCGACAGGGGTGACCTTCGGCTTTCCTGTCACTTGGTACCGGATAAAGAACACGCCTTCTTGTCGAGCTTTTTGATACAGTTCCTCTCGGCGCCCGTAAGTCCTCATGTCTCGATAAAAGACGTAGATATCCATCTCCGGATTGAGCCGCTTCAAAGACAAGGCACTGCGCACGGTGTGTGTGCAGCAGACTTTGGAGCAGTAAGGGCGGTCCGGTGTGCGGGAACCGACACATTGTATGAAGCCGACAGATCGAGCATTCCTGAGGCGTGCCGAAGAATCCTTCAACAGAGCGTCCAATCCTAGAGAAGTGACCACTGCCGGATGCTCTCCATACAGGTATTCACGGGTAGAGGCTTCTCGAGCCCCGTTGGCGATCACCGCTACACCGTGGTCCACACAGACATCCCGGCCGTTTTCTTGAATACGGCTTTTAAACTGACCCACAAAGCCTTCCACGTTCACCAGGGAGGCCTTTTTATGAACCGCGATATTTGGATGGTTTTCTACGGAATGGATCAGGGATTCCACCAGAGGCGCTAGGGGTTCTCCGTTCCACCCTTCATTCACTTTCAAAGCCCAACCGCCAAGTCGATCGGTTTTTTCCACCAAATGGACGGGAAATCCATGGTCCGCCAGCGTCAGAGCCGCCGTCATTCCTGCGATGCCTCCGCCGATAACGAGAGCGGATTTCGACACCGAAATATGGATCTCTTGAAGCGGCGAAAGCAGTCGAGCCTTGGCCACGGCCATGCGCACCATATCCTTGGCTTTGACCGTGGCCGTCACCGGATCGTCGCTGTGGACCCAGGAATCCAGATTCCGAATATTGGCCATCTCCAGTAAAAACTTATTCAGCCCTGCTTGGATCAAGGTTTCTTGGAATAGACTTTCGTGGGTGCGAGGGGAACACGCCGCCACCACCACGCGATTGAGATGGCGTTCTCGAATCACTTCGGCCATGCGTTGCTGGGTGTCCTGGGAACATGTGAACAAGTTTTCCTCGGCGTACACCACGTTCTCAAGCCCGGCGGCGTAGCGGACGACTTCCGGAACGTCCACCACTCCTCCGATGTTGATGCCGCAACGACATACAAATACCCCGATGCGAGGCCGCTCAAGCCTTACATCACGTTCCTTCGGTGGTTCCACGACACGGGTCATGGTATGGCGTACCGATGCCAAAGGAATCGTTGCTGCGGCCGCGGCAGCACTGGCTTCCATCACGGAAAGGGGAATATCTTTTGGTCCGTTAAACGCGCCGCAGACATAGATACCTGGACGGGAAGCCGCCACAGGCATTCCCAGGCTTGTTATCGCAAACCCGTTGCGATCAAGATCGAGTCCCAGGCGCTGAGCCGTTTTGACGGCCTCTTCCCCTATTTTCAGCCCGACAGAGAGAACGATCAGATCGAATGTTTCCCGAATAACTTCTCCCTGTTCTGTAACGTAGTAAATCTCGAGATCTCCTCCGCTGCCGGGGACTTGTTCCACACTATGCACACGGCTGCGAATCAAACGCACGCCATAGCGCTCTTGGGCTCTCTGCGCGTACCGATCAAAGTCCTTTCCTGGGGTGCGCATATCCATAAAGAAGATGGCTGTTTCCAAGTCTTTTCCGGCATGTTCCTTGGCGATGACGGCTTCCTTGATGGCATACATGCAACAGACGGCCGAACAGTAGGCATGGTCGCAATGATGAATGTCTCGAGACCCCACACACTGGAGCCAGGCGATCTTTTTGGGTTCCTTGTGGTCCGAAGGGCGCACCACATGGCCCATGGTCGGTCCGGACGCCGAAAGCAGCCGCTCGAATTCCATGGCCGTCATCACGTTGGCCAAACGCTTGTAACCGTAGGTGTCGTAAATGCTGGGATCAAAAGGTTCAAAACCGGGAGCCAGAATCACGGCTCCCACCTGAAGTTCCTGAACCTGTTCCTGATCCTCATGAACCACCGCGTTGGCCAAACAGGCATCCACGCAGCGGTAACATTCCGAACATACGCCGCAGTCCAAGCATCTTTGCGCTTCCCGGCGTACCTGCTCTTCGGTGAACCCCAACTGCACTTCGTTAAAGTTTCCGAGGCGCTCCTTCGGACTCAAACGCGGCATGCGCTCTCGAGGAATCCGATCATAGCCTTCCGTCGGCACATTCTGGACCGCTTCCCAGCGTTTCTCTCGGCCTTGACGTAAATCTTCGCCGCGCAAAAACCGATCCATGGACACGGCGGCCTCTTTGCCGGCCGCAATGGCTTCGATGACCGTCCGTGGTCCCGTGACCGCATCGCCTCCGGCAAAAATATCCGGATCATCCGACTGCAAGGTCAGAGGATCCACCTTGAGGGTTCGCCAATCACTCAAGGAACAGGCACATTCCGGGGTCAGACACGCCCAATCCGTTTCCTGCCCGATGGCGGCGATGACCGCGTCCACTTCCAGAATGAAATTGGATCCTTTCACTTCCACGGGTCGACGCCGACCGCTGGCATCCGGTTCCCCAAGAGCCATCTTCACGCATTCGATGGCCTTGACCCTGCCGTTTTCCCCAATGACACGCACGGGATTGGTCAGGGTGAGAATCTCGATGCCTTCCTCATGGCATTCTTCAATCTCTTCCTCATTGGCGGGCATTTCCGCCAAACTACGCCGATACACGATAAAAGGCTTCTTGGATCCCGTGCGCAGCGCCGTGCGCACACAGTCCATGGCCACATTGCCGCCGCCCACCACGGCTACACGATCCCCTAGAAAGATTCGATTCCCCAGGTTCACTTCCCGCAGGAACTGAACTCCGGAATACACCCCTTCCAGATCTTCGCCTTCAATGCCCAGCTTCTTGCATTCATGGGCTCCGATTCCGATGAAAAACGCCTTGTAACCCTGCTCACGCAACTGCCCGATGGTGAAGTCCTTTCCGATTTCCACACCGGTTTTGAACTCCACGCCCATGTCCCGAATCACCTGAATCTCCGCTTCGATGATATCGCGAGGCAGCCTATAGGCGGGAATTCCTACCGTGAGCATGCCACCCAGGACCGGAAGCTTTTCAAAGACCGTGACCCGGTAACCTTCCTGCGCCAAATAATAGGCACAGGTTAAACCCGCTGGGCCGGATCCGATAATGGCCACCTTTTCTTCACGTTTTTGCTTGATCTCAGGAACGAACCGAGTTTCCGCCTTGAGATCCAAATCGGCGATGTAGCGCTTGATAAAGTCAATAGCCACCGGCTCATCCACTTTGCCCCGCATACAGGCGGTCTCACAGGGATGATGGCACACACGGCCGCAGATGGCCGGCAAAGGATTGTCCTTCTTGATCAGTTCCAAAGCTTCCCGATACCGCCCTTGCGCCGCCAAGGCCACATAACCTTGGACCGAAATGTGCGCGGGGCAGGTGGCCTTGCACGGAGAAGTCCCACGCTTTTCAATGGCAAAGGCTCCGGGAACCGCTTGAGCGTAACGGCGATAGGCCGCCCGCCGCTCGCTTAAACCCATATCGTATTCGTTTTTCAGGGTCACCGGACACACACGGGCACATTCTCCACAGCCCGTGCATTTTTCCAGGTCAATGAAACGGGGTTTTCGACGAACCTTGACCCGAAAATTTCCAGGCTCCCCGCTCAGTGCTTCCACTTCACTCAGGGTCAGAATCTCGATGTTTAGATGCCGGCCGACCTCGACCAGTTTCGGAGAGATAATTCACATGGCACAGTCATTGGTAGGAAACGTCTTGTCCAACTGGGCCATGGCACCCCCGATGGACGGCGCTTTCTCCACCAGGTACACATAATAGCCCATTTCCGCCAAATCCAAGGCCGACTGCATGCCCGCAATGCCGCCGCCGACCACCAGGACCGATCCGACCATGGGGTTTCCAGTTCCGCTCGAATTCATCGTTTTTCTCCCTATCCAATGAAGATTTCACAGGATAATCCGCTCGGAATCGGCCGCGGTGCGCTTTAAGTCCCACGTGCGGTTTCACAAAAAAGACAACGGGACGGGCAAGTGTGCTGCACGGCCGAAATCCCTTGGGGTTATAAAGCAGGGGTTCCAACAGAGTCAAGCCGATGTGGCACATGGCCCAACTCTTTGTTTAAGCAGCTGAATGAAAAGCACATGGAAAAGGGCCGGGGGTTTCAATCCTTTGGGTTCAGGCTTTTTCGACTGGTTTTGACGAATGGCCTGGCTTGGTGTAGAGCACTTCACGGATTTTCCACAGAAGGGCTTCCGCCGTAAACGGTTTATGAATAAAAAAGGATTCTTCCGCCCCAACCCCGCGGTGCACCAGCATATCGGCCGTGTACCCGGACATAAACAGGCAGGTCGCTTCGGGATGGGTTTTCTTCAATTGATCCCAAAGTTCTCGGCCGCTCATCTCCGGCATGACCACATCGGTTAACAACAGGTGCACAGGATCCCGTATTTTTTCCGCCCACGTCAGGGCGGTTTTAGGATTGGGAAAAGCATGGACACGATAGCCGCTGTTTTCCAGGATCGACTGAGCCAGTTCCAAGATGACGGGTTCATCCTCCACCAAAAGCACCGTTTCTCCCGCCCCGTAAAAATCTTCTTCCTTTAACAGCCCCGTTTCCGTGGCTTGACGTTCCTCATCCGTGAGCAAGCGAGGAAAGAAAAGATCGAACCGTGTTCCCTGTCCCGGAATGCTAGTTACATCGATCCACCCCCGGTTTTGCTTCACAATGCCGTACACCGTGGACAATCCCAACCCTGTGCCCTTGCCCACTTCCTTGGTGGTGAAAAACGGCTCAAAGATGCGTTCCAGCGTCTGCGCATCCATGCCGCAACCGGTGTCCATCACCGTGAGTCGTACATACTCACCTTTGGGAATGAAGACAGGGCCTGCCTTTTGGCTTCCGTCCAAGGTGACGTTTTCCGTCTCCAGGGTGATCACTCCGGTGCGTTCAATGGCATCGCGGGCATTGATCACCAGATTCGCCACCATCTGGTCCGCCTGGGAAGGGTCCAAGAGAATCGGCCAGAGATCCCGGCCGGGTCGCATTTCCAAAAGAATCTCTTCGCCGATAAGCCTTTGAAGCATGCGATGGGTTTCAGCCAAGTGCTCGTTCAGGTTCAAGGGCACGGGGCGAATGACTTCCTTACGCGCAAAAGTGAGCAGTTGTCGAACCACGCCAGCCGACCTTTGAGCAGCCTTATGGATTTCGTTAAGCATTCGGTGAACGCGATCCTTGGAATCCACAAATCCCAAGGCCACTTCGGCATAGCCCATAATGATCTGCAAGGCATTGTTGAAATCATGGGCCACACCTCCAGCCAAACGCCCTACCGACTCCAGCTTTTGCGCCTGAGCCAGCTGATCTTCCAATTGCCGCTCCGCTGTGATATCTCGCTTCATGCCCAGGTAATGACTGATATGCCCGGCATCGTCCACAATGGGGCAAATGACGGCTTCTTCCCAAAACAGCGTGCCGTCTTTCTTTCGATTGCAAAACACCCCTTGCCATACTTGGCCGCGTTGCAGTGTTTTCCATAAGGCCTCGTAAGTTTCTTGACTTCCTGAGGACTGTAGCCGGTCAGCCGACAAAACTGTTCGTTGACATATTCGATCTGTCCGGATGGGTCGGTAATGACAATGGATAAGGGGCTTTGTTCCACGGCCCATGTCAGCAACCGCAAACGAGCCTCCAAGGTTTTTTGGGCGGTGATGTCGGTTTCAACACCGATCATGCGCAGAGGTTTTCCGTCTTCATCCCAGGCAATCACTTTGCCACGGTCCAAAATCCAGGCATAGTCGCCTTCGTCGGATCGAATCCGGTAGGTCGCTTCAAAATAGGGTGTTTTCCCTTCCAGGTGTTCTCGAAGACGGGCCAGCACTGTTGGGCGATCTTTCGGATGCAGTGCTTCGACCCATGTTTTTTCATCGTTGTAAGACTTCGACGGATCCATCCCCCGGCGTTCGGCCCACGCGGCATCCCGCGCCACACGCCGCTTTGGAACATCCCAGTCCCAAGAACTCATGGACGCGGATTGGAGTGTCAGTCGATACTTTTCCAAGGTTTCCTGCAGCAAGGATAAGGTGCGACGCTCTTCCGTCTGGTCTCGAAAGACCAGCACGCATCCAAGGATACGTCCCAAGGCATCCACCATGGGCGCGGCGCTGTCGGCAACGGGACGTTCTGTGCCGTCCCGAGCGATGAGCACGGTGTGGTTGGCCAGACCGACGGTCAGACCTTTTTCCAACACCAGAGCCACGGGGTTTTCCACGGGCGATCGCGTTTTTTCATTGATGATTCGAAAAACTTCGGTGCACGGACGCCCTCGAGCTTCGGCGGCGTTCCAGCCTGTGAGCTTTTCCGCCAAGGGGTTCATGTCCTGGATGAAGCCGTCTTTGTCTGTGGTGATCACCCCTTCAGCCATGCTCTCAAAGGTGATACGAAGAATTTCCTGCTGTTTTCGGCTTTCTTGCAAAAGAGCGGCGATTTCTTGGGTCTTTTGGCGCACGCGGGCTCTTAAAAGTGCCACCCATAAAAAGCTCACGAAAACCAAAACGCCAAGAGTCCCAACGATCCATCCGATAGTGCGCCAGGGAATCCGAGATTCCAGAGGCGTCCCCATCCATTTTCGATCGATATCTTCAAGGGTTTTCGAAGAAAGGGACGCAAAACCTTGCTCCACAGCCTGCAGTACATCTTCTCGGCCTTTGAGCACCGCCCGATGAAACCAGCCGGAATACAGCGTGAAGCCTTGTTTGAATTGCTCAAGCACGCCGAATTTTGTCATGAAGTAATAAGCCGGAGGATCATCGATGCAAAAAATCTTGACCTTCCCGGAAGCGGCATCCCGCACCATGGCTTCGTAGCTGGGATACAAAACCACGTTGGTGACACCCTTAGCGCGTAAGATCTCGATGCAGGCGTCCCCTTCCTTAACCGCCACGGCAAACCCTCTGAGGGATTCAACATCCCCAAGGCCCGAGATGGTTTTATGGTAAAAGATACTCACCGGAATTTCCGCGTAAGGTTTTCCAAAAGAAAACAGTTCGGCGCGCTCGGGTGTGAGAAAGATGGTGTCGATCAGGTCCGCTTGACCTTGGCGGAACACCTGCTGCGCCTTTGCCCAATCCATGGCCAAGAGTTCCACTGAACGTCCCGTGGTCTTTTCCCATAAAGCCCAGCGGTCCACCAGAATGCCTTGAAGGCGACCTTCGGGGTCTCGAAAGATATATGGAGGATAATTGTCATCCAGAGCGACGCGAAGGGGCCTATCAGCAGCCGCCCTCGCCCATAAAGGGTAAGGCAGGCAGGTTAGAAAAATCCATAGTATACAGATAGCTGCACCGATCCCTTTTGCCGAAAACCCCAAAAGCCCTCGATGCTTCGGCCCCATGGAACGCGCTCCTGATGGAAGGAGGAGAACAGGGAAGCTTCGCCACACGCACAGTGAAATCGCTTATGCCTGACATGATGGAAAGCTGTCAACATTCAGATTGAGCCGTCTATGGTCCGGGTGACGTCTTGATGGCGCGGCCCAGTCCGAATCTTTGCGCCCAAAACCAATCTGTAGGGGCGCACCGGTGTGTGCGCCCCGTAAGGCTGACCCATGCCAAGGGATTACGGGGCGGACACATCGGTCCGCCCCTACAACCGCGCAGGTAATGAACTGGACTTATGGGGCCAACCCAAAATGCCCCGGACATCACGGGCGGACACATGGGTCCGCCCCTACAACAGTGCGGGTGTATTTTGCCGTGGCTCATGTGCATTTTTGGACTGCGAACAGATCGCTTGGCCCCGACGCAAAGATTCCGGCATGCTGTTTTGTATCATGGTCCTATGGTGACTTGACATTGTGTTTCATGTGAGGCACCAGTGCGGAGAATTTATGGGCTGTGTGGAACTTCTGGGCATGATACTGGTAGCGACAAGGAGCATGACATGCAAGCGGACAATTTGGATGAACGGTGCGTGACAACCCTTCGGCTCTTGGCGGTGGATATGGTGGAACAAGCCAAGTCGGGACATCCCGGACTTCCCTTGGGCGCAGCGCCCATGGCCTATGTGTTGTGGAGCCGCCATCTTCGCCATAATCCTGTGAATCCTTTGTGGGCAAACCGAGACCGATTCATCTTGTCCGCAGGGCACGGATCCACTCTGCTCTATGCCCTGCTTCACTTGACAGGCTACGATCTCAGCCTGGATGAACTTAAGAATTTCCGCCAATGGAACAGCAAAACCCCCGGCCATCCCGAACACGGTCTGACTCCCGGAGTCGAATGCACCACGGGTCCCTTGGGCCAGGGTTTTGCCATGGGTGTCGGCATGGCTTTGGCGGAAAAGTGGCTGGCCCAAAGGTTCAACCGACCCGGGTTCCCTCTCTTTGATCACTACACTTTTGGGCTGGTTTCCGACGGTGACCTCATGGAAGGTGTTGCTTCGGAAGCGGCTTCTCTGGCCGGACACTGGAAACTGGGAAAACTTATTTACCTCTATGACGACAACCACATCACCATCGAAGGGGATACGGCCTTAACCTTTACGGAAGATGTGCTGCAACGCTTTCAAGCCTATGGATGGCATACGGAACGTGTCCTGGACGGCAACGATCTGGAAGCCATCGATGCCGCCATTGTCAGGGCCAAAGGCGTCGCGGATCGTCCTTCCTTGATCGCTGTCCGGACTCTCATCGGCTACGGGAGTCCCAAAGAAAACAATCCCGCCTGCCACGGGGAACCCCTTGGTCCTGAAGCCGCTCAAAAGACCAAGGAATGCTACGGCTGGCCTGTGGAAGAACTGTTTTACGTGCCTGAAGATGTCCGTGAAAGCATGGGGCGGGCTGTTCCGGAAGGGCGACAGCGCCAGGAACAATGGCAGGCTCTATTGGCCCGCTATGCCCAAACTTACCCCGAAGAAGCCGCTCTTCTGAACAGCTACCTTTCCGGAACACTGCCGCAAGGCTGGGAAAAATCTCTTCCCACCTTCGATGCTTCGAAAGGGTCTATGGCGACCCGCAATGCTTCCGGTATCGTTCTCAATGCATTGGCTCAAACCGTGCCAAACCTGATGGGTGGATCCGCCGATCTGGCTCCGTCCAACAAGACCTTTCTGGCTCAAGGGGGTGACCGTAATCTGCATTTCGGGGTACGCGAACATGCCATGGGCGCCATTCTTAACGGCATGGCCCTGCACGGCGGCGTGCGTCCCTACGGTGGAACTTTCCTGGTCTTCGCCGATTACATGCGCCCGGCGATTCGTCTGGCGGCGCTCATGAAAACCAAAGTGATTTACATCTTCACTCACGACAGCATCGGGGTCGGTGAAGACGGCCCCACCCATCAGCCTGTGGAACATTTGGCTTCCCTTCGAGCCATTCCCAACCTGACGGTCCTTCGTCCTGGGGACGCCAACGAAACGGCAGCAGCCTGGAAGATCGCTCTGGAAACGGACGGCCCTGTGGCCTTGGCTTTGACACGCCAAAATGTGCCGGTTTTGGATCTCGAGCGCTCCAAAATCTTGGAAGGTGTCTCCAGGGGGGCCTATGTGCTCTCGGAAAGTGCCACCCCTGCGCGCCTCATCCTGATCGCCACGGGATCCGAAATCCATGTGGCTCTGCAAGCCCAAAAGGTTCTGGAACACGATAAAGGGGTTCCAACCCGCGTGGTTTCCATGCCCTCTTGGGAAATTTTTGAGCGGCAGGATGAGGCATACCGAAACACCATTCTGCCTCCCGAAATTCTTGCACGATGCGCAGTGGAAGCAGGGTCTTCCATGGGCTGGCATCGATGGGTTGGATCTTACGGGGCTGTCATCGGATTGGACCGTTTTGGAGCTTCGGCTCCTGGAGCCTTGCTCATGAAGCAATTTGGTTTCAACGTTGAAAACGTGGTGGCCACGGCCTTGGATGTGGTGGCACGGGTAGGCGCCTGAGCTTTTCAAGAGAAATGAAAGGATCAGAGATTATGGCTGAAGCTGCATCGGATTGGGGATTGTCCACACGATGTGTTCATGCGGGTACCTTTGCAGATACTGTGGCAGGCGGAGTCAATACGCCCATCTTTGCTTCCTCGGCGTTCCGTGTGCCCGGCCCCTTGGGGCATGTGGTTTACCCGCGCTATCAGAACATTCCGGGCCAGATGGCTGTGGCGCGAAAAATCGCCGCGTTGGAAAACGCCCAAGCCGGTATCGTGGTCTCTTCCGGTATGGCGGCCATCAGCAGTGTGTTTCTGGCCTTTTGTCAGAACGGTGACCATGTGGTTTTGCAGCGGGACCTTTACGGCGGGACTTTGGGCCTGGCCCAAAAAGAACTGCCGCGTCGAGGGATTCAGGTCTCATGGGTGGATTCCCAAAGCATCGAAGACTTTGAAGCCGCCCTGCGCCCTGAAACCCGCCTTATTTATGTGGAAACTCCTTCAAACCCTTTGATGAAAATCCTGGATTTGAAAGCTCTGGCACAACTGGCTCGATCCCGCGGCGTTCTCACGGTGGCGGACAACACTTTTGCCACGCCTATCAACCAAAACCCTTTGGACTTGGGGATTGATCTGGTGGTCCACAGCGGCACGAAGTACCTGAACGGGCATAGTGACTTGTGTTGCGGCGCCGTTGTAGGTCGTGCCGAACTCATGGCCGCAGTCGTTCCCGTAGTTTCCTTGTATGGACCCAGTTTGAGCCCCTATGACTGCTTTCTATTGGAAAGAGGCCTCAAGACTTTGGCCTTGCGTATGACCCGCCACAACCAAAACGGCATGGCTGTGGCTTCTTTTCTTGCACGGGATTCTCGAGTGGAAAGAGTTTACTATCCGGGACTTGCGGAACATTCCGATCATGCCATCGCCGTTGGTCAGATGCGAGGGTTCGGTGGCATGCTTTCCTTTGAACCCAAAGGGAACACCGAAACCGCTCAGCGCGTGATGAAACGGTTCGGTCTTTTTCAACCGGCCGTAAGCCTCGGTGGGGTGGAATCTCTCGCCTGTTTTCCCGCAGAAACATCCCATGCCTCTGTTCCCCCTGCTCACAGAGAAAAAATGGGTATCCGTGACACGCTCATCCGCCTTTCCGTAGGCATTGAAGATACCGAAGATCTTCTTAAGGACCTGGACCAGGCCCTTCAGGAAGTGCTCTAAAGTCGGAAAGTTATCACCTAAAACAAAGGGAACGCTCTCAAGGGGGGAACAGGCTATGAAACTTATGTTCATCATCTCCACGGACGATGCCGAAACCATGTACAATGCCATGCGCTTGGCCAATGTGGCCGTTAAAAAGGGGGATGAAGTCACCGTCTTCATGCTGGGTAAAGGGGTTCTGTACGAACAGCACAACACAGATCCTTTCAACGTGGTGGCACAGGTCAATCAGTTCGAAGGGGATTTTTACGTATGAGGTGTCTGCCTCAAGTCCCACGGTCTCGTGGGATCCAGCTCCTGCCCTATCGGCTGGATGGATGATCTCTATGCCCTTTCCATGGAAGCCGACAAGGTGTTCACGTTCTGAACGGAGAACAGCCCATGTTGAGGTTACACGTGCTGACCCACGTGCCTTTTGAAGGGCCGGGACATATCGCTTTCTGGGCTCGCAGCCGAGGCCACGAAGTGCAGAGCTCACGTCTGGATGCAGGTGATCCACTACCTTCGCTGGATGCCTTGGATTGGCTTGTCATTATGGGTGGTCCTATGAACATCTATGAGGATAAGAACCACCCTTGGCTGCAAGATGAGAGACGTTTCATTCGACAAGCCATCTCTTCCGGCAAGAAAATTTTGGGTATCTGCTTAGGAGCCCAGTTCCTGGCAGACGCTTTGGGATCCCCTGTGTTTTCGGGGCCATGTCGAGAAATCGGCTGGCACCCTGTGCAGATGGTGCGATTCCCTGCATCTTCCCCTCTGTTTCAGGATTTTCCCGCGTCTTTTGAAGCCTTTCACTGGCATGGAGATACTTTCGCTGTGCCAACGCACGCCGTCCCTATCGCTCGAAGCGCGGCCTATGAAAGCCAAGCTTTCGTCTATCAGGACCGCGTCGTCGGCTTGCAGTTTCACCTGGAATCCACCGAAGAAAGTGTGGATCTGCTACTTCAACACTGCAGGGAAGAAATCACGGATGGTCCATTCGTTCAGGATCCAGCAACCATACGGCGTTTGACACCCGTGCTGTGTCCCAAGGCACAGGCATTGCTGGAAAAACTCCTGGATCGCATGGCGGCGTAGGAAAACCGTGAAGTCGTGAAATCGTGAAATCGTGAAGTCGTGAGTATGATACGAGGGGTTGAGGTCGGGCCCTTAGAAAAATGATTGGGGGATGCCACGGCGGGTGAACATCATTGGGGCCGGGTTTGGGGCGGACACATCGGTCCGCCCCTACAGGGCCTTATGGCAACCCATGGCCTCTGGGTTGCCCCCAAAGGTGTGGATTGACGCGATGGGACAACATTCTGTAGGGGCGCACCGGTGTGTGCGCCCAGAAAACCTGCCCCTATGGCGTATTTTGGGGCGGACTTATCGGTCCGCCCCTACAGAGTGTTGGTGATCGGGAGGAAGGGTCCCATTTTCAAAGCAGACCGTAACTCAGGTTTTGCTGCTACAGCTCATGAAGGATTTCCACCTTGGCCATGGCACGCTGTTTGGCAAGCCAAGCCTGCCAAAGCTGGTTCTGCTTGATTTGAGTGAGGCGCGCTCGCGCACTTTCCCGTTCCTTTTCCAAGGTCTCAGGGTTCGGATCCTGTCGACCGAGAAGTTGGCAAACCAGAAAAGTTCCTTGGTGAGACAAGGGAGTCTGTGGCATGTCGCCCGGTTTGTGCAACTGAAACACCGCTTCGGCGGCTTCGCCCCAGAGCCGTAATTTATCGTCCGGTTCCGTGCGTGAAAACCATTTGGTCACCTGAACAGGCATATCCTGGCTCACCTTGTCCAAAGTTCCCACGGAACGCGCTTTTTCCAAGAAAGCCTTGGCCGCCTTTTCCGCTTCTTCTCGAGCCCTTTCCATCTTGAGGTCTTGCTCCACACGGCTTTTCACCTGTTCCAGAGGAGGAACCTGCGGCGGGTGAATGGCCCTGACCTGTCCCACCACAAACCCGTTGGTCCATTCCAGCACGTCGGAGACATCTCCTTCCCCAAGGCTGAACAAACCCTTCATAACCTCTGAAGCCTGCCCCAGTTTGGGAAGCAGATCCCCGGCGGCAAAGGCTTTCTCAGGAGCTTCCACGGCACGATTGAGGCGCTGGGCGGCTTTGGCCACATCGCCGTCGGCATAAGCCGCATCCGCAAAGGCTCGAGCCTTATCATAGGCGATGTCTCGAGCTTTTTCCCTCTTGAGGTTCAGTTCAATCTGGGGTTTGGCTTTTTCTAAAGGCACCGTCTCTTCAGGCCGAACGTCTTCCACTTTGATGATATGAAACCCATAGGAGGTGCGTACCAGATCGCTCACTTCCCCGGGTTTCAGGGCAAACGCCGCTTCGGCAAAGGTGGGCACCATTTGATCCTTGGTAAACCAACCCAGATCCCCTCCATCCTGAGCCGACCCATCCTGGGAATGGGCCTTGGCCAAGGCGGCGAAATCTTCACCTTTACGCGCCTTTTCAAGAACCGCTCGAGCGGCACTTTCCGTCTTTTTCACTTCGTCTTCGGAAGCCCGTTCGCCGACGCGGAAAAGAATATGCCGGGCCTTGACCTGGTGTTGCTGATGGAACTTTTCGCGATGATCCTCATAATAGGTGCGGATTTCGTCTTCCGTCACGGTCAATCCGACCATTTCCTCGTCAAACACAAAAGGCACATACACCAAAACCCTTTTTTCCGGCTCCTTGTAACGGTCGGCGTTTTTTTCAAAAAAGGCCGTCATCTGCGCCTCATCCACGATCACTTTATCCAGAAAGTTTTTGGGATCAAACTGAGCGTAAGCCACCTGAATTTTGCTGAATCGATACTGCAGATCCGCCTCCACTTCCGCGTCACTGACCATGGCTTGACCCTTGACGAAGGCCTCCACGCGCCGCAGGGTCAGATCCTGAGCCAGCTGCTGTTCAAAGGCCTGAGGGGTCAGCCGGTTATGCTGCAAAATCGACAAATACCTTTGCCTGTCGAATCGTCCATCCACCTGAAAAGCGGGAATGGAGAGAACCTCCGCTTGAATGTCTTCAGGCCCGGCATGCAAGCCCAAAACATGGGCCGCTTGCGTGATCAGGATTCGGTCAATGAGCAGATTCAGGGCCTGCTGTTTCAGATTGATACGTTCCAGCAGTTCCTGGCTGATCTGGTTGCCGAACTGGCGCCGATACATGTCCAGCAGATGATCATAAGCCTGTTTGTAGTCGGCGTAGGTCACATAGACATCCCCAACCCGAGCCAAACGACTGGCCTTCATGGACTTGTACGAATAGCCGCCCCAAAAGATAAAAACCACGATGATGGCAAAAAGGGCGATTTTGATGATCCAACTGCCGGCATGTTCACGAAAAACGGTGAGCATGAGCGGTATATCCTCCTTTACGCAGCCATGATCGGTGTCGTATGTCGTCTTTCCAAAACCCAATACAGGATCGCTCCGAGGCACGGCACCGTGGCCACCACGGCGAACCAAACCATCTTGCGCCTTCGGCTGCGAAACTGACGCCTCGGAATCTCTTGAATGGCCCAAAAAGTAGGAACCATGGGAAGCACGAAGAGCGTCGCCAAAACGAGAATCTTCAGCGGTAAAGACATAAACCCTTCCTCAAAAAAATCGTGACCCGCACGCCGTCACGTTTCACGCCTGCTTCCTGGAAGCCCGCGCTCCCAGGAAAACCATCCGCTGCCCTGATTGTGCAACAGCCTTCTAAGAAGCCCCTTTGCCCAGGCGACCCATGACGGCAAGTCTATCCTCCATTTCTTCTCGGCACCGGCGGATCACCTCCATGTGTTGTTCCAAGGCTTGGCGAAGCACCTGCTCCAGAGCCGATTGCAGCGAGTCTATAATCGCTTCGCTGCGCTGCTGCAAGGATTTCTTGTATTCTCGATAAAATCGAGCTCCCATCACCAGCTGCAGAAAAGCCCATGAACCCAGAGCCGCCAGACCCTGGCCGCTGAAAAGCTTTTCCACCATGGCGGCCACAAGGGCCACTGAAGACGTCACACCAGGATGGCTCAAAGCGCCCCGCCAAGCTTCCTGTCCTCCCAGAGCAAGCAGGAACAAGGTTGTGATCAAAAAGCTCCACAGCCTTTGGCGACGACGCATGGAAGCTTCACTTTGTTTCTGGCCCTGAAAGACAACAAAGGCGATGGCTTCTCGAACTTCTTTCGCGATGGAAATTCGATCCAAAGATTCATGCAGCCTTTCCAGCAGTTCCCCTCGAAGAGGTTCCGCCAACCCCTCCCGTCGAGCCCAAATGACGCTGTGATCCCGAATCGCAGCCAGAAGTTCCTGAAAACGTTTTTCAAGGGCTGAGGTTATGTCGCGCGTCAAAAGGATGACCGCATGCGATGCGTCCGGCACCTTATCCCCAAGGCGATGCAGCCAGGCCACCAGAGCCGCAGCCCCACTGAGATCACCGGCATTCTGCAAACCTCGGGAAAGGTTAGGCACCAAAGGAAGATCACTCAAGACCACCTTCACCAAAGAAGCCGCCTCTTGAAGACGCCCGGAATCCAGAACACTGCTTTCCAGAAGGTTCAGAGCCTGCACGGCCCGGTCCAGTTGTTCCATTCCTTCACGAAGGGCAAGGATCAAGGCCTGGAATTCGGCATCCAGGTTGGCTTCTTTAATGGCCCGAATTTCTTTGGCGTTCCGTTCCTGAAACACCCAGCGTCGCAAAAAAGGAAACTGATTCCAAGGAGAAAGGGACGATCCCTGCAAAACCTCTTGAGCGGAAATGACGTAAAGGACCGGATCCTTTACCCCACTTTCCCGCACGAGCCTCTCAAAGGAATGAACCACCTTGGGAACATCTTCGGAAAAGCCGGCCGCGTTCGATGCAGAAAACAGAAGGTCCGCTTTGTTGAGAACAAAGGCAAAGTTTTCCCGCGATTTGGGGGCTTCACGAAGCATTTCGTAAAAGCGGCCGTCTGCGTATTTTTCCGGGGTCGTCACCCACAACACCAGGTCCATGTGTTCCATGAACGCCAAAACCCGTTGTCGGTGCTCTTGAACCAAGCTATCGAAATCAGGAAGGTCGGCCATGATGATATGCCGAGCAGCTTCCGCCTGGTGAACCACTTCAGTCATCATGCCGTCCATGGGCTTGAGGGTGCCGGGCACGACACAGTGAACATGCCGATAAAGCAGGACTCGGTCCGTATGCGGCCTTCGATGACTCACGGAAGCGATGGGTTCTTGGGCCAGAGCGTTCATCAAGGTGGATTTGCCGACCCCAGTGCCACCCACAAGCCCAATGAGAAGCGATCGATCTTCAAGCTGATGCAGCTTGTGCTCCATGTCCTGAAGGCGCCTTTGCAAAACACGGCGATCTTCATCTTTTATGGGCAGAAAGTATTCCGAAGCCAGCAGGGCATGCACATCGCGCAGACGACGCCAAAGATCTTCAACATTGGAAAAAGTCTGTCCCCTCTCAAACATGCGCCTTCCCTGAGTTGTCGGTATCGTTTTCGTCTCAGGAGCTTGTCCGAGATCTCGCAATCCCGGGGTCTTCAATGCCATTGAAGGTAGGGGCGAGGCGGCGCCTCGCCCCTACAAAGGCAAACAGCCCCTTTAAGCCAAACAGCGTCATCTTCCTAGGCTCGAATGTCATGGGCCCAACGACGCCATGTTTCCACGGCTTCCGCGGAAGGCATCAGAGGTTCCAGGCATGCTTCAAAACGGCGCCTTTGCGCTTCCACCACGGAAATAAGGCTGGCACGGTATTTTTCCGAGAGCTGCCGCGCGATTTTTTGAATTTCCGTGTAAGCGAAAAGTTCCACGGCGCCTTTGGTGACAAATGGAGCGATGGCGGCATCCACGACGGCATCCACGACCGATAACCCCCCGCCCACCGCCACTTCCAGACTGAGAATCAAAAGTCCCCAAAGGACCGAAGTGGAATAAATACCCCATTTTTTCCCTTTGGGAATGTCCCGAGCCAGCTCCAGAAAGACCTTTTCCAGCCATTGAATGAGCAGTTCCTGTTCCCGATAGACATGTGCAGCCACTTCTTCGGGAGTCATGAGCACCCCCGGCCTTATCACGGCCTGATGAATGGGGCTTTCGGGCCGGTCCGGCACCGTCTCTTCCAGCACCTTTCGTCCATAACGTTGCACAGCGGCCTGAATACCACCCAAGTGAATACGATTCTTGATCCTTTGCAGGGCTTCGGTACGATCGGGGGACGGCTCTGAAGACATGAGCCCCAAAAAGCGCAAAGGTGCCGTGACCCACCGGGACAACCAGCGCCTCGGACCTGCCAAGACATCGTAGCGGGAAAACAAATCCCGAATTTCCGCCTGCAGATAGGATCGGGTTTCAGAAGAAAAACGGCTGTGCTGATCTTCGATGATCTGAGCCACAGCCTCTTCGCCATAACGACGAAGCTGCTCTTTCCATCGGTGCGCCTGAAGCAGTTCCGCGGAGATACCGTCCAAAACCTTTTCCATGCGATGCTTCAGAGACTTCTTCCTTCTTGATATCCAAGAGGCGCGCCTGTGGGTGGCTTTCCCTTCTTCCAGCTTGTTCTTGAGAGTCGCCGCAAAAGCTTGAAATGCCGGATGCCGTGGCAAACCTTCAAGAGGATTGGCGGCCACAAAAGGCAGAAGCCACAAAGATCCTTCGGGAATCCGTGTTTCCCGCTCCAAAATTTCGCGAATGTCCCATTCCTGAAATTCTCCCCCCAGCTTATTGCATACCACCAGAACGTCCGTGCCTTCTTCCACGATCTTTTTGAGAAACTTCGACGGCACATCGTCGGCGTACTTTTCCTGACTCGTCACAAACACCACCAGATCCGCCAAACGCCACAAGGTTTCCACCAGTTTTCGGTTGGCCGCCTCCACACTGTCCACATCGGGTGTGTCCACCAAGATCACAGAAGCCCATTCCGCAAGATCGTGAAGCCGGAGATGGATCACACCAGGTTCCCCGAGTAAAGGAGACAAGCCGCGGTGTGAATCCAGAGGATGCTTGACGAAACGAAATTCCGGAAAGGGAAAGCCGGGCTCAAGGACCGCTTGTTCATGAGCAAAACCGATGGCTCCCGCGGTCTTAGGCCGTTCGGCTCCCACAGCACTCACGGCCGCACCACACACGGCATCAAAAACCGTGGACTTGCCGGTTCCTGTACCTCCCAGGAAAAAAACCCAAAAAAGAGGCGTCTTTTCCTTGTAGGCCAGAAGGTTCTTTTCACGAACCACACTTGGCACTTCTTCGAAAAGTCGAAGGCCTTCTTCGGTAAATCCTGGAACCCTTAGGGATTCGATAAGAAAATTCGGCGGATTATCGTTTGGCACCATGTCTTTAACGAGTCTTGGGTTCTATGGTTTTTTGGGGTTCCACCATTGGGAAGGAAGAGTCTCGGCAAGGGATCGGTACACGGCCACGGTCCAGGAATTTCCGGTGGAAAGAAAGAGGTAGACACCGAAAAGTTTTCCTAAAGACAGGCTGGTTCGAGTCACATTTTCCCTGAGCAGCCTCAGGTGGCGTTCTCGGAAAAAATTTCGGTAGAAAAAAACGGCCGCTCTATTCGAAAGCACCAGATACATGGATGCATAGCGGGGCACTCCAGGAACCCGCAGGGCATAAGCTTTTCCCGCCCAAAGAATCTCTTCACCGTCCTCACGGACCCCTTCAAGAGCCATCTGGACCCAAGGGGGAAGTTTTCTCGGCCCATTGTTTAAGGATATCACACCAAACGTCGATCCAAGACGATGCCCCAGACCCCGCACAGCCATCAAGACGGCTCGAAACAAGACGGGAAGTACCAAAAGCACTCCCGCCACCAGAAGTATGGTCAAGAAAAAGGTCAAGCGTGGATAGGCCAGGGATAAGTACGCAAAGCCAATGACAAAAAGATCTTCACCGACGCTGAGTATCATGTTGGAAAAGGGTTCCGGGCTTACCTGCACCAAAAATCGAGTGCCTGCCTTGGTCACATGAGCTGCTGAAGCCAAGCTCGCTCCGATCATAAAAGCAATGACTTCCAAGGCCTGGGAACCTTCTCCCACCTGTAGAACAGCCAGCAACGCTCCACCCAAAGGGCGAATGATGGTGTGCAGGGTATCCCATAGGGTGTCCATACCCGGAATCTTGTCTATGACAAACTCCACCACATAGAGAAGCAGAGCCACAAAGATGACGGCATCATTGGCCAACACGAACAGTTCCGGGGGCAGGCCGTGGACAAGTCCGTGCTTCAGGCAAAGGCCCACCACCGCCACCGTGGCGTAAAGATTGATGCCACAAATAAAAGAAAGCCCCAAAAGCGATCCCAGTTGAGCGATGGCTTCCACGGTCCTCTCCCTCTTGTCTTTTGGGTCATCCTAGGGCCTTTAGGTTTCTCTGACAAGAGATGATCCTCAAGGTGATGACAGCACCTTTGAAAAAACATGGTGTTCCTGTAGTATCTTTCCGACGTTGCCGGGACCTTCCTGTCCTAGATCGAATCTTCCCCTGGGAGCGGGGGCGTCCCGCCGGAACAAAAGGCGGGCCAGAGGCCGGCCCTTCCAGGAAAAGACATGGCTTCAGGCTTGTAGGGGCAAGGCGCCGCCTCGCCCCTACCTTGAAGTGCCAAGAGACCTTACAAAAAGGCAAAAGGTTTATGAACGACGAAACCTCTCGTTCCAAGAAAGATTCGACCATGCTCCGTATTTCTGACATTGGGCCGAACCAAGAGGTGAGCGGCGTTTTTGTGGTGGAAGAAAAACAACTGCGCACCACTAAAAACGGTAAGCCCTTTCTCACACTGAAGCTTCGGGATAAAACCGGTACCATCACGGCTCGGCTGTGGGAAAACGCCGAGGAAGCGTCCCAAGCCATGGCCGGGCACAAGGTGTTTCAAGTTCAAGGGCGCAGTGAACTGTTTCGCGATGAAATCCAGGTTCATGTTCAAAGTTTTCAGCCGGTGCCGATGGAAAAGGTGAAGCCAGGGGATTTTCTTCCAGTCTGCCCCAGGGACAGAAAGGAATTGTGGAGCGAGTTCCTGGGCATGCTTCAAAAGCTGACCCAAAAGCCGCTTCGAAACCTGGCCAAATGTCTGTGCTCAGACAAAACCCTCATGGAAGGTTTTCGCACGGCTCCGGGAGCCAAATCCGTCCATCACGCTTATCTCGGCGGTCTTCTGGAACACACCGTAGGGGTCATGCGCCTGACGACCCTTATCGCCGACCAGTACCCGTCTTTGGACCGAGAACTGCTGCTCATGGGAGCCTTTCTTCACGACATCGGCAAAGTCAAAGAATATACTTATGATCTGGTGATCGACTATTCGGACGAAGGGCGATTGGTAGGCCACATGGTTTTGGGAGTGGAAATCCTCACCGCCAAGGTGGCTGCGTGCAAGGATTTTCCCACCGAAACCTCCATGCTGCTCAAGCATTTGATCCTGAGCCATCACGGGGAAACGGAATACGGCGCCGTTCAAAAGCCCATGACTCGAGAAGCTTTGGCTCTGCATCTTGCCGATGACCTGGACGCTCGCATGAACAGCCTGGACGACATTTTTTCCAAGAACGAGGATCCCGAATCGGCATGGACGGCTTATCAGTCGATTTACGGCAGATATTTTTATCGAGGGTGTCGAAATGAATCGACCCCCGGAGAAGCTTCTTCGCCACTTTCCCGTAACGGTACCGTTCGAGAATCCCTTCAGTTACCTTTGTGGCCGGAAGCTGCCCGAAAAGGTTCAAGCCATGAGGACGCATGAACCTTCTGGGCGCGGCGTTTTTCTCAGTGTGGAAGGCATTGACGGTTCGGGCAAAACCACGATTTTGGACCACGTACGCCGCTGGGTCGAAGGCTTGGGCCACAAGGTGCAGGTGATTCGTGAACCGGGCGGCACAAGGTTGGGCGAAAAAATCCGCAATCTTCTTTTGGAACCTCAGCTTTCCCCCATAGCTCCATGGGCGGAAACCTGTCTTTATGCAGCAAGTCAGGCTCAACAAGTCTTTGAAACCATCGTCCCGTACCTGGAACAGGGTGTCTGGGTTCTTGCGGATCGTTTTCGGGACGCAACCGTAGCCTACCAAGGTTGGGGTCGAGGGCTGGGAGCCGAACGTGTTCAAGATTTTCAGAAGGCGGTGCTCGGTTCTCTGTTTCCGGACATCACCGTGCTTTTGGACTGTGAGGTCACCGTCGCCTGGCAGCGTTTGTCGTCCCGCTCGGTCTCTCAAGATCGAATGGAACAAGAAGGCCTGACGTTTCTGGAAAAGGTGCGTCACGGTTACCTGGACCTGGCCCGTCGAGATCCGCAGCGCTTTCTTGTAATCGATGCGGCACAGGCTTTAGCGAAAGTGATCGAGGATGTGTTGACGGCTCTTGAGGCCGCACGGCCCAAAGTCAGGGAAGACTTTCGAAGCAGGGAATGAACCATGTCCTTTCATGAAGTCTTTACAGGACAACCCCAGGCACAACGGGTGCTCTTGCGTATGATGCAGGAGGGCAAACTTCCTCATGCCCTGCTTTTTACAGGAATGCCCGGTGTCGGCAAAAAGGCTCTGGCCCTGGAAGTCGCCAAAGCTGTGAACTGCACGGAGAAACAGGATCTTCTCCAAAATGACTCGTCACCGGTCATGGCCTGTGGGCGCTGTGTGTCCTGCAGGAAGATTGTCCGAGGTGTGCACCCTGACGTCATGGTCATTTCCAAGGACGGATCCGCCATCAAACTGGCTCAAATTCGAAGCCTCAAGGAAAGATGCCGTATCCATCCCTATGAGGCCCGAAGACGGGTGATCATCCTTGATGACTGTCAGGACCTTACCGAGGAAGCCGCCAACGCCTTACTCAAAATCCTGGAAGAACCTCCGGCATCCAATCTTTTTCTATTGTTGGCTCCGGAACCCTACAACCTGATGCCGACCATCGTCTCGCGCTGCTGCCACATACGATGCCGTCCTTTGGATCCTCAAAGCGTGGCCGAAACGCTTCGAGACGAAATGTCCCTGGATGAAGAAACGGCCCTTCGCCTGGCGCACCTGAGCTTCGGAAGCGTGGAACGAGCCCGCGTATGGGCTCAGGAAAAGCTTTTGGACCATATGGAAAATGTGATGCATCGGCTGGAAAAAATTCTTCAAAGCCCTATGGTCGACTTTTTTCAAGATGTGGCCCAATGGGCCAAAGAAACGGAAAACTTGGAACAAGATCTGGAATGTATTAAGTTCGCCGTGCGTGAGGTCTTGCTGACTCACCTGAAATCGTCCTCAAACACAACATGCAGCGCAACCGCCCCCATGGCACGAGCTCCATGGAAGCATCTACGGGTGGAAAACCTGGTGCACGTGCTTGAGGTGATGGAAACGGCTCTTCAGCACCTGAAGGCTCACGTGGCCAAACAGCTTTTGCTGGAAGCCGTGTGCCTGAAGATAAAGGATGTGGTGTATGGACAAAGTGGAAAAGGTTATCGGTATCCGTTTCCGAGAGGGAGGAAAGGTCTATCACTTTGATCCCGGACATTGGGATGTTCACAAAGGTGATTACGTGATGGTTCATACCGAGCAGGGTATGGGCTTGGGGGAAGTGGTGGAAGGGCCGTGCAAGAGAAATCCCGATGTGCATCCCAAGGACATTAAAACGATAGAGAGGCCCGCCAATCCGGAAGAGATCGAAAAACACTTCGATAACATGCGCTTTGAAGAAGAAGCGGAAAGTTTTTGCCTGGAACGCATTCAGGCATTGAACCTGCCCATGAACCTTGTGGATGTGGAATGCTTTTTCGATCGATCCAAAATCATCTTTTACTTTACGGCGGAAACCCGTGTGGATTTTCGAGAACTGGTGAAAGATCTGGTGCGGCGTTTTCGCACTCGAGTGGAACTTCGACAAATCGGCGTCCGTAACCAGGCCAAGATGGTGGGAGGCTTGGGAACCTGTGGAAGACCTCTGTGCTGTGCCACCTTTCTGCGTTCTTTTCATCCCGTTTCCATCAAAATGGCCAAGGAACAAAACCTGAGCCTTAATCCCGGCAAGATTTCCGGTGCCTGCGGGCGGCTCATGTGCTGCCTTCAGTACGAATACGATGTGTATCGGGAATACAAGCAAGGCATGCCCAAATTGGGAAAGAAAGTGGACACCCCTAAAGGTCGCGGCAAGGTGATTCGTCAAAATGTTATGGATCGCACCATCACCGTGCTTTTGGAAAGCGGTGAGGAAGTGGAAATTTCCTATGGACCTTTGCCGGAGGTCACCTCAAGCCTGCCGCCATGCCGCCGTGAGACTCTGTCGGCTTCGCTCGCCAATCAGAACCCCTTGAAAGAAACCGTCGTGGATGCTGACGACGACGAAGACTATGACGATGACTATGACGAGGAAGGAAGATAAGGCATGGAACAACGTTTCTACATCACGACGCCCATCTACTATGTCAATGCGGAACCCCATATCGGTCATGCCTATACAACCATTGTGGCCGATGTGCTGAACCGGTTTTATCGCCTCATGGGCTATGAAACCTATTTCCTCACGGGAACGGACGAACACGGAGACAAGATCGTGCAGGCGGCCGAAGCCGCGGGAACCGATCCCAAAAGCTATGCGGACCGTATCAGTGCCATGTTTCGAGAAACCTGGCCGAAACTGAACATCAGTCACAACGATTTTATTCGCACCACCGAAGCTCGCCATGTGCGTGTGGTGCAAGACATTCTTCAAAAGGTTTACGACAAGGGGGACATTTATTTCGATACCTATCGAGGACGCTACTGTGTGGGTTGCGAACGTTTCATCACGGACCGGGAACTGGTGGACGGCAAATGCCCCGATCATGACAAAGAACCCGTGGAACGGGAAGAAGCGAACTATTTTTTTCGCATGAGCGCCTATCAGGATTGGCTTATTGATCATATTGAAAAAAACCCCGACTTTATTCGGCCGGAACGTTACAAGAACGAGGTTTTGGCCTTTCTTCGGGAACCTTTGGAAGACCTGTGTATTTCACGGCCTCGGGAACGGCTGAGCTGGGGTATTCCTCTGCCTTTTGATGACCGGTTCGTGACCTATGTGTGGTTTGATGCCCTGATCAACTACGTATCCGCTCTGGGCTACCCGAATGGAGAACTGTTTCAGAAATTCTGGCCCGTCGCGCAACACCTCATCGCCAAGGACATTCTGAAACCCCACGGCATTTACTGGCCTACCATGCTCAAAGCCGCCGGCATTCCTCCGTACCGGCATCTCAATGTGCATGGGTATTGGAAAATCAATGAAGGCAAGATGAGCAAGAGTCGCGGCACGGTGGTACGGCCCTTGGATCTGGCTCCCACTTACGGCTTGGATGCCTTTCGGTATTTTTTGCTTCGTGAAATGGTTTTTGGGCTGGATGCCAATTTCAGCGAAGAAGCCCTGGTGCAGCGTCTCAATGCAGATCTGGCCAACGATTTGGGCAATCTGTTCAGCCGCACTTTGGCCATGACCGCTCGATATTTCGCGGGGTCGGTGCCGCCGTGGGGAGACCCGGAAGAAGCCGAGGATACGGAACTGAGACGCCTCTTGGAACAAGCCGTGGATCTTTATCGAGAGGAAATACCACAACTGGCCTTTCATAAAGCCCTTATGGCTGTCTGGGAAGTTATCAATGCAGCCAATAAATACATCGATCGCACAGCCCCTTGGGACCTGGCCAAAGAGGCTTCCCGCAGAGGTCGCCTGCAGAGGGTGATACGGACCTTGCTGGAACTGAACAAAACCGTGGCCGTGCTTATCACCCCGTTTATGCCCGAAACCGCGGAAAAAATGCTTTCCCGGCTTGGAATCGGGCGCAAGGCTTTGGAAGTGTGCCTGGACCGTGAAGCTGCATGGGGAAGCCTGGTGGAAGGAACGGCCGTGGAAAAAGGGGAAGCCCTGTTCCCTCGTGTGGATGTGAAAAAAGCGGCCGCCCATGAGGAAGCCCCTTCCAAGAAACCCGAGTCGGCTTCGGTGACGGCTTCGGCAAAAAAGGACACGGCTGTGAGCCAAACCGAAGGCCAAGACGGTCTTATCGGCATTGAAGAATTTCAGAAATTGGATTTACGAGTGGGCACGGTGCTCGCGGCCCAACGGGTGCCCAAATCCAAAAAGCTTGTGCAACTTACGGTTGATCTAGGGGAAAAACGGCAGGTTGTCGCCGGAATCGGAGAACATTACGCTCCTGAAGATCTTGTGGGCAAAACCGTCATCCTGGTGGCCAACCTTAAACCAGCACGCCTCATGGGCGTCGAGTCCCAAGGCATGATTCTTGCCGCCCATGACCCGCAAGGTCTTCGCCTCATCACCACGGACGCTCCCACCGTTCCGGGGTCCAAAGTTTCCTAACCTTTCCACGCTGCAGGGTGGCCAAAGGCCTGCCGGCCGGTGCACACCATCCCGCCCTGCAGCCCCTCCCCAGACCCTTCCACCATGCCCCTTCCATGTTTGCGTAACACTTTCTTGCAACCATCATTGACCTGGCCTAAAAGACATGAGACATGCACACAGAGTGACGAGAACGGGTTCGGGTTCAAAAGACGCGTTTCCACGGAATCTGAGAGCAGGGACTTTGAAAAGCACAGCACCGGGAACAGTCGTGTAGGTTGCTTTGCAGGACCTCAAGGCCGAGGGGAAAGGTTCCTCAAGGAGATCAAGGGAAGATCTAGGAAAGGTGGACCGTGCTGGACCGTGCTCGAAATATTTTGAAACGCGTTTTCGGGTTTGAGAATTTCATTCACCAGCAGGAAAACGTTCTTCGCAACCTTCTGGAAGGTCGAGATACCCTGGCGGTGATGCCCACGGGAGGTGGCAAGTCCATATGTTACCAGATCCCGGCTCTCTTGTGGGATGGTGTGACCGTCGTTGTCTCGCCGCTTATCTCTCTTATGAAGGACCAGGTGGATCAGCTCCACACCCTTGGTGTCCCTGCTGTTATGCTCAACAGCACCCTTTCGGATAAAGAATACCGCGATCACGTGACCCTCATGCGAAACGGCGCCGTTGCGTTGGCTTATATGGCGCCCGAAACAGTGCTTCGGCCCGCCGTCCTGGAGCTTCTCGCCTCTTGCCGCGTGCCTCTTTTGGCCATCGATGAAGCCCATTGTATCTCGGAATGGGGTTCGGATTTTCGACCCGAATACCGGCGTCTGGCCCAACTGCGAACCCGACTTTCCAATGCCGTGTGTCTGGCGCTTACCGCCACAGCCACGCCGCGGGTACGCCGCGATATTCAGGAATGCCTTAGAATGACTTCCCCTGCGGAAGTCGTGGCAAGCTTTAACCGGGAAAATCTCTTTCTGCGGGTGGAAGAGAAAGTGGAACCGCTGCGTCAACTGCTGAGCGTGATCGAGCGGTATTCCAAAGACGCCGGGATCGTGTACTGCCAGACTCGGGACGGTGTGGATAAGCTGTGCCGAGCGCTTCAGGCCAAAGGAATCAAAGCGACGGCCTACCATGCGGGACTGGAAGACGAAGAACGCAGAAGAGCCCAGGAACTTTTTGTACGGGACCATATTCAGGTCATGGTGGCCACGGTGGCTTTTGGCATGGGCATCGATAAGTCTAATGTTCGTTACGTGGTTCACTACGATCTTCCCAAGAGTCTGGAAGGCTACTACCAAGAAATCGGCCGGTCCGGACGTGACGGCCTGCGCGCCGAATGCGTGCTTCTTTATTCTTACGGGGATGTGATCAGGACACAAAGACTCATCAAACACCACATGGATCCTCCACTGAGAAGCCCCGCTCAAGCCCGGTTGCAAGCCATGGTGCAATTTGCCGAAACGCCGGCATGCCGCCGGGTTCCTCTCCTAGCCTATTTCGGGGAAGAATACGGAAGCGACCCTTGCGGTATGTGCGACAACTGCACAGCCCCGGAACGCCCACTTGCCGACCTGACCATACCCGCCCAGAAACTTTTGTCCTGCGTGGCAAGAACGGGTCAGCGCTTCGGGGTTCACTACGTGGTGTCAGTCCTGTGCGGATCCGAATCCACGAAGGTGATCTCCCGCGGCCATCATCAAGTTTCGACTTATGGCATCGGAACAGAATTGTCCCGTCGCGGATGGCTTTCCTTGGCCCGATGCCTTCGGTGGCATGGCTTCCTGGAACAGGATGAGGAGTTCGGCTCTGTGCGTCTCACCGAGAAAGCTCGCACTGTGCTGCGCTCCAGAGAGCCGATCTTGCTACGCTGGCAGCCCCCGGAAGAAAAGGCTTCAGATGGAGCCTCAGAAATTTGCGAAGAAAACCCCGTCTGGTTTTGGAAGATCTTTGAAAGACTTCGGCAAAAACGGATGGAGCTGGCCAGGGATCTTTCCGTTCCTCCCTATGTGATCTTTCATGATAAGACGCTCAGCCGCATGGCGGTCCAGCTTCCTGAAACGCCGCAAGAATTTCTTAACATTCCCGGCGTGGGTGAAGGGAAGCTGCAAAGGTTCGGGGAAGATTTCCTGAAAGTGATCCGGGAATTTCGGCGGGAACATCCCGAGGTGGAACCCTGGCGTTCTTCGAGCAGGGCAAGCTCAAGTGCGAAAGTTTCTAGAGAAAAACGTCATCAGGCGGTGGGGCAGGCCTTTAATGAAGGAAAGTCCCTGAAGGAACTGTGCCGGGAATATGATGTTCAGCGATCCACCATTGTGGAGCATCTGAGACGTTATCAGGAAGAGGGCCATGTCCTTCGAGAGGACGGGCTGATTTCGGAATTGACCCTTCCTGTGGATCTTCAAAATCGGGTGAAAGAAGCTTTTGAACGGTTGGGAGCGGAGTTCCTCAAGCCCGTCTGGGAAGCTCTGGAAGGACGAGTCGACTACGATCATCTCCATCTGCTTCGGCTTTTTTATATGAACCAATGGTATCGCAGCGCTGGCGTCCGATGTTCCCAGGAAGAGACTTTTTGTCAGGTGGACTTGATCTGTCTGGCGAATTCGCGAAAATATTCGGGCCGCTGCATTGCGGGCAAGGAATGGAACGGCCGAAAACCGGGACGGTGGGTTCGTCCCGTGGGACCCGGTCCTCGAGGAGAACTGAGCGTGGAGGATCTTCGGTTGACCGACGGCAGTTTTCCTCGGCTTCTGGATGTGGTGCGCGTTTCGGTGGGTGCCGCCCGCGGACCGGATCATCAGCCTGAAAACGTGGCCATGGAGCCCGGTGCTCTGCAGCGGGTTGGCCGATACCCTTTTGAAAAGGCTGAAAGCCTGTGCGATCCGGTAAGTACGCTATGGATTAATGGGCACAACAGCTTTGGTGGGCTGAACGACCGGATGACTTTGGAAGAGGCCAAAAGAGCCGATCCGGCTTCGCTTCTTTTCATCGAACCCCAGAACCTGGTTTTGCGGGTGGCTCCGAATACGAAGGGACTCAACAAGGTGTGGGCTCAGTTTACCTTTGGCGGTATCCCGTATCGGCTCAGCGTCACGGATCCGGTCGTGGAACAAGCTTGTCTTAGGAGAACGCCAGGGGAGTATCCTGTTTCAGCAAGGGCTTTTCTGACCGTCAGCTTGAGCGAAGTCTTTGAAGGGCATGTCTACAAATTGGCAGCCGCCTTGGTATGGCCCGGCGCAGGGCTTGGGGAAACAACGTGAAAGAACTCTACACCATCGGTCATTCCAACCATTCCATAGAAACCTTTCTGAACCTTTTGCTGCAGCATGACATCACAGCTGTGGCCGATGTGCGATCCAGCCCCTACAGCCAGTACAACCCTCAGTATAACCGTGAAAACCTCAAGCCGGCGCTTGTCCGTGCCGGCCTGTCCTACGTCTACCTGGGGAAAGAACTGGGGCCGCGATCCGACGATCCCGCATGCTACGAAAACGGCCGGGTCAGCTACGAAAAACTGGCGGGAACGGAACTTTTTCGTACCGGTCTTCAGCGGCTTCTCAAGGGGTTGGAAACCCATCGGGTTGTCATCATGTGCGCCGAAAAGGATCCCATTGTCTGCCACCGAATGATCCTCATCTGCCGAGCCCTTCGATCCGAACCCATCACGATCCGCCACATTCTGGAAGACGGTTCTCTGGAAACCCTCAAGGAAGCTGAACAGCGACTGATGGATCAGCTCAAGATGCGGCAAATGACTTTGTTTGACCGCAATGTGGACGACCTCGTGCTGCGAGCCTACGACAGGCAGGCGAAACGGATCGCTTATCGTTTGGATCAGGAAGACCCCGAAGGCTAGGTCAGCGAAACGGAACCGGAACCCTAACCCATAAGGCACATGGCATGGCGGTGACTCTGTTTACCATGGGCTTTACACAGAAAAGCGCCGAAGAGTTTTTCACTCGACTGCAAAAGGCCGGGGTTCGACGCGTGCTCGACATCCGCCTCAACAACACATCTCAGCTGGCAGGATTCGCCAAGAAAGACGATCTTCGGTATTTTCTTAAAGCTATCGCGGGGATCGACTACCGGCACCTGCCGGACCTGGCCCCGACCAAGGAAATCATCGAAGCCTATAAGAAGCAGGGCGGCGGCTGGGACCGCTACGAAAAGGAGTTCCTGGCCCTGCTGGAAAGCCGCAGAATCCAGGAACTCATTCGGCCGGAAGACGTGGACGGAGGCTGTTTCTTATGCACCGAGCCCGAACCCGTCCATTGCCACCGGCGTCTGGTGGTCGAATACCTGGCGGCCCGGTGGCCGGACGTGACCATCGTCCATTTGTAATGCAGACGGACCCTTTCCCTATTCGTGCCGCATTGAAAAAATATCGAAGCAACCACACTCCGATCGAACTAAGTCACCCGACGCTCCAAAGACAGACACATGTTTCAAGCAGCAACTCACGAGGCACGGGAATTTAAAGAATGATAGCGTGCGATGGATCGGTCCCCTAGCATCTCCATCGGGAGGTCGTGAACCCCTCAGGCCCAGTGGCACTGATCTTCGGGAATCCAAGCCCACACCGTGGTTCCGGGCTGAAGGCCTTCGGTGCTTAGGCGATCCCTGGAAACTGAGGCCAGAAGGCTTCTTTCGGCCAGACGCACCGTGACTACAATATGGCTGTTTCGGCCATGAAGGGCAAGTTCCGTGATAATTCCTTGAAAAACATTGGGCCGATCTTTGAGGCTTTCAGGCAACTTTCTAAAAAGGCTCACATGTTCCGAGGGCACAACGGCCGTAGCTCCTCGAGAGTCTTTGAACGCCAGCATCAGTTTCCGGCCGGCGCCCATGT
>FWWL01002754.1_pt1 | contig 34769 bp, 30 predicted proteins | sample 2228331 | NCBI WGS metagenome assembly FWWL01 (sample SAMEA103939775, study PRJEB20133) | metagenome
TCTTATCGCAGTTGGGGTGATTGTGCTGTTAGTCGCCTTACTCTTTCCAGTTGTGCAGGTAGTACGCTATCGTGCCTACGAAACAAAATGCCGAGCAAATCTATGGAATATCGTTCTGAAGTATGATGATTTCAAAAGTCAAGGTTATAAAGGTAAAGAACTAAGAAAACAAGTACTATTCTTTGTGGAGGATAACCCCGATATTGGGCGATGCCCGCTCAGTGGTGAGGAATATATTGTTATTACCGAACAAGGTATCCAAAATCATTTTGGAGAATCCTGGACGCACAATCCCGATGTAATCGTTTTCTGTTCCTGTCATGTCGACCCCAAGAAACAATACCAGATGGAAAACTGTGTGAGAGTCATCCGTAATGACGAGGCACCTGAGACTTGGTACCTGAGCGGTACGGATAGAGACGGAAAAATCGAGGTGAGATATGCCCCTCATATTGTGAGAGTTCAGCATCGTCATGGTGCTGATACAATCCATCATTCTTCAGGAGGTGTGCGTAATAAGCCGTAAGTTTCTTGCTGTTTACATATGGTTGCTCGTCGTTGTAAGTATAGCGTTGATCTACGCTCAACAGACTGGGAACGGACCTGTTCAGCCTTGCCAGCGACCTGACTGCGAAGATCTCGGCGGTAAAGCATGTGGTGGGACTTCCGATTGTTCGTGGGTCACGATCAGTAGCGATACAGAGTCTTTTGTGGCGTGTGGTGCGCGAGGAAGGCACTGCGCTGGGGGTCCAGGACCCGGAGAGTGTAATCAATTGAGACGGTGGGAACTACTCATCAAGAGATACCAATGCAATCGGGGTGGATTGAGAAACATTCCCTGCGGAGAGCCTCCCCTCACCGACAGAAAATGCGCTAGAGTCCTTTCCTGGGTTACTCTAGACATCGACTGTGCTGGAAACCCTTGTCCAACGAGAGTCCAACCAACTACTGGGTTATAAGCCTGACTAATAGCTAAGAGTTGGGGGGTAGTACATAGTGAGCGCTAGGAACTCACGGTACCCCCCGTTGCTCTTTACATGCCCAACCTAAACCGTGCTTACATCGAAACCGACCCCGACGAAGTGCGCATCGGTCAGCAACCTCACGGTTCCCCTTAGCGATGTGCCATAATTAAGGCGCACATGCCCCCGTAGCTCAGGGGATAGAGCATCCGCCTTCTAAGCGGACGGTCGCAGGTTCGAATCCTGCCGGGGGCGTAGTGTTAGCCCTCTGCGCTCTGCTTGGGGACCTCCATCCCATAACGGCTGTAGAGCCACGACACAATCAGCAAAGTCACGCCCAACCCTGCGAAAGAGAAGATGCGATAGGGCATCTGCAGGAACGAGAGGTCGTGCAAGAAGAGTTTGCAGGCAGTGATAGCGAGCGTCGCCAGCCCCAACAAGCGCACCCCACGCGAGTGGTACCACACTCCGCCCACCAGCAGGAGCGCACCTATCAGCGTCCACTCCAGCGAGACCAACATCGAAGCGAGCGGGTTGTTCGGCTGACCAACTATCTCGAAGTAGTAGTAGGTCTCCATCGTTGAGAGTCCTACCACTCCAAAAAGCGCGCCCAGTCCGCCCAGCACCGCCACCGCTTCGCGGGGTAAAAAGCGATCGATAGCCGACTCGGGTTGCTGTAGGGCGCGCATCCGAGCGACGATTGCGCTTACTGCCATTCCCACCGTCCAACTCAGCAGTGCCATCCCGCGCTCGTTGAACAGCACCAGTTTCAAACTCGGCTCACTCGCCAACACAATCAGGCTGACCAAAGATGCAGGAACCCACAAGCCCAACCCCATCAGGTAGAGCAAGCGATTGCTGAACCAGATGCCGAGCGCAACCAACAGCATCGCCTCCAGATTGAACAGCGCTGCGACCACTGGCGCCTTGAACTGTACGGGTATCGCGATTGTGAGCAGGACAATACCCACCGCCAAGAAACTACTTTTCAGGAGTTGGTCTTGCGCCACGCGTTGCGAGGCGAGCCAAGTCAGCAGAAGGTGGAACACGCCCATCCCTGCCAGAAACGCCGATGGATAGCCCTTCAGCAACGGCATCACGACGCTCTGCGCAAGGGGTATGTAAAACAGGGTGATGAGCGCAAGGAAAGCGATATCGTAGTCCGCAGCGGGCACACGCTGGACGAACGCCTTCCACAACACCGTCATTAGAAACAGCGCATAGTAGAGCACAAGGAAGCCGAACATCATCCCAGTAAGCGTGTCGTCCAGCTGGCGCACCTGCATCTGCCAACCGTTCAGCAAAACAAGGGTCGCAATCATACAGAACCAGCGCTGGAACTCCCAACCTTTGCGGATGGAGATGAACAGTAGCCCTGCGTTCAACACCGCTAAGTAGGTGAAGAAGCCGAGAGGACTGCCTGCCCCGCCCTCGTCGGTCAGCAGGATGGGGGTCAGGAAACCACCTGCGACTGAGACCGTCGCCAACACCTGCGAGTTGCGTACCGACGCCAGCCCCATCCCCAGCACGGTCGTCGCCACCATCAGTGCAAAACTCAGCTCAAAGCGCATCACGCCATAGCGTTGTAAGCCTGCCCATGTGGTCAGGTACAGGATGCCCAGACCTGCCGAGTGCGCCCCATCGACGAACCATCCCGCCGAGCGTCGGCGCGAGAGCCAACCCAGCCCAATCAGCGCGAAACCGCCTGCATAGCCCACCATCAGGCGCGCCCACGGTCCCATCTGTGTCCACGCCCAACTCAGGAAGAAGACCGACGCCAAGAACAGCGACGCCAACCCCACCCAGAGCGCAACCTGACCGCCCAGCGTGCGCTCCAGTTGGCGCACCGTGCTTTCCTCCTCAAAGGCGAATGGGCGTGCAGGCGCCCACGAACGGGTATCAGGGGGAGACACCTGCTCGGTCGCGCTGGAAGTTTGTTCAGGTGTCGGTTGGGCGGGCGTTTGGGGTTCAGCAGTCGGTGTCGTGGTTATTCGGGGAATGAGAAAGGGCGGAGCCGAGCGCGGTGTCTCGGCAGAAGCAGGCTCGGAACGCTTCGGCTCCGACGATTCTAACTGCGCCTCGATGCGGTTGACTGCGTGGTTCAGCGCGCTCAGCAACCGCTTGATATGCTCCAGCTCATTGCGCACTTCGTCCGAATACGGTGAGCGTGCCATAGGATTGCTCCTCCAATAGGTTATACTGCCGAACGGTGCGCAACCGCTAAGGACTTTAGTCCTAATTTGAGCATCGTGGCACGGGCATCCTACCCATCAGCAAAGTTATGAGGGCAGTGGGCAATCGGCAGTGGGCAGTTGCAGTGGAAATCATTCGTCACCCTGAGCGAAGCGAAGGGTCTGAGATTCTTCGCTTCGCTCAGAATGACGGGTTGGGGCAGTGTGCGGTCGGCAAGCAGTACTCGTAGCACGGGCATCCCACCCCTCGCTGCCCCACTGCCCTCCAATCAGGCATGCCCGACCTGTGAAGGCGTGATGACCTCACCTGCCTCGATACGCTCCAAGATAATCTCGGCGATGTCTTTCACGGGCACGGTGTCGTCCTTCTGCTTGACGCTGTCGCTGACCATAATCATACAGAACGGACAGCCGACCGCCACCGTGCGTGCGCCCGTCTTGAGCAGTTCCTCTGCGCGAATGAGACCGGGGCGTTCGTGGGGTAGTTCGTCCATCCACATGCGCCCACCTCCTGCGCCACAGCAGAAGGTGCGGTCGCGGTTGCGCTCAGGTTCAGCGATTTCCGCCACCGTGCCCAACACCTCGCGCGGGGCGTCGTGAATCTTGTTCACACGCGCCAGATAGCACGGGTCGTGGTAGGTAATCTTGCCGTCGTCCATCGGGGCGGGCTGGGGCAGTCTGCCCTGCTGGATGAGCTCGGCAAGGAACTGACTGTGATGCACCACCTCGAACTCGCCTCCGAACACCTTGTACTCGTGCTTGATAGTGTGCAGGCAGTGGGGGCACATCGCCACGATTCGGCGCGGTTGATACTGCTGGAGCGTCTGCACATTCTGCTGAGCCAACTCTTGGAACAGCAGGTCTTCGCCCAATCGGCGTGGAGTATCGCCTGTACATCGCTCCTCAGGTCCCAGCACTGCGAAGTTCACGCCTGCGCGCTGGAACAGTTTCACAATCGCCCGCGCCACCTGCTGACCTCGACTGTCGTACGCGCCTGCGCACCCCACCCAGAACAGCACCTCGAAGTTCGGGTTCTCGCGCACGGTGGGCACATTCAGCCCTTCTGACCACTTCATTCGCTCGCGCAGAGGCAGTCCCCACGGATTGGATTGGGTCATCGTGCGTTGGAGCGTGCCCGCTGCCGTTCCGCGCAGGTTGCCTTCTGCCACTCGGTGGCGTCGCATCTCCATAATCAGCGTGGGGTGCTCAATCAGCACAGGGCACTCGTTGTTGCACGCGCCACAGGTCGTGCAGGCGAACAGCTCTTCGTCGCTAATCACTTGGGTCAGGTCGTCGCCCTTGCCGTTCGCCATCGCATCGCGCAGTTTCTCCACAATGAGTTTGGGGTTCAGGGGCTTTCCTGTCGCATTTGCAGGGCACACGCGCTCACATCGTCCACAGCCCATGCAGGCGTCCAAACTCATCAAGTGCCAGCGTGAGAATTCGCTGATCGAGTTCACGCCGATTTTGCCTGTCTCTTCCACGCGCTCCAAGCTCTCGATGCTCGGCACATTCGGCAAATAGTTCGGCTTGTAGTACGCAACGATAGGCGCAAGGAACCAGTGGCGCAGGCGCGTGAAGGGCAACACCGCAAACCACGAAGCAATACTCAGCGAGTGAAACCACCACCAGAGCCGATAGCCCGACACGCTCAGGTTCTCAAACAGGGGCGCGAAGGTGTAGCCGACGAACGACCAGACTTGGGCATATTGCGGGCGGGGCGGGTTCATAAACTCTGGGTTGCGCTCCAGTGCAATCCGTGCTGACTCCAGCGCATAACCGTTGACACAAATCAAGAGCAGGAGCCAGACCGCAATCCCATCCATCCGCTCCAGGCTGACCGATTTCGGCTTCATCACATGCCGTCGGTACAGCGCAAGCAGGCACCCGAAAATCACACCCAGCCCGAATAAGTCCAGCGTGACCTCGTAGACGATGTAGTATAGCCCCTTGTGGAACCAGATGCCCTGCTCCATAAAGATATGCGAGCCGATTTCGGTCCATTCGGCAATCGCAAGCAGGGTTGTGCCGATAAAGAGCATCACAAAGCCTGCGTACAGGGGTAGATGGAGCCACGCGCCGTATCGGTGGCGGGGAACCTTCTTTTGCCCCAGCGCATAGGCGAACATATTCTGAAGGCGCACCTTGACGGGCAGTTTCGGCTCATCGGATTGACCCTGTCGCCAGAGTTGGAGCCGTCTCCAGTACCAGATAACACCGACGCTTAGCGAGCTAAGGATAATGCCGTAGAAAATAGCCTTCCAAATCGGGGTAATCCCGATGTAGGTATGCCGAGTGATTAAGTCCCAGTTCCAGTCCATCGTTGGCACCTCACTGTGTGGCTTGGGCATCCTGCCCATCAAGTAGCACGGGCGTCTCGCCTGTGCACTGGTGGTTGGGCATCGTGCCCATCTGCCGTTCGCTCGCAGGGGCGTCAGGGCACTGAGCCAGCCCAGTGCGCTACCGCCCATTTTCGAACAGCGAGTCAATAATACCACACAGCGGGGGAAATTCCTGCCTAATAAACGCTGAGCCATGCGCGAAAGACCACTACAAGGTAGAATTTTGAACATGACACGAGACGAACTGCTCCAGCGGATTAGCATAGACCCGAATGTGTGTTTCGGCAAGCCGTGCATTCGGGGACATCGGATTTGGGTCTCCCTCATCTTAGACTTGCTTGCGAGTGGGATGGAGATTGCAGATATTCTGCGTGAATATCCCCAGTTGGAGGAAGCAGACATTCGCGCCTGCCTTGCGTACGGTGCAGAACTGGCACGCGAACGCTTAGTTTCGGTAGGGTGAGATATGCGTCTCAAATCGGATGAGAACAAGCGCAAAACACAACAAGACGCCTGCTTCAACCTGTGGTATAATAACCCAACTTTCCTGTTGCCCCTCTCCCGTCATTCTGAGCCGAAGGCGAAGAATCTCGACGGGGTTGACACTGAGGCCCTTCGCTTCGCTCAGGGTGACGGATAGGGGAGCGATTTCGCCTTTGTGCACCTTTCCTCTATGGCACTCTCATCGGTATCGACAGGAAAGTTGGGTTAATTAGTCGCTTTTCACCCCTAGAACCAGGTGAAGTTTGGCTTGTTGAAAGTGCATCGCTTGCAGGATAGGGTATTCTCTTGGTGTATCTTGGAAAGAGATGGAACCAACGGGACTGGAGGGCTATGTGCGGGAGCAACTCGCATTTGAAGAACTGAACCAAGATGCAGGTTCATCCCTACTCTATCGTCGCCAGCCGATTCTTTTTCGCAACAGTGTCCCAGAAATCCGTTCCACCACTGCAGGCACTTTCGGCATCTACAAGTACCCTGCGAAGTTCATTCCTCAGGTGATTGCATTTGTGTTGAAGTGCTATGCCCAACCCGGAATGCGTATCTTTGACCCGTTCGCAGGCTACGGTACTGTCGGGGTCGTGTCAAGAGTATACGGCTACGACTATGAGCTGTGGGACCTCAATCCCCTTATGCAAATCATCCACGATACCGCAACTCTGGAGCCACCCGTTCCCAAAGTAGAAGGGCTTCTGAAAGCGATTCGCACTTCTCCTTATCGCTTTGTTCCTAACTGGTCAAACTTGGCATATTGGCATCCCGAACCGTTTCTTGAGCTTTTATCGCAAGCGTGGGGATTCGTCCACCAGCTGGAAGGCAAGGAACGGCTTCTGCTTCTAATCCCACTGATCAATGTGACTCGCTACTTTTCCTACGCAGACGAGAAGGTACACAAGCTCTATAAGTCCAAACACTCCAAAGCGAAAGTCGCAGCCCTACTTGAAGATAACTGGCAATCGCTCTTTTGGGTGATGTTGGAGCGGGAGGTCTACAAGCTGGTTGGGAAGCTGGATGAGTACCACCAGATGAACCCCCCCAAGGTTCACTGTACCATACGAGCAGGAACCGACACCCTCCATTCTCAGTTAGAGCAACCTGCCGATGTGATGATTACTTCGCCCCCCTACCTTCAAGCGCAGGAGTACATTCGCTCTACAAAGCTGGAGCTCTTTTGGCTTGGGCACTCTGAAGAGACGATTCGCTGGCTGAGTAAGCATGAAATACCCTATCGGGGTTTACTGCCCATCGAAATCCACTCCGAGCTCTATCACCAACACCGAGCGATGATTGAGGAACCCCACCTGCTCGCACTCTATGAGAACTACTTCAACTCTATCTTGAGTATTTTTGGGCGATTAGCCGAGCAGGTTCGCGAGTATCTCTGTATCTTCGTCGGTCCTGCAAAGATTCGAACCACACCCATTCCTATCGACGATATCGTGGTGGAGCATCTGAGCCACTTCGGATGGACACACGAAGTGACTTATATCGACCAGATAGTCGGGCGTGTGATGTTCAACTCAAAGGTGAACCCTGCTTCAGGCTTAGAGGACAGCCGTATGCGTACCGAGCATATGGTGGTGATGAAGCGCGGGAAAGGTTCTTAAGAGACAGGTTATGGCAGATGAGATTTTCATTCGTAAGACCGATTTGAACAGCCCCACAAAGTTTCGGCAGTCTGTAACAAACCTCGTGCCAACGATTCAACAGCAAATTCTCGATAGCACGGGAGTCTTCTTGGATAATGCAACAATCTCTGACCTAATGCTGGCTGAATGCCGTCTGAGATTTGACAAGTTCACAAAGACTGGGGAAAGAAAACGCAAGACTCTGGATAAGGAGAAGATTCTGGCTCGGGTGCAGGAATACTTGTGCGAAACGATTGTTGCACTTCCCCTAAACGACCCAGATATCCTGAGGCTCCTCATCTTCTGCATCGAAATCACTGAACAGATGTTTGAGGGAGGCACACGCGCTACCACAGCAGCTAAGAGCTTTCGCGAGAAACAGCGCAGGTACGAGGAGATACTCGTTGCGCAGTTCATCGGCAAACTGGGAGAGGTTTTTCTCAAAAGGTATTTGGAAAACCGTTTTCCAGAAGCAAACATCCAGTTGGATTGGGAAATTTCGCCCGATCGGGAGAAGTATGTAAGCGACATTATTAACGCGCAACACCGCGTGAGCGTCAAGAGCTCGCCTTCACTGGCAGGGATATGGGCAGAAGCGGACTTGAATTCGGACTACGGCATCATGGTGAAATGTGTCGTGCCACGCGCTACCTTGATTCAGTTTTTCATCGAAGTATGCGGATACACCCGACTTTTAGATTTCGCTGACCAAGGTATCCCCGCTGATGACGACTTGTTCCGAACCTATCTCAACAACATTCGAGAACGCGTGCAACAATATAAGTGCGGAACTGTCCAAACGAACTTGATTGGCTTTGTTTGCGGCTACTTCCGAACGAGCGAGCACCAACCCGTGGAGGAAGGCGAGAAGTTAGCCTACCTCGGCGAACTGCGTGAGAAACGCTACTTGGTCAAGCTCAGCGACCTGCACTGGAGCCAAGACGATTGGCTCCAATTTCTCCAAGAAAACTCCCTCCTAAATCAGCAGGAATCGTTTTGATGGCGACGAACCCCTAACCTATCAGATAAGCGCAACCGCGCGAAGGAGGAGGACTGATAACCATGCCAACCGTGGCGATAACCTTGGACTGCGAAGCAGCAGACTACCCCCGCTGCTACACGCCCGATTACATCAAACTGTCTGAAGAGTTCACGATTCCCTTTACTTGGATGATTCAGGTGTCTGGAAAAGACCCGATGGCGAACCCCCAACTGTACTACCGTGAGTACCTGCACCGTATCCCTTCGTGGCACGAGTTCGGGCTCCATCTGCACTTTGAAGATGCTCACGGACGCTATATCGAAGACCCTCGCGACCGTGGCGACCTCATCCAGACAGGCAAGGATATGCTCAAGCAGGTGCATATCAAGCCGACCGCGTTCCGCGCAGGCAGTTATGCGCTTGTCCCGCCCGACCTCAAGTATCTGGAAGATATGGGGTTCCTCGCCGACACCAGCGCCATCCCCAACGCCGAGTACCGAATGTTCGTGGACTGGGACGGCGCACCCGAAAAGCCCTACCACCCATCCTATGACGACCTGCGCAAGCTCGGCGAGGCACGCATTCTGGAGATTCCTGTCGCCACCTACAACGGCAAGTTCGCCTACTTAGACCAAGGCTGGGACACCGTCCGAATGATATTAGAGCATCATCTGGAGCAGGAGACGCCTGTCATCTGTATCGGAGGCTACGACTATCACGACGATGTGGAGACTCTGCGCGAGGCGATACTCCTGCTGAAGAAGCATAACGCTCGGTTCGCTACGCTCACCCAGATTGTCTCGGAGTACACCCTATGATCGACACACGCTGGCAGAAACTGGCGGATGTGCTGGTTCACCATTCGGTGCGTGTCCAGCCTGGCGAGCGCGTGCTGATTGAAGCCTTCGATATGCCCCCCGACTTCGTGGCGCTTCTGATGCGCACAATCTCAAAAGCGGGCGGTCATCCTGTGGTGGAGACGAAGCATAGCGCGGTTCTGCGTGCGCTCTACGAAAGTGCCGACGAGGCGCACATTCAGTTCCTTGCAGGGCTGGAGCGCACCCGAATGGAGAATGTGCAGGGCTACATCGGCTTGAGAGGCACGCCCAACTTCGCCGAGATGTCCGACATTCCCCAAGAGCAGATGCGCAAGGTGCGCCAGCACTGGTGGGTTCCCGTCCACCAAGAGGTGCGCGTGCCCCATACACGCTGGGTCGTGCTGCGCTGGCCCACGGTCGGGATGGCGCAGGCAGCAGGAATGAGCACCGAAGCGTTCGAAGAGTTCTATTTCAAGGTCTGCACGGTCGACTATGCGAAGATGGAGCGCGATGTGCAACCGCTGGTGGAACTGATGGAGCGCACAAAAGAGGTGCATATCAAAGGACCGGGCACCGACCTGCGCTTCTCGATCGAGGGGATTGGGGTGGTGCCGTGCTACGGACTGCGCAATATCCCCGATGGGGAATGCTTTACCTGCCCCGTGCGCGACTCGGTCAACGGCACAATCACCATCAACACCAACAGTGTTTACGAGGGCAACCTCTATCGCAATATCCAGTTCACGCTGAAGGACGGCAAGATTGTGGAGGCGACCTGTGCAGACGAGGGCGACCGACCCGGCGCAGGCAACCCGCGCAAGCTGAACGCTATCCTCGATTCGGACGAGGGCGCACGCTATATCGGCGAGTGGTCGCTCGGGTTCAACCCCTACATCCTTTACCCGATGAACGACACCCTGTTCGATGAGAAGATAGCAGGTTCGTTCCACTTCACGCCGGGCAACGCCTATGGTGAAGCCGACAACGGCAACCGCTCGCAAGTCCACTGGGACCTGGTCGTGATTCAGCGCCCTGAGTTCGGTGGGGGCGAAATCTACTTCGATGGCGTACTGGTGCGCAAAGATGGGCAGTTCGTCTTGCCCGAACTCCAAGCACTCAACTATTGAGGAGGCGACGATGGCAATCCACAACACAGAGGAACGGAACGGCAAAATCCGCACGACGATGAAGCTGGAGCCAGGCGAGCGCGTCGCCCTGTGCCGATGTATGCACTCGAAGGAGTTCCCCTTCTGCGACGGCACTCATAAACAGATGGAAGGAACGGCGGGACCCGTGATTATCGAGGCGCTGACCGAACCGATAGAGGCAGAGTCAGGCGAGGGTTCTTAATCTCGCTCTCGTCATTCTGAGCGAAGCGAAGAATCGCGCGGGCGGGACGCCCGTGCTACGAGGGTGGCACAGACATTCGTGTCTGTGCCGTTGACACAGGCAGGAATGCCTGTGCTACAGTTTGCCGATGGGCAGGATGCCCATGCTACGAGTAAGTGGCTTGGGCATCTTGCCCATTTTGCCCATGGGCGGGACGCCCGTGCTACGACTACCCACTCCCTAATCCTATTCCCTATTCCCTACTCCCCACTCCCTATTCCCCATTCCCCCCAAATCGGGTACAATCCCCTCATAATGCGCATCGTTTCGCTTTTGCCGAGTGCAACCGAAATCGTATGTGCTTTGGGATTGGGGGACTATCTGGTCGCTCGGAGCCACGAATGCGACTATCCACCCGAAATTCAAGACCGCCCCATCATCACCTACAGTCTCATCCCGCCTGACCTGTCCAGCGACGAGATCGACCGAGTGGTCTCTGAGACCCTGCTCACTCACGCCACCCTGTACGGATTGGACTTAGACCTGCTGAAATCGCTGGAACCTGACCTACTGATTACCCAAGCCCTGTGTGATGTGTGCGCCGTTTCTTACAACTCGGTTCAGGAGGCGGTGAACGCACTTAGCCCAAAGACCCGCGTGCTGAACTTGGAGCCGACCACCCTCGCAGGCGTACTGGACACCTTTCGCCAGCTGGCGGAGGCGGTTGGGATGCCCGAACGCGCCGAACCACTGATTGCCGAGTGCCAATGCCGTATCGAGGCGGTGCGCCAGCGCAACGCCAACAAACCACCCCTGCGTGTGACCTTCTTGGAGTGGATAGACCCGCCTTTTGCTTGTGGGCACTGGACACCCGAGCTGGTTGCGCTTGCTGGAGGGGTAGAGGGGCACGGCAAACCCGGCATGCCCTCACGCCGATTGGGCTGGCACGAGGTGCAGGAATGGCACCCCGAAGCCATCGTGATTGCCTGCTGTGGATTCACTGTGGAACGCACCCTCCAAGACCTGCCGAAACTCCAGTCCCTGCCAGGTTGGGATGACCTGCCTGCGGTGCGAGAGGGCCGCGTCTTCATCGCTGATGGCAACGCCTACTTCAGCCGCCCCGGTCCGCGCCTAATCGACTCGTTAGAGTGGCTGTCGGATTGTTTGCAGAAAGAGGCAACTTCTGCCCAAATTTCAGCAGGAAAGTCGGCTTCGTTCTAAAATAACTAAAGCATCCACGCTTCACAAGGGGGTGAAGAAGATGAATGATGCTCGCAATGCAGGAGGTAAAAGCGATTTACAGGAGTGGGGCACTCAGGTTTTTTACGCAAGCACAGTGCCACAACTGCTGTTGAGGTTCGACACGGGTGAGATTCTGCGTGCAAATGAGGCAGCGACACACTTTTTCGAACGCCCTGTCGAGGAACTTCACGGGCGACCGATTTCAGATTTCTCATTCGTCGGCAACTGCTGGACTCCGGAACTGCGCCAACACCTCCTTGATACTCGTTTCGGAATTGAATATGCTCAGTACCTATGCCCCAGTGGACAAGTGCGCAATGCAGAGATGCACTACAGCCTCATGAGCCACGAAGATGAAAAAGTTATCCATGTCTACATCGTCGACATTTCGCACAAAGAAGCTCTTCAACAATCGCTTCAGCAATTCCAGCATCAGTACCGAGCATTTCTGGAGCTTTCCCAAGAGGGGATTTGGTTCGACCGCTTCACTGAACCCATCCCGATTGACCTACCTGTCGATGAGCAGATTCGCCTGCAGATGGAGCGTTCAAGGTTGGAGGTCTGCAACTATGCCTTCTGTCGCACCTGGGGATATGAGCGTCCAGAACAGATGATAGGTCGCCCCACCTCCGAGTGGTTCCGCCCTGAAGTAGAGAGCCATACCGAGACGATGCGTGCTTTTATCGAATCAGGATACTCCCTGAGAAATCATTTAGTAAGTGTTCGCTTGACGGATGGAACAACCATCTATCACCTTTGCAACTTCATGGGCTGGGTTGAGGACGGAAAACTCTTGGGCATTTGGGGGTCGTTCACCGATGTGACGGAACTGATGCGTATTCAGACTCGGCTCAGCGAGCGCGAGGCAATCTACCGAGAGTTCGTCGAGATGAGCCACCAAGGCATCGCACGCTTCGAAGCACCAGAACCTATTCCGACCGATTTGCCTATCGAGGAGCAAATCCTGCGTATCGAACAGAATGCCATTCTCGCAGAGTGCAGCCCACCCTATGCCCAGATGTTGGGCTACCAATCGCCTCAAGAGGTCGTAGGAAAGCATTATGGTGAAGTGGTTTGGATTGATAACCCGCTCAATCGGGATGTGCTCAAGGCGTTCATTGAAGGGGGATATCGCATTCAAGCCCGTGAGATGATGGGTAAAACCCCTGATGGCGAGATACGCTATCGGCTCATCAGCGTCTCGGGCGTTGTTCGTGATGGCTACCTCATCAGAGGCTGGGTGGTTGCGCAAGATATTACCGAGCTACGTCGACTTCAGGAACAATTAGCACAAGCCCATCGCTTAGAAAGCATCGGTCGCCTTGCTGGGGGCATTGCGCATGATTTCAACAATATCCTAACGGCGGTAATGGGCTACGCGGAACTGTTCTCAACCCGCACGAATGACCCTGAACTACAACGCTATGCCGAAAATATTATCAAGGCAGGGCAACGAGGTAGCGAACTGACTCATCAACTATTAGCCTATGCACGCAAGCAGGTGCTTCAGAAAAGCCCCACCAACTTCCGTGAAGTGCTTAGCGACATCGATGCGATTCTGAACCGCCTCTTCGGCTCCAGCGTGATATTGAAGATCGATGTCGCTCCCGACCTCTGGCTAACGCTCGCCGATAGGGGACAGTTGGCTCAGGTGGTGCTGAATCTTGCCACGAACGCCCGCGATGCGATGTCCGATGGAGGCAAGCTAACGATTCGGCTTACGAACCACACCCAAACCGAACCTTCTCCCAGTGGACTGCAACCAGGCGACTATGTGAAACTGGAGGTAAGCGACACGGGAATGGGCATTCCCGACACCATACTGCTCCATATCTTCGAGCCGTTTTATACCACGAAGCCTCAGGGCAAGGGCACGGGACTGGGTTTAGCAGCGGTAGACGGCATCGTCAAGCAGTTGGGTGGCGCTATAGAAGTTGAAACTGAGTTGGAGCGTGGCACGACCTTCCGAGTCTACTTCCCGCGCTATGTGCCAGAGGAGGCACTGAGTGAGACAACCGCCTCATAGAGCGCGCTGGCTGGCGGTCTGTCGGGTGCCACTTCGCTTGCAGACACCACCGTCACTTTCGGCAGACGCGCGATCGGCTCCCAGCCCTCGCCCTTGCGCCCTGCAATAATCCACACGGGCACGCCCAAACTGACCGCCTGTTGAACAATAATGCCCACCCCTTTGCCCATCAGCGTCTGGTGGTCGACCTGACCCTCCCCTGTAATGAGCAGGTCGGCGCTTCGGAGGCGTTCGTTCCAGCCGATTTGCTTCAAAAGCCACGCCACGCCCGACACAATCGGCGCGCCTAAGTATGCCGACAGCCCGCCCCCCATCCCACCTGCTGAGCCAGAGCCGATGACTTGGGCGAGGTCAACTCCACGCTCCCGCGAAGCGACTTGGCGGAACCGCTCCAGTCCCTGCTCCAGAAGTTCCACCTGTTCGGGCGTTGCGCCCTTTTGCGGTCCGTAGACGCGCGCAGAGCCGTGTTCGCCCACAATCGGGTTCTCCACATCGGCACAGAGGGTCAACCGCTTGCCTTGCAGGGGGTCTTCAGGTGGATGCACGATTCGGGCTAACTGGAGCAGTCCACGCCCACCTGAGGGTATCGGTTCCCCTTGCTCGTTCAGGGTCTGGAAGCCCAGTGCGCGCAGTGCGCCTGTGCCCCCATCCGTCGTTGCACTGCCTCCAAGCCCCAGCCAGATTTCGCCCACTTGAGGATGTGCCACTGCCGAGCGTATCAAGTCGCCCACGCCCTCGGTGCTGGCATCGAACGGAGATGGTTCTGCCAACAACTTCACCCCACACGCCCGCGCACTCTCGATGACCGCCACTCTACCCTGATACAAGAGCCACTCGGCAACGAGGGGGCGCCCGAGTGGGTCGCGCACCTTTACACGGACACGCTCCGTGTCGCCCTTTGCATAAAACTCCCACACTTCCAGCCAGCCATCCCCGCCGTCGGCAATCGGGCAGAGGTCGATTTCGGCGTGAGGAAACAGTTGCCTCACCGCCTGTGCAATCCCCTGCGCCGACTCGATTGGGGTCAGCGTGCCCTTGTAGGCGGTGGGCGCAACCAAGACTCGCATGCGCTACTCCAGCCGTCCACGCTCACGGGCGTAGCGCGTGGCAATCGCCTCCAAGATACCCTCACGAGGCACAGCGAGTTCGGGGTTCAGCCCCAGCTTGGGCGCAAGATAGTCATAAAGTTCGTTCGCCAGCTGCTCACGGTAGTTCGGGGCGAGCTGGTAGCGACGGTCTAAAAAGGCTTTCAGGTTGCGATAATCGCTCGATGAGAGGTCTAACAGCACGGGCAGGTACGGCTCCAGCGGGTGGGTGCGCTCAAGGTAGGTCTGGCTCAGAGTCTCCAGACTGGGTGCGACGGTCGGGCGTTCCTTCACCACGAAAGTGCCTGCCAACATATCGCCGATGCGCTGTCCGTAGGGGTTGAAGAACGCCACGAAACCCGCCACACTGTAGCCGAAGATACAGATAGGCAGGGCGTCCACCAAGCGCAGGAACTCACGGATGAAAATCGCTTGGGGGGTCACAGGCGTGCCATCGATGCGCATCACACGCAAACCAAAAAGACGCTTGGCAGGGGTCTGCCCGTTCCAAAAAATCTCGAAGGCGATGTAGTAGCCGAACCAGGTGAGGTAGGCAATAAACGCCGAAAGTGCCAGCGACCAGCCTTCGCCCAGAATCGTCAAGAGGTTCGTGAGCGTGCCCGCCACCTGCTCCAGCGTGATGAGGAGGAGCGCCAGTAGCCCCACTAGCGTCAGCACAATCAGGTCGTCCAGCACCGCTGCCAGCGCGCGGGAGCCGATTCCGCCAATCTCATAGCGTATCTCGACCTTTTCAGGACTGCGCAGAACAAACTCGTACGGCATCGCTTAGAGGATACCTTACGGTGCGATTTCAAGCCATTCATCCCAGCGGGTGGCGCGTGAAAGCGCCGTGTTTCGGTAGCGTCCCAGAAAATCGCCCGAGCTGGGATAGTAGATCGATAGCCCATAGGAATCGCGCACGCGCGGGCTAAGCCCCCGCCCGTTGGCGATAATCGCACCCTGAAGCGCATTCTGAAGCGCCTGCACGCGCTGGCTCAACTCAGGGTCACCTGTGTACTGGCGTATCAGCTCCGCCCCATGCCACAGGTCTTTATACTCAGGATAGGTGGAGTAGCTCTGGGCGTCTTGGCGGGCGCGCGCAAGGCTCTGGAGGTATTGACTCCGCTTTGCGATGAGGTTTTCCGCCAGCGCGTCCAACGCTTGAACCACTGGCTCGATGCGCGAGGTGTCCACCGCCGATTGCGTGATATTGGTGTAGCCCGGATAGTTGGCTTGATACCACTGCACAAAAATCGGGGGGATTTGGCGCGCCCAATCGGGGGGACTGATGTCGGAACTTCGCATCAAGGGCGCAAGAATCTCGTGATAGGGATAGCCTTCGCCTGGAGGGCTTTCTTCCGAGCCGACGATGTAGCGCGCTACATTCCTCAGTTCGTACACCACCTCCACCATCTGCATCAGCGAGGCATCGAACAGCAACACATCCATCATCGGGTCGGCAGAGGTGGGGCGAATGGCGGTCGGCAAGTCCCAAATCTTGATGCTGGTGCCCAACTCATCATCGAACGAGACGGCACGCCCCTGCACCGCCCGTGAGCGCCATCCCGACCCGTGATTCCAGACAACCAGCGCATAGCGGTCGGCAGGATAGTTTCGCTTCGCCCACTGGATGAACTCACGCAAGGTGTCGGGGTTCCCCATATCCACGCCCTGACCCAAGTCTTCCAGCAGTTGCGAGTCGATTCGGGCGGGGTTCGTGTCGTGTTGCACCAGATAGCGTCGTGTGCCTGTCCAGCTGCCTGTTGGGGCGAACCGTGCCGAGCGTTTCCACTGCACCACCACACGCACATTCGGGTTCGTGGCAACCGACTCCATCTGGTTCATATTGAGCTCGCTGAAGTCGTCCAGGTCGTTCGCAGCGTTCATAAAGACCATCACGGTCCACTTCGTATCGCCCCGTCCGCCGCCAGTTGGAGGGGGAATAAACTGCGAACTACCGCCACAACCAGCGAGGAACAGTCCGAGGGAGAGTATCAGTGCCCAAAGTGCCAAACCGTGTCTGCGCCAGAGTCTCATCGTTTCACCTGCAAGTATACCTTTCGTTAGACGACTACGCTGGAGGAGGGTTGCATTGGGTGAGGATTCGTACCGCAACACATGCGCCTAAACCGTACTCTTGCACAACTCTTCGCTTTACAGCAGACAGGGGATGGAGGGCAGGGCTTTTGCATAGCCCTGCCCCCCATTCGCGTCAGAACTTACCCTGCACGAACTCGGCGATTGCGCTGGGCGTGTTGGGGTCGAACCCCACCACATCGAGCATTCCTGCATCGTTCGGGTCGGCGATGCTGAACGCATTCGCCACCATCCCGACAACCACCATTCGCGCAGGGATTCCCATCGCCTCTCGGTAGCGCCATAGCGCCTCGGCAGGATGCACATCGCCAATCCAGGTCTCCGAGTCGGTGTAGATGACGAACGCATCCGCCTCGACCTTGTTCTGGAGTGCCCAGAGCATCGGCAGAGCGCAGTCGGTCGCCCCGAACGGCTGATGGTCTAAGTACTCAATCGCGTCCTGCAGCTTCATATCGGGTCGCAGGTCAAGGGGCTTCAGGAAGTCCGCAAAGCCCATTACCTGCGCGTTCGGCTCACGATTGAGTGTGACCAACGCCAGCGCTGCGGTCGCAGCGCGTGGAGTCAGCCCGACAATCCCGCCGACATGTCCCCAAGTCATCGACCCAGAGATGTCGAGCGCCAGCACGATGCGCTTGCCGGTTGGCTCCACATTCTCAAAGGCGTTGTAGAACGCCTTGTTGAGCGCGTTGACCACCGATTGAACCGGCTCCCATCGGTTTGCGCTTCGCATGCCCTGCCCACGCTCATAGGTTATCAAGGCAGACAGCACCTGAAGGGGGTGGACGCGCGCCTTGCGCAATCGCTCCCGATTGGTGAGCTGGTTGACCACGAATCGCGCCGCCTGACTGCCCTTCGTCAGCAGTCCCACACGCGTCATCGTGGCAAGGTTTCGAATCAACGCCGTCATCGGCATCTCTTCCAGCAGTGCCTCCCACACCTCTGGGAAGTTCAGTAGGTGGGTCGGCACGACCTCTCGCGGAAGCGCATAGGTTCGAATCAGGCGCACTGCCTCCTCCAAGGGTAGGTCGGGCTGGTTCAGACGCTCGACCGCCTCCAGATACGCGCCAACCTCGGCAGGCAACTCCTGTGCGACCTCGCGCGTGACGATGTAGCGGAACAGGGCGTTGCGCTCAGGCGTATCCGCTTTCGGGTGTGCCAAACGCAACAGGTCGCAGTGCGACCAGCCGTTTCGCTGGCGATACTTGGTGACCTGATACGCCAAGTGGCGCAGGTCAGGAGCCTGATACCAGTGCCTTACCGCTCGGCGCAGGACTCGTCCCCATCCCCGCAGGTAGGTTGCGTAGTTGATGAAGGTGAACAGGTGCGTTCCTGTTCGCACGATGCGCGGCAGTGCCTCCAACGCCAGCGACTGAACCTCGGCGTTGCCCGAACCAATCGCAAGCGCCAGCACGAACAGCGCAGGGTCGTTCTTGTAAGCGCGCCCCTGCTCGCTGATTTGCGCCGTGCGCTCGAGGACATACGCAGGTTCGCGATACAGCAACTCCAGCACAACCTTGACATTCTCGAGGGTCAGCTTCTGCTCGGAAACATAGTAGGTACCGCCCTCCGTGCCGAGTATCAGAAACCGCTCCAGCCGCTGGCGAGGCTCCAACCGATAGGCGAAGCCCCTCGCATTGTTGCGCTCCTGACCTGGCAGTGCCACTTGCTGAGTGCGCGGAACTCGTCGTGTGAATCGCATGCTACTCACTCCCTCATTAGATTTTACAGGAGGCGGGTGGGGGATGTCGAACCCCCTTCAGCCCGTAGGCTGAGCGACCGATAACCATCCCCATTCGACCCAGCGGATAAGTAAGTCGGAGACGGAAGCATCGCGAAGCAAGCGATAACCGTCATCCTTCGACCCGTGGATAAGTTTTTGGAGACGGCATCCCGCACTCCTGGTTTCCCCGAAGGGAAACAGGCATATTTAACGGCTCTCAGCATCAAAAAGTTCCCGACTTTTTGCGTTTGGGGGTTGAAATCCCCGTCATCTAACGGGTATACTACCCCCGCTTTGCGACGAGGTCGCAGGGCACGAGCAACACCAAGGAGGGATAGACTATGGATAACATAGTTCGTATAGGGCTGATAGCCCTACTCGTGAGCCTGATAGTCGCAGCCTCGGCGCAGCAAAAAACTATCAAGTACACTGTGCGAGAAGGAGACAACCTGTTCACCATCTCGCGCAAGTTTGGACTCCGTTTGCCCGACCTGCTGGCAGTTAATACCTTCGAAAACCCTCACCGACTCCAGCCGGGAATGGTCATCAATATTCCTGTCAAAGGCACGGCAGGTAAGAGTACCCCCGCTTCCACCAGCGCGAACAACCGCACTTCCGCTCCCAGTTCGGGCTGGGCGGAAATCAACAAAGACCGTATCAACATTCGCAAAGGGCCTGGCACGCACACCGACCGAATCACGCTTGTAGACCGATGGACGAAGGTGCAAGTGCTGGGTCGTCAAGGTGAATGGAGCCGAATTCGGTTGCAGAGTGGACGCGTCGGTTGGGTAAAGAGCCAGTATCTTAGCCCCACCACACCCCCCAGACAGATTGCAAGTGCGAATCGAAAGGTAAACTCGTCCAATTCTGCCAACCGCAAGTCAAACTCCCAGCAGTCGGTAGCCCAACGTCGTCAGCCTTCGCGCTCGGCGGCGATTGCTTCCATCAACGCGCCTGATGACCGTACCCGCGCCATTATTCAGCGTGCGATGGGCTATTTGGGACACCCCTACCGTCGTGGGGGCAGTAGTGCGCGTGGGTTCGACTGCTCGGGTTTCACGACCTATATCTTTCGTCAGCACGGCATCCAACTGCCCCGCACCTCCGCAAGCCAAGCGACAGTTGGTAAGCCGGTACCCCGCAATCAACTCCAGCCTGGCGATTTGGTCTTTTTCCGCACGCGTGGGCGTCGCATCTCCCATGTGGGCATCTACATCGGCAACGGCAAATTCGTCCACTCGTCCAGCGCGCGCGGGCGTGTGCGCGTCGATACGCTCACCAGCGGGTATTATAATCGACGCTACGCAGGAGCGCGACGCGTCATACGATAGTTGCACGGACGCTGTAAGGCTGCGACAACGACGCCCCTGCAACCCTGCAGGGGCTTTTCACTCTCAACGACACATAGGGGGTCTATGAATGATTCGTTTACTCGACCTATCGGGCTGGCAAGGCGACCCCGAGTCGCTCTACGAAGAGGTGGTCTTTCCTTCCCCACCCAACGACCGCCCCTACATCTTCACCAACACCGTGACCAGTTTAGACGGCAAACTCGTGTTGGGCGATTTGGGCAGTAGTGCAAAGGGGTTGGGTAGCCCTGTTGACCAGCGATTGATGCACCGTCTGGAAGCGCGCGCCGACGCCGTGCTCATCGGCAGCGGCACCCTACGCGCCGACACTCACCTGAACTACCCCGAACATATCTACCGTGTTGTAGTGACTACCAGTGGGGACCTACCGTTAGAACACTCTTTTTTCCGCAACCCCAAGCGTGCGCTGGTGTTTGCACCAAGCCACCTGCCCGCAGATAAGCAACTTGCCGTTCAGCGTGTTGCAACCCTACACCTTGTCGGCGAGACACGAGTCGATGTGCAAGAATTAGTCAAAATCCTACACACACATTACGAAGTACGCTACCTGCTTGTGGAAGGGGGTGGGAACCTAAACTTCTATCTTTTCGATGCCGATATGGTGGATGAGGTGTTCCTGACGCTCGCCCCGAAGGTGAAGGGGGGCGCGCACCTGCCGACGATGGTGGATGGCGCGGGACTGCCCCGCGAGCGCGTGGCGGAGTTCGACCTCATCTCAGTCTATCTTGAAGAGAGCGAGCTGTTCCTGCGCTATAGGAGGCGACGATGACCCTGCGCGAGTTCGTGAAGCAGAATCTGCAAGCCCTCTACGATGCGCTCCAGAAGCGCCAAGAGCCACCGATGGGCACTTACGACGCTGATACCCTGCGCGAGTGCTTCCGACGCGCACAGGTTCAGACAGGCACAACCCACTTCTATCCCGACCGCGTGGTGTTCGAGTTCATCTTTACCGAACCAAGCCTCGGACCCGCCGTACTGAGTATCACCGTGCCCAGCCCCGAACCGATTGTTTATATGCCCGTACCCGATTGGGTGATTGAAGATGTGTGGCAAGGCGATGTGACAGGCTCATTCCGCTTCCGTTCTGAGGCGGAACAGCTCATCGCCCAGTTCCAACAGCAGGTGTTCAGCGAAGCGAATCTTGCCTATTTCGAGAAACATAGACTACCCAAACGCAGAGATTGAGACGAGGAGACGAAAATGAAAACGATGATGACGATACAAGAGATACCTTTCAAGGAGCACCAACTGACGAATGGGTTGCGAGTCATTCTCTCGCCCCATCGTGTTGCCCCTGTGGTAGCGGTGTTGGTGATGTACAAAGTTGGCTCGCGCGATGAGAGAGTCGGTAAAACGGGGTTCGCTCACCTGTTCGAGCATATGATGTTTCAGGGGTCTGAGAATGTGCCGAAAGGCAAGCATTTCGAGTATGTGGAGGCGAACGGGGGTGTGATGAACGGCTTCACCTCGTTCGACCTGACCGCCTACTTCGAGATTCTGCCCTCGTCTAAACTCCCGCTGGGGCTATGGCTGGAGGCAGACCGAATGCGCTCGTTGCAGGTTTCTCAAGAAAACTTGGACAATCAGCGCGCCGTTGTAAAAGAGGAGCGACGGCTCTCGGTAGACAACCAACCCTACGCCCGTGCGATGGAACGCCTGCGGGAGATTGCTTACGACAACTTCGCCAACCAACATTCGATTATCGGCTCGATGGAAGACCTCGACAACGCTACTCTGGAAGATGTTCAGGAGTTCTTCCGCACCTACTATGCCCCCAACAACGCTGTGCTGGTGATTGCAGGCGAATACGATGCGCGGCGCGTCCTGCGTGAAGTGCGTGATGTGTTTGGCGATATTCCTCCCCAACCTGCTCCCGAACCTGTTGACCTCACCGAACCCGACCGCGAGGAACGGCGCGAGGTGTTCCACGACCCATTAGCCAGCGTGCCTGCCGTCGCACTGACTTGGAAAATCCCGCCCCGCAACACGCTGGAGAACGATGCGCTCCAGATTGCAGGCGACATTCTGCTCGGTGGCAGAGCCTCACGCCTCTATCAGCGTCTGGTGAAGCAGGAGCAAATCGCCGTGAGCGTCTCAGGCGGAGCCGAGAGCCGACCCGCGCCCAGCCTATTCCGAATCTTCGTGCTACACCACCCCAATCACACGCCCGAACGCGTGGAAGCAGTGGTCTATGAGGAGATTGAGAAGATGGCGAACGAAGGTGTCAGCGAAGAGGAGCTGGAACGCGTGCGCGCGCAACTTTTGGCACAACGCTGGGGCGATAACCTCTACTATGGGCTTCAAAGTCCGCTGGGGCGCGCCCTCAACTTAGCCTACTGCGCCCTGTTTGAAGAGGGTCCCGACGCGGTGAACCGAATGCTCGAACGGTTGATGAGTATCACCGCTGAGCAGGTTCAAGAGGCGGTCGCACGGTTCCTCAACACCTCGCGCAACCGAACCGTGATGCACATTATTCCCGGCGCACAAGGAGGTGTGCAATGAGGTCACGCCACATCCCGCCACCCGACCACCCAAAGGGCGAACTGCACATCCCCACCCCTGAAGTCGTGCAACTCTCGAACGGGCTACAGGTCTGGCTTCTGAAAGACGACCGCGCGCCCGTTGTGGAGTTCCGTCTGACCTTCCCAACAGGTGGGCGCGTTTACGATGAACCTGAGTGGCTCGGCGTTGCCTCGGCAACAGCACGCCTGATGACTGCAGGCACGCCCACTCGCACGAGCCTCCAAATCACCGACGAGGCGGAGCGGTATGGCGGTGGCATCGGATTCACTGCAAACACTGAAACTTCTGGAATGAATGCCCACTGCCTTGCCCAGTACCTTGAGCCGATGTTGGAACTGGTTGCCGATGTGCTCCTGCACCCGACCTTCCCTGAAGAGGAGGTCGATATCGACCGTGCGAACACACTTCAACGACTGGCGCTCCAGCGTTCCCAGCCCGATTTCTTGGCAGAGGAGCGATTTCGGCAGGTCTTATTTGGGAGCCATCCCTACAGCCGACTGGCGCCCGACGAAAACGCCATACAACGCTGGCACTCGGAGAACCTTCAAGCCTTCTACCAGCGCCACTATCGCCCTGAGGGTGCAACGCTAATCGTGGTGGGCGCGTTCCATAAGCGCACTCTACTTCGTGCGCTGGAGGAGCTGCTCGGCGAATGGCAAGGCGCACCCGAGTCGTCCGAAATCGCACCGCCCAAACAGGAGGTCGCCCAGAAGGGGTTCCATCTTGTTCCTCGCCCGAATTCGGTACAGAGCAACCTGCTTATGGGCACGCTCTGTCCACCACGCAGAGCCAGCGAGAGCATCCCACTCCAGATAGGGGTGAGCGTATTAGGCTCGGGTGCGAGTTCAAGATTGTTCCTCACTGTGCGCGAGCAATATGGCTATGCGTATAGTGTGGGCGCTCAGTTAGACCACTACCTGCGCCTGAGTTCCTTCTCTGCCTACGCGCAGACTGCCACCGAGAACACTCACGACGCCCTACGCCAAATCCGAGCCGAAATCGAACGGCTTATCCACGAGCCAATCCCTGAAGCGGAATTGCAAGCGACCAAAAACTACCTACTCGGTCGGCACGCACTCGGCTGGGTCACGCTCGGTTCCATCGCCGACCGCCTCACCCAGTTAGCCGTGCATGACCTCCCGCTGGACTACTGGAAGCGCTACCCTGAAGCAATCCAAGCAACCTCCGCCAGTGAGATTCAGCAGGCGTGTGCGCGCTATCTCCATCCCGAACGGATGACGACGGTGGTGGTAGGGGACGAATCGCTTCAAGACAAATAGGTTCGCGGGTATTAGGGGAACACATTCGTAGCACGGGCATCCTGCCCATTAGCCAAGTCATTAGGGCAGTGGGCAGTGGGCAATCGGCAGTCGGTAGCACGGGTATCTCGCCCGTGTGCAAAATGGGCAAGATGCCCAAGCCACGCAAAGTAGCACAGGCATTCCTGCCTGTGCGCTCTATGCGCAGGATGACCAAGCCACCTAATCGTAGCACGGGCATCCTGCCCATCCTCACGGGCGAGATGCCCGTGAGGATGGGCACAGTCGCCCCCACTCTGAAGACGACCGTATCCTGCGAGTAGGGCTGGTTTGAGTAGGGACACTCTCCAAACAGGTAGAATCTCAGCATGGGGCGAGTGTCAGATGGGGATTCCAATCCTGCCGAGCAACCCCTCACTTGGAGAGAGGCTCTGAGGATGGTGGGCAGTTTTGTGCGGGGGCTTCTCATCACCGCCTGCCTGTACGCGCTGGCAAGTATCGCGCTTCACTGGCTGATGGGCGTGCCTCTGTTCTGGCTCACGGGTCTGCTGGCGGGGCTTCTGTACGGGGTTCCCTACTTGGGGATGTTGATTGTGGTGGTGCTGGCGTGTGGGCTGGTCGTTGGCTTGGGCGCGCCGATGCCGTTCCTGTTCGTTTTCGATATCAACCCATGGCTCCACGCCCTGCTGGTGTTTCTGGGAATTGCGGGGCTGAACCTCTTTTTTGACTGGGTGGTGATGCCGCGGCTTGTGGGGCGTGCGTTGGACTTGCGCATGCACGAGAGTCTCCTCGCGCTTCTAATCGGGGCGAAGGTGGCAGGGGTCTGGGGGGTGTTATTAGCAATCCCGCTTGGTGCGCTATTCAAGCGCCTCATTCGGCAGAGCCGTGCCAGCCCCTTCGCCACCGAGCCTACCCAAAGCGAGCTAAGTAGCCCACCTGAGCCAGACCCCGATCAGCCGAACCACTCGAAATAGTCGGGGCTAATGTCCACCTGCACGCTCTTGACTTGGGTGTAGAGTTCGAGCAGGCAGTGCAGTCCCAGTTCGCGCCCGTTGCCACTCTGCTTGTACCCGCCGTAGGGCGCGTGGGGCGGAATCATGTTGTAGCAGTTGACCCAGACCTTGCCTGCCTCCACCGCGTGGGCGACGCGCAACGCCTTGCCGATGTCCTGTGTCCAGATTCCCGCCGCCAAGCCGTAGTCGGTCATGTTCGCCAAGCGGATTGCCTCCTCCTCGCCCTCGAACGGCATCAGCATCGCCACAGGACCGAAAATCTCGTCGCAGGCGACGCGCATCGTCGGCTCCACATTCTCCAGCACGGTCGGCTGGAAGTAGAAGCCCTTGTCGAAGGGCGGTTCGGTAATCCGATTGCCCCCTGCCAGCACGCGTGCGCCGTCCTGCTTAGCAAGCGACACATAGTATTCGGTCTTCTCTAACTGCTCGCGCTTGTGGAGCGTGCCAAACTCGGTGCCGGGGTCGGTCGGGTCGCCGATCTGGAGCCGTTGGGCACGCGCCACGAACGCATCGCGGAACTTCTCAAAAATCGGTCGCTCCACGAAGATTCGGGTCGCTGCGGTACACATCTGTCCTTGTGCGAAGTAGTTCGCCAGCAGGGCGTAGGCTAAGGCGCGGTCGAAATCGGCATCGGCGAACACGATAAAGGGCGATTTGCCACCCAGCTCCAGCGAGACCGACGCCACATGGCTCGCAGCGCGTTGCATTACCCGCACGCCGACCGCCGTAGAGCCTGTGAACGAGATTTTGCTCACCTTCGGATGAGCCGTGAGTGCATCCCCCACCGTGCCTGGCGTCGGGTCAGTCAGCACATTGAACACTCCGGGCGGAAGACCGACCTCGTGGAACACCTGTGCCAACATCAGGGCAGTCAAGGGGGTGGTGGGAGCAGGTTTAAGCACCATCGTGTTGCCCGCCACGAGCGCAGGCGCAATCTTGATGACTGCCAGCCAGAGTGGGAAGTTCCACGGGGTGATGGCGCCCACCACGCCATAGGGTTCTCGGCGCGTGTAGGCAAGGTACATTCCGGGCACGGACTGAACCTCGCCCTGAATGGCAGGGGCAATCCCCGCAAAGTAGTCCAACACCGCTACCGTGCTGGGGATGTCGTGCGCCATCGTCTCGCGAATCGTGCGCCCAGTCTCCAGCGTCTCGGTGAATGCAAACTGCTCGAATCGCTCTTGAATCAGTTGGCTGGCTCGGCGCAGGAGTTCCCCGCGCTCTTCATAACTGCGTGCAGACCAGTCGGGAAACGCCGAGAGTGCCGATTGGACTGCCTGTTCCACTTCGCGCTCGCCTGCAACGGCGCACTCGCCAATGACCTCGCCGTTTGCAGGGTTGCGCACCTCATAACGCTCGTCGGTGGATATCCATTCGCCACCGATGTATAGCCCATACGATTGCATCGTCGCCTCCTATCGGCTGATTCAGCGTTTGGGGGGCAGATTCCTGCTACGCCTCCTGCAAGGGACACTCGTTTAGCGTGAACGAGCGCATCCCCTTGCCACCGGGAAACATCACCGTCACGAGTTGGTCGGTCGTGCGCACCACTATTCCCGAGCCCAGTTCAGGATGCATCACGCGCTGACCGGGGATGAAAATCGGACGGTTCGCCTGATGAACTGCAGGGCGTGCGTTACCTGTCGGCAGTTTGACCACCGCAGGCGTCGAGCCGTAGAGCATCTGGAGCAGGGTCGGCATCGGCTGGTCGGCGAGCGGTTTCAGGAAGGGCGATGGAATGCTCGGCTTGCGCGTGCCGTACTGCCCGCGCGACATCGTCAGCGTCAGGTGCAGTTCGTCCATCGGGCGGGTCATGCCCACATAGCACAGCCGACGCTCCTCTTCTATCTCACGGGGCGTCTCGCTCCGAATGTGGGGCAACAAGCCCGCCTCCAGCCCCACCAGAAACACCACTGGGAACTCCAGCCCCTTCGCTGCGTGAAGCGTCATCAGCACGACTTGGTCGCCCCTATCGTCAAGCGTGTCTAAATCGGACACCAACGCCACATACTGCAAGAAATCTTGCAAGGTTCGGGGCGTTTCGGGGTCGCTTTCCCCTTCGTACTGGCTAATCAGGTTCACGAACTCGCGCAGGTTGCTCGCTCGGTCTTGGCTCTCTTCATCGCCCTTCTCGTCCAGCCAGCGTAGGTAGCCCGTGCGTTCTAATAGGGCTTTTGTGGTGTCAATCAGGCTCTGGTGTTCCGCCAACTCGCGCAGTTCCTCTATTAGCCGAACGAACCCCTGTAGGGCGTTTCGGGCGTTGGCAGGCAGGCTCATCAACAGTTCAGGTTCGTTCAAAGCGCGATACAGGCTAATCCCCCGCTCGCTGGCGAACGACTGCACCCTCTGGATGGTCTGCTCCCCTATCTTTCGTGGCGGGGTGTTGATAACTCGGCGCAGGCTGACCGAATCGTCGGGGTTCACCAGCAAGCGCAGGTACGCCAGCAGGTCTTTGATCTCCTTGCGGTCGAAGAAGCGGAGCGCGCCCACGATTCGGAACGGGATACCCTCGCGCATAAACCGCTCTTCAAAGACGCGTGATTGGGCGTTCGTTCGGTACAGCACAGCGAAGTCGCCAAACCGCCGTTTGCCCCGCCGAACCTGGGTCAAGATATACTCGGCGACGATGCGCGCCTCTTCCACCTCATCGGTCGCATAGGTCAGCGTAATCGGTGCGCCTTCCTTGCGCTCCGTCCAGAGCTTCTTGGGGGCGCGATGCTTATTCTGGCTCACCACCCGAAACGCCGCGTCCAGAATGATTTGGGTCGAGCGGTAGTTGCGCTCCAGTTTGACCACTTTGGCGTCGGGATAGTCCTTCTCGAAGCGCAGGATTAGCTCCACCTCTGCGCCCCGAAAGCTGTAGATGGCTTGGTCGTCGTCGCCCACCACGCACAGGTTTCGGTGTTTCTCGGCGAGCAGGCTAATCAGCAGGTATTGGGCAAAGTTCACATCCTGATACTCGTCCACCAAGATATAGCGGAACTGGTCTTGATAGCGTTCGCGGGCGGGGCGATGGTCTTGCAGGAGTTCAATCGCCTTATTAATTAAGTCATCGAAATCGAGTGCGTTGTTCGCCTGCAGGAGTGGTTGGTAGAGCCGATAGACTCGTGCCACGATGCGCTCATAGTAGTCGCTGGCGCGCTCGGCATACTCTTCGGGCGTGATGAGCCGTTCCTTTGCTCGGCTAATTGCGGAGCTGATGGCGCGGGGCGAGAACTGCTTCTCGTCGATATCCAGTTGAATCATGATTTGGCGGATGAGTTCGGCTTGGTCGCGGTCGTCATAGACCACGAAGTTCGGCTCGACGCCCACTGCGCGCCCGCTCTCGCGCAAAATGCGCACACAAATCGAGTGGAAAGTGCCGACCCACAGCCCCTTGTAGGCGTTGCCGATGAGCTTCTGGAGCCGTTCCTTCATCTCGTTCGCCGCCTTATTGGTGAAGGTCACGGCTAAGATATGGTGGGGCGGAATGCCGTGATTATAGATGAGGTTCGCGATTCGGTAGGTGATGACGCGTGTTTTCCCGCTCCCTGCGCCAGCGAACACAAGCAGCGGACCGTCTTTATGCAGAACCGCCTCCAACTGCTCCATATTGAGGCTACTGAGGTCCATCGTGAAGGGAATTGTACCTACTGCTCTTCTGGGCTGAGCTCTTGCAGTATTCGCGGATACCTTGCCTGCAGAGCGATTGCATTAGCAATGATGTACAACTCACCCTCGTTGATTAGACCCTGTTGAAACGCACGATGCAGAATCTCCGCTGATTTGAAGATTTCTATCCCTTCAGACTGGGCGATGAGCTGAACAGCCCTATCATCGCTAAGGAGTATCATCCCCCGTATTTTCGCAACGGCAATCAGCCCTGAGTCAGCACCTTTTCTAATCTCGCGGTATTGTTGCTTCAAGCGTCCCTGTTCGCTAACCTCTTGTGGAGATAATTCCTCAATCTCAATCAGCCAACCTCCGACCTCATCCAGTATTCGTTGTAGGTCAGTGTATTTGGTCACTCCTTTCTTCAACTCATCTACCACATCACTGGTGGTGCAAACCCCATCTGGGAACAGTTTTTTGAGAAGGTCAAGATATCCACTGCGTGCGAAGTTAGACAGAGTGGTATTGTCAGCGATGTACTGATTTGAGACTGCCCGCATCAATAAGAACCTCCATGTCTGCAACAATGTCCTGAATCTCCATCGGGCTTATCTCCAGCAATTCACCTGCATAGCTCAGGGAGATTTCCCCTTCTGAGACGGCGCGAAGCACAAGGGAACGAAGCGTTCGGGAGGTCTCAATAGGGTGATTGCGCGCCTCGAACTCGCTTCCAAGAATCGCACGCTCCACCTGATTCAGGTTAAGTCCCTGAAGTGCTTCGTTTTCGCGCTTTGAGAGGTACCCGAGCTCTTGCAGGCGATTCAGCAAGGCAGGGTAGCTCACGCCGAATGCCCGACGCGCCTCTACAATCTCCCAAATGCTCACCGACTTTTCAGGGAACCATCTGCGTACCTGCTCTTCGGGGAGGAGCAAGTGGGTCGCAAAGCGATTGGCGAAGCGTTCACTGACACCGTTTTTAGGTCTTGGGTTCTGTTCGCTCACCAGTTCAGGGAGACGATAGCCTCTGTCGCGTTCGGCAAGCAGGTGCCCATACTCGTGGGCAATCGTCCAGAGTTGGCGTGGTGGGAAGTCATTCGCGTTGACCAGGATGTAGGCGCCCTTTTCGCTATCGTATGCCATCGCTCCTGAAACCTCTTGGGGCATCGGCAAGGGGATAACAGCAATGCCGTGCGCTTCTAAGGCTTCTGGCAGTTGCCTGCCACAAATCCCGCTGATTCCCAGTCGTGCGCGCTCGGCAAGTGCCATCTGCTCGGCTTCCCTATCGCTACCGATTGGATAGGTGGGCGGAGCCGTAAATCTCTCGCCCAACATTTCACGCAGATTCGCAATCTCCTCACAGAGGTCGACGAACTTTCGAAGCGCGCTCCGAGTCTCATGAGAAAGTCCGCTCTCCTCAGAGGCGCGCAAAAGCAACTGGAACGAGCCAGTCGGTTCGCCAACGCCATAGAACCAGTTTAGCGGGTAGCCATAGAGTTCAGCAATCCGTCTGAGCAGTCTCAAAGGTACAGGATGACGGGCATTTTCCAGTTGGTTCAGATACTCGCGACGAATCCCAAGTCGGTGCGCAGCCTCCCCTTGCGTCCAGCCGACCTCCTTCCGCGCCTGACGCAACCGATTGGCTACTCTCTGTACAATCACGCTCTCACCTCCGAGTCCATTGCCCAGCAAAGCCACTCGCAGTAAACCTTTGTGTAGCAATTGTACCACACCTTGGGCTTTTTGAGTGCCATAAATTCGCCAAATGTGAACAAAATGAGCCTGTACTTCGTGTGAGAGTGCTTCCCTTACTTGGAAAGCGTCCCTTTCCTCATCAGCGCTTCTAAATCCCACACAGGGGTTGGGGGGCGTCCGGTGGCGATGTGGATGGCGCGCGCCCACTTCTGCATCTCCACCAGAATCTTCAACTTCTCTTCGGGGGGCAACTGCGCCAGCTGTTTGCGCCGTTCCGCCTTCGCCTCAAGTACCCTCTTCACAACCTCTGGAAGCTCGTTAGACATTCCACTGCCTCCTTATTCCTCACTTTACACAAAGTCTACCCCACTGGCGGGTAGAATTGCGCTGTATGACAACCGTTCGTTCATCAAATGAAGTGTTAGATAAACTCACTGAGAAACCTGCCTCACGCATCGTGTGGGCGTTAGCCCTGCCCACAATGATTGCCTCGCTGGTGCAGACCGCCAACAGTTTCCTCGACCGCATCTTTGTCGGACGCTTGGGAGCCGAAGCGCTCGCTGCGGTCGGGGTCGGGAGCCAACTGGTGTTCCTCTGTATGGCGCTGGCGATGGCGGTCTCCACTGGCACGACAGCGATTGTCGCACGAATGTACGGCGCGAACGATCAGCAGAGCCTGCGCGAATCGGCACGCCAAGCGCTGGGGATTGCGATGGTGCTGGGTCTGCTGTTCACCTTGCTGGGGTATCTGCTTCTACCTGCGATTCTGCACTGGTACGGCTTGGAACCCGAAGCAGAACGGGAAGCCTATCGGTTCCTCAGCCCTGCGCTGATGGGGCTGACAGGCACTTTCCTGATGATGGGGCTGAGCGGGACTTTTCGGGGGATGGGCGATACGCGCTCGCCAATGTTCGCCAGCATCGTGGCGACGGTGGTGCATATCGTCGGCGACTGGGTGCTGATTTTCGGGCGGTGGGGCTTCCCTGCGCTGGGCGTGCAGGGAGCGGGGATTGCGCTGGCGATTTCGATGTGGGCAGGCACGGCGATGCTCTGGCTCCAGCAGTGGCTCGGACGCCACCGCGACTTAGCCTTGCCCGCTCTGCCTATCTGGAGTTGGTGGTGGCGCATTCTGCGAATCGGCTTACCAGCTTCTGCGCGCTCGTTCATCTACACCACCAGCTCGGTGATGTTCACCCGTATCTTGGCGGGCACGACAGCAGGCACCGCTGCGGTCGCGGCACTGCCGATTGGACTGACCGCCGAGTCGATCGCCTTTATGCCCGGCTTCGCCTTTGCGATTGCAGCGTCGGCGTTGGTGGGGCAGGCACTGGGCGCACGGAGCGACAAACTCGCCGAGCGGTTCGGCTGGGTCTCCGCTTGGCAAGCGTGTGGGATTATGACCGCGATGGCAGTCGTGTTCTTTGTGTTCGCCGAGCAGTTCGTCGGGTTGTTCACCCAAGACCCCGAAGTGATGGCGCTGGCGGTCGCCTACCTTCGGATTAACGCCCTCACGGAACCCTTGCTGGCGTTCGGGATGGTGTTGGCGGGCGCACTGCAAGGGGCGGGCGACTCGCTCAAGGCGATGGTCGCCACCTTCCTCACCCAGTGGGTCGTGCGTGTGCCGATGGCGTATCTGCTGGTCTACACAGCGGGTCTGGACGCGGTCGGCGCATGGTGGGCGATGGCACTCAGCTCGGGCTTCAGCGGACTGCTGATGATTGCCCTCTTCAAGCACGGTGGCTGGAAGAAGGTGAAGGTGTAGGCACACAGAAACACAACGCGCGCCGATTTTCGCCTATCTCCCGAAAAGAGGCAGGAATCGCTCTCCTGCCTACGAACTCTGCTCCTATAGGGGGTTATATCTGTGGAAGCGGTGGCGCATGTTGAGGAGGTCTACGAATGGCGTCCTTGCGTGGAAGGGTGGTTTCTTAGGAGAAGGGTCGGCAATCTGTGCCGAGACGACTTGGTGCAGGAATGCCTGATACGGCTCTGGCGTGCCCACGAGCGAGGATGCGAGATACGCAGGGCTTACATCCACTCGGTCTGTGAGAGCGTATGGTATGACTACCTACGCCAGTGCCAACGCCAAGTGCCGACCATCGCTATAGAGGATTGTCTTGGCTGTGCTGTCATAGAAGACGGCTACTCACAGGTAGAAGCGCGTTGGATTGTGGAGCAAGCACTGGCGCAACTCTCGGAACGCGAGCAGGTGATAGTGCGACGGCACTACCTGCACGAGGAGTCATTTCCTGAGATTGCCGAATCGTTGGGTGAGCCTGTGGAGCGCGTGAAGAAAGCATGCCAGCGGGCGATTGCCAAACTCCAACGCTGGGCACGCGAAAGTGCGGGGGGGGGGGGGGGAGGAATAATCTTTTCGTGCGAATTGTCCCCTGTCATGGGATTGGGGCGTTAATTAAGGTGTGATGAGTACGACCGTAGTGACCCAATCGGCACGCGCTCGTAAGCGTCTTATCCCACCGCTTGTGCTAATAGGGATAGGACTTGTCTGGTTAGGCGTGTTAGGCTTCAAAAGCGTGGTGTCTGGCAATCGGCTGTGGCTGATTGGAGGGGATGTCCACTTGGGCACAGTGCGCAACGACCAACCAATACGCCATCGGTTTTGGCTAATGAATCCGCATCTGCACGAGGTCTCGGTAAAGGTTTCGCCTTCTTGCGGATGCTCGGTAGCGAATCTGCCCTATGATACGCTCACACCTCTGAACGGTTTTCCTGTGGAGGTGGTGATAGAGCCGTTAGGACTTCCTTCAGGAATGGAGCATGAGAAGTCGTTCATAATCCAAGCGCGTCTGGGCGACGAGGAGTGGACCGAGCGCGTGGTGGTGCGATTTTTCTTGGAGGCTGTCCCCAAATGAGGAGAGAGAGCGTTTAATATGAGTGATGGAGGTAAAACAATGCGCACTAGACTGAAGAGATTTACAATGATACTTATGCTCGGCTTAGCGCTGAACCAATGGACACATTCAGATGTGAGTCGCCCCGCACCTGCTCCACCTGTAGCACTTAAACCTATGTTCCATCATATTTGTGAGCGTCGTGCTTTTCCTCCAGGCACTCCCATCAGCGGATGCTACTTTAGTCCTATTCCTGGAGGAGCACGATGCAAGGGGACATGTGTAATGCACGACATAGCCACTCTACACTACGGCGTATGCGTCGAGGCACTTGGGGTATGTAAGCCTTACCAAATCCAGATTCGAGTCGGAACTGGAAGAAAGGCTTCCTGCATTTCTGTGATACACGGCGTACATCGCTGTCAGTGTCCCCCTCCTGCTTCAGCAGGCTGGAGACCAATTACTGGTGAAGTGGTGACTATCAACACTTGCTGAACATTTCATTCTCTCAGAGAGAGACAGATGTCTCTCTCTGAGAACACAGGTAGGTTGAATGGTAGGATATGCCTATGTAGGTGGTGAATATGTTTAGATATCTACTTTTAGCACTGATATCTGGTATCATTTGTGGAACACATGCTCAAAACCTGGACACAGTCATTGAGTCTCTCCATGCTCGTGAGCAAGAAGCGTTTACTAAATCGTACCACTGGACAGCAACGGTTTACTCTAAGGATACACAAGATTACCCTCACGAGTTTACAGTAACAGTTGACCTGAAGATAGAACCCTTGAGCGAGGGAGTATTGCTGTTTAGAGGGACATACCCGGCTCTGAACACAGAAAAGGGAGGGTACGAGCTACTGGAATTTCATGCCTTGTATCATTCCGAATGGTATGGCTGTATTACCTACGATACTTCAGGAAAAGTTCCCTATTCGTTCACGGTTGTTCGCACTCAATTCCATGCGTTATCTCAACCCCTACCGTTCTGCAGTGCATGGGTTACACCTGAGAATGCCCCTTTCCTGATAGAGGCGGTGCCGCTGAGCCTTATAGAAGCGAAAACCGAGACCGACTCATCTGTAGAGATATCACAGTCTGATGATGAGAACTTGGTATTTTCTATCCAAAAAGATTTGAACACAAAGTCGCAAATAGTTTATAATATTCAAAATAAAACAATAGGTGAGTCTCGTTTCTTTGAGGGATTCGAGGCTGTCCCACAAGACATGATAGGTAGAGAAGTCTCCGATGAGGAGGTCATGCAGCGCCTAAGGAACGGGCAGTTGACGATGAAGCTGATTCGTTCGCATCGTGCTGTCGAGTGGCGAAAGGTGGGCAATCTTTGGCTTCCTAATGAATTCGTGGAAGACTGTCCCGGATGTATTGGCGACAGGTATCAGATTACATGGCGTCTTCAATCGGTTCAGGATGTGAAAAGCCCTCGCGATTGGCGCACCGAAATCCCCAAAGGCATCGTCGTGATGGACTACCGACACTGCGGACCCGTTGCAGGCACAATCCCTGAAGGATGCCAACCCG
>FWWL01002400.1_pt1 | contig 34763 bp, 34 predicted proteins | sample 2228331 | NCBI WGS metagenome assembly FWWL01 (sample SAMEA103939775, study PRJEB20133) | metagenome
GGTCACCTCAAGGAGATTCTTGAAAGATCACTGCAGATCAAACTGTGATGGTCTGTCGGCAGCTTTCTAACCCAATTATCGCAGCTCCAAGTGCGCCGGTGATCGTTGGATCCTCAGGGACACCTATCGCAGTCTGTAGCAGTTTTTCAAGGCTTTTCTTAACACCGACGTTCTTTGCCACTCCGCCAGTCAGAATTACTGGACTTTCACCGTTGACTCTGTTGTACATTGTTTCCAGCCGTCGGGCTATCGACACGTGAACAGCGTTCAGTATGTCTTCGACAGGATAACCCGATGACCTCAGAGATATGACTTCACTTTCAGCGAACACTGTACAAACACTACTGATTGAAAGCTCCTTTGTAGCACGAAGTGAAAGCTCGCCGATTTTCTCGATTGGTATTTCCAAAACATGAGCCATGACCTCGAGAAATCTTCCCGTTCCTGCTGCGCACTTGTCGTTCATAACAAAATCCTTGATTCCTTCATCGTTCAGCTTGATAACCTTGCTGTCTTGTCCGCCGATGTCAATTATTGTTTTTGCCATGGGGAAGAGCTTTTGAACCCCTTTTGCTTGGCAAGTTATTTCGGTAACCTGCAGATTTGCGAAGTTTATAGCTGCCCTGCCATAACCCGTTGCTACAACGAAAACTTTTTCTTTTTGAATTCCAAGTTCCCTGATGGCTTTGTGAAAAATCTCCTGTGCAGTTCTAATTGGGTATGCTCCCGTTTTGACAACATTTTTATGAAGCATTTTACCTTCTTGATCCACAACTACGATTTTTGTGGTTGTGGAACCACTGTCGATGCCAGCAAAATACTCAACCTTTTGTTGGGTTACCACAGCATCACCATTCATTTCAAGCAACGCCTCCAATCTCGTTTTGAATTGCTGAGATGCGTTTGAAAAATCATCCTCAATGGTGACAAATTGAACATTCAGCGAGCGTAATCGCGCTTCTTCAAACGAATAGAAGTCACAAAACTTCACCGTATGAAGAACCGCGAGAGTAGAACCAAATTTCTCGAAGATCCAATCTATTGATCTTTCTTGAATTGATCTTGCACAGAATAGCTTCTGGTTCAGCAATCGATTGGCGATGTTTTCAAAAGGATCACCGGTGTCTGCGAGCTCTGAAAAGAGCACAAACGGACCGGAACAGGTGGCGTTTATGGCAAAAGCACCAACTGACTCTATGAGTCGAACAAGATCTTCCGAAAGCAAGGCTCCAAGAACAACTAAGGGTATTCCAACTTTGTCGGTCGAACCAATCCATTTATTAGCGGTGAGATTTTCATAAATAGCTCTTGCTTCGGCGAAGCGACGAGCATCAATTGCTTCCTCGAGTCTTTTCAGGTGCGTTTGGAACTCGTTTTGAATCTCAAGAAGACTTTGGACATCCACTTTTCTACCAAAAAACTGCTGTAAGTCGTACCAGATTTTCTCCAAGTCTTCTTTCAATTTTCTCTTGCTGTTCTCATTTGCAACTGTGGGTAGGTGAAGTTCAAAGGCTTTGTGTGTTTTCTTCAAAAAATCCAACGAACGTCTCATTGAATCGCATGAATCAATCCAGAAAAGTACGGCGTCCGCTGGCAAATCGACAATTGCCCTTTTGCAAAAGGAACAGACATTTGGATGCAGAGATCCGAACTCGCAACCCTTGATTTCCAATCTTTGAAACGGGACTTCCAAGGCTCTGAAGAATTCAAAAGGTACCCTCGGGCAGTTGTAGATTATCATGAAATCATCTCCATGAAGGCTTCTATCCTTGTTTTGTACTGTGCAGCTGATTGGTTGCTGTGGTCCACACAATCGCCATCTAGAGCCAGAAACGGTATGTTCAACTTCTCAAGCTCTTCCTTTATCAGCGTTACTGACCCCAAAGATTGCTTGCATCCCCAGTGGTTGAACTGTATGACTCCATCCACTTTAAAGTCCAACGCCAGTTTCTTGATCAACTCTAATCTTTTTTCCAACGACGTTGTTTCATAGTTTTTCAACAGTTTATCCGCAAGGGTTTCCAATGGTTTTGAAGCGTCGATTTTCCATTCCAGCCAGTCCCATTCGAGTTCGCTTGTTGCGACAACAATCTCAGAATCTTCGGAAAAGATTTCATAAAGTTCGTTGTCGTAATACGGCGTGAGGTATAACCAAAGCAACCTTTTTCTTGGGTTTTTGTATTTTGGATAACTTCGAAACAAAGATTTCGCAGCCTTCAAAATCGATTCACCCGGGTTGATGTGAAGTGAGTAAAGAACATTCACATGCTGATACAACTTCATCGCCACTGGTTGGTGGCACAGTGCTGGATAAACTTCTCTCAATATATCAAGGGCTTCTTTTTCAATCTCAAGTATCCGGATTAGCTTTCCAAAATCAAGTTTTCTGTTCAAGATTTTCTCGATCTCCATAGTCAGATGTTCAAGTTGCCTGACAAGATACTGTTTAGCGGAATCATCGTCATTTCTCGGTACATCCAAAAGTAAGAATCTTGTGTTGTACAACTTTGAATGCGTGTAGAAGGTTGGAACATTTCCATCGCACAAGACGTTTGTCGTGGCCACAAAAAGAGGTTTTGGAAAGATTTTAAGCAGGTTGATGCCCAAGCCTACCCGATGAAATGTGCACATGTTCCTAGAAATTCCGTACGATTCGGATTTGCCAATCGCGATGTCCTCCAAGAGCATGGAGGCAAAGGTACCGGCAAGCCCTTCGGCAGAAACCGGATTCAGATCGAAAGCCATGAGTAATTCGACGGGAAAGAAAAGATTGACCCACACTACGTTCATGCCTTTGATAGCCCTTTGCACAGCCTCCAAGGCAGAATAATCCATCCACGATGTGAAATCCTTTTTGATGGTTGCAACCAATTTTCTCCTCGCAAGCTCGGCAGACAACCCCAGCCTTAAAAGCTTCGACACCTTTGTGGGTTTGTCTATGTGCTTTCTCAAATACCTTCCAAATGCCACGCTTTTCTTGCTCATCACACCCTCCTTTAGCCATTATGAAAGTATACTATAGTCTTGGTGAGGCATTAGGAGGGATGTGACGTGTGTGGAGTTTTCGGAATTGTTTACACCCATGACAGAGAGGATCTTGGGCAAATACTAACCCAGGCGGCGAGGAGACTTGTGTACAGAGGGTACGACTCTGTAGGTATAGCGACAATACGAAAAGATGGGGGCTCTGAGTTGCGCAAAGACGTCGGAATCGTCGACGAAGTTGCTCAGCGATTGAAATTTGCAGAACTGACTGGTTTTAAAGGCATTGCCCAGCTTCGATGGGCAACCTTTGGGATGCCATCTCAAAGGAACGCTCAACCACATTATGATTGTGACAAGGACATGATAGGAGCACACAACGGAAACATAGTCAACACAGTCCAGCTTCGGAATTTGTTTTTGAAAGAAGGTCACAACGTGAGAAGCGAAAACGATGGAGAGATCGTCGTACATGCAGTTGAAAAGTTTTACGACCAATTCAAGGATATGAACAAGGCAATTCAGATGGCAAATGAAATTCTCAAGGGAGATTTTGCCTGCGTTATCTCAAGAGTGGACGACGACAAGATGTACTGCGTCAAGAGAGGTTCCTCGCTTTATCTTGGTGTTGGAAATGGTTTTATTTGCGCTTCGTCAGACTTGCCTTCGTTGATACCGCTCACAAGAAGAATTGTACCACTCAGAGATGGGGAATACGTGGAATTCTCATGCGACAACTACACGATAAGAAGACTTGAAACCGGAGAAGTTGTACCACGAGAACCTCAGGTGATGGATATTTCATCAGAAGCTGCTTCAAAACTTGGCTACGGTCACTACATGATCAAAGAGATAAAAGAGCAACCGGAAAGATTGGCTGCACTTTTTGAGTTCTTGAAGTATTATATGGACATAACAAGGTATATCAACATTCTCAACGAGGCAAGGAATATCTTTATAGTGGGATCCGGCAGTTCCTATCATGCGGCGCTTGTTGGAAGCTATTTTTTCAGCAAAATGGCTAAAAAGGCCGTTTTTGCATGCGAGGCAGGCAGATTCATCGAGAATTTCGGTGATTCCTTGGAAAAAGATGACGTTGTTGTCTTGGTATCCCAGAGTGGTGAAACAAAAGATATAATAAATGTTTTAAATTACACAGAGAAAAAGGCGACCATTCTTTCGGTTGTGAACGTCATGGGTTCGACTGTGATGATGAGAAGCACGCTGAATATTCCGCTGTGCTGTGAATTGGAAATCTCTGTTCCTGCTACGAAAACTTTCATGAATCAGATGGCGATATTCTATTATCTTGCGGCAAAGATGAGCTTCGACGACACCTACCTAAGAGCGGTGAAAACCATACCAGAGCTAGTAAAAAGGTCGATCGAGATGACTGAACCACAGGTAACAGAGCTTGTGAACAGCGGGATAGATTTCTCAGATTCCTACATGCTCGGATATGGAATTACACATCCGATAGCCATGGAAGGTGCTCTCAAAATAAAAGAAGTTGTGTACAACCACGTTGAAGGTTTGTACTCATCTGAATTTAAGCACGGTCCACTTTCAATAGTGAGGGATGGTTATCCTGTGTTTTTTGTCACGCACACAAGTCAAACCTCGATGATAATCTCGCATATTAACGAGGTGAACTGCAGAAATGGCTTTACGATAGCTGTGTGCAATCAATCAGAGGAAATCTCGGCAAACGTGCAAAAATTTGTGGAGTATCCTGACTGCCCATGGTATTTGTCACCGTTTCTGGCTGTTATACCGTTACAACTTCTTGGTTACCAACTTGCGACGAAGATTGGAAATGATCCGGATCTGCCACGCAATCTTTCAAAAACGATCACAGTTGATTAAATTTTGGTATAATTTCTTCAACGGTGATTACCTTGCCGGAATTTATCAACCCATTTAGTGGTAAAGTGCCAGAGAGAAAGTTGACACTTCAGGAGCTCATAAGGGCAATACGTTTGAATTTGGCCGCCGAAGAAGAAGCTGTTCATCTTTACATGGCTCATGCTGAAGCGACTGATCATCCTCTTGCCAGAAAGGTTCTCATTGACATTGCAAATGAGGAGAGGGTTCACGCCGGGGAATTTTTGAAACTCTTAGAGATACTGACAAAGGATGAGGCACAGTACTTGGAACAAGGTGCAAAGGAAGTGGAAGAACTCATGGAAAATGGTTCAGACGAAGAACCAACGATCGGTTCACTCAAGGAAGGTGAATAAGATGGCGAACAAATATCTGCTACAAGAGGATGCTCCGATCAGCTCAGAAGTTTGGCAACTTCTGAATCAGACACTGATTGAAGTAGCGAGAGCTCACCTTTCAGCCAGAAAGGTTTTGCCGTTGAAAGGTCCTCTTGGCCTTGGAGTGAAGCAAATTACCCTGTCGGATGAAATGGTATCCGATGGTATATTTGTTTCAAAAACACTGCCACTTTTCTTTGTACACAAAACCTTCTCTCTTCCAGTCAGGGACTTGGCAAGCTACGAAAGAGAAAAAGTTGCCCTTGATCTAAGCAAGTTCATTGAGGTAGTGCGTGACTGTTGTCAGGTTGAAGACAGGATAGTCTTTGAGGGAATCAATTCGCCTGGTTTACTTAACATGCCAGGAACACTGACCTGCCAAATGAGCGAATGGAAAAAGGTTGGTCAAGCTGCTGAGGATTTAATCAAAGCTATAAGTACACTCGATGAAGCGGGGTTTCATGGACCGTACGTTGTTGCCCTGCCAACCAATCGATACAATCTGCTTTTCAGAAGGTATGAGAGTGGCAACCAGACTGAATATGAACACATCAAGTCCTTTGTTAAGAGTATTGTGAAGGCTCCCATCTTGAAGAACGAGGCAATTGTTTTCAGCGATTCTTCAAGCTACGCTTCTTTGATAATTGGTCAAGACATGTCCATAGGTTTCATTGGACCGAAGGACGAACAACTGGAATTCTACGTTTCAGAGAGCTTGGCGCTTCTGGTTAACGTACCGGAAGCTTTCTGCGTGATGAGAGGCTGAACAGCCTCTCATCTTCAATTCATGGGAGGTTTTACACCTGAGATCTTTTGACTTTGCGAGTTTTTTGAACAGAATTTTGTACAAGAATATCTTGATGCTTGCTCTGATCCTTTCTGTGGTTTTCTTTTTTGTGTTCTTCTTTCTACAGGTTGGAGCAAGAATGATCGAGGAAAGCATCTCTCTCACCGCTGCCGAAAGCCATTGGTCAAGCTTACTACAAAGTTTTGGCTCTCTTGTATTTCTCACCGCGCAGCGGAGATCTATTCGCGCTGACGAAGTCAATGCCTTGAAGGTACTTTCGGAACTGCTCAATTTGAGTCAAGCGGGTGCATGTTATGCTTTTTTTGGGACAACAGATGGCAGAATGTTAATCTATCCGACTTACGAATTCGAGCCAAGTTATGACCCGCGGGAAAGACCTTGGTACAAAGCAGCCGTGCGAAATCCGAACAGTTTTGTTTTATCTCCACCGTTCGAACACGCAATACTCAAAGAAATTGTAGTGGTTGTTTCAAAGGCGGTTTTTGACGAGGACGGAAATCTGCTTGGTGTCGTCGGTGTAGATATTGTCCCCGAAAGAATTACAACGCAGTTCTTGGACAGGAATATGTACATTGTGAACAGCAACGGCGAAGTACTCTTCAAAGGGGAAGCTGTTCGATTGCTTTTTCAACCTTCAACCTATCCTAACAAGGAAATTTACACGAAATTGGCTGGCTTAACCCTTGTCTTTGCCAGAAGATCTTTGATGGATACCTTTGTTGTGAAAGAGGTATCGGTTCTCAGTCTGATGACATTGCCAATCGCAAACGGGATGGCAATCTTTCTGAGTGCATTCATCAGCCTGCTTTTTTCAACAAAATTCATCCGCAAGCGAATGGCAAATGAACTTGAAAAACCATTGTCTACAATTATCCAGCAAGCAAGGAATTACCTGCAATCTGAGAATTTTGATATTTCAGGTTGCGAATCACGCATCCTTGAAGTTCGGGAACTCATAGGGGAACTCGGTGACATGATGACCATCATAGAAGCAACCACCGAAGAGCTTCGCACAACAAACAAAGAGCTTGAGGAAGCTTACTATGAACTTGAGAAGAAAAACCTGCAAATCGAGGAGGCTTATGAACTTTTCGCCACCAAGCTCGCGAGGATCGTCGAAAGCTTCGACGAACACACTGGTGGACATGTTCGAAGAGTGCAAGCTTTGTCAAAATACTTTGCAGAAAAGCTTGGGCTGGATAACAAGTTGGTATCGCAGATAGAGAAGTTCTCCCCATTACACGACATCGGGAAGATAGGGATACCTAAAGAAATACTAAACAAACCCGGTAAGTTGACGCAGGAAGAGTGGGAACTTGTTAAGAAGCACACGACAATCGGAGCGAGTTTACTTTCAGGCTCAGAGAAGTTAACCGTCGCAAGGAATATAGCCCTTTATCACCACGAGAAGTTTGATGGCAGCGGTTATCCAGAGGGTTTATCCGACGATCAAATACCTATCGAAGCCCAAATAGTTGGCTTTGTTGATGTATACGACGCGTTGAGATCCTCAAGACCCTACAAGCCACCCTATCCCCATGAAAAGGCTGTTGGGATAATATTGAATGGAGATGGACACACAAAACCTCAGGATTTCAATCCAAAAATCCTTCAAGTCTTCCGAGAAAACGAGAACGAGATTAGACTGCTTTGGGATTCAATCACCGAAGTTGGAAATCCTCAAGTTCTATGACTATTTTTTCATTAATCAGGATGGTCTTGAGCGCAAGTGGAACGTCCTTGTTGATGACCCAGGAAACTACTGGGGAGTTATCCATGTAAAAGGTGTACCTTTTGCCTTTGTATTTCCCAACTTTTTCTTCGCCCTCAACTACGATTTTCATGTTCCCATAGTTCAAGGGCACAGAGCTTTCCAGGTTTGCCATTTCCAAAATCCCGGCGTAGGCGAAACTCGTAGCCATGAACGTCCACCAATGCGGAATCATGATCTGAGCCAAGGAAGCTTCTTCTTCTTTGGTGTTGAACCTTGTCCAATACGTTACCTCGTAATTTCCTTTGGACTCTTTGATTTCAACCCCAGCGTAGAATGTCTGGTCTGGCGTAGTGATCTTATAGGTAAGCGATTTGAAAGCGAAAAGATTTGTTTCGAATCTGTAAGCAAAGAACGTTGAGACTGCACAAACTAAAAGAATAAGGAAGAGCTTTTTCACAACTATCCCTCCTTGGATTGAATTGTCACAGACATGTTAACAGGTATCGATTAGAAATTAATTAGAAGACCAAAAACCAAAATACCTGTAAAACCACTTGTGAAGATCAACCACAATGGATTGATCTTAAACCTTCGCAAACCAATGAAGACACCAGCTGCGAGAAGTACGGTCCAAAAATCAAAGAGCCTAGGAAGAGACAGGGTGATGAAGGTGACCAACACCATCACTGTTGTGAATCCCATCAACGCCACCGTCCATCTGGTCTTATCGATAGAAACCTTTGCCGAGAGCAGAATTATGCATAGCACAATCAGAATTGGAGGAAGCAGGAAGAAAAAAGTGTTTAAGAAAGCTCCCAACAAACCTCCGTGTTTGTAGCCAGTATATGTGGCGAGGTTAATCGCAACTGGCCCTGGGGTCACTTGGGCGATCGCAACAGCTTGGGTAAACTCAGATAGCGACAAAATGCCATTTTTCACCACTTCCCTTTGAAGTAAACCGACAACTGCCCAGCCTCCACCGAAAGAGAAAAATCCAACCTTCAAAAACACTAAAATCATTTTCAGAATCATCTTTCAGCACCCCTGACGTAGAGCAACGCTATAGTTCCGAAAAAGACGGGTATCAAGAAAACCGATTTGTATAACAGCAAAACTGTTCCTACGCTTACGATCAAGGTATTGTAAACTGTCCATCTTTGTCTTTTCACAAGATCATACAGAACGTTGAAAACCAATCCGATAACCGCTGCGTAACAACCTTTCAGAAAAGCCTGAACGTACACCGAATGCAAAAACGGTCTTAAAATGCTAGCAATTGCGACGATTGCGAAAAACGGTGGAAGCACGACTGCGATTCCAGCAGCCAAGGAACCCAGTGGGCCAGCCACTCTCTTGCCAAGCAAAACTGCCGTGTTGAAAGCTATTGGACCTGGAATGGCTTGAGCGAGCGATAGATCCCTGTAAAACTCTTCTTCAGAAGTCCAGTTCAGCTTCTTTGCTTCCCACTGCATAACTGTAACCATCGCGTATCCACCACCAAGCGTTAGTGAAGAAATACGAAGAAAAGTGAGGAAAATTTTCCCAACCAACTTTGGGTTGGCCTTGGCTTGCAAGTAAATCGCCCCCATTCAGCAAAGTTTCGTACATGGATAGATTAACATGACTATGAGTGCGAAAAGATTCGCTTTACTAATGTTTTTTCCTTTTGAAAAGAACAAATAAAAAAATCGGGGCTCCTGCCCCGATCGCGAGGAGGTGTTATCTATCGTGAAGAGGTTGCTGGTTGCCGCATTTCATTTTTCGTTTATATGTTACATGAAGGTGCAAACACTTTCAAGACTCTTAATTGGATCTTTCTTGTCTCGTTACCAAGGTTTTATCAGAGAAAACAAGCGTAAAACTACAAAATAAGGAGTGTAACAGAGAAACTGAAAGAATTTGGTCGCTAATTGGTATTGATGGACTATAATTGACTATAACCATTGATAAGTATCCCGGAGGTGAAGACATGAAGTGCGGGATCATAGGTGTAGGAAACATCGGCGGAATAATTGCAAAGAGGTTTGTAGAAACCGGCACGGTGAACAAGGCTGATCTGATGCTAGCCAACCGTTCGCGTGAGAGACTCAAACCTTTCGTTGAGCAAGGCTATCAGACTGGGAATGTGGGGGAGGCTGGTCGGCTGTGCGACATTCTTTTTCTTTGTGTAAAGCCTCAGGATAGTGATAAGATGTTCGAGGAACTTGGAGAAGTTAAAGACAAGATTATCGTCAGCACAATGACTGGCGTGACATTGGCGAAAATAGCCGAGAAGACACGTAGTCAGAAGATAGCCAGAATTATGCCTAACATACCTTCTATGATCGGGGAAGGAGTTATAGGGATCGCAAAATCAGACAAGTTGAATGGCAAGGAGTGGCAAGAGGTTGAAAGGTTGCTAAGTTGCCTTGGAAAGCTGTTTGAGGTGAAAGAGGATTTACTGCCAGCAGTAACGGCCTTGAGTGGAAGTGCTCCGGCTTTCATATTTGTAATAGTGGATGCCTTGATCGACGCAGGGATAAGAATGGGACTTTCGTATGATCTTTCCCGAAAAATGGTTTTGGAGACCATGAAAGGTTCTGCTGAACTCTTACTCCGACTTGGGAACCACCCTGGTGAGTTCAGACACGTTGTCACCTCACCCGCTGGAACAACCATTGAAGGTATTTACAGAATGGAGAGAGAAGGCGTTAGAGGTGCCTTAATGAAAACAATACAGGACACGTACATGCGAGCACTCGAATTGCAGAAGGAAATAAGTGATGGAAAATGAAGAAACTACTGATTCTGGTTCTGTTGGTTCTCGCTTCCGTTGCCTTTACAATCGAATTTGCAACTCTCTACGCAAATGGTCACGTCGGCACTAAGACAGATCTTGAACCACTGAAACTGCCATTTAAAATCGCTGTTTACGGGGATTCAAGATATGGCGATTCAATCCACCGACAGATTGTCAAGCTGATAGACCAACGAAAACCTCAGGTGGTGGTACACCTCGGAGACATGGTTAACACCGGAGACAACTGGGATGACTGGCAGATATTTTTTGAAATAGTTTCACCTTTGATGGAGTACAGTTACTTTCAACCTGTCAAGGGAAATCATGAGAAGCCAGATGTTTATTACAAAGAGTATTTCGGAAAGTACGGTCTTTACAACTACTGGGCTGAGATCAACGGTTGGTTGCTTGTGTTTTTGGACCCTGATGTTGGTGTCGACCGTTTGACAAGATTTCTGAACTCTTTGGATTATCAGGATAAGAAAATCTTAGTGTTCATGCACTATCCTTTGTTCAGCGGAGGACACCATGGTGAAACAGCTACGGTGAGAAATTTGCAGGTTCTGCATGAAACTTTTAGGGGAATGAACGTTCTTGCGGTTTTCAGCGGTCATGATCACAACTATCAAAGAATAGTGCGAGACGGGATAACCTATGTTGTAACAGGTGGTGGCGGCTCACCTTTGTACAACGTTCGGGAAATTGAAGGTACAATCGTCGCGTTGAAAAGGTACCACTTTGTTATTCTCGAGCTGAACAAATCTCTGAAGGCTAAAATCATTTCAAGATATGATGAACTTTTGGATGAATTCGAGATCCAACCCGTGGAGAAATGATTCTTTATTTTTCAGGTTGCTGTGTGCTTCACTGGAAAGGTTGCGCAGATTTCATGAAAGCCTCAACCTCAGCCAAAGTAGGCATGACTGGTATTGCTCCACGTTTGGTTACACAGATCGCCGCAGCCGCGTTGGCAAACCTCACCATGCCATCGATTTGTTCGTATGTTAGCCATTCTAAACTGTGGTTAAATTTTGCCAAGCTGTAGACTATCGCACCCACAAAAGCATCTCCAGCTCCCGTTGTATCAACCGCTTTCACTTTATAGCCTGTTACATACCCTTTGCCATTTGCGTGGACATAGAGGCATCCTTTACTACCGAGTGTCACAAACACCAGCTTGACACTTATGTTGTTCATCAGTTGTTTTGCTCCAGTTTCCAAGCTTTCCTCACCAGTCTAGAGCTGCAACTCTTGCTGAGATACTTTCACAATGTCAGCATACCGTAGGCCATGAATCATCCTTTGCTTTCCGATTTTGGGATTTTTCCACAAAGTTGGTCTCCAATTTGGATCGTACGAGATTATTTTCCCACTTTTTCAAGCTTGTTCCACTGCAAAAAATGGTCGCCTTCTCTGCCGGATGATCTGTCAGGGAAAGTGAGCCAAAACGAAAGATTTTAGCCTGATTTATTAAGCTCAGATCAACTTCATCTTTTTCAAGAATCACATTCGCGCCCGGGTTTCTGATGAACGTAAAACTTCTCTCACCGTTTTCATCAAGATGAACGAAAACAAGAGTGGTGTTTACACGATTGTCGAAGCGTAAACCTGTTGTGATCACGCTGTTTGATTCAAGAACGCCTTTTAGGAACAAACCGAAATGATCGTTACCAACCTTTCCTATGAACGCACTCTTGCCGCCGAGTTTTGAAACGGCAACTGCAACATTTGCGGGAGCTCCACCGGGATTCATCTCAAAGATAGGATAACCTGCGGTTGAAGAACCAGCATGGGTGAAATCGATAAGCAACTCTCCAAACATTACAACATCGTAGTTCAACCCCAATCATCTCAACAAGTACTAAAACATGTCACTCATTCTGCGGTGCATAACCTTCTGTGACTATGTTGTACTTGACACGATACATTTCCTTATCGGCTTTTTCGATCAACTGTTCCAATGTTTTTCCATCTTCGGGATAAACTGCCACACCAGCACTTACACCAATGTTGAAGACTTCGTTGTCCACGAAAATAGGTGTAGAAATCGACTCACAAATTCTGCGAACGATCTGTTGTGCCTGAACTCTGCTGGCGTTTTGCACGAAAACTGCAAATTCGTCACCGCCCAGTCTGCCAACCAGATCTGATTCTTTTACGGCGTTTTTCAACCTTTTTCCCAAGATTTCAAGAACCTTATCACCCATTCGATGGCCATGCCTGTCATTAACCAGTTTGAATTTGTTCAAATCGAGGAATATCATTACCGCGCGTTGATTCCTCGCTTCGAGTTCTTTCAACAATCGTCGAGTTCGCACCATGAAACAGTGACGGTTCAAAAGACCTGTAAGCGAATCGTTCACAGTGACATCCAGTAGCTGTCGATGAAGATCATCTTTGAGAAACAACATCAAATCAATGGCACAAACAAAAGCTCCCGCAACACCGATGCCGGACTCGACAAAGTTGCAAAGTGGATGTGAAAACAAAGAGAAAACCTTTGAATACGCAAGCAAAAACAGTCCGAAACGCAACAGTCTCAGCTTGCTGAAGGAACAAACTGCGAAAATCAAAAATCTCGTCAAAAGATCTAGTGTCCCAAGCAAAAGCATGATTCCATTAACTGGATCCAGATATCTTACCAACAGCAAGAAGGTTCCAACTATTAAAAGAACAGATCTTAAGATTCCACCTTTCAATTTCCCTCACCCACAGCTGTTTGTTTGCTGGTTAATTATATCGCTTAAGCATAGATAATCTATTAAGTGATGTTTCGTTTTAATTGCATTTGAAAAACATAAAGGAACCTAAAGATAGAATAGTACGGGTGATTAAATGTTTTTCCATTTGGAGCGCACCAAGCGTAGACTGAACTTGTCCAATGCCGCGTTGATCACTGTTGATGTACAAAATTATTTCTTCGACACATCTTCAGCTGCATACTTACCAGGTGCTGAGAAGATAATCCCCGTGATTGAAAAGCTGGTGGCAAAGTTTGTCGAAAGAGAAAAATTGGTTATATCAACGCTTCACCTAGGTGCAAGTAAGATGATGAAAGAATGGTGGGGAAATCAAGTCTCAAGAAAGTTCGCGGTAAGTTCATTAACCGCTGAACCTTCGTACGTAATTTATAAGGACACGTACGATGCTTTCCATCAGACTGAACTGGAGAAGATCTTACACGAACATCAAATAAACCAAGTTGTCTTAACAGGAGTGATGACACATCTTTGTGTTGAAACAACCGCGAGGAGCGCCTTTGTGAGGGGATATGAAGTGATAGTTGTCGAAGATGCCACATGGGACAAAAGCGATTGGTACCACTTTGCTTCGCTGAAAAACCTTGCCCATGGTTTTGCGATTGTCTGCAAAGCCGAGGAGATACTGTGCGCATTGGAATAGTTGGCGCAGGACCAGCAGGAGTTTCAGCAGCGCTTTTGCTCTCAAGATATGAGTTCAACATCACTGTGTTCGAAAAGGAGTCCATTGGCGGGTTGATAACCAACGCGTGGCGGATTGAGAATTTTCCGGTTTTCTATCCTATTACGGGTGAGAAAATGGCCGAGATCTTGAGAAACAGGCTTACATCGAGTCCCGTCAAAGTGTTATTTCTCGAGGTAACTGAAGTGCTTGGAACAACTGTCAAAACATCTGAAGGGATCTATGATTTCAACAAGTTGATAATTGCAAGCGGTACGGTCCCTGTAAGACTTCCAGAGTTTGAGGTTGACAAGAACGTCGTTTATGAATATAGATTTATTCCAAAGGGAATTCGTTCACTTGCCGTGTACGGTGCCGGAGATGTCGCTTTCGATTCAGCTTTGAAAGCAAAGGAAAATGGGGTCAGTATCGTTCAAATATTCAACCGCGGAAAGACAATCAAAGCCGCTCCGAAATTAGTCGACTATGCAAGTAGGTCTGGCATAATCTATCATGGCGAAGAACCAATTCTTGGTGTTGAACCTGGTTTAAGGATATTCACAAGCAAAAGCTATTACCAAGTTGATGCTTTGCTGATATGTATTGGCAGAAAGCCTAACCTTTCGTTTGTCAAGAAAGGCTCTGAAGATCAGTTGATCGTTGGCGACGCTCGAGGAACTTTCAGGCAAATGAGCATAGCAATAGGGAATGCTGTAGAAACCGCGATGAAAATTGTTTCGGAGGTGCATCGACTTTGAAAATCCTCTCCAAATATGGAAGAGATGATTTGGCGACCGTTTTCGTTGGTCAGACTTCTTCGGGAAGATTGGTCGAATTTGTTCAGTCTCTCCAACCACCGTTGAGCAGAGACGAAAAATGGGTTTTGATTGTTTCAACTCTCGAAGGTTGCCCTGTTAGATGCGCAATGTGCGATGCCGGTGGATACTACCGCGGCAAACTCACAGCAGAAGACATACTGGAACAGATAGAATTTCTGATAGGTCTTTACTACCCTTCGGGAAAAGTGAACTGCAGGAAATTCAAAATCCAATTTGCAAGAGTTGGTGAACCAGCTTTGAATGAAAATGTGTTAGCGGTTCTGGAAGAAATATCGTATCACGAAAATTTAATACCATCGATTTCGACGATAGCTCCACAAGGAACTGACCGCTTTTTTGAGAAGTTGATAGAAGTGAAAAACAAGTATTATTCAGGCAGATTTCAGCTACAGTTTTCCATCCATTCAACAGACGAAACACAGCGAAGCGAAATCATACCAGTGGCTAAATGGTCTTTAAAAAGGATAGCAGAATACGGAAAAAGATTTGTATGCTCTGGCGATAGGAAAATCACTTTGAATTTTGCTGTTGCGAAAAACAGCAAATTAGATTCACAGGTGATAACGAGCTACTTTGACCCGGAAAAATTCTTAGTCAAGATAACGCCTGTGAATCCCACCTACAACGCAATGAAAAACTCCATGATATCGGACGTAGATGTTCAAAGCGGGATGCCCTTGACGCATAGAGAATTCGTAGAAAATCTATCAAAAGCCGGTTACGAGATAATTCTAAGCGTGGGAGAACTCGAGGAAAATCAAATCGGTAGTAACTGTGGACAATACGTTCAAAGACATCTTTTAGAAGGAAGAAAACTCTTGGAGGCCTACGGCTATGTTGAATGATCTGCTTTGGTTAGCTTTTTGCTTTGGGTTTTATCTTCAACAGTAAGCTCTTTGAGAAAGGCCCTTATCGTCGTCAGTACTTCCTGTCTGACATGGTCTGAGGAAAAAGCCACTGAATAAGGGAAGAACCTTTCTTCTACATAGAATTTGAGGAGGAACTGCTTTCCAGACCTTGTTCTTTGGTCAACAACTGTGAGCTTCTTGAGCTTTGCTACATCTATGCGGTGCTGTCTAACGCCCGGAAGGATTATTTCGTAATCACTCAGGAAAAGACCTTCAGAGTAATGCTTGTACTGAAGAGTTGTGGTAATTGAAACAATGAATTCAGGTATTAGAATGGCGAATGGGAGAAATCGATTCCAAGCATTTGTCTCTCCTTGAACTGCAAGAAACAAAACAGCTGTTATCACAACTGCAGTAGTCCACAACAACCAACAGGCTATTTTCAAGTTTCTTATCATCTTTTCGTCCTTAAGCCACATTGACTATCCCCTGAAACTATTTTGCCACAAATTCAGAAGATCCACGGGAAGAAAAAGTGCAGAAAGAAAAGACCAATCACGACAAAATCGGTATAACGATGTAAAAGCAGCCAGCGTCGTCTCATAATTTTCCTCAAGAGGTAGTAAGCAAAAAGAACAACCACACCGAGCCACAGCAGTAGCCCGGTGTGCCAGTAAAGCCCTCCTAACGCAAGATAACCGTGTGTTATTGCAGTTATAAGCAGAGCAATTCCAGTGTACCTATGAACGATCGATCCGTATCTTAAGAACTTCGCAGCGTTTTTATTTTTCCTGAACAAACGTCTCAGAGGAAACAACGAAAAATTGTAAAAAAGAAGTACCGCACTTATCCAAGCAAAAGCTTTGTAAGCTACCATATTCTGTATCCCACAACTGGAATGTCTTCGAGGACCGCGACGTCTGGATGATCGTGCGTACAGGATTCACCAAGTTCGCATTCAAATTGAGGTGTGTAGTCTTTTCCAGCTTTGGCGTCTGGGTCGAGCCCAAGTCTATTTCTCCAATCACCAATTTGGGATACATCGTAGACTCTGTTACCAACCATGATGAAGGATTTGTACAGCTCGCCTGATCTGACAACCGCCTTGATTTTTGAACCATCGTACATTGCGAGGCTCTTTTCATCAAAGATCAACAGACCTATCGAATAAATGTGTGAACGTTTCAGAAGTTCGGTGTGCCCTGGTCTTTGGAGGATCTCATAGGTCAGCTCAGACCCCATGGGATAAGCGTAATGAATTCCTTCTTTGACGGTTTGAGATTGGCTCATATCGTAAACGACACCAAGAACCGCTGCATAGGATTTTGCCTTGTTTTTCCCGTTAAACTTTGCAAGTTGTTCCGGTGTGAAAATAAGAACAGCAAATGGTCTGAAGCCTTCAAGTTTCTTAACCCCGTGAGGGGAAAGTTTTACTATGTCGTGAGTCAACTCCATACCAGCGTTGTGACGATTTTGATGAATGCCATTTCTCCACAATCTCGATTCTGAGACATCATAAATAATCCCATTCACAGCAACCATCGCGGGTCCATCTTTTCCGTTGAACTTTGCAAGCTCATCAATGGTTATTCCGAGAATTCCAACAAAGTTGTTGTCCGTCAATTTCGCTGGATCGACTTCCTTTCGGGTTAGAAACTTCTTTGTTGATTCGAAAGTGTACACAAAACCTTCCACGGAGACATAATTCGGTGTCTCGTTCAATGTTTTGAGGCTTACGATTGGGTATTCACCTTTGAATTCTTGAACGACAAAGTCATCCAAAGTCGGTACGGCTAGAGCAATTAAACTCGCGGAAAGTACAGCCAGGCCGACGAACAATCTTTTCATAATATCATACCTCCTCAATCGGAATTATTCACTTTCATGATGTCAAAGAAAAATGGTTCTGTCAAGTTACAATATGAAATGGATGTCATCTTTAATAACGTCGACAAATGCGGCGGAACTTCCTAAAGTGATATAATTTTTGTTGAATTAGCGTTACTTTGGAGAATGACAAAGGAGGATTGAAAGATGTCTACGGTGAAGATCACGATCATCGGTGCTGGTAGTGCTGTGTTTTCAATGAGGTTGGTCAACGATCTTTGCAAAACAAAGGGTCTATCAGGTAGCCTTGTTTGCCTTATGGACATTGATCAAAGACGACTTGATGGCGTTTATGATCTTGCCCAAAGGTATGTTAAGGAACTTGGAGCAGATTTGAAATTTGAAAAAACAACAGATCTCGAAGCGGCTTTGAAAAACTCGGATTTTGTGATTAACACGGCTTTAGTTGGAGGACATTGGTACCTTGAAAAAGTCAGAGAGATCAGCCAAAAACATGGTTATTACCGTGGAATAGATGCCCAGGAATTCAACATGGTTTCTGATTACTACACAATAAGCAACTTCAACCAACTGAAATTTTTTGTAGACGTGGCAAGGTTGATGGAAAAACTCTGTCCAAATGCGTGGCTTTTGCAAACTGCAAATCCAGTTTTTGAAGGAACAAACTTGATAAAAAGATGTTCAAGCATAAAGGTTGTTGGATTCTGCCACGGTCACTACGGAGTTCATGAACTGGTCGAAGCACTCGGATTGGACGTTAAGGAAGTTGACTGGCAGGTTGCAGGGTTCAACCATGCAATATGGTTGAACAGGTTCTTTATCAATGGCAAGAATGGTTACCAACTTTTGGACAGATGGATTGAAGAAAAATCACACGCTTGGAAACCGAGGACACCGTTTGATCTTCAACTCAGTCCAGCGGCGATAGATATGTACAAATTCTACGGACAGCTTCCGATAGGAGATACGCCAAGAAATGGATCGTGGAAGTACAATTCCGACTCAAAGACGAAGAAAAAATGGTACGGAGAACCGTGGGGAGGAGCGGATTGCGAAGATGGTTGGAAGTGGTATCAAGAGATGCTTCAAGCAACAACCAACGCGATTGAGTATCTGCAGAAAAACAAGTTCTTGAGATTGTTGGAACTCGAGACATATATGAAGATGATCCCAGCGTCGAACATTCCCGAGGAATTACGACATCAGGCAAAGATATTTGCTTCAAAAGAGAAACTGAGTGGAGAGCAGCACATACCATTTATAGACGCCTTGGTAAACAACAATGCGCAGCGATTTGTGATAAACGTGCCAAACGAAGGCTACATACCGCAGATACCGAACGGAGTGGTGGTGGAAGTACCAGCAACAGTTGATTCGAAAGGATGGCACGTTGAAAAGATTGACCCACCTTTGACGGACAGAGTTGTTAAGTATTACTTGATGCCAAGGATGATGAGGATGGAGATGGCACTTGAGGCGATCATGAACGGAGACAAGGAGATGCTGGTGGAATTCTTGATGAGAGACCCGAGGACGAAGTTTTATGAACAAGCCGTATCGGTGATAGAGGAGATACTTTCGCTACCCGGAAACGAGAAAATGAAGGAGCATTATGAAAAAAGAATCAAGCTGTGATATACTTTCATCAAGAGATAGTTTTGAAGGGAGGGTATCAGGTATGAAAAAACTCTTGGTGCTCGTGGTAGCTCTGATATCAGTTGTCGCGCTTGCACAGGTCAATTTGGACATCTTTGGTGCATATCATTTTACCTTGACAGCATCGCCAACGGCTGCCGCGTCCTTGACGTATCTCACGTTTGGTGGAGCAGCTATGTTTGAAGTTGCCGAGGGAGTCGAAATCGGGGGTGGAGTTGGGCTAACTTATTTCCTGAGTGGCGGGGATTCCTTCTTGCCGGTCTCAACACCGACACAATGGGCCTTAGACGCTTTGGTAGTTGCAAAGTACTTCTTGCCGATTGACGACTTCTCGGGCTTGACTTTTAAGGGATATGGCGGCCTGTCGGTCCCAGGTTTCGCCGCGTTTGACAAACTTGGTTATGTTGTTGGAATAAGCTTGTATTACACTTTCGATCTTGTTGATTTCAAAGCTGGTGTTGGCGCTGGAATAGAGATGAGAACTTATCCTGATAATAGGACCGCGACAACGATACCGATCGGTGGGGTCCTAAGCGTGAGATTCTAAGGTAAAAAGCAAAAATGAAAACCCCGGCTGATGCCGGGGTTTAATTATGGTCAGGTTTGTGGTCTTACGCGCTCACTTAACAATTTTCACATGAGCAGCCTGCGGGCCTTTCGGACCATTCTGGATCTCGAACTCTACCTCCTGACCTTCCTTGAGGGTTTTGAAGCCGTCCATCTCAAGGGCTGACCAGTGGACAAAGACATCTCCACCCTCCTTCTTGGTGATGAAACCGTACCCCTTTTTGGGGTCAAACCACTTCACTGTACCTCTCATGTTACAACTCCTCCTTAAAAATGAAATACCCTTTTCGGGCTTATTAGATTATACTCCAATTTTGGAAGACAAGTCAAAGTGTTTCAAAGGTAAACCCGGGAATCCTTGATCGGTAACTTGAGCCAGCTTCGCTTCAACCAGGTTCGGCAAACTGCCGGCAGGGTATTGATTTTTGAATGGATTATAGTAAAATAGTCATTGGCATAGGCGGGTGTAGCTCAATGGTAGAGCATCGGCCTTCCAAGCCGAGGGTTGCGGGTTCGAATCCCGTCGCCCGCTCCAGCGCCCGTAGCTCAACAGGATAGAGCATCGGACTTCTAATCCGAGGGTTGTGGGTTCGATTCCCGCCGGGCGCACCAGATATGGTGACCATAGCTCAGCTGGTAGAGCGCCTGACTGTGGATCAGGTGGTCGCGGGTTCAAATCCCGCTGGTCACCCCAGATGCGCGCCTGTAGCTCAATGGATAGAGCGTCGGACTTCGGATCCGATGGTTGCGGGTTCAAGTCCTGCCAGGCGCGCCAGAAGTTGGAGCTAAACTTTGCTGCAAACTTTGGTAAACTGATGGAACCACAAAGGAGGTAGAATGAATGGAAGTACTAAAGGTAGCTTCTAACTCAAATCCCAACAAGGTAGCAGGTGCTTTGGCTGGTATGATCAGGGAACATGGAAAGGCGGAACTTCAAGCGATTGGGGCCGGAGCAGTTAACCAGGCTGTCAAGGCAATCGCTATTGCAAGAGGTTACTTAGCACCAAGCGGAATTGACCTGGTAAGTATCCCAGCTTTCACAGACGTTCAAATCGACAACGAGACAAGAACCGCTCTGAAATTCATCGTTTTCCCGAGAAGCTGAGTTTCTTAGTCGTAAAAACAGCCCCGCCGTAGGCGGGGTTTAATTTTGTCTGAACTTTCAAATAGAAAGTCAATAACCAAAAATGTGATCGGGAATTTCCCTGAGAATTGTTTGCATAGAAAGTAAATGATTGGCTTTCAAAGCGATTTCAAGCGTCTTTGTCATTGTCCCCAGTTGGTCAAAGGCAGGAAGGATATTTGTTATTGTACTTATTAACGGCGTAAAATCTGGCATTAATCCGAAAGATTGTTCAATTGCTAAAGTGTTGCTTTGGAGAATCTGCACCAACGACAAAACAAGCATCAGCATCTCGTTAAAAGTTGATAGTGTAGATGCCCAATCGTCAATGACAGGTTGTTCTTTTAAGTTGTCATAAGCACTTTGGAAAAGATCATCCATGTAATCTTGCCTGAGCTTTTCAAAAATCTCCTTAAGGTTTGTCGAATGATCATTTAAATCAATCCATTCACTCGGTACTGCGCTTAGAAAAGCTTTTGCCCTAGAAAGCAGTTTTTCAAGTGCTTCATCCACTAAATAGACATAATTGGGCTGTACAAGTTTTGTGAGCACAAAATTTTCGATATGGCTTTCCATCTCAACCAAGTTGTCACGGATTGCGTACCTTATGAAAGTATCAAAATATTCTACCAGAATGTTTGGCATGCTTGATACTTCAAACAGTTTGTCTATTAGCGCATCTATTATTCTGTCTGGAAGTTCTTGTTTTATGTAGTCGATCAGTTTTTGAACCAGTGCTTCAGCCGTAAGATCTTTGGCGATACCTTCCCAGTTTCCAGTGACAATATCGATTATCACGTTCACGGCAGACTCTATTTTGTCCTTGAATTTGCTCAGTTCTTCGGCTAACTTCAAAGCTTTGTTCAGCATGTTATTAACTTTATCAACTGTCTGAAGTATATCGTCGAATAGACGATCATTCTCAACGGTTGCGTAGTGAGAACAATTTGTCAGAACAGCCATTTCGAAGACGGTTCTCTTGATCAAATCAAGTTCCTGGATGCTTATAGCATTGTCTTTGAGAACATCGTTTAAGAGGCTTTCAACTTGGCAAGCAAGTTGAATTGTCCTTGATGTGGCGATTTTCATGAGCTTGCATTCTTGTATGAGTCCTCTTAGTCGGTAGATTTCTATATCCTTGTAAGCTGTATTAACTTTTATTTCAAACGATGATTCAAGCTCTTTTACAGATAGCCAACCTCTCCAATGCAAGCCGAGCGTATAATATCTGTAATCTGGTCTAGAACCAGTTTCAACGATGCAGTAGTAATCTGCCAAAGGTATTAAAATCAGTTCGACTGCGCCGTTTTCATCGCAACCTTCGGAAATCTTCTCAAACCTGCCTAATTCACCGATCACCTTATATAGTCTGACATCAACATTTCGTCTTCCTTGAGGAATCTGACCTGTTTCATCACGGATAGATATCTTGACTGTAGTTTTTAGATATGGCTCAAGGTTTGTTGAAGGACAAAAATTAAATTCTGCTTGATCTGATCCATCAGCGGTTGCTATGGATACTTTGACTTTGGATATTTTTTCGCGAAGTGGATATGGAACATTCGTAAAATCGCTAACCCAAACAAAGTGGTACTTTGAATCAGCCAACGGTGCTTGTTCAAGTTCGATTTCAGATTGGTCAAATGGCCAGGAAAGTTTTTTTGTCAAATTGTTGAGTCTGAGCAGAATATCGAAATTGGCTTCCCTGACCTTTGGGTTGACCATTTCGGAGAAATTTTCAGCCAATTCTATTTTCGCCATGTTTTCTTCATCTGGTTGACAGAAATATAGATTAATATTTCGTTCTCTCATAGCTATATCTACGGCGTAAGGCGAAGTTGAGCAACCGTGTGCAAAGTACCAGTTTGGACCATGCACAGAGTCTGTGAAGACATCCGTGATTATAACTACAATTTTCCTTGCGTCTTCCCTCCAAGGCAGCTCCAACGCCCAGAGAAAGGCATCGTAACCCCATTGAAAGTTCCACCATTCACCGGCTGTCGAGAGCTCTTCAATTTGATATTCCAGTTCTTCCACCATCATAGGTCCGTAGAAGAAATTGACTCTCCTGCCATCTGGCCATCTCGGTGTATCGTCGGTTTCGAATTTGGCTACAACCATTCGAAAATCCGTGTGATATTCCATCAGCCTTTTGACGAAAATTCTTAACTGTTCCTTAACGTCGCTAACGTGCTTTTCCATGCTCCCAGTACTGTCGATGAGAAAAACTACGTCCAGTTTGTCTGAACTGACGGATTCTTCCCAGAAACCGGAACCGTTGAACTGATAGGAAGGATTGTCAAAACTTGCAGGACGTGTTACCAACACATTTCCCTCGTTGTCATAGGCAAATTCAGTGATGACAAAGTTCTGCAATTTCAGGTCGGTGACAAAATTCAAAGAGTCGCTCCTCACGGTTATAACACAGTGGATTCTATTCCAATATTCTTCACGGTCCCAGACTTCGTACTGCCTCAAAATCAGGTCTGAGCCAAGAACGCACACTGATGCAAGGATCACACTAATCCAAACCAGTTTTGCCCACATTGATATGCCCCCCTTGAACTGTTTTGACTAACGCTTTATAGGAGCCCGGTAGAAAGAATTCCTGAGAGTGAGAGGAAAATTCATTTTGCAAAGCTTGAATCTGCAACGCTCTTGACAATGGGCAGCATGGATCTAAGATGGTTGATCTTCAGCGCAAGTTCATAGGTCGTCGTTAAAGCTCTAATATCGTCAAAAACCTCGTAGAGAGTCTCAAGAGTTTGTCGCAATGGTTTGAATTCAGGATATTCGAATTCAAACAGCTTGAGAAATTCCGTGATGAGCGGTAATGTTTCACTGAGAACGGTCAGCGTATTTTGCCAGTTGTCCAGTGATTTCTGGTCTCTCAAATGTCTGCAAGCATCTCGATATAACTCCTGCATGTGTTGGGTCGTGAACTGTCTGAAAGTTGTCTTCATAGCTGAGGAACGTTCAGACAAGTTGAAGGGTTTTGCGTAACTGCCGTTCAGAAATTCATCGCCTGCTTTCAGCAATTCCCCTATCTCATTGTTGATGAGCTCGACAAAGATAGGCGTTATCAACGAATTTTGCACAAAATTTGCATGCTCCTTTTGTTGTTCAGCAAGCTGAGAACCTTGTTCAGCTCCTTTACGAATTGATTGATTCATATAAGCTACGAGTTCTTCAGGATCAAACATCGTTTCTACAAGTTTATCCAAAACAGCATCGATTACATCGTCAAGAAGTTCATTCTCCACATAACTTACGACCTTTTGCACAAGAAATTCAACCGTCACCTTGGCAGCAGCACCACTCCAGTTTGCAGTTAATATGTCGAGAAATGTTCTTGAGGCAGAGATCATTAGATCCTTCGCCTGGTTGAGTTCTTCAACTATTTCCTTTGCTTTTGAAATCATGTTGACAACTTTCTGAGTTATCTGGGTTATGTCCTCAACAGATCTTTCAAACTCGACGATTGCGTACTGTGAGCAATTGACAAGTACACCTAGCCCGAAACTCATTCTAATTGTTGCCTCAAGCTCTGCGTTGTCAATCGAACCATCGGACAAAAGTCTATCCAACCAGTTCTCAACCTCAACGACCATTGCTATCAAGTCTTGTGTAGCAATCTCCATGTTCTTAAATTCCTCTACAAGCCCTCTCAATCTGTAGATACTGACCTCTTTGTAAATCGTTTGAGCTGCTAAATTCAACTCCATTGGCTCGTCTGAATCTACAGTTATCCAACCTGTAGAGTAGTAACCAATTTGGTTGTAATAACCGCTGAAAGTTGAGTAAGATTTGATTATGTAGAAATACTTTCCAAGTGGAACTGAGCGAAAACGCACAGTACTGTTTTGATCATTCTGCTGGTAGTGATCCGCGCTTACTGAATCTACTCTTCCTGCATTTCCAAGAGATTTGTACAGTCTCATTCCGACATCCTCGTTTTCAAGTGGGTTACCCGCTTCATCCGTAAGATGAACAATCAAACTTGTGGTACGTTTTGCCAGTCTGCCTTCTGGGTTCTTAACTGGGTAAAATTCGAACGTCGTAGCGTTTTGTTCTCCAAACCTTCGGATCGAAACAACCACCTTCTTTGCCGACTTCTTCTGCGTACTTGACAGGTTTGAAAAGTCACTTACCCACGCGAAGTAATACTTTGATTCAACCACTGCGGATTGGGATAACTCGATTTCGTTTTGATCAAAGGGCCAAGAGAGTTTCTTCGTAAGCGGATTAATTTTGAGTAAGAAATCAAAGTTCATCTTTTTCACCAGTGGATTCACTTTTTCTGAATAATTTTCCCGAAGTTCCGTGGTTTTCATCATTTGGTCTTCCTTGGGTTGACAATAGTAAAGATGGATATTTCTTTCCGTCATCGCCAGATGCACAGCAAATGGTGAAGTGATACATCCACTATCGTACGACCAATTTGGTCCATGAACTGAATCCGTCAAAACGTCAGTTATTACAACGACAATCTTTTTGGCATCTTTCCTCCAGTCGAGATTCAGTGTCCACAAGAAGGCATCGTATCCCCACTGCAGATACCAACTCTCGTGTGCAGCCCAAATTGAATTGACTTGATCTTCGATCTCGTCCTTCATCAGCGGTCCGTAGAATCGTCGAGCTGGTTTGTCTAAATTAGGGTAAGCCCACTCTGGTTCGTTGTTGATTTCGTATTCGGCGATTACTATGCGGAAATCGGTTTTGTTTTCATAGAGTCTTGCAAGGAATTCCTTGAGTTCCGCCTTAATGTCTTCAATGTGCTTCTTCATGCTGCCAGTGTTGTCGATGAGAAACACTATGTCCAACTTCTCAGAATTAACTGATTCCTCCCAAAACCCTTGTCCGTTGAATTGGTAGAATTTGTTGTTGAAGACGACTCTTCGAGTGGCAATTTCTCTTTCCTCCGCGTCGTAAATCGTTTCAGTCATAATGAAATCCTCGGCGCGAAGATTTGTTATGAAATCACCACGTTCGTTTCTAACTGTCACACTACACCAAATGGCATTCCACAACTCGGATTGATTCCAAACTTCCCATTCTCTCAGTTCGATGGTCGAGCCAAGTACACAAACGCAAAGAAGAATGACGGACACCAGCATGAACGTTTTCACAGCGATCCCCCCTAGGTCATTCAAGAATACACCTAGAAATTAAAATTGTCAAATAAAATTAGACTGAAAATAAACAGCGCCGCTCCAAGCGGCGCTGTTTGTGAGGTTCGTGGTAGATTATCTCGCAAGGATTAGATTCTTGAAAGACGTGCCATGTTTTAACTTCCCTACGCCGAACAAGTCAGCTACAGTCTGGCCAAAATCGGCAAAACTTTCCCTCACACCAAGATAGACGTCTGAACGTACGAATTTACCGCATACGAGTAGCGGGACTCTCTCACGTGAGTGATCGGTTGAAGGTGTTGTTGGATCACATCCGTGATCGGCGATTATAAACAACAAATCATCTTCTCTCATGTTTGTCCAGATTTCCGGTAGGTACTGATCGAATTGCTCCAATGCCTTTGCGTATCCATAGACATCGTTTCTGTGTCCATACTTCATGTCAAAATCCACTAAATTGGTGAAGATCATGCACTTGTAGGATTTTTCTTTCATTGCTTCGATTGTTTTCAAGATTCCATCCAAATTGTCTTGAGTTTTAATTGATTCAGTTATTCCCTTACCAGCGTAAATGTCGTATATCTTACCGATGCCATAGACTGGGATGTTGCTCTGGACGAGTCTGTTCAGCAACATATCATCCTCGGGTTCAAGCGAGTAATCGTGTCTTCTTGCTGTTCTAACGTAATTGGGATACTCTCCCGTGAAAGGTCTTGCGATGACACGACCAACTTTGTAACCCATTTCGTCGAGAAGTTGCCGAGCTATTTCGCAGTATCTGTAGAGTTCTTCGACAGGGACTATCTCTTCCTTTGCCGCTACCTGAAAGACGCTGTCAGCGGATGTGTAGACTATCAGCGCTCCGGTTCTCTCATGTTCAGGTCCGAGTTCCTTTATTATCTCTGTTCCAGAAGCCGGTTTGTTGCCTATTACCTTCCTTTTAGTTCGTTTTTCAAATTCGCTTATGAGCTTTTCCGGAAAGCCATTGGGAAACAAGTCGAAGGGTTTTTCGAGGATTATGCCGGCGAGTTCCCAGTGACCCGTTGTCGTGTCTTTTCCTGGACTTTTTTCCTGCATGACCCCATACGCTCCCATGGCTTTCATCTTGGGTACACCAGGTATGTCGCCGAGATTTCCCAGTCCCATCCTTGCCAAGTTTGGTAAATTCAGACCACCTACGGCTTTCGCGGTGTTGACAAGGGTGTTACTTCCTTGATCTCCATAAAGCTGCGAGTCGGGAAGTTCACCGATACCGACGCTGTCAAGAACAATTGCTATAACCCTCATCTCCAGATCCTCCTTCCTCTTGAGATTCTTCGCTGCCCTGGAAATATGAGCATAACGATGATTGCGGCTGCGCAAAACCAGATTACAACATCACCTATTCTCATGTACAAAGTTATGTCCTCGCGTGGGATCAGATCAAAGCTGGCAGCTTGTTCTCTGCGGATTGGAATGATCTCCATGATACGACCGTAGGGATCGATCGAACCGGTTATACCTGCATTTGAAACCTGTATCACCTGCCGTCTGGTTTCCACTGCTCGCATCACAGACTTGGCAAAATGTTGTTTCAACGCTACGTTGTAGGTGAACCATCCGTCGTTTGTACACACTATTAACACCTTAGATCCGTTTGCCACAAGTCTTCGAGACGGCTGCGAGAAATACGATTCAAAACAGATTTGAACTCCGAGTGGCGGATAACCGGCAACAAGCAAGGGTCGATAATCGCTGCCAGGCTTAAGATATGACATACCTCTTAGAAAAGAGAAAATCCCAAACAGCTTCGGATAAGGTAGTGTTTCAACAAATGGAAACAGTTTCACCTTGGAATATCTATCAACAATCCCTGTCATATCTACCAGCACTGCCGAGTTCAAATAACCAGTCTCACCAGCGGTCGGAAAACCTACAAGCAATTTCAAGTTACCCGATCTTGCAGCTTCAACAAGAGCATTCTCCACCTCGCTGTTTTGTATGTCGATGATGAATGACTCTTCAGGTAAAATCACAAGCGTATCTTGATAATCTGCAATCAGTGATAAATATCGGTTGGCCAAATAAAGACTGTCATTTGAGTATTTCTCGATCTGTCTGACGTTTGTTTGAACTGCCACAATTGACTTTTCGCTTGTGCTGAGCATGGGTAGATGAGTCGAGATAACTTGAGAAACAGCTACAACCGCCAAAATGTACATTATCGATTTTTCAATTGGTTTTAGCGACTTTCTCCAGGTTATGTACAACCAGCAGTTGAAAGCCACTATCAGGAAAGTCAAACCATACTGGCCAATCAAAGAGGCTAACTGGAGTATTCCAACATCTTTGTAAAGTGCATCTGATAGCGTACCACCTGTGAAGCCTATGTCACCAATACTTCGAAGATAATCAAAGAGAGTGTACAAACTCGCTGTAAAGATGACCTCTTTGTATGGATTTGTTTTCACGAATTTTTCAGCAAAACCGTAAACCAGGCCGAATCCTGCAAATGGGATGGCTTGCAGAGCACACATCAAGAGAAAAGCGAAGAACCCAACCCAGCCAGGAAATCTTGCGAAAACCCGGGGAAGGTTCTCAGTCAAAACTGGCAGAACCCAGAATAGATTCACAACAGAAAAAACATAATAGAAGACAAAGCCATACAGTGCCCCAAGGACTGGTCCCTTATTTTCCAAAGCTTTAAAAAGAAAGACCAAAGAGAACCACACGATGAATCCAAACAGAAACCCCGGCATCGAAAGTGCTGTTAGAACGGACGAAATCAACAACCAAATCATGTAGCCACCTTCCTAATCCTTCAATTTTTCCAGGATAATTCTTTCAATAGCGTATGCAACACCTGAGTTGTTGTTTGTCAGCGTGATGAAATCAGCGGCTTTTTTAACTTCTTCTGGGGCGTTCCCCATAGCAATCGAATAACCAACTTTTTTCATTATCTCGAGATCATTGTAATTATCGCCAATGTAGACGATATTCAAAGGGTCTGTATGAAACAGATTGAGCACAAAGTCTATAGCTATTTCCTTTCCAACGTTTTTGCCAAAGATTTCCAAAAAAACCGTCCCGTTGATTTCGCGGTTCTTCACAGGTGTGAATTGGTCTTGAAACTCTCGATAGAGCTCCTCGACAAGTTCCTCCACTTTCTCATTTGGTCCTACGAGCGCTACCTCAACTACTGATTCTCTGGATGACAGGAACTCTCGAAGGTCTTCGACAAAATTGGTTCTGTGCGAATTAAAACGAAAATACTCATCGAAAGCCCCATGATACGCACTTTCAACATACATATCCCTGCTGTTGAAAAAATCATCGTACACTACTGCGTACAACTCACTTTGCCTGGAAAGCTCAACAATACGGTCAGCAACAGTTGACGGCAACCAAACCTGTCGATAGATTCGTTTGCCATCGGGCGAACATATAAGTGCACCGTTTTGAAAAACAACTGGGATCTTGATATCCAGTCTGTTGACATAAGGTAGAGCGGAGTGAAAACTTCTCCCGGTGAATATGGTGATGTTAACACCCATAATCTGTAGTTCCTCAATTGCCTGAAGATCTGATTCTGATATCTTTTTTTCGTCATCCAACAGCGTTCCATCCAGATCTATACACACAAGTTCAATCACTCTGATCACCAGATAAAAGTATAACAGAATCTTTCGCACTTCCTTAACAAAGAAGAGATATATTTACTTTAAAATTCCTGGATTTCAACAGAGGGGAACTAATCGTGAGAAAGACAACTGCTAATCTGCGTTTGGAGAGAGTTGAAAGGGTTCCAATATCAATTATTTTGAGCGGATTTGCAACATCCTTGATCTTTGGTTTGTCTTTTCTTTTCACAAAAAACGCCATCGAGCATGTAAGTGTTTACACCCTTTTGTATTACAGATTTGCCCTTGCTTTGGGTTTTATGAATTTGCTTGTAGGTTTAGGATTAATAAAATTAGGCAAAGCAAGGTATTACAAACTTTTACTTTTACTTTTGACCATCTTTCAGCTGATCCCATATTTCACTTTTGAAGTCAATGGCTTGAAATTCGTAATCTCAGCGGAGGCGGGAATGCTGGTGGCTTTGATACCGATCGTCGTCAATTTGCTTGCTTATCTTCTACTCAGAGAAAAGAACAACCGGCTACATTACCTGCTGGTTGCCATAGCCTTTTTGGGTGTTCTCTTGATCGTGGGATTCGAGTTTTCCACCCAGAATTTTCTTGGCAAATTTCTCCTCATTCGCGCTGTTTTCTCAGCTGGTTTTTACAATATCTGGGCGAGAAAAGTTTCCGCTGAGTTCACCCCCATTCAGTTAACCTATTTCATGATGCTGGTTGGATTTGTGTATTTCACGGCACTCAGCATTTTGCGAAAGGACTTTGAGATAAGCTTTAGAATGGAGGTAATAGTTGGAGCTCTGTATCTCGGCATTTTGTCATCTGCCGTTGCCTTTTTCCTGGTTAATTACATGGTCAAAAGAATGTCACCTACGGTGACATCTATTTTTGCAAACCTGACGACTGTTATCTCTGTCATAGCCGGGGCGATCCTCAGAAACGAAACAGTCACTCCTGTTCAGATCATCGGAATGTCTATGGTTTCGGTGTTAATTTTCTTCATATCGAGTGTTAATCACCGCAAGCTCAGGAGAGGAGGGATGAAGGATGATGCTGATTTACTCAACATTTCCAACTGAAGAAAAGGCTCTCGAAATTTGCAAAAAGCTTTTGGAAGAGAAATTGATCGCCTGTTACAACGCCTTTCCCGTTAAGTCTGGTTATTGGTGGTCCGGAGAAGTTATTTATGACACTGAAACAGCTGTAATCTTGAAAACTAGCAAAACCAAGAAAGAGCAGGTCTTTCGAAAGCTGAAAGAACTTCACCCATACAGTACGCCGGCCATTTTCTCGATCGAAGTAGAGGAAGTCGATCAGAGTTATCTTTCATGGTTGACTCAAGTTACGGGATGAGGTCGGTGTGTCCGACCTCATCTGAATAACGAAATTTTGATAGCCGCGAGCACTTCTCTTGGTTTCTCTATGAGCGCTGCGTGTCCACAGTTGGGTATCATAAGATGTTGCGAGTTTGGTATGACCTTGACTATCTCTTCAGAGAAATACGGCGGTTTTGTTCTGTCATGCTGTGCAGAGACAACCAATGTAGGAGCTTTTATCCCAGTTAGCTTAGGCAAAAGTGGATCTTTTCTCATTTGCAGAAAGCTATCCAAAAGCAACACAGCTCCATCGTAGTTGAAATTTTTCATCCTTTCCACGATGCTTTCCAAAAGGTTTTCGTGACTATCCAAAAAGAAATCACTGTAGACATCGTCAATCCAACTGCTCACAAACTTGACAGGATCCCTGCTTTTTGCCGCTTCTCTCCACCTCATAGCTCGATACCTCAAAGCTTCATTTATCCTCGCTGCAGCAGTTATGACGGTGAGGGTTTTGACAAAAGAGGGATACTTAACGCCAAAACACATTGCAATTTCTCCACCATAAGAAGTTCCAACAATATGCGCTTGCTCTATTTCGAGATGTTCAAGAAGTTCTTTCAAATCGTCAGCGTGTCTATCAAAAGAACACTGGGCATTTTGTGAGGTCCATTGACTTCGAAAATTGTGCAGAATTATCTTGAAATGATGTTTTAGCTCCTCCACCGCAAACAACCAGCTGTTGTAGTGCATGAATATGCCATTGAGAAATACGACTACTTCGGGGGAATCACCCATAACCTGGTAGTCTATCAACACACCATCGGAGGTCTGAAACATTTCCTCACCCCCTGAAAGCGACGGCAACTTGTTGAAATCCAACTCCCGATGTCAAAAAGATGATCACCTTTCCTTCCACATCTTTTAACTTCCCTTGTTCAAATGCATCATCGTACGCCATGTAAACACAAGCTGAACCAGTGTAGCCAAATTTGTCCATGACAAGGTGTGCTTTCTCGGAAGGAAGATTCAGTTTTTCCATGACTGATAGTATCGTTTTCTTTCTCACCTGCGTGAAAAAAATCATGCCGATTTCTTCCTTGCTGAAGTTGCACTTTTCCATCAACTTGTTTATCAGCATAGGCCAACCTTCCTCGTTAACTGTTGCCGGATAGGCTACGCGAAGATCTAGCTTGTGCAGCCCTCTTTCAAATCCGTTGAGATTCATAGTACCAGCGCCCATGTAGATCCCCCAGTTGTACCACCAGCTTCCATCGCATCTTGAAACGCTTCCAAGATATCCGGGTCTATCGGCAGCTGTCAAGATCAAAGCTCCTGCACCATCGGAAAACAGGGCTTCCCAGGAATACTTCCAGCTGAGAAACTTCGTCATGGCATAAACACCTATCACAAGTACATTTCTATAGTCCCCCAAAGCTATGTACCGTGAGGCTATGTCCAACAGCAATGCACCGTTTGCACACGAAGCATTAACGTTGAACGCCAAAGGCTCTGCTTTATTTGCACCAATCAAATGTTGAACCCTTGGAGCATCCGGTGGTGAAACAGCCTCTGGAGTGTCGGTACCAACAATGATCAGGTCAATTTCTGTCGGCTCCATTGAAATCCTTGCCAAAGCTTTCTTAGCCGCTTCGGCTGCCATATAGGTTGGTGTCTCAGTTTCGTCCGACAGATAACGGTGTGTGATACCTATTTGCTCCGTGAAATGTGGATCAATTTGAAAATGAGTAAGTTCCTCAAATTCTCTGTTGCTCATCTTCTTCTTTGGAACGTATATACCAGACGAAATTATCTTGGCGTATTTCAACTCAAACACCTCCCAGGAAGTCTTCTGTGATCCTTAGAAACATTTCAGTGTTCTCCACAAATGGTGTATGACCTATCCCATTCAGCACAAGCAATTTCGCATTTAAAATCCGCGCAGTTTTTTCCATTTGTGCCGAAGTCAAAAGAGGGTCCATATCTCCGAAGACAACAAGGGTGGGTACACGATTCGCTCCAGCGTGATGGACAATGTTGAATTTACCAAGTTCATCGGCATGGACATATACACTTTTGGGGTTCATTTTCAAAGCATCGTCAACAAGCTGATCTATGAATCGCTTGTTTTTGATTGATTTCAGAAGTCCGAGGATGGACTTTTTCACGACTGTTCTGTTGGTCTTGTACAATTCGAGGAAGGGCAGGTTTTCCGGAGGGGTGGATAGACCATCGACAGGACATGGTGCAACAAGAATGAGCTTATCCACTTTATCAGGATACCTCAGGGCGAAAAGTGTACCCACAGCCCCTCCAAGAGAATGAGCGATAACTGTTACCCTGCCTAGATTCAATTTCTCGACGAATTCTCTTACGGCTTCGGTGTAGAATTCCAGCGACGCTTCAGCTCTCGAAGAATCACCAAAATTTGGTAGATCCAGTGCGATAACTCTGCTGTCCTTGATTCTTTCCATGAGAGGTTTGAACCATCTCCAAGAACCGAAATTTCCATGTATGCACAGGATAACTTTCTGTCCTACATTCGAATCAACATAGTGAATCTTGCCAAAGGAAAGCTTCACATAAAGCCCTTCCTTACATTTCTTCCTACGTTTCAACACAACTAAGGGGAGTTCGCCGTACTTCACCCAAAAGGTTTGAACATAATAGGCGATGCCGCGTGGCATGAACAACACTGTGCCCACCAAAATGCTGCCGAAAACTATAGACAGTGAAAACCCACTTCTGCTGAAGAAAAAAGGCAGTACAGTGTATACAATGGAACCAAAGAAAGGCCCAGCCAAAGTGGCTAAACCTCCTACGACGACTATCGCAAGCAACTCAAGAGATTTGCCGATCCCAAAATCGGACGGAGCGATGTATCCGATTTCATGCGCGTAAAGGGCACCAGATAAACCAGCGAATGCCGAACCAACAACAAAAGCAAGGAGTTTGTACTTCGTTATATTGACCCCAAAAACTCTTGCAACGACCGGATTTTCCCTAATGGCTTTAAGCGCCCTGCCTGTCTTGTGGTTGACAGTTCTATAAAAAATGTAAAGACACAAACTGACCAAGAAGAGCATCAGATAATAGTTGAACAATTCTGAACCGATCTTTGGGATATTTCTCAAACCTATGTGGCCACCTGTTAAATCTTTCCATGCTCCAAAAAGTTGTTCGATTGCTACGGCGAAACCCATTGTAGTTATCGCAAGATAAAATCCTGTCAACCGCAGCGATGGAAACCCGAGTGCGAAACCAAGTACACCTGCAATGACAACCGCCATTGTTATGCTTAAAGGAACTGGAAGAGAAAGTTTCATGGAGAGCAAAGCCGACGTGTATGCTCCCACACTCATAAATGCAGCGTGCCCGATAGACACTTGCCCAGTATATCCCATGATCAAATTCAAACCCATGGCTGCCACTGCGTGAATCATGGTCAAATTGAGAATCGTCAAGACAAACTTGCTCATGCCAATTGCAAATGGCAAGAGAACAAGAATCACCAAGAGCAAGATCTTTGCCATGCGCTACACTCTCCTGATGTCCCGGCTCCCAAAAAGACCTTGTGGTCGAGCCAATAGAATTGCGATTATCAACAACAACGAAAATGAGGTCTTGAGTTCGTTGTTGATGTATCCACCAACCATGTTCTCAATCACACCAAGAGCTAAACCTCCGACAACGGCACCCAGAAAACTGTCAAAGCCACCCAGCACGGCTGCCGTAAAACCCTGTATCTGGTAGAATAACATCATCGTTGGTGAAACATAAGTTCTCGGTGCTCCAAGAATTGCCACTGTCGTGCCAATACACGAACCAATCACCCATGCCCACGAAAAAGCTT
>FWWL01002757.1_pt1 | contig 34754 bp, 27 predicted proteins | sample 2228331 | NCBI WGS metagenome assembly FWWL01 (sample SAMEA103939775, study PRJEB20133) | metagenome
CGCAAACCCAGGGCTGTGGTGCCAAAACTCCTGTAAGACCCGCGAAGCTGGCGGGCCAGCTCCTGGTCGGAGCCAACGGCGAAAAACTCCAGGAAATGCCTCGCGCCTACACCCCGCGGACAGGCCGCGAACAGAAGCAAATGTCCCCCGTCCCTCACCAGCGTCGAGGCATTCCTTATGGCCCGGAAGGCTTTGACAAAGTCGTCATCGAAGGGCGAACCGCCGCAGCTGGCGATGACCAGAGGCACGCGCCGCTCGACCCGGACGCGGAGCCCGCACCCGAGGCGCCCGAGCCACCCGAGGAAGAACTGGAGCTGGAACTGGTGCCCGAACCAGACCCGCCAGCCCAGCCGCCGCTGCCGACCGAGCGCTAGGGAAGTCCCGGCATATTCAAGGTGGCGGAAAGCCTTCGCCGTCGCAATTCCCGGCCATGCGGGTGGACGGGAATTACTTGGCGCGGCGCTTGAAGTCGCGGATCCGGAAGCCGAGCGCGAACAGCACGCTGAAGTACACCACGGCGGCCACGCCGATGATGGCGAACAGGACGCCGGCCCGCAGGAACGGTGTCTCCTGCATCGCTATCCAGTCGAATTGCGCCTGGCCGAACCAGGTGAGCGCGCCCATCGCTGCCACGGCGACGGCCAGCCGCAGGAAGAACCCGATCCAGCCCGCCTGCGGCACGTAGACGCCGCGCTTGAGCAGGCCGGCGTACAGGAAGCCGGCGTTGATGCAGGCGCCAAGGCCGATCGACAGCGCCAGGCCCGCCACGCCCAGCAGCGGCACGAAGAGCAGGTTCATCAGCTGGGTCGCGAACAGCACGCCGACCGCGATGCGCACCGGCGTGCGCACGTCCTGGCGTGCGTAGAAGGCCGGGGCCAGCGTCTTGACCAGGATGATGCCCAGCAGTCCCGCGCTGTAGGCCATCAGCGGCATGGCGGCCGAGATGACATTGGCGGCGGTGAACGCGCCGTAGTGGAACAGGGTGGCGATCATCGGCACCGCGAGCGTGGCCAGGCCGACGGCGGCCGGCACCGCCAGCAGGAAGGTCAGGCGCAGGCCCCAGTTGAGCAGCGATGAATACTCGCCGGTGTCTTTCTCGGAGTTTGCCTTCGACAGGCTGGGCAGCAGGATCGTGCCCAGGGCGACGCCCAGCATCGCGGTCGGGAATTCCATCAGCCGGTCCGCGTACTGCAGGGCCGAGACGCTGCCGGTGGCCAGGCGCGCGGCGATGCTGGTGTTGATAAGCAGGCTGATCTGGGCGGCGGAGACGGCGAACACGGCCGGCCCCATCTTCTTGAGCATGCGCTGCACGCCGCTGTCGCGCAGGCCCGCCAGCGGATTGGCCGAGATGCGCGGCAGCATGCCGATCTTGATCAGCGCCGGGATCTGGATGCCCACCTGCAGCAGGCCGCCGACGCAGACGGCGATCGCCATCGCATAGATCGGCTGCTCCAGGTAGTGCACCAGCACCAGCGAGGCGAAGATGAACGACAGGTTCAGCAGCACCGGGGTGAAGGCGGGAATCTTGAACTGGCGCCAGGTGTTGAGCACGCCGCCCGCCAGCGCCACGAAGGACATGCAGGCGATGTAGGGGAACATCATCCGGGTCATGATCACCGAGGCGTCGAAGGCGTCCGGGTTGTCTTCCGGCGCGCCCGAGATCATCACCAGCAGCACGGGGGCGGCGATGATGCCGCCGATGCTGGTGAGCAGGGTGGCCCAGACCAGCGAGGTGGCCACGTGGTCGACCAGGGTCTTGGTCGCCGCGTGCCCGTGCTGGGTCTTGTATTCGGACAGGATGGGCACGAAGGCCTGGGCGAAGGCGCCTTCGGCAAACAGCCGGCGCAGCAGGTTGGGCAGGCGGAACGCGACGATGAAGGCATCGGTGTAGGCCGAGGCGCCGAAGGCGCGCGCGAACAGGCTCTCGCGCAGTAGTCCGGTGACACGGGACAGCATGGTCATGCTGGAGATTGCGGCGAGGGTCTTGAGCAGATTCATGGGGCGAGATTATAGCTGGGCAACACCCCTTGCGCGGCCTGGCGAGCCACATAAGTTGAAGAATGAATTGCCCTGTCGTGATTCCTTCGCTATAATCGTGGGCTGTACTGAATTCTGTTAGCAGACACTAATGTTTGGCAGGCACTGGAATGTGGCACGGAGCGTCGGCTCCGGTTTGACAACGCTAATGTTTGCAAACGCAACTTGACCCCGATTTAGGAAATTCCATGGCAAATACCGCACAGGCGCGCAAGCGCGCTCGTCAAGCAGTTAAGCAAAACGCGCACAACTCGGCGCAGCGTTCGACCCTGCGTACCGCTATCAAGGCAGTCCGCAAGGCCATCCAGGCAGGCGACAAGGCCGCGGCAACCTCGATCTTCCAGCAGTCCGTGTCGACCATCGACAGCATCGCTGACAAGAAGATCATCCACAAGAACAAGGCTGCCCGTCACAAGAGCCGCCTGGCTGCTGCCCTGAAGGCCCTGTCCGCTTAATCGGCAGATGACCGCCGCGGCCACCGGGCCGCACGGCTAGTGCAGGAGAAAGACCCGCCCGACTTCGGTCCTGGCGGGTTTTTTCGCGTGGAGCGCCGCCCAAGGCATCGACCGGGCCGCGAACCAACGTGGGGTAGGGCGGGCACTCGTGCCCACGGGCGCTTCACCCCGGCGGATACGCCACCTCCATGAACTCCCCGGGCATCAGGGGGTGGGTCGCCAGCGAGAACGGTCCGATGCTCGTGCGGACCAGGCGCAGCGTGGGCAGGCCGACCGCGGCCGTCATCCGGCGCACCTGACGGTTCTTTCCTTCCTCCAGCGTGAGCGCGATCCAGCTGGTCGGCTTGTCCTGGCGCGCGCGGATCGGCGGATTGCGCGGCCACAGCCAGGACGGCTCGGCCACGCGCACCGCGCGGCACGGCTTGGTCACGAAGTCGCCCAGGTCGAGCGGCGCCTGCAGGCGTTCCAGCGCCGCCGCGTCCGCCACGCCATCCACCTGCGCCAGATAGGTCTTTGCTTCCTTGTGGTCCGGATGCGCGATCCGGTGCTGCAGCTTGCCGTCGTCGGTCAGCAGCATCAGGCCTTCGCTGTCCGCGTCGAGGCGCCCCGCCGGGTAGATGTTCGGGATGGACAGATAATCCGCCAGCGACTCGCGCCCGGGCTGGGGCGAGAACTGGCACAGCACCTGGAATGGCTTGTTGAACAGGATAAGGGGCATCGGTTTGGCTTTTGGGGCAGAATAGGGGATCGGGACGTGGCCGGTTTGCAAAGCCGCGGGCTACGGTAGAATAGTGTTGCATGTGCAACGCCCGTCTCGTGTCTTATAGAAGACCGCAGCCGTATTCGATATTGTAATTCAGATTGCAGACCCGCCCGGCGGCATGCCGCGGCCAGACCGGCCGCCCCCGCCGCGCGACCACTTCGGAGAGCACGATGTATCAACATATCAAAGTCCCGGCGGATGGCCAGAAGATCACGGTGAACGCCGATTTTTCGCTGAATGTACCGGATACCCCGATCATCCCCTTCATCGAAGGCGACGGCACCGGCGTGGACATCACCCCGGTGATGGTCAAGGTGGTCGATGCCGCCGTGGCCAGGGCCTATGGCGGCAAACGCAAGATCAGCTGGATGGAAATCTACGCTGGCGAGAAGTCGACCAACGTGTACGGCCCCGATGTGTGGCTGCCGTCCGAGACGCTGGATGTGCTCAAGGACTACGTGGTGTCGATCAAGGGGCCGCTGACCACCCCGGTCGGCGGCGGCATCCGCTCGCTCAACGTCGCCCTGCGCCAGGAACTCGACCTGTACGTCTGCCTGCGTCCGGTGCGCTACTTCAACGGCGTGCCTTCGCCGCTGAAGGAGCCGGAAAAGACGGACATGGTGATCTTCCGCGAGAACTCGGAAGACATCTACGCCGGCATCGAATGGGCCGCCGGTTCGGACGGCGCGCGCAAGGTGATCGATTTCCTGACGCGCGAGATGGGCGTGAACAAGATCCGCTTCCCGGAAACCTCGGGCATCGGCGTCAAGCCGGTCTCGCGCGAAGGCACCGAGCGCCTGGTGCGCAAGGCGATCCAGTATGCGATCGACAACGACAAGTCCTCGGTGACGCTGGTTCACAAAGGCAACATCATGAAGTACACCGAAGGCGGCTTCCGCGACTGGGGTTATGCCCTGGCCCAGAGCGAGTTCGGTGCCCAGTTGATCGACGGCGGCCCGTGGTGCAAGTTCAGCAATCCGAAGACCGGGCGCGAGATCACGGTCAAGGATTCGATCGCCGACGCCTTCCTGCAGCAGATCCTGCTGCGGCCGGCCGAGTACAGCGTGATCGCCACCCTCAACCTGAACGGCGACTACATCTCGGACGCGCTGGCGGCCCAGGTCGGCGGTATCGGCATCGCCCCGGGCGCCAACATGTCCAATTCGGTCGCCATGTTCGAAGCCACGCACGGCACGGCCCCGAAGTACGCGGGCAAGGACTATGTCAACCCGGGCTCGCTGATCCTCTCGGCCGAGATGATGCTGCGCCACATGGGCTGGTGCGAGGCGGCCGACCTGATCATCGATTCGATGCAGAAGGCGATCGAGTCCAAGCGCGTCACCTACGACTTCGCGCGCCTGATGGAAGGGGCGACCCAGGTCTCGTGCTCGGGCTTCGGTGAGGTGATGATCGAACAGATGTAGGCAAGCGTCGTGTTGGTTCCCGCTTTCGCGCACTAGCGTCCGGAATATTCATTCGCTAAATCAGCAAATGTCGTTCCCGCGAAAGCGGGAACCTATGCTGAGTAAAGAACATCCGTGCTCGTCGTCGTGGCCGCAGGGTCAAGAGACGCGGTTGCGGAGCTCTGGTATGGGTTCCTGAGGGGCCGCCGAGGCCTTCGCGGGAACGACTGGTTTTAGTATGTTCTAACTTTGACGGCTGTTAGAACAGCATAAATATTCCGACAGCAGTGCGCTTTCGCGGGAACGACGGCTTGTGGCTCGCCAATGGCGGGAAGTCATATGGCGGGAATCGCAGCGCCGATCCACCGACCTCGAGGGACGAAAAAAAACCCCGCCATGTCGACGGGGTCTTTCGCTTCCTGCGGGTTCTTATTACATGCCCTGGATGTTGGAAGCTTGCTTGCCTTTCGGGCCCTGCGTGACTTCGAATTGAACTTTCTGACCTTCTTTGAGGGTCTTAAAACCGTTCATGTTGATCGCGGAGAAGTGTGCGAACAGATCCTCGCCGCCGTCATCAGGAGTGATGAAGCCAAAACCTTTGGAATCATTGAACCACTTAACAGTACCAGTTGCCATAAAAGAACTTTCAAATAAAAACAAATCACACGAGCCATAAAAGCAAGAAGCTTCTTGCCCCCTCCTCAGCCTGCTCACTCTTATCGACAAGCACATAAGTACATGTCAATAAGTGCATTGTTGGTGGAATAATCACGTAAGTCAAGCGGTTTTGCGCACGTGTTGTTAAATTTACTACTTGTCACTCCGACACGAAGTCCAGCCGGCCGCGGAGACCCTTGATTTCGGCAATCGGAACGCCATCTGCGCGTTGACGGGAAAACGCGTAAGATGGAAAGCAAATGAAATCGAGCTGATGTTAACGCTTTGCACCATCTCTGAAAGCATTAGAATAGGCCCATGGCAACGAAGCACGATACCGAACAACTGCTGGAGCGGCAGACCGTAAAACCGCCACCCCTGTACCAGGTGGCTCTGCTCAACGACGACTACACGCCAATGGAATTCGTGGTAGCGATCATCCAGGAGTATTTCAACAAGGATCGCGAAACGGCGACACAGATCATGCTGTCGGTGCATCGCCACGGCAAGGGAGTGTGCGGCGTGTTTTCCAAAGATATAGCGTGTACCAAAGTGGAGTTTGTCTTAACTCATGCGCGTAAGGCGGGGCATCCCCTGCAATGCGTGATGGAGGAAGTATGATTGCGCAGGAACTTGAAGTATCCCTACACATGGCCTTTGTCGAAGCACGGCAGGCACGGCACGAGTTCATTACCGTGGAGCACCTGCTGCTTGCGCTCCTCGACAACCCCTCGGCCGCCGAAGTCCTGCGTGCCTGCGCGGTGAATATTGAAGACCTGCGCAAGACCCTGACCAATTTCATCGGCGATAACACGCCGACCGTGCCGGGCACCGGCGAGGTGGACACGCAGCCGACGCTCGGCTTCCAGCGCGTGATCCAGCGCGCGATCATGCACGTCCAGTCGGCATCGAACGGCAAGAAGGAGGTGACCGGCGCCAACGTGCTGGTGGCCATCTTCGGCGAGAAGGACTCGCACGCGGTGTACTACTTGCACCAGCAGGGCGTGACCCGCCTGGACGTGGTCAATTTCATCTCGCACGGCGTGCGCAAGGACCAGCAGATCGACACCCAGAAGGCGTCCGAAGGGGTGGAGGAGGCGCAGGTCGAGGGCCAGGCCAAGGAAAGCCCGCTCGACCAGTTCACCCAGAACCTGAACAAGTCGGCCGCCGACGGCAAGATCGATCCGCTGATCGGCCGCGAGGAGGAGGTCGACCGCGTCATCCAGATCCTGTGCCGCCGCCGCAAGAACAACCCGCTGCTGGTGGGCGAGGCCGGCGTGGGCAAGACCGCGATCGCGGAAGGCCTGGCATGGCGCATCGTCCAGGAGGACGTGCCCGAGATCCTGCAGAACGCCGTCGTGTACTCGCTCGACATGGGCGCGCTGCTGGCCGGCACCAAGTACCGTGGCGATTTCGAGCAGCGCCTGAAGGCCGTGCTCAAGCAGCTCAAGGAAACGCCGAACGGCATCCTGTTCATCGACGAGATCCACACGATCATCGGCGCCGGTTCCGCCTCGGGCGGCACGCTCGACGCGTCCAACCTGCTCAAGCCGGCCCTGGCGAACGGCCAGCTCAAGTGCATCGGCGCGACCACGTTCACCGAATTCCGCGGCGTGTTCGAGAAAGACCATGCGCTCTCGCGCCGTTTCCAGAAGGTCGACGTGAACGAGCCTTCGGTCGAGCAGACCGTCGCGATCCTGCGCGGCCTGAAGTCGCGCTTCGAGGAGCACCATGGCGTCAAGTACTCGGCGTCGGCCCTCTCGACCGCGGCCGAGCTGGCGGCGCGCTTCATCAACGACCGTCACCTGCCCGACAAGGCGATCGACGTGATCGACGAAGCGGGCGCCGCCCAGCGCATCCTGCCGAAGTCCAAGCAGAAAAAGACCATCGGCAAGACCGAGATCGAGGACATCATCGCCAAGATCGCGCGCATCCCACCGCAGACGGTCAACCAGGACGACCGCAGCAAGCTGCAGACCATCGACCGCGACCTGCGCAACGTGGTGTTCGGCCAGGATCCGGCGATCGACGCGCTGGCATCGGCCATCAAGATGGCGCGCGCCGGCCTGGGCAAGACCGACAAGCCGATCGGCTCCTTCCTGTTCTCCGGTCCGACCGGGGTGGGCAAGACCGAGGTGGCCAAGCAACTGGCCTTCATCCTGGGCATCGAGCTGGTGCGTTTCGACATGTCCGAGTACATGGAGCGTCACGCCGTCTCGCGCCTGATCGGCGCGCCGCCCGGTTACGTGGGCTTCGACCAGGGTGGCCTGCTGACCGAGGCCATCACCAAGAAGCCGCACGCGGTGCTGCTGCTGGACGAGATTGAAAAAGCCCATCCGGACATTTTCAACATCCTGCTGCAGGTGATGGACCACGGCACGCTGACCGACAACAACGGACGCAAGGCCGACTTCCGCAACGTGATCATCATCATGACCACGAACGCGGGCGCCGAGAGCCTGACCAAGCGCTCGGTGGGCTTCGTCGATGCGCGTGCGCAGGGCGACGAGATGGCCGACATCAAGCGCATGTTCACGCCGGAGTTCCGCAACCGCCTGGACTCGATCATCAGCTTCCGCGCGCTGGACGAGGACATCATCCTGCGCGTCGTGGACAAGTTCCTGATGCAACTGGAAGAGCAGTTGCACGAGAAGAAGGTCGAGGCGGTCTTCAGCGAGAAGTTGCGCAAGTTCCTCGCGAAGAAGGGCTTCGATCCGCAGATGGGCGCACGGCCGATGTCGCGCCTGATCCAGGACATGATCCGCAAGGCGCTGGCGGACGAGTTGCTGTTCGGCCGCTTGGTCAACGGTGGCCGCGTGACGGTGGACCTGAACGAGAAGGACGACGTGTTCCTCGAGTTCCCCGAGTCCGACGCGCTGCCCCCGCCGGCCCCGGCAGAGACCGTCGAAATCGAGTAATCGGTCCGTCTGGAACAGAAACCCGCACCGTGGTGCGGGTTTTTTCATATCCGCACACCTGAGCTGTCGTCCGCGCGAACGCCCACGCGAGTGCTACGCCAACATCAACCGCGACGGGCTGATCGTCGACGACGCCGGACGTCGAGGTGGACAAGTTGCCGCACGAGACCTTCAAGGGGCGCGACCGCCAGTTTGAGGTCGCGCTGGAGATGCTGGAGGAAAAGCCGAAGCAGCGGCCGGCTCAAGAGCCAACGTCACATCCGCGCATCCACCTGTCCACGTGCTTGAGCGGCAGGTCGATGCGCGCGCAGCCGATCTGGTCGGGCCGGACGTTCAGCTCGATCATCTTGGGGCCGTCCACGGCGATCGCCACGTCCACCCCCGCGATGTTCACGTGGGGGAAGGCCTGCATCGCCCGTGCCGCCACTTCCTGGCATTCGGGCCAGAACGGCAACTGCACACCGCTGATACGCCCGCCCGTGTCGGGATGCACGCTCATCGTGTGCAGCGGATTCTTCGCGTTCGCCGCGTGGCGCAGCACGCCGGTCGCGACGTCCACCGGACAGTAGATTCCCCCGTTGCTGGTGTTGTCCACCAGGCTGTCCTTGCGCCCGACGCGCAGGAACGCGCCGGCGATGCGAACCTCGCCGCGCGCCTGGTACAGCCAGATGCGCAGCGTGTTGACCGAATTGGCGTTGATCTGCGAGAGCACCTCGTGCTGCTGCAGATAGTGTTCGACGATGTAACCGTTGTCCGCGCGGTCCGCTTGCTCCCACCACTGCGCGATGCCGGTCCTGGCGCCCGTCACGGGATGCACGAACACCGGCTCGCCGCCATCCTCCTCGATCCTGAACGCGGCGAAGCCGGCGCCCCCATAGCCTTCCACCAGCTTGAAGCAGATTTTCTGTCCGGTCAGCTCCCGGCACAGGGCGAGCAGGTCGTCGACCCCGCGCAGTGGAGCGCCGCTCGCGCGAGCGCCGCAGCGCGGATGCAGGAACCCGATGAACTGCGGCGTCGGCACCCCCAGCAACTGCAGCACCGCCTTCTCGATCACCTTGTGCTGGGAAGCCTTCTGGTAGGGCCGCGCGTTCCAGCGGTCGATGAAGGCGTTGTATTCCTTGCGGTTCGCGTGCGCCCACTTGTCGGCGAAAGGCACGCTGCGGCGCCACCAGCGCGCCTGGAGGTAGTAGCCGGGGCCGATGCCGCGCACCAGGAACAAAGCGGCCATCTCGAGCAGTTGGCGCCACGCGGGCAGGTGGGGGTCGGTCGACTTGTTCGTGTCCAGGTGTGTCCAGGCACGGTGGATGTCCTTGATGACTTGCATGGCTTTTCCGTCGCAGTGGATGGTGGTGAACCAGGCGGGCAGGGGAGATGCCGCTGGGGCTGGAAACCGAATGTAAGCTGATGCGCGCGCCAGTTTATATTCTTCTTGTGTTTTTTGCTATCAATCAAAACAACAGTGCGCGCCCTGGACGCCCCTCTACACGAAAAACCGCTTGCATGGATACAAATATGACACGCAGGTAAGCCTGCTTCATCAAGTTGTCATAATGAGTTTCTAAACTGCAAGCACTCCACAACTACCACTGACTGGCATGCGCCTCGCGACAAAGCTCCAAACCGGCACGAAAATCATCGGATCGTTCTGTGTTGTTTCCTTCGTCATCCTCGTCATCTCCGCCGTGTCGCTCTGGCGCATGCACGCGGCCGACGCGATCACATCCCACCTCGTCAACGACAAACTGGCCAAGCAGCAGCTCACGTCGGACCTGGCGGCCCTGGTGCAGCTCAACGGCCTGCGCGTGATGTCGGTCGCACGCAGCGACAGCCTGGAACTGGCGGACCTCTACAAGGAACAGCTGGCCCGTGGCGAAAAGGCGGCCGCCGCGGTCGAGGCGCGCCTGGCCGCACTGCCGATGTCGGAACAGGAAGCCGCCTTGTGGCGCGGCGCGGTGCAGGACAAGAAGGCGGTCTCCGCCATCGGCGCCGAGATCTTCCAGGCCAAGGACTTCGGGCGGACCATGGAGGTCGAGGAGATGGTCACCAACAAGCTCGAACCCGCTTTCAAGCGCTATACGGACGCGTTGTCGGCGCTGCTCAAGCTGCAGGCCGAAGGGGCCCACGACCTGGCCGAGGAGTCGGCACGCGCCTCCGTCTTCAGCCGCGTGCTGCTGATCGCCCTGGGCGCCGCCGCACTGGTCGTCGGCGGCTTGCTGGGCTGGCTGCTGACGAAGAACATCGTCGGTCCCTTGCAGCAGGCGGTCGGCCTGGCCGAGCAGGTCGCGCGCGGCGACCTGCGCGCGACCATCCGGCATTCGCGCGCCGACGAGATCGGGCGCCTGTTCGACGCGCTCAACGGCATGACCGGCGGGGTCTCGGACACCATGTCGCGCGTGCTGGAAGGGGCGCGTGAGATCGATACGGCGTCGGCCGAGATCGCCGATGGCAACCACGACCTGTCGCGCCGCACCGAGCGCCAGGCCAGCGCGCTCAAGGAGACGGTGGGCGCGATGCAGGAGCTGACCGACGCGATCTCGCAAAACAACCAGAGCGCGCAGAAGGCCAACGCCCTGGCGCAGTCGGCTTCGGGCGTGGCGATCGAAGGCGCCGAAGCGGTCGAGCAGGTGGTGGCAAGGATGGGGGCCATCAAGGCGTCCGCCGAGCGGATCGTGGACATCACCGGCATGATCGACAGCATCGCCTTCCAGACCAACATCCTGGCCCTGAACGCGGCGGTGGAGGCTGCCCGCGCCGGCAAGGAAGGCCGCGGTTTCGCGGTCGTCGCGGCGGAGGTGCGCAGCCTGGCCCAGCACTCGGCCGAGGCAGCCAAGGAAATCAAGAAGCTGATCGGCGAGTCCGCCGGGCAGATCGAGGCGGGAACGGGGATCGCAAGCACCGCGGGCTCGACCATGCGCGAAGTGCTGCGCCACGTCCAGGACGTGGCCGGCATCCTGTCCTCGATCCACACGGCGAGCGCGGAACAGGCGACCGGCGTGGCGCAGGTCGGCCGCGCCCTCGCGGAGATGGACCTGGCGACCCAGCAGAACGCCGCGATGGTCGAGCAGGCGGCGGCCGCGGCCGAGTCGATGCGGGACCAGGCCAGCCAGTTGTCGGAGTTGGTGGGGACCTTCAAGGTGCGCCAGTCCCTGCCCGCGCCCAGCCGCGTGCCGGCCCTGGCTTGAGAAGCGCGGTGGCGCTATCGCTCCGAACGGAGCCTGCGCCACAAGGTCGTGCGGCTGATCCCCAGATAACGGGCCGCCGCCTCCCGCTGGCCACCGAAGCGGGCCAGCACCTGCGTCGCGCTCTCCGCGATGGCGGGAGTGGGGGAGGGCGCGGGCGCGACAGTCTGCACCGGCTGCCGCTCCCGCTGCTGCGGGCCCAGTTCCGGCGCGATCGACAGCAGGAAGCCCGGCGTGAGCGCCTGCAGCGGCTCGGCCGCAAGGAATAGCGCCAGCCGTTCCATCAGGTTGCGCAGTTCGCGCACGTTCCCCGGCCACCCGTAACGCTCGAGCAGCGGCGCGCATGCCGCGATCTCGGCGGGCAGGTTCGGGTGCGCCCGCGCGCCCAGCGCCGCGAGCGCGTGCTTGAGCGTCCATTCGGCCAGCGGCGCGATGTCCGGCACCCGTTCGCGCAGCGGCGGCAACGCCAGCCGAAGCACCGCGAGCCGGTAGAAAAGGTCGGCGCGAAAACGTCCTTCGCGCACGCGCGCTTCCAGGTCGCAGTGCGTCGCGCTGATCACGCGCACATCGATCGGCACCGGCCGCGTGCCGCCCACGCGCATCACCTCGCGTTCCTCCAGCACGCGCAGCAGGCGCGTCTGCAAGGCGAGCGGCATCTCGCCGATTTCGTCGAGGAACAGCGTGCCGCCGTCCGCCGCCTCGAACAGGCCCGCGTGGCCACCCCGGCGCGCCCCCGTGAAGGCGCCTTCCTCGTGCCCGAACAGCTCCGATTCGAGCAGCGACTCGGCGATCGCCCCACAGTTCACCGCGATGAAGGGCGCGTTGGCGCCGCGGCCGCGCGGACTTTCCCTGTGGATGGCCTGCGCCACCAGTTCCTTGCCGCTGCCCGTCTCGCCCTGGATCAGCACCGTGGCGGGCGAGCGCGCGTACAGCACCACCGACTGGCGCAGCCTCTCCATCGCGGGCGAATCGCCGCGCAGGTCGTTCAGGCCGCGCCGCGCGCCGCGGGTGTCGGCCGTGCCGCCCCGGCGCCCGCGACCGGTTTCGCGCCGGGTCTGGCGCGCCATTTCCAGCGCGTCATCGAAGGCCTGGCGGATCGATGCCGCCGAGTACAGGAACACCCCGCTCAAGCCGGCTTCCTCGGCCAGGTCCGTGATCAGGCCCGCGCCGACGATCACCCGGATGCCCGCCGCCTTGAGTTCGTTGATCACCGCGCGCGCATCCTCTTCCGTCGCATAGGTGCGCTGGGCGATGGACAGGCCGAAGGTGGCGGAGAATTCGGCCAGTTGGGGCAGCGTGTCCTGGTAGGTGATCACGGCGATCTCGGCGGCCACGCGGCGCGCCCGCGCCAGCGCCTGCATCACATCGAAACCGCTGGCCTTGGCCACCACCACCGGCGCCGCGACCCGCCCTTTGAGATAGGCGGCGTTCGAGCCGGCCGCGATGACCACGTCGCAGCGTTCCTTCGCCATGCGCTCGCGGATATGGCGCGCGGCCTCGTCGAAGCCGAGATGGATCGGCTCGATCGTGGCCAGGTGGTCGTACTCGAGGGTGATGTCGCGGAACAGGTCCGACAGGCGCGAGACCGAAACGGTCCAGATCACGGGTTTGTCGGCCTGCTCGGACGGGTTGCGTGGTGCATGGTTCATGTTTCAAGTGTAGTGCATTTCAGGTGAACTGTTCCAAAGCAACTCCTTTGCAACATGTATCCCCTTGTTTTTCTGACGTCGCGTAAGCGAGTGGTAAGGACTGGCCCTTAGCATGAAGTCAGCCTCGTTGAGGGCAATACTAAAAAACTAGGAGACACATGATGGACAACGACGTTGTGGAAATCATCAAGAGTGATCCGAACTACCAGAAGCTGGTGAAAACCCGCTCGCGGTTCGGCTGGATACTCACCTGGAGCATGATGGTCGTGTACTACGGCTTCATCCTGCTCATCGCGTTCAACAAGGAACTCATGAGTACCCGAATCGGGGAGGGCGTGATGACGCTCGGCCTGCCGATCGGCCTGGCGGTCATCGTGTTCACGGTGCTCATCACCGGCGTCTACGTCCGCCGCGCCAACAGCGAGTTCGACGAATTGACCACGGCCATCCGCCAGCGCGTACAGGGGTAATCCAATGAAAACGACCAATACCAAGCGCCTGTGGGCGAGCCTGGCCCTGGCCGCCGTCGCCGGCACCGCCTTCGCCGCACCCGATCTCGGCCAGGCCGAAAAGCAGGCCACGAACTGGACCGCGATCCTGATGTTCGGCGCCTTCGTCATCTTCACGCTCTGGATCACGAAGTGGGCGGCGGCCAAGACACGCTCGGCCTCCGACTTCTACACCGCCGGTGGCGGCATCACCGGTTTCCAGAACGGCCTGGCGATCGCCGGCGACTACATGTCGGCCGCGTCCTTCCTCGGTATTTCCGCAGCCGTGTTCCTGAACGGTTTCGACGGCCTGATCTATGCGATCGGCTTCCTGGTCGGCTGGCCGATCATCACCTTCCTGATGGCGGAGCGCCTGCGCAACCTGGGGCGCTACACCTTCGCCGACGTGGCGGCCTACCGCTTCAAGCAAGGCCCGATCCGCGTCTTCGCCGCGTCCGGCACCCTGGTCGTGGTGGCCTTCTACCTGATCGCGCAGATGGTCGGCGCCGGCCAGCTGATCAAGCTGCTGTTCGGCCTCGAGTACTGGATCGCCGTCGTGCTGGTCGGTACCCTGATGATGGTCTATGTCCTGTTCGGCGGCATGACCGCCACCACCTGGGTGCAGATCATCAAGGCTGTCCTGCTGCTGGGCGGCGCCTCGTTCATGGCCTTCGCCGTGTTGGCGCAGTTCAACTTCAGCCCGGAGGCACTGTTCGCCAAATCGGTCGAAGTGCACGCCAACGGCGAGTCCATCATGGGTCCGGGTACCTTCATCAAGGATCCGATCTCGGCCATTTCCTTCGGCATGGCGCTGATGTTCGGTACCGCCGGCCTGCCGCACATCCTGATGCGTTTCTTCACCGTGCCGAGCGCGAAGGAGGCACGTAAATCCGTGTTCTGGGCCACCACCTGGATCGGCTACTTCTACGTGCTCACCTTCATCATCGGCTTCGGCGCGATCGTCCTGGTCGGCACCAACCCGCAGTTCAAGGATGCGGCGGGCGGGTTGCTGGGCGGCAACAACATGGCGGCGGTGCACCTGGCCTCGGCCGTGGGTGGCGACATCTTCCTGGGCTTCATCTCGGCCGTGGCATTCGCCACCATCCTGGCGGTGGTCGCGGGCCTGACCCTGTCCGGCGCCTCGGCCGTCTCGCACGACCTGTACGCCACCGTGTTCAAGAAGGGCAAGGCAACCAGCGCCAACGAACTGAGGATGTCGCGCCTGACCACGATCGCCCTGGGCATCATCGCGGTCGCGCTGGGCATCGCCTTCGAGAAGCAGAACATCGCGTTCATGGTGTCGCTGGCCTTCGCGATCGCCGCGTCGGCCAACTTCCCGGTGCTGTTCATGTCGGTGCTGTGGAAGGATTGCACCACCCGCGGCGCGACCATCGGCGGCTTCCTGGGCCTGATCACCGCGGTCGTGCTGACCGTGCTGTCCAAGTCGGTCTGGGTGGATGTGTTCGGCAACGCGACGGAGATCTTCCCGTACGCTTCGCCGGCGCTGTTCTCGATGACCGCCGGTTTCGTGGGCATCTACCTGTTCTCGATCACCGACAAGAGCCCACGCGCACGCCTGGACCGCGCTGGCTTCGAGGCGCAGGAAATGCGCTCGGAGACCGGCATCGGCGCCTCGTCGGCCTCGGCGCACTGATCCTCCAAGGGCCCTCGCGGGCCTGTTTCCCGGCCCCGCGCTCTGCGCGGGGTCTTTTTTTGTGCGCCCGGCGGGGCGCACTTACTTGGAGGTGAACGTCCTCTACTCACCCGGCAAGGGGAACAGTTAGCGGAAGGCGAGGGTGTCGTGGGTGACTGCGAATCTGGTTTCAGACCGAGTCGCACCCGGCGGCCCGGTCGCGGGCGCCGAAGACGGCGTCGACGATGCCGACATCCTGTTAAGATCGCTATCTTCCATTCTCATCAGTACCGAAGATGCTCGACTTGGCAAGTAGCACAACCGTATTACAAATCACCTCCCTCGCAAAATCAGAAATCGGTCGCATCCTTGCCACCTTGATCGTGTTCTGGTTGTCAGCCGCCAGCATCGGCTTCTTGCAGCGGCGCGCCGTCACACGCTGCCTTGACGAGCAGGAATTCGCTCGCCGGCGTGGCAACTTCGTGTTGGTCAAGAACCTGATTCTTGCCGGCGGCCTCGTGGCGCTAAGTATTATTTGGGCATCGAAAATTGCCGGCGTGGCGCTGTCCGTTGCTGCGGTCGCCGGCGCGATGCTGATCGTCTCAAAGGATTTTCTTGCGAGCCTGCTAGGTACCGCTGTCTTCGCGATCACGCGGCCATACCGCGTGGGAGACTTTATCGTGATCAACGGCGTGTCTGGACGGGTGATCGACACCAGCATGCTCAACACGACGGTGGCCGATACATCCGACGGGAACCTGATTACTGGCGCAAACGTCATCTTGCCCCATGCAATGCTGCTTTCGATGCCTGTGAAAAACCTGACGGCCACAGGACAATACGTGCTTTGCCTGCTTCCGGTATCGGTGCTGCATCGCGAGATCATGCACTGCGAACCTTTGCTTCTGAAGGCTGCCCAGGAGGTGTGCGGGGAATGGATCGACGAGGCAAGCCGGCATCTCAAACGGATGGAGTCGCGTGAAATGATCGACCTGCCCTCCGGCAACCCCAAGGTCATCATGGACCTGAGCAGGCACGAGCATGCGGTCTTGACTCTGCGATACGCTTGCCGGCCAGATGAGCGTATCAATGTCGAGCAGGCGATTCTGCGCCGCTATCTGACTTTGGCAGGACAGGAGACAGGGGATGCTGGCAGTGCAAGCAGTCCTGGCAGTGCTAGCAGTCCAGGCAGGCTCTCGGTCGGCAGAATCGAGCGCGCCGTCCGCTGAGACCGCCAGACTTTGTGCCGTCCCGCCGCGATTTCGCGGCGGCGGCCGCCTTCGGCCAAAAGCAGACGTTGGACAGCATGAGCCATTGCTGCCATGAATTCCATCGAGGATGGACAGGCTCAGGGAGACCCCGGAGGCGGATTGCGACCTCAGCATGAACTCGGCCAGTCGACGGCGCTCGCGGTTGGCGTGAGACTGGCCAATGGAGGTCCAGGAAGGATCGCACCCCAGCGCTTTCGCCGCTCCCCCATGTGCATGTTTCGTTTCATGTTTCATCATGCAACGCCAGTTGTTGCATTGACGGGAATGAAGTGCGCCCAAACGACGCAAAACACGCCATTGTGTGCGATTCTCCCGCGTTTTCATGCGCAGCCAGTCCTGGCACGACCCTTGCATAAGCCTGGGGCATCTCGATAACCGAAACACCAGAAAGGCAAGGACATGACCCTACATTCCGCTGGCGCCGCGTTCCGCAAGGCCGTGCAAGAAGAATCCCCGCTGCAGGTGGTGGGCGCGATCAACGCCAACCACGCCCTGCTGGCCAAGCGCGCCGGGTTCAAGGCCATCTACTTGTCGGGCGGGGGCGTCGCCGCCGGTTCGCTCGGCCTGCCCGACCTGGGCATCTCCAACCTGGACGACGTGCTGACCGACGTGCGCCGCATCACCGACGTGTGCGACCTGCCGCTGCTGGTGGACGTGGACACCGGTTTCGGCTCGTCCGCCTTCAACGTCGCGCGCACGGTCAAGTCGATGATCAAGTTCGGCGCCGCCGCCTGCCACATCGAGGACCAGGTCGGCGCCAAGCGCTGCGGCCACCGTCCGGGCAAGGAGATCGTCAGCAAGGCCGAGATGGTGGACCGCATCAAGGCCGCGGCCGACGCCCGCACCGACGAGAACTTCGTCATCATGGCGCGCACCGACGCGCTGGCCGTCGAGGGACTGGACGCGGCGGTCGAACGCGCGGTCGCCTGCGTGGAAGCGGGCGCCGACATGATCTTCCCTGAGGCGATCACCAGCCTGGAGATGTACGCCCAGTTCAAGAAGGCGGTGAAGGTGCCGATCCTGGCCAACATCACCGAATTCGGCGCCACCCCCCTGTTCACCACCGAGCAGCTCAAGGGCGCGGACGTGGACATCGTCCTGTATCCGCTGTCGGCCTTCCGCGCGATGAACAAGGCCGCCGAGAACGTGTACAACGCGATCCGCCGCGACGGCACCCAGCAGAACGTCGTGGACACCATGCAGACCCGCGCCGAACTGTACGAGCGTATCGACTACCACAGCTTCGAGCAGAAGCTCGACGCCCTGTTTGCACAGAACAAAGCCAAGTAATCCGAGGAGACAAGCAATGACGAACCAGACCACCACCACCGACACCCCAGCATTCAAGCCGAAGAAGTCCGTCGCCCTGTCGGGCGTTGCTGCGGGTAACACCGCGCTGTGCTCGGTCGGCAAGTCGGGCAACGACCTGCACTATCGCGGCTACGACATCCTGGACGTGGCCGACTCGTGCGAGTTCGAGGAAATCGCCTACCTGCTGGTGCACGGCAAGCTGCCGACCGTGGCCGAACTGAAGGGCTACAAGGCCAAGCTCAAGTCGCTGCGCGGCCTGCCGCAGGCGGTCAAGGCCGCGCTCGAGGCGCTGCCGGCGTCGAGCCATCCGATGGACGTGATGCGCACCGGCGTGTCCACCCTGGGCTGCGTGCTGCCGGAGAAGGACGATCACAACGTCCCGGGCGCGCGCGACATCGCCGACCGCCTGATGGCGTCGTTCGGCTCGATGCTGCTGTACTGGTACCACTTCAGCCACAACGGCCGCCGCATCGAAGTGGAGACCGACGACGATTCGATCGGCGGCCACTTCCTGCACCTGCTGCACGGCGAGAAGCCGTCGGCGGAATGGGTGCAGGCGATGCACACCTCGCTGATCCTGTACGCCGAGCACGAGTTCAACGCCTCGACCTTCACCAGCCGCGTCATCGCCGGCACCGGTTCGGACATCTACTCGGCCATCACCGGCGCGATCGGCGCGCTGCGCGGCCCGAAGCATGGCGGCGCGAACGAAGTGGCGCTGGAGATCCAGAAGCGCTACGAGAACGCCGACGAAGCCGAAGCGGACATCCGCAACCGTGTCGCGAACAAGGAAGTGGTGATCGGCTTCGGCCACCCGGTGTACACGATCTCCGATCCGCGCAACAAGGTCATCAAGGAAGTGGCGCGCAAGCTGTCGCAGGAAGCCGGCTCGATGAAGATGTTCGATATCGCCGAGCGCCTGGAATCGGTGATGTGGGAAGTGAAGAAGATGTTCCCGAACCTGGACTGGTTCTCGGCCGTGTCGTACCACATGATGGGCGTGCCGACCGCGATGTTCACGCCGCTGTTCGTCATCTCGCGCACCTCCGGATGGGCCGCGCACATCATCGAGCAGCGTATCGACAACAAGATCATCCGCCCGAGCGCGAACTACGTCGGTCCGGAAGACCTGCAATTTGTCCCGATCAAGGACCGCAAGTAAGACAGTCGCCGCGAACACCATCGTCCCCGAGCCAGCCCCGCTGGCGGGGGGGGGGACGATGGCCGCATGCGCGAACCGCCGACGAAAGCATAGCCCGAAACACGGGAAAGAGAGTGTCACCATCATGAATACGAATTACCGCAAATCGCTGCCGGGCACCAGCCTGGACTACTTCGACACCCGCGCCGCGGTCGACGCGATCGCGCCGGGCGCCTACGACCGCCTGCCGTACACCTCGCGCGTACTGGCCGAAAACCTGGTGCGCCGCTGCGATCCCTCGGCACTGACCGACTCGCTGCGCCAGATCATCGAGCGCAAGCGCGACCTCGATTTCCCCTGGTTCCCTGCGCGCGTCGTCTGCCACGACATCCTCGGCCAGACCGCCCTGGTGGACCTGGCCGGCCTGCGCGACGCCATCGCCGCCCAGGGCGGCGACCCGGCAATGGTGAACCCGGTCGTCCCGACCCAGCTGGTGGTGGACCACTCGCTGGCGGTCGAATGCGGCGGTTTCGATCCCGACGCGTTCGAGAAGAACCGTGCCATCGAGGACCGGCGCAACGAAGACCGCTTCCACTTCATCGAGTGGACCAAGAAAGCCTTCCAGAACGTCGACGTGATCCCGCCCGGTAACGGTATCCTGCACCAGATCAACCTCGAGCGCATGTCGCCGGTGGTCCAGGTCCAGGACGGCGTCGCCTACCCGGACACCCTGGTCGGCACCGATTCCCATACCCCGATGGTGGACGCGCTGGGCGTGATCGCGATCGGCGTGGGCGGCCTGGAAGCGGAGAGCGTCATGCTCGGCCGTGCTTCGTACATGCGCCTGCCGGACATCATTGGCGTGGAGCTGAGCGGCAAGGCCCAGCCGGGCATCACCGCCACCGACATCGTGCTGGCGCTGACCGAATTCCTGCGCAAGGAGAAGGTCGTCTCGTCCTACCTGGAGTTCTACGGCGAAGGCGCCGCCAGCCTGACCCTCGGCGACCGCGCGACGATCTCCAACATGGCGCCGGAATTCGGCGCGACCGCCGCGATGTTCTACATCGACGAGCAGACCATCAAGTACCTGCGCCTGACCGGCCGCGACGACGAACTGGTTTCCCTGGTCGAGACCTACGCCAGGCAGGCCGGCCTGTGGGCCGACACGCTCGGCAAGGCCGAGTACGAGCGCGTGCTGCGCTTCGACCTGTCCAGCGTGGTGCGCAACATCGCCGGCCCGTCCAACCCGCACAAGCGCGTGCCGACCTCGGAACTGGCCGCGCGCGGCATCGCCGGGAAGGTGGAGAACGAGCCGGGGCTGATGCCGGACGGCGCCGTCATCATCGCCGCCATCACCAGCTGCACCAACACCAACAACCCGCGCAACATGATCGCGGCCGGCCTGCTGGCGCGTAACGCGAACCGCCGCGGCCTGCTGCGCAAGCCCTGGGTCAAGAGCTCGCTGGCGCCCGGTTCCAAGGCGGTCGCCCTGTACCTCGAAGAGGCGGGCCTGATGCCCGAACTGGAGAAGCTCGGCTTCGGCGTGGTCGCCTTCGCCTGCACCACCTGCAACGGCATGAGCGGCGCGCTCGACCCCGCGATCCAGAACGAGATCATCGAACGCGACCTGTACGCCACCGCCGTCCTGTCGGGTAACCGCAATTTCGACGGCCGCATCCACCCCTACGCCAAGCAGGCCTTCCTGGCCTCGCCGCCGCTGGTGATCGCCTATGCGATCGCGGGAACGATCCGCTTCGACATCGAGAAGGACGTGCTGGGAACCGATGCCGAGGGCAAGCCGGTCACCCTGGCCGAGCTGTGGCCGAGCGACGAGGAGATCGACGCCGTCATCGAGCAATCGGTCAAGCCGGAGCAGTTCCGCAAGGTCTACATTCCGATGTTCGCCCGCCAGGCGGACGACGGCGTGAAGGTCAGTCCCCTGTACGACTGGCGCGAGATGAGCACCTACATCCGCCGTCCCCCGTACTGGGAAGGCGCGCTGGCCGGCGAACGCTCGCTGGCCGGCATGCGTCCGCTCGCGGTACTGGGCGATAACATCACGACCGACCACCTGTCGCCGTCGAACGCCATCCTGGCCAACAGCGCAGCCGGCGAATACCTGGCGAAGATGGGCCTGCCGGAGGAGGACTTCAACTCCTACGCCACCCACCGCGGCGACCACCTGACCGCGCAGCGCGCGACCTTCGCCAATCCGACCCTCAAGAACGAGATGGTGCGCGACGAGGCCGGCAACGTGAAGGCGGGCTCGCTGGCGCGCATCGAGCCGGAGGGCAAGGTGACCCGCATGTGGGAAGCGATCGAGACCTACATGGAGCGCAAGCAGCCGCTGATCGTGATCGCCGGCGCCGACTACGGCCAGGGCTCGTCGCGCGACTGGGCGGCCAAGGGCGTGCGTCTGGCGGGCGTGGAGGCGATCGTGGCCGAGGGCTTCGAGCGCATCCACCGCACCAACCTGGTGGGCATGGGCGTGCTGCCGCTCGAATTCAAGCCGGGCGTGAACCGCCTGACGCTGGCGATCGACGGCACCGAGACCTTCGACGTGGTGGGCGAGCGCAAGCCGCGCGCCGAACTGACCCTGGTCATCCACCGCAAGAATGGCGAGCGCGTCGAGGTGCCCGTCACCTGCAGGCTGGACACGGCCGAGGAGGTGTCGATCTACGAAGCGGGCGGCGTGCTGCAACGCTTCGCGCAGGACTTCCTGGAAGCGTCGGCATCGAAGGCGGCGGCGTGATGGCACATCTACCGCAAGTGAAGATTCCCGCCACCTACATGCGTGGCGGCACGAGCAAGGGTGTGTTCTTCCGCCTGCAGGACCTGCCGGAGGCGGCGCGCGTACCGGGCGCCGCGCGCGACAGGCTACTGTTGCGCGTGATCGGCAGTCCCGACCCCTACGCCAAGCAGATCGACGGCATGGGCGGCGCCACATCGAGCACCAGCAAGACGGTGATCGTCTCGAAGAGTTCCCGCGCCGGCCACGACGTGGACTATCTGTTCGGTCAGGTCTCGATCGACAAGCCTTTCGTGGACTGGAGCGGCAACTGCGGCAACCTGTCCTCGGCGGTCGGCTCGTTCGCGGTCGCCAGCGGCCTGCTCGATCCCGAGCGCGTGCCGCGCGACGGCATGGCCACGGTGCGCATCTGGCAGGCCAACATCGGCAAGACCATCGTCGCCCACGTGCCGATGACCGATGGGCAGGTGCAGGAGACCGGCGACTTCGAACTGGACGGGGTGACCTTCCCGGCGGCCGAAGTGCAGCTCGAATTCCTCGATCCGGCCGCTGAGGAGGAGGGCGCCGGCGGCTCGATGTTCCCGACCGGGAACCTGGTCGACGCGCTGGAGGTACCCGGCCTGGGCACGCTGCAAGCGACCATGATCAACGCCGGCATCCCGACCATCTTCGTGAACGCGCAGGAGATCGGCTATACCGGCACCGAGCTGCAGGAAGCGATCAACGGCGACCCGAAGGCGCTCGCGATGTTCGAACTGATCCGCGCGCACGGCGCCGTGCGCATGGGCCTCATCGGGAACATCGAGGAGGCGGCGCAGCGCCAGCACACGCCGAAGGTCGCCTTCGTCGCGCCGCCGGCCGACTACGTCGCCTCCAGCGGCAAGCAGATCGTCGCCGGCGACGTCGACCTGCTGGTGCGCGCCATGTCGATGGGTAAGCTGCACCACGCCATGATGGGCACGGCCGCCGTGGCGATCGGCACCGCCGCCGCCATCCCGGGCACCCTGGTCAACCTGGCCGCCGGCGGCGGCGACCGCACGGCGGTGCGCTTCGGCCATCCGTCCGGCACCCTGCGCGTCGGCGCGGAAGCGGTCCAGGCCGATGGCGAGTGGAGCGTGAGCAAGGCCATCATGAGCCGCAGCGCCCGGGTGCTGATGGAAGGTTGGGTGCGCGTGCCGGGGGACGCGTTCTAGAACCCCGGGGGCCGGGCGCCCGCCCGGCCATCGCCCCCGCGGGCGAGGCATCCTTTTAGTAATGTTGAGGCTGGCATTTCTGGTTTATGATCCTGTCTGGACAGTCCCGCTGCTGGGATGAACAACCCGAAGACGAGAATGGACCGATTCCCGAGTAAAGCCGCGTCTGCCGACGAAACGCAGGCTTTGGACCGACAAGAGCAGGCGCTGGCCGACAGTCTGGAACTGGCGGCCTTGCGCAGTTCGCTGCTGGAGTACAAGGCGATCCTGGAGAACGCGCCGGTCGGCATCGTCTTCACCAAGCCGGGCAAGTTCAAGACATGCAACCCGCGCATGGCCGAGATGCTCGGCTGCGCGATCGAGGACCTGACCGACCTCGATGTCCTGCATGTATTCCCTTCCGCCGAGGCTTACCAGCATTTCACCGAAGAGGCGTTCCCGGTGCTGGCGGAGGGCCGGTTGTACGAAAACAACGAATGCCAGTTCCGTCGCTTCGATGGCAGCCTGTTCTGGGCACGCCTGCGCGCCAAGGCCGTGGAGGCGGGGTCGCGCGAGGCCGGGACCATCTGGATCGTCGAGGATGTGACCGAAGCGCGCCGCGCCCGGATCGAGGTGCAGGCGCTGCTCGACAACGCGACCATCGGCATCGTCTTCACGCGCGACGCGCGCATCCGGCGCTGTAACCGCGGCTTCGAGCGCATGTTCGGTTACCCGGCGGATGGCGCGCATGGCTTGTCCATGCGCGCGCTCTATCCCGGCGACGAGGCCTACGACGAGGTCGGGGCGCTTGCGCTGCCCTGCATCGGGCGCGGCGAGACCTTCCACGCCGAGACGGCGATGGTGCGCGCCGATGGCACGCCGATCTGGGTGCAGTTGATCGGCTACCGCGTCAACGCTGACGATCCTTCGCAGGGAAACATCTGGATCATCGAGGACCGCACCCGTCAGAAGCGCGACGAGGAGTCGCTGCGCAACGCGGTGCTCGAGAACCGCGCCATCCTCGACAGCGCCGTGCTGGGGATCGCCGTGGTCGAGAATGGGCGCACGCTGCACTGCAACCGCAAGATGGAAGAGTTGTTCGGCTGCGCCCCGGGCGGCATCAACGGCCACACCGTGCGCTCGCTGTACCCGGACACCGAGAGCTTCCTGCGCGCGCGCGAGGAGACCTTCCTGGACTTCGCGGCGGGACGGGTGCACATGGCCGAGTATCAACTGGCGCGGCGCGACGGCAGCCTGTTCTGGGCGCGCCTGTCCGGGCGTCCGTGCGACCTGTCCCAGCGGGCCGGCCGCAGCGTGTGGCTGGTGGACGACGTGACCGCGCGCCGCGAAGCGGCCGAGGCGGTGCGGCGCGCGCGCGACGAACTCGAAATCCGCGTGGCGGAGCGCACGGCCGAACTGGCCGGCGCGAATGCCCTGCTGCAGGAGGAGATCGTGGAGCGCCGCCAGGCCGAGGCCCGGGTACACCACATGGCCTACCACGACAGCCTGACCGGGCTCCCGAACCGCTTGCTGCTGTCCGACCGGCTCGACTGCGCGATGCAGGCCGCGCGCCGCTACGGGCACAAGCTGGCCGTGATGTTCATCGACCTGGACCGCTTCAAGACCATCAACGACTCGCTCGGGCACGCGACCGGCGACCACCTGCTGCGCGAGGTGGCGAACCGCCTGTGCGGCGCGGTCCGCGCCAGCGACACCGTCGCCCGCCTCGGCGGGGATGAATTCGTGGTGCTCGTGTCCGGCGTGCGCTCGATCGAGGAATGCGCGCAGGTGGGCGACAAGATCATCGAGGCGCTGGCGGCGCCGTTCCCGTTCGAGGGACACAACCTGCACATCTCCCCCTCGATCGGTATCTGCCTGTTCCCGGACGACGGCCCGGACATCGAGACGCTGATGCGTAATGCGGACGCGGCGATGTACCACGCCAAGGCCGCCGGGCGCAACAATTACCAGTTCTTCACCGAGCGCATGAACCAGGCGGCGGCGCGCCACTTCGAGCTGGAGAGCAGCCTGCGGCGCGCCCTGGCCAACGGCGAGTTCGAGTTGCACTACCAGCCGATCATGTGCACGGCCGAGCGCAAGGCCTGCTCGCTCGAAGTGCTGCTGCGCTGGCGCCGTCCGGGCCACGGCCTGGTGGGGCCGGACGAGTTCATTCCCATCCTCGAGGAGACCGGCCTGATCGTCCCGGTGGGCGAATGGGTGATCCGCGCCGCCTGCGAGCAGGGGATGGCCTGGCAGGCCCGGGGACTGGCGCCGGTGCCGATGGCGATCAACCTGTCCGCGCGCCAGTTCATGCACCGCGGCCTGGTCGAATCGATCAGGCGCATCGTCGGCGAGAGCGGTATCGCGCCCAACCTGGTGGAATTCGAGATCACCGAGACGGCGCTGATGCAGCATGGCGGGCAAACGCTGGTCACGCTCGGCCAGATCAATGCGATGGGCATGCGCCTGTCGATCGACGATTTCGGCACCGGCTATTCCAGCCTGGCCTACCTGAAGCGTTTCCCGGTCCGCAAGATCAAGATCGATCGCGCCTTCGTGCGCGAGCTGGAGACCAGCTCGGAAGATCGCGCGATCGTGGCGGCGGTGATGGCGCTTGCCAACAGCCTGCAACTGTCGGTCGTTGCCGAGGGTGTCGAGACCGAGGCGCAACTGGCGCTACTGCGCGAGTATGGCTGCCAGTACGCGCAGGGCTACCTGTTCGCGCGCCCGCTGCCGGCGGAGAAAGCGGCCGAGCTGCTCGGCGGTACGGCGGCCTCTTGAGCCCACCGTAAGCTCGCGCAAAGGGCAGCCGTATGGCGGACGGGCGGCAGGGTGGGCTCCCGAGCCCGCCGCAAGCTCGCACGACGGCCGCCCCATGGCGGACGGCGACGGTGGGAGCAGGGGCCTTGCGCGGCCCGGTCCAACAGGGAATCAGAACAGGAGAATGAACATGTCGATACACCAGGCGGACTTCCGCCTCGCCACCGAAGCCGACCTCCCGGCGATTGTCGCGATGCTGGCCGACGACCCGCTCGGTGCGAAGCGGGAGCGTTTCGAAGAACCTTTGCCGCGGTCCTATCATGTGGCGTTCGACGCGATCAGTGGCGATCCGAACAATGAACTCATTGTCTGCACCCTTGGTCCCCGCGTCATCGGTGTACTGCAGCTCACGTTCATTCCCTACCTTACCTACCAGGGCTCGTGGCGTGCCTTGATCGAGGGGGTGAGGGTCGCCTCGTCCGAGCGAAGTAGCGGCATCGGCACGCGTCTTTTCGAATATGCGATCTCGCGCTCGAGGGAGCGCGGCTGCATGATGCTGCAACTAACGACCGACAAAGAGCGGCCAGACGCCCTGCGCTTCTATGAGAAGCTGGGTTTCAAGGCATCTCACCACGGCATGAAGCTGATGCTGTAGCGAGTGGGGTGGACTCTTGAGCCCACCGTGAGGTCGCGCTCCCCCATGTGGCGAACAACGATGTCGGAACGCCGCCTTACCCGATCGTCGCGATCACCGGCGTATGGTCGGACGGCTGCTCCCACTTGCGCGGGTCGCGGTCGATGGCGCAGGCGGTGCAGCGGCCCGCGAGCTTGGGCGAGAGCAGGATATGGTCGATACGCAGGCCGCGGTTGCGGCGGAAGGCGAGCTGGCGGTAGTCCCACCAGCTGTACGATTTCTCGGCTTGCTCGAACAGCCGGAACGCGTCGCACAAGCCCAGCCCGATCAAGGAGCGCAAGGCTTCGCGCTCCTGGTCCGAACAGTGGATCTGGCCGGCCCACTCGACCGGGTCGTGCACGTCGCGATCCTCGGGGGCGATGTTGTAGTCGCCCAGGATCGCCAGTTCCTCGTGCGCGGCCATCTCCTCGCGCAGCCAGTCGCGCAGCGCCGCCAGCCAGGCCATCTTGTACGCGTACTTGTCCGACCCGACCTGCTGCCCGTTCGGCACATAGGCGCAGATGAAGCGCACGTCTTCGATGGTGGCGGCGATGAGGCGCTGCTGCTCGTCCGCGAAGCGGGGATTGTTCTTCACCACGTCCTGGATCGGATACTTCGAGAGGATGGCCACGCCGTTGTAGGTTTTCTGCCCCGTGTACGCGACCTGGTAACCCGCTGCGTTGATCTCGGCGAGAGGAAACTTGTCGTCGGTGAGCTTGGTCTCCTGAATGCACAGCACGTCAACCGGATTGGACGCCAGCCATTGAAGCAGGTGGGGAAGGCGCACTTTCAGCGAGTTGACGTTCCAGGTAGCTATTTTCATTGTTGTAAGAGTGGTTGGATGACGGGCTGCGCAGTATCCTTGCTGTCGCGGCGACATGCAAGGGGGGGGCTTCGGCGCGTGCTCCAGTTAATTAATATTCCCGCAACAATCGTGCGCCAGAATTAATTTTCTAATACTAAAATAAATTGTCGGATCGAATCGTGTGGCCTCTAACTGTAGCATTGTGTAACAAAGGCGGCATACACTACGGCAATTCCTTTATTGTTACCGGTAGGGAATAAAAAATTGCATATTTATAACTTCAGATGTACCATTTCGTACTAACAGCCATCGGACCTGCCGATGCTTGCGAGGTGGTACTATCTTGAAATGTTACTGTTCCGATGGACATGAACCCGAACACTGACTCGAAGAGGAACGAAATGCGCAGTGCATTTGAAGCTTGGGCCGCGCGTGATGGCCACATCGTCCGACGTCGTGAGGACAAGCCCGACGAGTATCTCGTCTATGAAACCCAGCGCCGCTGGATGATCTGGCAGGCGGCCTTGACCCATGGCGCCAAGGCGGCCGCCGAGGCGCCGTCCAAGTTCGCCCCGGTGCGCGAGGCGTCCGAGATCGGCCCGATCACCACCACCGATGAAGCCGCGGTACGCAACAAGGTGCTCAACGAGGTGCTGGACGCGTTCAGCCAACTCGACCAGAGCGCCGGAATCGATGGCGTGGTGAAGGTCATCCAGGGCCTGAAGTCCAATCAGAAGGTGCTGGCCGACGCCAAGGGTTGATGCGTTACCGGCACTACAAGGGCGGCCTCTACGAGCTGGTTTGTGAAGCCACGCTGGAGGCCGACCACACGCCCGTGATGGTGTATCGCGGCGAGGACGGCGCGGTATGGGTCCGTCCGAAGCAGGCGTTCTTCGAGCTTGTCGACCTCGACGGCCGGCGCGTCCCGCGCTTCGCGCCGCTGGCGTGACAGGCTTCAGCATTTCGCCCGTGCTGCCGTAAACAGGCATGGTCGTCATCACGGGTTCCATTATGTCGCGTCTCGCGAAGTTCATTCCGGCAGGGGTCTTTGCCCTGGCCCTGGGCGGCTGCGCCACCCTCACCGATTCCACCCAACAGCAGTTGGAGCTGCACGCCATCCTCGACAACCGCGAGGTGTGGGACGTCGGCTGCGTGCTGAGCAACGACGCGGGCCGCTGGTATGTGATCGCCCCCGGGCGCGTGACGGTGACCCGCAGCGCCGGTCCGCTGACGGTCGAATGCCGCAAGCAGGGCGCGGGCGGCGCGCGCGAGACGGTCGTGCCGCGCTATGACACGGCGGCCATGCTGGGGAACGCGGTGACGAGCGCCGGATTGGGATACTACGTGGACCGGCATTCCGGGGCGGGCTTTGCCTATCCGGCGACGCTGACCGTGATGCTGCAGCCGGTGCGCCTGCCGCGGGCGACGGATGAGGGAGCGGTGAAAGCCCCCGTGTTCTGAGCTCGCGTTTCCCCCGTCATTCCCGCGAAGGCGGGAATCCATGCTGAGGCACTCAGTTTCCGCTTCGTTTGTCGTGGTCGTGGTGCAACGAGGACGGACTTCGTGGTTCAAGTATAGGTTCCCGCCTTCGCGGGAACGACGGATTGCGCAGGCGGTGGTTGCCGCCCCGCGAAGCAGGGGCGGCAACCGGCTTGCGTCAAACGCGGTTCATCAGGAACGTGGTCAGAAGCGGGACCGGACGGCCGGTCGCGCCTTTTTGCGCGCCGCTCTTCCACGCCGTGCCCGCGATGTCCAGGTGAGCCCAGGTGTAGTTGCGGGTGAAGTTCTCCAGGAAACAGGCCGCCGTGATCGACGCGCCGCCCGGGGTGCCGATGTTCGCCAGATCGGCGAAGTTCGACTTGAGCTGCTCGTTGTACTGCTCGCCGATCGGCAGGCGCCACGCGCCGTCGCTGGACTGCTTGCCGGCTGCCAGCAGCTCCTCGGCCAGCTGGTCGTGGGCGCCGTCGTGGCGGGTGAACAGGCCGGTCGTGTGGTGGCCCAGCGAGACGATGCATGCACCGGTCAGGGTCGCCACGTCCACCACCGCCGCCGGGTTGAAACGCTCGGCGTAGGTCAGGGCGTCGGCCAGGATCAGGCGGCCTTCCGCGTCCGTGTTGAGGATCTCGATGGTGGTGCCGTTCATCGCGGTGACGATGTCGCCCGGCTTGGTGGCGCGGCCGGAGGGCATGTTCTCGCAGGCGGCCACGATGCCGATCACGTTCAGCTTCAGGCCCATCTCGCCAATCGCGCGCATGGTGCCCAGGACCGAGCCGGCGCCGCACATGTCGTACTTCATCTCGTCCATGCCGGGACCCGGCTTGATCGAGATGCCGCCGCTGTCGAAGGTGATGCCCTTGCCGACCAGTACCACCGGCGCGCTCTTGGACTTGCCGCCCATGTGCTTGAGGACGATGAACTTGGGCGCCTCTTCGCTGCCCTTGGCCACGGCCAGGAAGCTGCCCATCTTGAGCGCTTCGAGCTGCTTGCGCTCGAGGACTTCGATCTCGAAGCCGTAGTCTTCGGCCAGCTTGCGCGCCGTGTTGGCCAGGTAGGTCGGGGTGCAGACGTTCGGCGACAGGTTGCCCAGTTCCTTGGTCAGGTTCATGCCGTTGGCGATCGCGACCGATTGCGCCAGCACGCCCTTGAGCTGCGACGCGGCGGCGCTGGCGATGGTGATCTTGCGCACGCCGGTCTGCGCGGTTTCCTTCTTGCTCTTCTGGGCGTCGCTGCGGAACTCGGCTTCGTAGCCGGCGATGACGATGCCGCGCACCGCCCAGTTGGCATCGCGCTCTTTCACTTCATCGAGCGGGAATGCGATAATGGCGTCCGAAGCGCCGAGCGAGGCGAACGCCTTCATGGCGGCGCCCACGCCGGTCGCGAAGTTTTTTTCGCTCACGACTTCGTCGGCACCCATGCCAACCAGCAGCACGCGCGCGGCGGTCACGCCAGCCAGGCCGCGCAGCAGCAGGGTCGTTCCGGCCTTGCCGGTGATGTCTCCAGACTTGAGCGCAGCGGTGATTTCACCGTTCGCATCGAGGGCTTTTGCGGCCTCCGACAGCTTCTTGTTTTCGAACACCGCCACTGCCACGCAGCCGGATTTGGCCGTAGCCAGGGTGTTTTTTGTGTCGAATGCTTTTATGCTAAAGTCCATTTGATTCTCCGTATTGTGTTTTGCGACGCACTGCCTAACCTGCAATTATAACTATCGAATGATTTTTCGACGCGCGCTCCAACGCGAACTGGCCAGTTCGGCCGGCGCCACCTTCACGGTGCTGTTCACCATCCTGGTCACCTGGACGCTGATTGCCATCCTCGGCAGGGCCGCCGGCGGCAAGGTCGCGTCCGGCGACGTGCTCGCGCTGATCGGGTTTCAGGTCCTGAATTATCTGCCAACTATCCTGATCCTCACCAGTTTTATTTCCGTGCTGGCCGCCGTGACGCGCAGCTACCGCGATTCCGAGATGGTCGTCTGGTTCGCCTCCGGCATGTCGCTGGTGCGCTGGATCCGGCCGGTGCTCACCTTCGGCCTGCCGGTGGTGGCGCTGGTGGGCGTGCTGGCGCTGGTCGTCACGCCCTGGGCCAAGCTCAAGAGCACCGAATACATCGAGCGCTTCCAGAAGCGCGAGGACCTCAAGCGGGTGGCGCCCGGCCAGTTTCGCGAGTCCACTTCCAGCGACCGCGTGTTCTTCGTCGAGCGCAGCACGGCCGGCGCGACCGTGGTGCAGAACGTTTTCGTCAACACGATCGAGGACAAGTCCAACGCCGTCGTGGTCGCGAAGGAGGGGGTGATCGAATCGGACGGGCAGGGCGGCCAGTACCTCGTGCTCAAGAACGGGCGGCGCTACAGCGGCGTGCCGGGACAGGCCGATTTCCAGTCGATGGAGTTCGAGGCCTACAAGATGCGCGTGGCGACCAAGGCGCCGGTGCTGGGCGCCGACGTGCCGGTGAGCGCGATGTCCACGCTGGCGCTGCTCGCGCTGCCCAACCAGTACACACGCTCGGAGCTGCTGCAGCGGATCTCCTCCCCCATCGTCTGCCTGATCCTGCTCCTGCTGGCCATCCCGCTCGGCTTCGTCAATCCGCGCGCCGGCAGTTCGGCCAACCTGATCCTGGCGCTGTTGATCTTCTTCACCTATAACAACCTGGTCAAGCTGGCCGAAGGCACGGTCAAGCAGGGCAAGCTGGAGTTCGCCATGGCCTGGTGGCCGCTGCACCTGAGCGCCGCGCTGGCCGTGCTGGCGCTGTTCGCATGGCGGCTGAACGTGAACCACCGCTACCATCCGCTGGTGCTGATCAACGCGTTCAAGCGCCGCCGCCTGCTGCATGGCGCCGGCGCCTCCCGGGCGAAGGCGGAGCTCAAATGAAGATCCTGCAACGCTACTTCGCCGTCAACATCTTCCAGGCGGTGGCCTTCGTACTGGTCGCCTTCCTGGCGCTGCTCGCCTTCATGGACCTGACCGCCCAGCTGCCGGCGGTGGGCAAGGGCGGCTTCATGCTCCAGCACGCGCTGCTGTACGTGCTGCTGCAGATCCCCGGCCATGTGTACGAGGTGATGCCGGTGGCGGCGCTGATCGGCACCATCTACACGATGGCGCAGTTCGCCTCCAGTTCGGAGTTCACGATCATGCGCGCCTCGTCCATGTCGACCCGGATGGCGGCGATGATGCTGTTCCGGATCGGCCTTGTGCTGGTGGCGATCACCTTCGTGTTCGGGGAACTGATCACGCCGCGCACCGCCCCGCTGGCCGAGCGCCTGCGCCTGGCGGCCAAGGGCAGCACCGTGTCGGCCGAGTTCCGCTCGGGCATGTGGACCAAGGACAGCGTGCACGCCGGCGGCATCAAGGGACCGGTGACCGGTTCGCGCTTCTTCAACGTGCGCCACATCCGGCCGGACGGCCAGTTGGTGGACGTGCGCCTGTACGAGTTCGACAACAGCATGCGCATGCGCTCGCTCATCACCGCCGCCAGCGCCACGTTCAGCGGCGACAACACCTGGCGCCTGGCGAACGTGACCGAAACGGTGTTCGCCAACAGCCGCGAGCTGCCCGAGCCGGGTGCGCCGGTGCCGGAAGGCCAGACCATCCAGAGCACCTTCGGCCACGAGACCGCTTCGGTCGAGACGCGCAAGCATGCGACGCTCGACCTCGTGTCCGAGATCACGCCCAAGATCCTGTCGGTCTCGCGTTCGGACCCCGAGCGCATGTCGGCCAACGAACTGGCGGTCTATACGCGCCACCTGGCGGAGAACCGCCAGGAGTCCGACCGCTTCAAGATCGCGTTCTGGAAGAAGCTGATCGATCCGCTCGCGATCTTCGTGCTGATGGCGCTCGCGCTGCCGTTCGCCTACCTGCACACCCGCAGCGGCGGCGTCAGCCTCAAGATCTTCATCGGCATCATGATCGGGGTGGGTTTCATCCTGATCAATGCCCTGTTTTCCCACCTCGGGCTGTTGTCGACCTGGCCGGCGTTCTTCACGGCTTCGGCGCCCAGCCTGCTATTCCTGCTGCTGGCCATAGGCGCCCTGTGGTGGGTGGAGCGACACTGATGGCAAGCGCACTCGTCCTCTTCGCCCACGGCGCCCGTTCGGCGGCCTGGGCCGCGCCGTTCGAGCGCCTGCGCGACCAGGCCCGCTCGCGCTTGCCCGGCACGCCGGTCTCGCTCGCCTTCCTCGAACTGATGACCCCCAGCCTGGCGGACGAGGTGGCGCGCCTGGCGGCGGCGGGAGTGGACGAGGTCACCGTGGTGCCGGTGTTTCTCGGACAGGGCGGCCACCTGCTGCGCGACCTGCCGGCCATCGCCGACCGCTTGCGCGCCACCCATCCGGGCCTGTCCCTGAACATCGTGGGCGCCATCGGCGAGGACCCGGGCGTGCAGGCGGCGATGACCGAGTACTGCATCGCGGCGCTGGGCCGTGAAGCGCGGGGCTCTTAACGAACAGGCATCGACCGTGGCATTTCGGCCAATTTTATGTTGCGTTTTTAGCCAATTGCCGTACGGAATTTAATTTCCATATTGCATTGAGTTTTTGCAGATTGCATCATTGGGATTCCACGGTGCGGCCCGTAGTGGGCGCGCCATCCCAAGGACGCCGTCAGCATGAGCACCTCCAGCACCACAGATTACGCGCCGGTCGGCATCATCGACGACCGTGACATCGTCTTTACCACCTTCCAGCGCGGCGACCTCGTCGCCACCCTGACGCCCATCGATACCGGCGCCGTCACCGGCGGCCGGTGGGTCATCGACACACAGTCGCATCCCGGCCTGTTCTCCATTTCCCACGACCCGTCGCTCGGCAACACCGCGCGCCTGCTGCTCGCCGACGGCGCCGCGATGCCGGCGGCCGGACTGGGCGTGAGCGTGACCGTGCACTACTACGACCGCTACCAGTTGGACGGCTACGGCAACCCCTTGCCAAACAACGGCTTCGCCGAGACCCTGGTCTATACCGTCGAGCCGGGCAGCAGCCGCGACCTGGACGGCTTCGGCGCCGATCTTGCCCTCGGCGCCGCCGCCCCGGCAGCGGCCGCCGCCATCGCCACCCTGGCCGACGGCGCCATCGCCGCCGTGTGGCGGGGCGCGGACGGCAGGCTGTCCGGCCAATTGCGGGAGGCCGGCGGGAGCGCCAGGAGCGGCGTGTTCGCCCTCACCGGCGATGCCGACGGCGTCGTGAGCGGGGAGCCCGCGGTCGCCGCCCTGTCCGGCGGGCGCTTCGTGGTGGCGTACACGCTGGCGGGCGAGCAGGGCGCGCGTATCGCCTACCGCATCGTCGGCCCGGATGGGACGGCGGGGCCGCAGTTGCTGGCGGACGGCGCGCCTGGTGCGGACACGGGTATGCCCGCGCTCGCGGCCCTGGCTGACGGGTCCTTCGTGCTTGGCTGGCGTAGCGGCGGCATGGTGCACCTGCTCGAGGCCGGCGGCGCGACTGGCGCTGCGTTGGCACCGGTCGCGGTGAAGGGCGCAGGCGGCACGGCCTGCAGTCCCTCGCTGGCGGCGCTGGCGGGCGGCGGGTATGTGGTGAGCTGGGGCGAGATGGGCGATGGCAATGTCTATGCGGCCGCTGGCCGCAACGGATCGCCCTTCGTCGTCGGCGGCGACGGCGTGGCGATCAGCTTCGCGACCGGCGCCCCGCTGGCGCAAGCCGCGGCGCTGGCCGAAGGCGGCTTCGTGGTCGCCTGGGACAGCTATCGCAACGACCCCTATGGATTCGGCAGCAGCGACATCTTCTTCCAACGCTACGATGCCGCCGGCAATGCCCTGGGCGAGGCCGTGCAGGCCAACGGCGACAGCGGAGGCGGGCGCCACGACGCATCGGTAGCGGCGCTGGCCGGCGGAGGCTTCGTGGTCACATGGCAGTCGCAGACGGGCGACCACGACGGTAGCGGCATCTTCGGCCGACGCTTCGCCGCGGACGGCGTCGCCATCGATGGGCGCGAGTTCGCGATCAACCAGATGCGTGTCGGTGAACAGGCCGCGGCCGAGGTGGGCGCGCTTGCCAACGGCGGCTTCGCCACCCTGTGGACCGATACCCAGGCCGGCGGCGGCAGCCAGGTCGAGATGCGGATCCTGTCGGTCGCGGCGCCGTCGGGGGGCGGCGCCCAGACCTCGGCGCCTTTGCAATCGCCCGCTCCGCCCGCCGCCGAGAGTACCGCCCCGGCTCCGGCTCCCGCCCCCGCACCGGCTCCGGCCC